>PVBE011300717.1_pt1 | contig 80871 bp, 73 predicted proteins | sample 1631181 | NCBI WGS metagenome assembly PVBE01 (sample SAMN08397723, study PRJNA350692) | Marine metagenome, whole genome shotgun sequencing project. | isolation source: water | place: Pacific Ocean | collected 2012-04
CGCAAGCCATACCTTTGCAACCACTTACGCTGGACCTCTCCGCTTCATCCACAGGGCCTGGGAGCGAGTCATCCGTGGCACAATCAGACACACAGGTACAAGGTGTCCTCGTCGAGATCTTCGGCGAGCAGTATCGCATCGGTGGCGACCCCAATCAGGTGCAGCAGGTGGCCGCCTATGTGGATACCAAGATGAAGGAAATCGCCGACAAGAACCCGCGGATGCCCAAGGCTCAGGTGGCGATGCTGGCGGCGATGGAGGTCACGTCTGATCTGTTCAAGGTGATGTCGGAGCGCAAGGTATTCACCGATCGGGCCCACGAGAGTGTGGAGCGTCTCACCCGCCTCGTCGAAGACCGGGCCACCCTCACAGACCGCGAGGTGCCGGCGGAGGACGTGCCACGCGTCACCGACCGTGCAAACGCTCGCCTGGGGGAGAGGCTCCAGGACCGACAGACTGTCCGGTTGCCTGAGTCCGCTCCGATCGAATGATCCGGCAGTTTTCCCGGCGCGGGGCGGCCGTGATGGTCGTCGCTTCCAGCCTGTTCGGCTGCGCCTCCACGCCGTCGTACAACTCCAGCGAGTGTTCCACCTATGAGGGTCTCGGCGCCATCGAGGTGAATCCCGCTGGCGCTCCGGATCGGCATCTGCGTGTGCAGGCCGCCTTTCGTGTCTGTCCCCCTGTCGAGGGTCTGGCCGAGATTGAGCGCAAACGCATCGAGTTGCGTCATGAGGTAATCAGCCTGCTCAGCCGGCAGAGCACGACCGAACTGGAAGATCCGCTGCGCGCCGAGAACCTGCGGCAGCAGCTGATGATCCTGGTCAACGAAAAGGTCCTGAAGAAGTCTCGCGCCACGGACGTGTTCATCACCGGCATGCATCTCAAGTAACCGCTCTCGACCCCGTTCTTACTCGCCCCGCAGGAAACCCTCCGCCACGTCGCACAGCTCCACCGCCTCTTCGCCGTGTCCGCTCTCGGCGATGATACGTACCACCGGCTCGGTGTTGCTCGGCCGCAGGTGGATCCAGGGACAACGCAGCACACCATCCATGTACAGCTTCACCCCATCCTGCACCGGATGCTGCAGCGCCTCCGGATATCGGACCACAAGCCCGTCCAGTGCGCGTTGCAGATCCTGTTTCGAGCAGGAGACCTTGCGTTTCTCGATCACGTACTGAGGCAACTTCCCTGCCAGTGCCGACAGCGGCTGGCCGCCCCGGGCCAGGGCCTGCAGAATGAGGGCGATGCCGACGGCGGCGTCCCGACCCGGATCCACGTCGAGGAGGATGACGCCGCCGTTGCCCTCGCCGCCGATGACGGCGCCCTCAGTCACCATCGCATCGACAACATGGACCTCTCCCACCGGTGTGAGAGTCACCGGGCAGCCATTGCGCAGGGCTGCATCGGAGACGACCTGTGAAGTGGACAGCGTCGTGACAACGGGGCCCTGGCGCGACTCGGTGACGGCCTGGACCGCCAGCGCCAGGGTCAGGTCCTCACCCATGGGCAGTCCGGTCTCGCCCACAAGGGCGACACGATCGGCGTCCGGATCGACGGCGAAACCCACGTGACAGTCACCATCGACGACGGCCCGTCCCAGATCGATGAGATTCTCCGGGACCGGTTCCGGTTCGTGGGCGAAGCGGCCGTGGGGCTCCCCGTGGATGAGATGCATGTCGACGCCGAGGGCTTGGAGCAAACGGGGCACGAATAACCCACCCGTGCCGTTGCAGGGATCGACGGCGGCGCGCAGTCCGGCGTTGCGGATGACATCCGCATCGACAACGTCGAGAATCCGCTGCAGCAGCCGGGTCTCGACGTCGTCGCGGGGTACGGTCTCGACCTGTCCATCACCGGTGCGGCGCTGCGACCGGTGGTAGGCGGCTTCGACGCGGCGGCCCGTGGCAGCGTCGAGAAAGATGCCGTCGCCGCGGACGAGTTTCAACCCGTTCCACTGTTCCGGATTGTGGCTGGCCGTCAGGATGAGAGCCGCCTGGGCTTTGAGCTCGAGCACCATCAGCTTGGCGGCCGGCGTGGCACAGACTCCCAGGTCGAAGACGTGACAACCGGCAGCGCAGAGAGCCTCGGCGGCGGCGACGGCGAACTCTTCTCCCGAAGGCCGGGTGTCGCGGGCCAGCACGATGCGGGCGTTCATCGGCAGCTCGGCGGCGAAGGCGTGGGCGAAGCGACGCACCGTGTCGTGGGTCAGGGACTGGCCGACGATGCCACGGATTCCTGAGACGCTGACGATCAATGGTGCCGGCCCGGTCACGGGCAGCGCTCCACAGAGACCGGGTCTCCGCGCTGCAGGCCGAGTCGCTGTGCGGCATTGCCATCGCGCACGACGATCTCCAGCAGGTCGCCGCTGCCGATGAGAGCCGTCAGGTTGCCGGGTTCGACATCGGCATAGGTCTCGACGAGGCCCACCCTCTCCTTGCCGAGGGTGACGCGCAACCGGCTCGGGTCACCGAGACAGGCCAGATCCGCTGAGCAGATACAGCTGACAGCGTTGCCAAAGTGATCCAGGTGCACGATGGCGCCTTCGATGAGGGTAGAGTTGACGACGGTCCGTGTCGGTGCCAGGCGTACGGGGTCGTCGATGGCAGGACCTACGTTCACCACACAGAAACCGGCGGCCAGCCGTGCCGCAGTCGGGGCGAACAGGTCGCGGCCATGGAAGGTGGCGCTCAACCGATCTCGTTGCAGATCGGGGTGGGTGATCTCGAAGGCACGAGCCCCGGGCAATCCGAGAGCGAAAGAGAAGAGGCCGTTGTCAGGGCCCACCCAGTGGTATCCGCCAGCGTCGACGACGAGGGCACGGCGGGCACTGCCAACTCCGGGATCGACGACGGCGAGGTGCACGGTCCCAGCAGGAAACTCAACGGCGGCGTGCTGCAGCAGGTACGCCCCGGCGAGGATGTCCTGTGGCGGGACATCGTGGCTGAGATCGATCAGTTGTATCTGCGGCGAGGTGGAGAGCAGAACACCCTTGATGGCGCCCACGTAAGGATCGCCCGTACCGAAGTCGGTGGTCAGGGTGACGGTACCGAGCACGGCGGGCCGGCCGTTCAGCCGGATGTGGCCCCCTCGTCGGCGGGCGTCTCGGCAGAACCATCCTCCGCCCCTTCCTCCTCTGGCGGCGTTTCGTCCGGAGTCTCCACGACCGTCGTGTCCGCACCAGCGGCGGCGGTCGTGTCGGGTTCGTCCAGTTCGGAGGCGTCGATGGCCAGGCGCAGGTCGATGGCGATCCGGGTCGTATCACCGGTGACGATGGTGATGTCGCCACGTTCTCCGGAGAGGATGAGACGACCCGTCAGGTCGTATCCCTCAATCGTCAAGGTAAGTCCCGATCCGGGAGAGACGGCGCCGATCGTCAGGGTCGCCGGGCCGAGTGGGCTGGGGTAGTCGAGTGGTTTGACGACGGGCACCATGTCCGGCCCGGTAAGACGGGCCACCAGACTGTCGACGACCGTGGCCAGGGCCTTGGGCAGGGGGACGACGAGGGAAAGACCCGCCCCCGTTTCAGCGTCAAGGCCGTTGTCAACCGCCGGATCGACGGCATTGTCCCGGTCGAGAGACCGGCAACCGAGGCCACCGAAGGCAAATGCCAGAAGGATGAGGAAGAGGACTCCGGATCGCATCACGGGCCAAATGTAACAGCCCCGGGCGGCGCGTTCCACTTTGTATCTGTTACAGGGCGCCATTCTTGACAGGGTGGTCAGGGCACGTACCGTAGCCGACCGATGATACGCACCCGCCATAGTCTCAGTCTAGTGCTCACCGGGGTTGTTCTGTCCGCCTGTCTGCCCTTCGGGGCGGGGGCCCCGCGGCTCGATGGACCACCCTCTCTCCAGGTCGACTTCGACAGTGCCACGGCGTCGGCACGGTTGACCTGGCAGCGTCCGCCGCTGAAGGGATTTCTGCGCTACGAGGTGGAGCGCATCCAGGGCGACGACTACGACGTCGTCGCGCGCATCGCCAACGGGTCGGACACGACATGGACCGATGACGGACTACTCGGCGACCGGGCCTACCGCTATCGCGTATCCTCGGTGTTCAGAGCGGGGGACAAGGACAAGGAGCACCGCCTGCCGAGTACCGTCGTCGAAGGTGGCATTCACCGGTTCGCCGACCAATGGCAGGTGTCTGAGGGGTTGCTGCCCACCCGCCTGCTGTTCGATGCCAATGGCGTGGTATACATATTAGGTGTCGGCGGCGGTTGGGTGGAGCGCTATGACCGTGGTGGCAATGCCCTGGAGCGCTGGCATTTCACCGACAAGACCAGTGCCTGTCTGGAAACCGCAACCCTCGATGGCCCCTCCGCGGCGTTCGATGGCGACGGCAACCTACACGTGGTCTACAATGTCTATCAGGAAGGGCAGGCCCCCCAACCCCAATGGGCGAAGATCGGGGCAGGCGGTGACCTGCTGTGGACCCGGCCGTTGCGGACGGTATTCGTACGGCATATCGCCATCGACGACCGCCGCGTCTTCATCGAGAGTATCAGTCACCTGCAGCAGTTCGATGTGGACGGCGAGATGGTCGAGCATTACCCGGTGCCACCCTTGATGGTGTCGAGTGTAGGCTTCTGGCACGGCGCCTTTGCCGCCCTTGTCGAGCCCCTTGGCTACGACACCGCTGGCTGGCAGGCGCCACGGCTCGTCGTCTACGGCACGGCGGCACGCAGCGATGTCGACAGGGTTTTTGGCCGTGACCCCCTGTCCTCGAATGACCGCGGCGCTGGTCTGCTGAAACGGCCGACTGATTTTGTGCTGGATCCGGCAGGCGATCGGGTATTCGTGGTGAACGCCGGTCACGATCGCATCGAGGTCTTCCGCGAAGGCCGCTACCTGACTCGGTGGGGTGGGACAGCCGGTGGCGAATCATCCGCCTTTCGCTTTCGCGGAACGGCACCCGTACTGGCGGACGTGAGCGGTTCCAGGCCATTGAACAAGGAGGTCGTAGCCGGGGGCATCGCCCGCGACCACGATGGTTTCATCTACGTGGCCGACACGTTCAACGGACGGATCCAGAAGTTCGCACCGTGAGAAGCCGCTGGCTGGCTGTCCTGCTGTTGCTGCCCCTCCTGGCGCTGCCAGGTGACGCCAAAGAACGCTACAACGTCTGGGCGAAAGAGAAGATCCGGTACCACCACGATCGGGTGAAGCAGGATCCCTACAACGCCCAACTGCGGGTACTGCTGGCCAACGCATACTACTCCGACGGCAGGAATTTCGAGGCGGCTGAGGAACTCGAGCAGGCACTGAAGCTCGATGCCGACTATCCGGAAGCGCACTGCAATCTGGGTATCGTGCGACACGCGCAATCCATGGTGACCGAGGCCGAAGGCCACTACCGCCAGGCGTTGCAGATGGACTCGACCTTGGTGGACGCCATGGCCGGGCTGGGCACACTGCTGTGCGCCAATGGCCGCCGCGCTGCAGGCATCAAGTTCCTCGAGCGTACTCTCATACACGACGGGCGTCGCGACGACGCCCGCTTCAACCTCGGTGTCGCCTACCACAAGGTTGGCGATTATCGCAAGGCCACCGATCATCTCGAGCGACTCCATGAGCGTCAGCCCGGCTACCCCGGGCTGGGCCACGGTCTGGCACAGTCCTACTTCGCCCGCGGCCTGACGCTGCTGCAGGCGGAACTGCCGGCTGAAGCACTCGACTACTTCCGCAAGTCGGGGACGCTGCGGCAGGACGCGGCCAACGTCCACTACGCCGAGGGCCTCGCCCATCTGCGCCTCGACGATCTGGTGGCCGCCGAAAAGGCCTTTGTCGCCGCAGTGCGCCTGGACAAGGATCACGTGCCGGCCCTGCACAATCTGGCCCACGTGCTTGACGCGACAGGCCGTCCCCAGGACGCGGAGCGCTACTACAGTCGCGTGGCACGGTTGACGCCGCACCTGGATACGATCGATGCGGCACGGGAAGCGACCTTCGATGTGAAGGTGCTTCTCGAGTAGCTCCAAGTGACTGCGCCGCAACGGCGTGAGCGCCATGATCGTTGACTTTGGCAGGGGCGGTGCGTAGGTTTTTCCGATTATCATATTCCGCGGTTTCTGTCACCCGAAAGAGAGTGTATGGCGAAGGAAGAGGCGATTGAGGTCCAGGCGGTGGTGAAGGAGGCCCTGCCCAACGGCTTCTTCAAGGTAGAGATGGAAAACGGCCACGAGATCCTGGCGCATATTTCGGGCAAGATGCGGAAGTACTACATCCGTGTTCTTCCCGGAGATCAGGTCACGTGCGCCCTGTCTCCCTATGACCTGAGTCGGGGCCGCATCACGTTCCGTAACAGGTAGGCGACAACCCCACACCGATGGCAACGCCCAACGCCTGGCCCTTCACTGAGGCCCAGCAGATCAGCAAACTGCGCTCGCCATCAGCAGATCGGCCCGTACTGTTCCAGACCGGCTACGGCCCGAGTGGTCTGCCCCACATCGGCACCTTCGCCGAGGTGGCGCGCACCACATTCGTCCAACGCGCTTTTGAGCAGGCCACCGGTCTGCCCTCGCGTCTGCAGGCGTTCTCCGACGACATGGATGGACTGCGCAAGGTGCCGTTGAACGTGCCCAACGGGGACGCCATCGCGCCCCACCTTGGAAAACCGCTGCACGCCATCCCCGATCCTTTCGGCTGCTGCGACAGCTTCTCAGGTCACGGCAACACGAAGCTGCGCGAGTTTCTCGATGCCTACGGGTTCGACTACGAGCTCAAGTCAGCCAAGCAGGCGTACCGCGCCGGTGAGCTGGACGCCGGATTGTCGCTGTTGCTGCACAAGGTCGACGAGATTCTCGATGTCATCCTGCCGACCCTGCGCGAGGAGAATCGCCAGGGCTGGTCGCCCTTCTTCCCGATCTGCACCAACTGTGGCTCGATCAACGCCACGCGCGTGACGGCCTACCATCCCGAGAGAGACAGTGTTTCCTTCATCTGCGACCGCCAGGAGAAGGGGTACGAGGGCTGCGGCCATTCCGGCGAAACATCGATTCTCGGTGGCAACGCCAAGGTCGGCTGGAAGGTCGACTGGGCTCTGCGCTGGTTTGCCTACGATGTGGACTACGAGATGTCGGGCAAGGACCTGATCGATTCGGTGAAGCTGTCGAGCCGTATCGTCCGCGTTCTCGGCAAGCGGCCGCCGGCAGTGCTGACGTACGAACTGTTCCTCGACGAAGAGGGCAAGAAGATCTCGAAAAGTGTCGGCAACGGGCTCAGTGTCGAACACTGGGTCGACTACGCCCCCATCGAGTCGTTGCTGTTTTACCTCTATCAGAATCCCAAGCGGGCCAAGAGGCTCTATTGGGATGTGGTTCCCAAAGCCGTGGATGACTATCTGGCGGCGCTGCGCGGCTGGCCGGACGTGGCCGAGCCAGAACGGCCGGCGCAGCCTCTGTGGCACGTCACCGGAGGCGGACGGGATGTGCCGGAGTATGGCGCGAGCGTCAATTTCAGCGTTGTCACGAACCTCATCTCAGCTCTAGGTTCCGATGACGAGGATCTGCTGATGGAATACCTGCGCCGCTACGACCCCGAGGTGGAGAGGTATCCCGAAGTGCTGGCGGCGCTGGTGCACAAGGGACTGACCTACTACCGGGAACAGGTGCTGCCGGGTAAACAGTTCCGCGATCCCAGCGAGGATGAGCGTTCCATGCTCCAGCGCGTGCACGAGGTGCTGGCGGCCAGTGACATGGCCGACGAGTCGCAGCTGCAATCGATCCCCTTCGATGTGGCCCGTGAGGCCGGCGCCGAGCCCAAGGACCTGTTCCGCAGCTTCTACGAGGTCGTTCTCGGTCAGGCGCGTGGCCCCCGTTTCGGCAGCTTCGTCATGCTCGTCGGCAAGGATCGTGTGCTGGAAATGCTGAAGGACAGAATCGCCGCCTGACCTGAGGGATTACGACTGCTACAGAAAGGGCCTGGCGGAGTGCAGTGTTCTCTCCGCCAGGCCTCTGTCGTTCTACCTCTTTGCCCGTGATCAGCCGGGCAGCTCGATCTCAGGCTCGTCGGGGTCAGGCCGATAGAGCAGGACCGTGCGGCCGAGAACCTGGATGAGGTGCGAACTCGTGGCCGCCGCCAACTGCTGGGCGCCATCCTTGCGGTCCACTTCCCACGAACGCTCCAGACGGGCCTTGATGAGCTCGGTAGAGCTGTAGGCGTCGTCGACGGAGCGCACCACCGCGGGCGTCACGCCGGACTTGCCCACCGACACCGTCGGCTTGAGGCCGTACCCCAGAGCGCGAAGGTGCCGTCGCTGCTTACCTGTCAGATCGTCACCCACGCCAGGCTCAGTCAACCGAATACTGCACGTGGACGGCGCCGTCCCGCCCGTTCGGCATGCGCCCGCGAACCTGGCTTTTCACCAGCGTCTTGAGCAGGTGTCGGGTACCGGGCACGAGGGCGAGAAAACCGAGAATATCGGTGAGGAACCCCGGAGTCAGCAGGAGCAGGCCGCCGCCAAGGATGAGTACGCCGTCGAAGATCTCCTCGCCGGGGAACTGAGCTGACCGTACCGCCTCCTGCAGCCGCTGCAGGGCGCGCAGACCCTGAGCACGGGCCAGCCAGGCACCGGCCGCACCGGTGGCCAGAACGACGGCGATGGTCGGCGCCACCCCGATGCGGCCACCCACCTCGACGAGGAGGGCCAGCTCGATGACGGGGACCAGGGCGAACAGCAGGAAGAGTTTGAATAACATGATCCTGCGAATATACCCGTGAGGCCGGTCCCGGTCGAGATGCGCCGCACCCGGGCACGGCGATTGCGGTTCGAGCTCTCATGTCACCGCCATCCCGTCGCCGCCCGGCCCTCTGGATTGCCAGTGCCATGGGGGCCGGTATCGTCGCTGACGATCTGCTGGCGCCATCTCCCGGCCTGTGGGCAGCTGTCGCCCTCTCTGCCTGGTGGCTGGTTGCCGTCGTCCTGCTTGCCAGTCACCATCCCAGGATCAGGACGGGACTGCTGCTGTTGCTGGCGATGACCGCCGGCGGTCTGCGTAGCCATCAGGCCACAAAGCTGTTGCCCCCACACCACGTACGCCACCTGACATCATGGGGGGAGCGAGGCCTGCTGATCGGACGGGTGGACGGCAGTCCAGAGCTGCGCGGGGAAGGGGAGAACCAGCGTCTGCGCCTGACGCTGCGGGCCGAATCCTGGCAACCGGAGAAAGGGCGGAGACGGAGACTGAGCGGACAGGTGCTGGTCTCGCTCCGCGAGCCGACGATCTCCGTTGACGGCAATGACAGGCTGCAGCTGCGCTGCCGACTGACGCGTCCGCAGCCGGCTCGCAACCCAGGGGCCTTCGACTACCGACGCTTCCTGGCCCTGCAGGGCGTGCATGCCACCACGAGTGTCTATCGTGGAGATGCACTGTCGGTGGAGGCGCTGCCTGACCGATGGTGGCGGCAGCAGATCATCGCCCCGCTGCGTCGATCCGCCAGCCGTTCGCTGGTGGCCCATCTCTCAGGCGCGCCGGCAGGACTGCTGCGCGGCATGCTGCTGGGAGACCGCCACGCCATTCCGGAGGAAGTGGAAACGCTCTTCCGTAGGACGGGACTGGCCCACGCTCTCGTCATCAGCGGTCTCCATGTAGGTCTTGTGGCACTCTTCTTCTTCACCGCCTTCCGCATCCTGCGCCTGCCACCCGCCGCGGCGTACCTGGCCACGACAGCGGTTCTCGTGCTCTATGCTTTCGTCACCGATCTGCAGCCGCCCGTGGTGCGTTCGACGGTCATGGCCGCCGTGATCATGGTGGGCCGGGTCAGCGGACGTCGCGGCGAGGTGTTCAACTCTCTCGGGCTGGCGGCGTTGGTGATTCTGGCACTGTGGCCGGCGAGTCTGCTGACCCTGTCCTTCCAGCTGTCATTCGGCGCCACGCTGGCCATCGTCGGGCTCCACGGTCCACTGCGGCGCTGTCTGCCCGGAAGCTGGAGTGATGAGGAGCGCTTCGTCGGACGCTGGATCGTGTCGCCTGCCTGCGTGTCCCTGGCGGCGCAGCTGGGTACGGGTCCTTTCATCGCCTGGCATTTCCAGCAGTTCGCACCGATCTCTCTGCTGGCCAACCTCGTCGTCGTGCCTCTGCTGGGTCTGTGCGTCGGTCTCGGGCTGCTCGCCGTCCTCGGCGGATCGATCTGGCCACCCATCGCCTTGCCCTTTGCCGGTGCCAACTACGTGTCGCTCACGGCGCTGATCGAGACCGTCGACGCCTTCGCCCGTGTGCCGCCCCTGACGACACCCCGGCCGGAGCCGTTGTTTCTCGGATGTGCGGCGCTAGCCCTGGTTCTTGTCACCCGCGCGGCAACCAGCCGGCGCGCCCGTGTGGCCCTGCTCCTGCTGCTGTTGGGTTGGGCCAATCTGTCACTGTGGTCGCAGCTGCTGAGGCCGCGGCAGCTGGAGATCGTGTTCCTGGACGTCGACCAGGGGGACAGCGCCTTCCTCCACTTTCCCGGCGGGCGCACGATGATCATCGACGCCGGGATCCGCAGTCGCCGTATCGATTTCGGCGAACGGGTCGTGACACCCTTCCTCCGGCATCGGGGGATCACGCGCGTGGATGTCGTCATCGCCTCACATCCGCATGCGGATCACATCGGCGGCCTCGTGCACCTTCTGGAGGAAGTCGAGGTGGGACACTACGTGGACAGCGGCCAACAGTACGACACGTGGACGGCAAGACGGGTACACGAGCTGATCGCGGAGCGGGGGATCAGCTACCATCGCGTGCGTGCCGGCGACAGTCTTGCGGGCCTGAACGGTGTGGCCGGCCTCGTTCTGCACCCCACCGAAGACTTCGTCACCGAAGAGGGACGGTCTCCTCATGGCCTCAACAACGGCTCTGTGGCTCTGCGCCTGAACTACGGCGGCGCCGGTATCCTGTTCACGGGAGACATCGAGGCGGAAACGGAACCGGCCATGCAGGCGTGGCGGGAGCGTCTGCGGGCAGATGTTCTCAAGGGTGCTCACCACGGCTCGCGCACGTCATCAGGGCCAGGCTTTCTGGACGCTGTCGATCCCCGCCTGGCCATCCTCTCGGTGGGTGCCCGCAACAAGTTCGGACACCCGGCGGCGGAGGTGTTGGCGCGCCTCGCCGAGCGTGGCACGGCAGTCTACCGTACCGACGGCTGTGGCGCTGTGAGTCTGTACATCGATGTGGAGGGGGGACTGCAGGTGGAGCCCATGGTCGGCGAGACGTGCGTCGGCGACTGAGCAGATGCAGGCTACCAGGTGGGAACGCCGATCCCCCGGCCTTCGCTGCGGCGTCGGGCGAGCTTGACGATCTCCTGGTTGGAATCGGTGAGAGCCGTCTCGAAGATGTGGGGGTGCTGCGCCGGGTCGAGGCGGTCCAGATGTCGCACGAGAGCCATCCGCACGTGGACCTCGGGATCTGACAGCCCCTCCCAGAGCCAGCGGCTGCATCCTTCTCTGTTATGTACGGCAAGCACCTCCAGGGCGGCTGCCCGCAACCTGCGGTCACCGTCGGCCGCCAGATCCTCTACGAGGAAGGGGTTCACTCTCTCACAGTGAGCCGCCAGGGTCTGCAGGGCTGACACCGATACGTCCACATCCTCGTCGTCGACCAGCATCAGGCACCACTCGACAAGATCGGCGGGAGCCTCGATCGAGGTCAGCAGACGCAGTCCGCGCACCCGCCGGCGGGGCTTGTGGGAGGCCAGGCAGACCAGCGCTTCGGCCTCCACATCCTCGTCGGCTTCATCAGATGCACTGCCAGACGCCGCCTTTGTGTGCGGGATCAGTGTAGACAGGTCGCCGGCGGCGGAGCCGCGGTAGCGGAGGCTGCGCATGTGTGTGGGATCGACGGCGACACCATCGAAGAAGTCGGGAAGCCAGCGCGAGGCGACCTCGGCGACTTCGGCCGCGGAGATCTCCCTGTTGGGATTGGCCGCGACCCGGCTCTGGATCCACCCGGACAGGCGCCGCACGCCTGGGTGCCTGCGGCTCACCCCCCGATGGGCGGGCAGCTCCAGGAGTCGGTTGATCCAGCGGGCCAGACCGGCCGGTTCATCGGGCAGGTTGAGGGAGAAGGAAGAGCGCCGCAGGTCGCTCGGCGAGTCACACAGAACCGCCGCCGGCACGGGCCCACGGATCGACAGGATACCGCGGGCGTGGAAGACCCGGCCCCCACCGATGAGGCCCGCCAGGGAGCCGATGTCGATTTCACAGGTGAGGACCTCAGGCTTTTCGGCGGAGCCGCCTGACGACTTGTGGCGTGCCCGGCGTTCGGCGATGGACCGGCTGCGGGCGAACCAGACACGTTTGGATGGGGGACGCGGTTCAAACCCGTTGGTACGGATGAGCCGGGCTCGCCGGCGCGTGGTGCCATGGTAGAAAACCGCCATGAAGCCAATGGTTGCACAGCGACTGCTACAGTGTCAAATCCACGACACTGCGCCGCTCCATGACATAGACGCGCGGAAAGATGCCGCCCGTCTCGACGACCCGGACGTGGTTGCGCCGGAAGTGGTCGTGAGGGTGGTTCGCCCGGTCGATGACGCCGCGCTTCCAGGCGAGAAACACCAGCAGACCTCCGGGCTTCAGCAGGTGGGAGGCCGCGTCGAGGACGCGGCTGTAGAAGGCGAGGAAATCCATGCCGCGGCCGAGACGCACGCCGAAGGGTGGGTTGGTGACGATGGCGTCGAAGCTTGCCTCGGAGTGGATCCCGGCCAGGTCGGCGACGTCGAGGTGCTGCACATCGATGCGCTGATCGAGGCCGGCGGCGGTCACGTTCAGGCGGGCGCCGTCGACGGCGCGTGCGGAGTAGTCGCTGGCGACGATTTCGAGGTCGGGAAACACCTGGGCCGCCTCGATGGGGATCGTGGCTGAGCCACAGAACGGATCGAGGATCCTGCCGCAGGACAGGCGGGCAAACCGCAGCATGGCGTAGGCCACGTTCGACTTGATCGCCCCGTGCGGGTTAAAGCACCGCTGCTTGCGTCGGCTCAGGGACTCGCCGGTGAGCTGGATCCCTACCAGGCACTGTGCGCCGATGACGTCGACACGGACCTCGCAATCAGGCTCGTCCAGGTCGACGGCCAGTCCGTACCTGGCCACCAACGTGGCGCCCGCCCGCTGCTGCACATCCATACTGCCGTACGGGTGGTTCCCCGAGCGTCGCGTGGTGATGCGGAAGCTCCCGTCGCCTGCCTCGAGAGCAGGAACACCGTGAAGTGTCAGCTGGGCGGCGATTCTGTCGAGATCACCCTCGCCGTTTGGGGACAGGTCGAAGCCGTACATCGGACGAACGACATGGTGCACGGAGCGCAGGCGAAGGGCGGCGGCCTCGATGTCGGTGCCCACTCGTGGCAGCCACGTGATGATGTTGCCGCTGAAGCCCAGGGGCTTGAGTTCGACTTCGAGGTCGGCGGCGGGGATGCCGATTGCGGCGAGTCGCTCGCAGAATTCGTCGGCCACCACGTCCTCGAGCCCCGGGTTCGTCGTGAACCAGAGGGCTTCACAGGCGTCCGGGTGGGACGCCAATCTCTCCAGCAGACCGGTACGGGCCCGCCAGGTCACCGCGTTTCGAAGTGCCCGTCGACCCGCTCGAAGATCAGATCGGAGATCTCTTCAAAGAAATCGTCGAGTTCGTTCGTCGACGCCGAACCGTGTTCACGGGTACAATGGGACAGCGTGCTCTGCCAGACGCTGCCCCCGGTCTCGGTGGCCAGCAGGCTGGCGTTGACATCCATGCAGGGCATGAGATCCGCGTTCGTACCGCCGAAGCGCAGGCTCAGAACGCTGATCCGCAGGTTGTACTGTGGGTCGATCAGAGGCGTGACGTTGCGGTCCCGGACGGCATACTGTACCCCGCGTGAGGCCGGCAGGCGGCGCACGACCCGGGGCACAACAAAGCGTTGCACGTCACGCACGGACTCGCGCACAAAGGCCTCTTCGTCGGTGTCGAAGAATATGTAGAGCGGGTCGAGGTTGAACTCGTAGGGATCGGTCCAGCCACTGACCATCAGGCCCACCGGTTCCGGTGCCCACTCCGTGGTCGTGTCGATCACACCGTGGGCGACCAGGCGTCTGGCGAACAACTCGGCCTCCGTCTCGGGCACCCGTGCCTCATGGGCCGCCCAGCGGATGCCGGTACCGACCAGGTAGTCGCTGTCGGATTGCAGAATGCGGCTGGAGATGCCCGACAGCTCGCGGACCAGACGCTTCACCTGGCGCTCGGACATGGTGTCGGCGCGGAGCCCCAGAGCGGTCTGCCAGGCAGCCGGATTGGAGTCGTGCAGGTCAGCGAAGTCCTCGAGGCGTATCTGCAGATGGCGGCGTACCTGCGACGACGTACGGGACGTGCGATCACCGATGTCGTCGAACAGCCGGACAGCGTGCACCGGATCGGCGCTGGCAAGGCGGGCGTCGAGCAGGACGAGGGCTTCCTGCAGCACCGTGTCCTGTACGACCCCGGTGGCGGCTAGAGGAAGAGCCCAGAAGACGGCGAGAAAACCAATGATTCGAGTTGTCATAGAAGTAGCAATATAAAGGACGCGGAAACCGGCGAAACCGACAGGGCTTGTTACACGTGAGGCACGACGAGGAGGGGGACGTGCATCTCCCGGCTCGTCAGACCCGCATGGCAGCCGTAGTGCGCATAGGTGCCGCGACCGTAGTCGTAGAGGAACTGCACGCCCTCACCGGCAAGCACGATGGTGTCACCGATGCGGGAGGACAGACCGTCGCAGGATCCGCCAAACCAACCGTCGGCGATGGCGTCATCGGTGGAGATGGCCAGCTGCAGGGAGCCTGCCAGCGCGGCATCGGCCGACACGCGATCCACGTCGACGCCGCTCAGGTAGAGCGCGCGTCGGCCCCCACCGGGAGGCCGGTTCAACGATGCTTTGAGATCCCCCTGCACAGAATGGGCGGCTTCGGGACGCAGGGCGGTCTGCCCATGGTCGGCCACGACGGCGAGAGTGCATCCGTAGCGGCTGCAGATGTCGGCCACTTTGCCCAGCATGAGATCGATGAATTCCATCTCCTCCAGGCATGCCGACGAAGGCGAATCCCCGTGGTGGGGGCCATGAAAGTGGGACAGCGTGTCGATGAGCGGCCAGTACAGGGAGTAGAAGGCAGGTCCCTCGGCACCCGCCAGCGCCTGTTCCAACTGGTAGGAAATCTGCGACAGGCCGCCATAGCCGGCGAAGCGGGCACCCTCGGCAAGCAGGTTGGTAAAGGATGTCCCCTCAAAAGCGAAGTCTGTGATCAGCGTCGACGACACGCCGGCAGCACGGAGACGTTCATAGATCGTCGGCACGCGGCGCACCAGTTCCTCCGTGATCGGCACGTCAGTGCCGAGGGGACAGAACGTGAGCATGTTGACGACGGCACCCAACTCCTCGAACCAGAGCATGTGTCCGAGAACGCCATGTATCGCCGGGGGGCAGGCCGTGGCCAGGCTGCTGAGGGCGGCTGTCGTGGTCGATGGAAACACCGATGTGAGACGCTGAACGCCAAGGGGGGCCGCCTCGATGAGTCCCGCCAGCCGGGGCACGCGACCGGAGGCAACAGCGGCCTCGAGCTGAGACCAGCCAAGAGCGTCGAGGACCAGCAACACCGTGCCGTTGGCACCCACCAGGCCACCTGGCGGCAACAGGTCTGTACGCAGCGGCACGGCAGGCGATTCGACACCAAAAGCCTCGAGGATCGAGGCTGCGACGTTGACGATGCTGCCACCACCGTAGTCGGGGAGGACCAGCTGATCGTCCATGCCAGTCAAAGGCAAGAGGGCAGTTCGAACCAGTAGCGCAGCTTCCGGACCTCTTCTCCGGCACGTCCCTCGGCGCGGGCGACGACATCGTCCATGAGCATTCCCGACTCGAAGACGCCACCGTTGCCTTCGATGATCAGACGGGAGGCGGCGTTGTCCTCATCGCATGTCACCAGGACTCGCTCGAGGCCGAGTTCGCCGCACTTCTCAAGGGCCAGCTGCAGCACCCGTCGTCCGTAGCCCTGGCGCCGCCGAGTGGGTCGGATGCTGTAGCCGATGTGGCCGCCGTAGGTGATGAGATAGGGTGTGCCCAGTTCGGGCCGGATCGAAGACTGGCCGACGTAGCAGCCGGCGTCGACGAGCCAGTAGATGCAGTCCCGGTAGCCGGCCTGACGCACACGGTCTTCGTCCGACATGCGTCGGAGATCTTCCACGAAGGTGGGGAAATCGCGTTGCAGACGGGGGACGTCAAAGCCGAGAAAAGAGGCGTAGGTGGAGTCCAGCCGGCCTTCCCCGGCAAACTCACCGGCACCCTCGATGAAGCTGTCGCGGTAGCCGACGTCGGGGACCTGCAGTGTACAGGCGTCGTGTTCACCCCGGGAGGGATCGGCGATGCGTGCTTCCACGGTCATAGCGACTCAAGCTATGGAACCGTTAAGGTCGTCGCCAACGTTGCCGTCGATCTGGCTGCCGGCGGGTGCTATTGTGGCGGACCGTAACCCGGCGCCTCGCTGGTCGGTTCGCCAGCAGTCCTGACGGGCTGGCGGCCGCCGTACATGTCGGCCAGGACGAGGACGGCTCCTACGAGGACAGCAACAACGACGTAGATATAGCCGACATCAGCGAACCAGTGTTTCCAGCCGGTACGACGGTCCATATTCATGGACAACACCCTCCTGCACAGGGCCGCCTGCGCATCGATGCAGTTGGCATAACTAAAGCGGGGGTGGCGGAACGGTGTCAACACCGCCCGCCACCCCCACACGTGGTGCTGGACCATCTCATTCAGGCATCGGCGACGATCCCCCGTTTCCGACACAAGGTTCGCAGCCGGGCGATGGCACCGCCCACCTGCCGACCGTTGCGCCGGATGCCGAACAGATGCTGGCTGACCACCCTTCGGTTGATCCCCATGATCTCGGCCACCTCCTCCTGCGTCTTGTCGTGGAGGAAATAGAGCATGACCGCCTCGCGCTGGCGCTCCGTCAGGGCGCCGCCTACCAGGTCCATGACGGGGGGAAACAACTGCTCTGTTCGCTCACGCCCGTGATGTCGCAGACGCTGGTCTTCATCATCTTCGTGCCAGATCGCCGCCGCCGCCGGGTAGCGTTCCAGATCGGCCGGGTCGAGCTGGACTTCCCAGAAATCAGGATTATACAAGATCCTCTCTCCGTGAGGGGATATTCGTGAATACTGAAACACAAAAAAACCGCAACTGCAGGCTCGCAGTGCGGCTCCGGAGAGAGGTAGCAGAAACCAACCGGTCACGTGATCAGGTGGCTGATTCAGACTCCCATGGGAGGCAGACCGCGAGCATTGTCGCAAGTGTGCGGATACTCGGCATTAATCTGTCTCCCTTTCTTGCGCGAGAGGTACGAGAACGTCCGAGACCAAGCGGGCGCTACCACCTGAGTCCCGGCCTGCGCTGGAGGATACTCCCCTGACGGGCGCAATGTCAAGGCATATTCTGCTACGCTCTACACAGGAGCGGATGCACTATTCCGCAGGAAATGCCGGGAAAATCCATGGAAACGAAAAAAAGTGCACGCACCCGGATCAGGTGGAGGAGCTGGTAGAATCACGGATTCCCGATCCGGGCGCGGCGATGGGACAACAGCGAGTTTTCAGTCAGACGACAGGGCCGGACTACGGTCCTTCTGGCGGCGTGCGTACGGCGTTTCGATCCCATAGCGTCGACAGGCTCTGGAGAAGCCTCTCATGCTCATGCCGAGGGCGGCACCGGCGTCTTTATTGGTCTTGTAGACGCGCGCCGCCCGCTCGAGGATGTCGACGGGAACTCCGGTCAGAATCATCAGAATGCGACTCCTACAAAGGCTCGCGGGGTATCCCCCCGACTCGTGGTCGGGGTCAATATACCTCGCGACAGTTGGGGGGCGCATCCGTACAACTACTGAAAATGACGCCCCTGGTCGGAAGATTCGGGCTGTGATCCAGATCACGTGAGCAAGCTCGCGAAAATAGACGAGTCACCGTCGGACAGGTTCCCACATTCTGCGCAAGTTTTCTGCAGCCAGCGATATGCGCGAAAGACATGGATATGACGAGAGAAGACGTGATGGAGTCTTCGCTGCCCATGGATTTTCCTCTGCTGGCCCTGCGGGCGGGCTCATGCATGTCGCGCATATTCACCTGATGACACTCGACACGGCCGTTGGAAGGAGGTCACGTCGAGTGATATCTTGCCGACCATGGGCGACACACAGACAGGGGAGACTCTCCTGACAGAATCGCAGCGAATGGATCTGCTGCGGCGCTTCGACGCGGAGCGCCGGGATCTGCTCCCGGGCCATGCCCTGCGTGTACAGGAAGGAGGGGTAGTGCGTCATGTGGATCGTTTCGGCACATCGAGCGACATCGTGTTCTCCTCGCACACAGAGGCACAGTTCGATGCCGCCGTGCAGCAAGAGATCGCGTATTTCGAGCACAGGGGGCACGACTTCGAATGGAAAGCATACGCGCACGATCCACCGGGACGGCTGTTCGAGCGACTGCGACATCTTGGTTTCGACATCGGCACGGAAGAGGCCGTCGTCGTGGCTCCCGTTGGTCGCGTCATCGAGGCCGAGGATCCCGGCCATGACGTGCGCTCCGTAACCGATGAGTCAGGTCTGGCCGACTACATGCAGGTCCGGGTCCAGGTCTGGCCGGATACACCTGCTGCGTACGGAGAGTCCCTTGCCCGACAACTCCGCAACGACCCATCGTCCCTCGAGATGTGCGTCGCTTATGTTGATGGCCTGCCCGTGGGATCAGCGCGCAACGGCTTCCATCCCGACAGCCTGTTCAGCGGCATGGCGGGGGGCGGCGTCATCAGGAAGTACCGCCATCGCGGCGTGTACCGCAGTATGGTGGCACACCGGGCGCGGCAGGCGGCTGCCCGCAACGTGCCATGGCTGCAAGTGGACGCCCTGCCATCGAGTCGCCCCATCCTGGAGGGTCTGGGCTTCACGGCGATCACCACCACCAGACCATGTCTGTGGAGGACGTCATGACCGACGTGGCCGACACCATCCGCTATCGCTACGACTTTCTGCTGCCAGGAGGCACGGAGCGAACCTTCGATCTGCACCTCGACCGGTCGAGCCTCGCCCTGGCGCCTGTGGATCCAGCGGCACCCCTGCCCGCATGGACCGAGCTGGGATGCAGCCAGTGCGACAACTGCCCGCTGCAGCAGCAGGCGCATCCACACTGTCCGATTGCGGCGAATATCTCGGACTTTGTCGGGTTCTTCTCCGACGCCGCATCCTACGAAGAGATCGACCTGCGCATCAGCACCGATGAGCGCAGCTACGTCAAGCGTACGCACATGTCGGAGGCCGTCAGCTCCCTGCTCGGCATCTATATGGTGACGAGTGGCTGTCCGGTGATGGAGAAGCTGCGCCCCATGGTGCGCTTCCACCTGCCTCTGGCAACCGCCGAAGAGACGACGTTCCGTGCCCTGGCCATGTATCTGGTGGCGCAGTATTTCGTCTCTCGCAGCGGCGGTACTCCCGATTGGGAACTGGCAAACCTGCCGCATATCTACCAACAGGTGCAGATTGTCAACCGGGGCTTTACAGAGCGACTGCGCCAGTCAGTGGAGCAGGACGCGAGCCTCAACGCCGTGGTGCGCCTCGATGCTTTCGTCGGGATCATATTGCTGTCCCTCAACGCCGACATGCTGGATGACATTCAGAGACTCTTCGCTTCGTACCTGCCCGAGGGAGGGTGATGCTGTCGCCGGACCAGCGCGTCTGTTTCGTCGGCGATTCCTTCGTTCAGGGCACCATGGACGAGGCCTGCCTGGGTTGGGCCGGGCGGGTCTGCGCCGCAGCCCGGGGGGCAGGATTCGAGTTGACGGGGTACAACCTGGGCGTGCGACGGGATACGAGCGACGACGTCCGGCGGCGCTGGCTGACCGAGTGTGAGGCGCGGCTGCCAGAGGGACTGGAGGCGGCCGGCGTGGTGTTCGCCTTTGGCACCAATGACACAACGGAGGAGGCAGGTCACCGCCGCGTGACGGCAGATGACAGCGTCGCCAATCTCAGGGACATTCTTGCAGTAGCAGCCGGCCGGGGTTGGCGCACTTGCTTCATCGGCCCGCCACCTGTCGATGATGCCGCCCAGAACGAGCGGATCGACTCCCTGTCGGACCGACTCGTGCGGGAGGCAAAGCAGGAAGGAGTGCCGGCCCTCTCCGTGTTCGAGGCACTGGCAGCGGACGAGATCTGGATGCGGGAGGCGGCAAGCAATGACGGCGCCCACCCTTCGGGAGCGGGGTATGAACGCCTGGCGCAGCTGGTGCTGCAGTGGGAGGACTGGTGGTTTCAGAGAACCTGAGGGATGTCGACGCCTGGCTCTTCGATCTGGGCAACGTCGTGATCGGCATAAATTTCGAGCACGCTCTGCATCACTGGGCCCGGGCCGCCGACCGTGACGTCGGCGATCTGCGTCAGCGCTTCCACTTCGACGAGGCCTACGAGCGTCACGAGCGGGGCCAGATCGAGGCGGCGCAATACTTCGAGTCCCTGCGGTCCCTGCTGGGCCTCGACCTGGCCGACGAGGATCTGGCCGCCGGCTGGAACGCGATCTACACCGGGCTCATCCCCGAAGTGGTGGCGCTGTTGCCGGCGATGGCTCGCAGCCGGCAACTCTACGCATTCACGAACACGAACGTCACCCATCACCGAGCCTGGTCGGCGATGTACGCCCGACAGCTGCAGCCCTTCGAGCACATTTTCCTCTCCTGCAGCCTCGGACTGCGCAAACCGGAGGCGGCGGCCTTCGAGGCGATCGCCCGCCAGACGGGTGTGCCCCTGGACAGGATGCTCTTTTTCGATGATACAGAAGAAAACGTGCTCGGGGCTCGAGCCGCCGGCATGCCGGCCGTGTGGGTGCACTCACCACAGGACGTGATCGACGCAGTAGTACCGTACATCGGAGATGAGGGATGAACCACAGGTTGCTCCGCGGGTGCTCAACAGGGCTGAAGCTGGGTGTTCTGGCCATCGCGCTGGCCGGCTGCGCCGCACCCGCCGGCCGGTCGCAAGGTGGTGTACCGCCCGTGTTCGCCAACGAGCGTGAGAAGGAAGTGGTGTGCGTCGTTGAGCGCCTGCCGAATTACATTACGCATCTGACCGCCGTGGCCGGCCTGCCATGGCACACGTCCTACGCTGACGCCTATGGCCACACCGTCGACGCCGAGAGCCATCAGATCCTGCGGCGTCATGCGCCCATGCTGCAGTGGGGCCACGGGTTCACCGGAGACCTGGCGCCCTTCTTCGTCCTGCTTCCCGCCTATCTGCCCCTGGAGGATGAGTTTTCCCTGTTCGAGTACATGCGCGCTGTCGACGAGGCCATGGGCTCTCAGCAGTACGACGCCATCAGGGATCTGTACCCGCGGCAGATGACGCGCCTGACCTGGTGGCTGTTCGATTTCGAGGGCTTCTTCTACAGTCGCTCCGAGGTCTACGAGACGTACCTGCGAGCAGTACGGCAACTCGTCCACGTGTACGAGTACAACTATCAGAGATGGGATGAGGAGGTCTGGAACGACGCCGAACTGGACCTCGATCTGGCCGCCGATGAGCTCAATGGCCAGCTCTGGTCGCTGCGGTTGCTCGATACCTGGGAGGAGATGACCGGGCAGCGCTTTCGCGGGAACCGCTACGAGATTTCGCTCACGGCGGCGCCGGCAGGCAGGGGGATCACGAGTCTGGGGTACGATCGCAGCCTGCTGTCAGCCGACCAGGATCAGGCGCATATGCTCGGGCTCATCGTGCACGAGATCGGTACACATCTGCTCGTCGATCTGTACCGGGAGGCGTCAGACCGCGACCTGAAGGGGGGCGAGCTCGACTGGCAGACGAACGCTGCCTACGCGGGGCTGACCGCCCATTACACGCGACAGATTCTGCCCGAGTTTGAAACCGAGATCGAGAACGACGTCGAGTACTTTGCCGGCATCTACCGGCAGCTGGCTGACGAGGAACCACAGGCCGACGCCCGGCGGTTGATGGAGCGGGCACTGCGGCAGCCTCGCACAGGCCGTTGGTGACACATGGTGTGCACAGGCGCCTGTTGTGGGTGCTCACGGGAGGGATTGTGATGACGACGGCTACAGCACAGGCCGAGAAAGGGGCCGGGCGTATTCAGCCCTGGGGGGAGAACCCCCGATTCTGGCAGTACGGCGGCAAACCCGTCTGGCTCCTGGGCGGATCGGTGAAGGACAATCTGTTCCAGATCCCCGATCTCGAGGCTCATTTGGATCTGCTGGTGTCGGTAGGAGGCAATTACATCCGTAACACGATGTCGGATCGCCCCGACCAGGGCTTCGAGATCAAGGCCTTCGCCAGAGGCGAGGACGGACGCTACGATCTGAGTCACTGGAACGACGCCTACTGGCAGCGCTTCGAGATGCTGCTGCAACTGACGTCTGCCAGGGACATCATCGTGCAGATCGAGATGTGGGACCGCTTCGATCACGGCCAGGACAACTGGCAGTCGGATCCCTACAACCCGACGAACAACATCAACTACGGCCACGATGAATCCGGCCTGGCCGCCGAGTATCCCGACCATCCAGGTTCGAATGGGCAGCCCTTTTTCTACACCGTTCCTGAACTGGGGGACAACCGGGTCGTTCTGCCGTTTCAACAGGCCTTCATCGACAAGGTGCTGTCCTGTTCGCTGAAGTATGACAACATCCTGTACTGCATGGACAACGAAACATCAGGGGACCCTGCCTGGGGGCGCTACTGGGCGAAGTACGTCGGTGACGCTGCTGCCATTGCCGGAGTGGATGTAGAGATCACGGAGATGTGGGACCACTGGGACGTTCGCCACGAGACGCACAGGCCGACTTTCGATCACCCGGAGCTGTATACCTTCGTCGACATCGCGCAGAACTCGCACAACCCGGGACAGACCAACTGGGAACGGGCCCAGTGGGTGCGTGCCTACCTGGCCGATCACCCGCGGCCGATGAATTCGACGAAGATCTACGGCGCCGACACGTCCAAGTGGACCGATCGGGGGGTGAGCGCCGAACACGGGCAGCAGGTGTTCTGGCGCAATCTCATCGGCGGCTTTGCTTCCAGTCGCTTCCACCGGCCGCCCTCCGGTCTGGGGTTGAGCGAGACGGCGCAGGCGAACCTGCGCAGCGCCAGAATGCTGCAGGCCCACTTCGACGTGTTTCATGCCGAAGCCGATGCCGATTTTCAGCTGCTGTCCGACCGTGACGAAAACGAGGCCTATGCGGCGGTTGTCTCCGGACGACAGTACGCGGTCTACTTCCCGGATGGAGGCCAGGTCCGGCTCGATGCAGGCGATGTTCCGGTGGGAGTCAATCTCACCGTGGCCGTCATGGATATCGCCGCGAGCCGTTGGCTCGACGGAGTCTCGCTTGCTGCCGGCGGCGGCATGATCGATCTGCGGACCCCGCCGGGGCCGCACATCGCCCTGGTCACCAAGGACTAATGTCAGGATAAAAGAACCATGAACCGGCCTAACATTCTGTGGATCTCCCTGGAGGACACCAGCCCGCGCTTCAGCTGCTATGGCGACGAGGTGGCGCGCACGCCGAATATCGACCGGCTGGCAGCAGCCGGGTGCATCTACCCGCGGGCCTTCTCGGTGGCCGGGGTGTGTGCTCCCAGCCGGGCGGCGATCATCACGGGGATGTATCCCACAGCCATCGGCGCCCATCAGATGCGCACCAGTACCAACGTCGATCCGGACCGACCGTCTCCGTATCAAGCCTGTCCGCCGCCGTACGTGAAGTGTTTCACCGAGTATCTGCGTGGCGCCGGCTACTACTGCACGAACAACAGGAAGACGGACTACCAGTTCGAGCCACCCCTCACCGCCTGGGATGAACTCGGGGACGAGGCGCACTGGCGGAACCGTCCGCAAGACACGCCGTTCTTCGCCGTGTTCAATCCGACGGTGACCCACGAGAGCGGCATGTGGCCGGAAAAACACGAGGGTCAGCCTCTGCGCACCGATGTCGAGGCGGTGGAACTGCCGCCGTACCTGCCCAATACCCCCGTCTGCCGTGAGGCGCTGGCGCGTCACTATGACAACCTGGAGACAGCCGACGGCCGTGTGGGTGAACTGCTCGACCAACTCGAGGCGGATGGGCTGGCCAACGACACGATCGTCGTGCTGTGGAGCGATCATGGCGAGGGGCTGCCCCGGGCCAAGCGCTGGCCGTACGACGCCGGCATCCGCATCCCGTTGATCGTGCGCTGGCCCGGGCAGGTGAAGGCAGGCTCTGTGGAAGAGCGCCTCGTGAGCCTCATCGACCTGGGGCCGACGATGCTGTCCCTTACCGGGACCGTTCGCCCGCGACATCTGCAGGGCCGGCCTTTCCTTGGGCCGGACGCTGAGCCACGGCAATACATCTATGCATCAAGGGATCGACACGACGAGGCCCACGACCGGGTTCGGGCGGTGCGCGATCGCCGCTACAAGTACCTGCGGCACTACTATCCCGAACGACCGTACCTGCTGTGGAATCCGTACCGCAATCGGCATCCGGTGACGCAGGAGATGTGGCGGCTGTATCGTGAGGGGGGACTGCAAGGGGATCAGCAGCTGATGTTTGACACGCCGCGACCTGCCGAGGAGTTGTACGATACCAAGGCGGATCCCTTCGAGATGGTTAACCTGGCTGACGATCCGGAGTACGGGCCGGTGCTCGAGCGGCTGCGGACGGCGCTGGAGAACTGGCAGGACGAGACCGGGGACCTGGGTGAGGTGGCGGAAGAGGAGATGATGCGTCGCTTCTGGCCAGACGGGGAGCAGCCGCACACCTCACCGGCGCGCTGTGTACCGATCGCGGCCGAGACCCACGGCCTCGAACTGCTGTCAGAGGGTACTTTCAGTGCACCCTGTCGCCTGCAACTCCACTGCGCGACGCAGGGAGCCTCCATGACGTACAGGACGGACAGCGACCGAGAAGGGCGCTGGCGGCTCTACACCGAGCCGATCGACCTGCCACCCGGGACCACGACGATCCGAACCCGGGCTGTGCGCATCGGCTATGCCGACAGCGACGAGCTGGTAGCCAGATTCACCGTGGCATGAGGTGGGCGTTCTGGCGGATGACGGCACGCACGCGCTCGACGTATTCCTCACGAAGTTCGGAGTAGTTCGTCAGTCCGGCGGCCAGTTCCGCGGCATCGAGGGGGGCACTGGCGTCGCGCTGTTGACGGCGGAGCGCCCGCCAGTCCGCATAGGCTGGGTGGGTGTTGAGGTTGCGCAGGTAGGAGCGGATGGATCCCGCGGGCGTCTCGAAATCGGCGATCTCGTGTACGGCACCCGGGTTGCGATCCCGCGGCACGATGCCGCACCCGGGGGTGAAGCACCATTCTCCGTAGATGTTGTTGCCCAGCCGGGCGAAACGCGAGCGCCCCCAGCCTGACTCGATGGCAGCCTGCGCCAGTGCCAGAGCGGCCGGTACGACGTCGACACGAGCCAACAGCCGGTCGAGGTGATCGACCGGGTAGTTCTCCAGGGATGCCAGTGGCGCCTCCAGGCGGTATTCTTCCGAGAGATGGCGGAGCCAGTCCACATCCTCCCCGTCCATCTTCTCCGGATGACGCCGCTGGTTCTGCAGACGTTGCCGTCGAGCCAGGATGCGACCATTCTCGGCTACCACCATGGGATGGAGATATTCGTAGAACGTGCGCTTCATGGTCGGTACATCTGAGATCGAGCCGAAATCCGGCAGCGCTGGCGCCGCCGGATTTGTGGTGTCCCGCGCGGGCGGGATGACCGGGACTCCGACATCCGGCGACGATGTGGCAGGGCTCGCGGGTTCGCTCACCGGCACGGGCTGGTCGGAGCAGGCGGCCATGCCCAACATGATCAGCAGGCTCAGACGAGCCATCCTGCAGTCGGGATTGATCTGCCTGCTCACAGTTTCTCCGGGATTGGCTGAGGAGTTCGTCTGTTTCGTCTACCACCGGTTTGGCGACGATCGCTACCCGTCGACCAACATCGCTGTCGACGCCTTTCGTGGCCAGCTGGAGTACCTGCGGGATGAGGGCTTCACCGTCCTGACGCTGGGCGACGCCCTGGTGCGCCTCGATGCCGGCTCACTCGGTGGCCCGACGGCGGTCCTCACCGTCGACGACGGCTACGATTCCTTCCGCACCGGCGCTCTGCCCCTGTTGCAGGAGTTCGGCATGCCGGCGACCCTGTTCGTCAACACCAACAGTATCGGTCGACGGGGCATGCTGGACTGGGACGACCTGACCGAACTGCTGGCACAAGGTATGGAGATCGGCAACCATACGGCCACACACGACTACTTCCTCGATCTGCCACCGGCAGGCCGTTCCCTGACGTTCGGCGAAGATGTCGCCCAGGCGCAGGGCACCTTAACCGAGCGTCTGGGGCAGGCACCGAAGTTGTTCTCCTTTCCCTTCGGAGAATACGATCCGGACATGCGGGCATCTGTTGAACGGCTCGGATTCGCCGCGGCGGTGGCGCAGAACTCGGGTGTTGTCTCGTCTCACGCCGATCGCTTCGCCCTGCCACGCTTCCCCATGGGAGGACCGTATGCCACCGTGGACGGGTTCAAGCGCAAGGCACGTATGCTGGCGTTGCCGGTAGTCGCCCGTGAACCCGAATCACCGGTCGTGGCAGGTGATTCGGCGCCCTGGCTGACACTACGCGTGGTACGGGAGGGAATCAGCCTGCGCCGGGCACAGTGCTTCGTTGCCGGTGCCTCCGCCTGCAGCCTGCAGGTTGAGGCTGACGCCGATACGGCGACCCTGCGCGTGCACGGCCACGAACCGTTGCAGGGACGGCGCACTCTCTATACGGTGACGGCGCCGTCGACATCAGGGCCGGGGTGGCACTGGTTCAGCCACGTCTGGGTTCGCCCCCGGACGGATTACGGCGCGACGATCCGCAAGCTGGGGAAGTAGGAAGAGAACCGGCCTCGATCCCGAGTCACCAACGTCAGGCTGGCCACAGCCGCGTGGGCGCCGATGAAGAAATCCGGCAGAGGAGCACTGCGGCTGCCACCCGCAGTTCGATAGCGCAGGAAGGCTTTGCCCGCCAGGAACAACGCCTCCTTCGGCAGTGAGAGCATGGTGAGACTGCAGCCATTGAGGGCGAATTCCAGATCCTCGATCAGCTCGAAACCGATGGACACCTCGGCATAGACCACTGGATTGATGCAGATGGGCCCCTTCACCCCCTGAGCCTCGAGGGTTGTCTGAGACCAGCCAGCCCACTCCGGATCGTCTGTGAAGAGGTCGAGGAGGACGTTGCTGTCGATGAGTGCGCCGTTCACTCATCCCCGCGTGTGAGGGCGAGGATCTCATCGGTGCCCATGCGGACGGTGGCGACCCCTCGGTAGCGCCGTAGCGGTCGCTCGCGCACCTGATCATCTGTGCATTTGACGACGTAGACACGCCCCCCTTCTTCAATAAAATCGACCTCGGACGAGGGTCCGATGCCGAGTTTCTGCCTGATGTGCTGGGGAATGGTTACCTGTCCTTTGGTGGTCATTCGCATAGCGGCCTTCCTTGGTATTACCAGTAATATTCCTACCCTTATGGCCCGGCGCAAGCTTTCTTCTTGACAGAGATCACTTCCCGTGGGAGTGTATCAGTGTGTCAATTAACCGATACACCGCTTGGGAGGGAGATCGGACCATGCTGGACAAAGGATTCACGAAAGAACAGGTGGAGCGGGTCGCGCGTATGTACCACAGCGTCAACGATGCCAGCCGGGCCATGGGAATCACGCCGCGCAGCTTCAGTCGCCTGTGCCGCAAGTACGACATCGACACACCGTGGGCGCGCAAGCGGCGTCTCCGCCAGGAGGCCCAGCAGGTCAGGGGGTAACACCGCCTGGCTGTGGTCACGATGGGTGAAACCTCCCTGCATCTCCGACTCGACCCGTCCCGGGCAGAGCCGCTCTACACGCAGATCCAGGCCCAGATCAAGTATCTGCTGGCCAGTGGTGGGCTGCGGGCTCAGGACGAACTGCCGTCGGTGCGGGCTCTCGCTGAGGGCTACCTGATCAACCCGAATACGGTGGTGCGCGCCTACGCGGAACTGGAGCGGGAAGGTCTGGTCTACAAGAAGCGCGGCACGGGGACCTTCGTCTCCGACGAGGCGGCGGGCATGGCGACGGCGGAAAAGGAACGCATCGTCGGCCGACGCCTGCGGGAAGCCATCGACGAAGGACGTTCACTCGGCCTGACCGAGGCGCAGCTGCGGCAGGCCTTCGACCAGCAGTTGGATCACCCGGACGCAGAGGGCTAACCCATGGCCGAAGCAGTTATCCAGACCGAAGGTTTCACCCGTCGCTACGGCAGCACGGTGGCGGTGGACGGACTCACCCTGACGGTGGACCGGGGTCAGGTCTTCGGGTTTCTGGGGCGCAACGGCGCCGGCAAGACGACGACGATCAAGACGCTGTTGGGGCTGTTGCGGCCGACGAGCGGCAGCGTCCGGGTTCTGGGACTGGATCCGGTGGCCGATGGTGTCGAACTGAGGCAGCGTATCGGCTACGTGTCCGAAACACCGCAGCTCTATCCCTGGATGCGTGTCCGTGAGATGGTCCGTTTCACCGGCAGTTTCTACGATCGATGGAACGATGGCCACATTGCCGGACTGCTCGGCCAGTTCGGCCTCGATCCCGAGCGCAGAGTGAAAAACCTGTCGCGCGGCATGGGGGCGCAACTGGCTCTCGTGCTGGCCATGGGGCACGAGCCCGAGCTGCTCATACTCGACGAACCGGCCACGGGTCTGGATGTGCTTGTGCGGCGCGACTTTCTGGAGAGCATCGTGCAGGTCATTCAACAGGAAGGTCGCACGGTGATGCTGTCATCGCACATGGTGCACGAGATGGAGCGGGTCGCCGATCGGGTTGCCGTGATCGAAGGAGGGCGGCTGCTGGCCTGCGATGACACCGACGCCTTCAAGGGACGGGTGAAGAAGGTCCTGGTGCGGCTGAGCGGTGGGGACGAAGACGGTCTGAGAAGGGTCGACGGTGTCAGCGAGATCGAGGGGAGCGGGGACCGCAGACTGGTGACGGTAGCGGACTATGGTGAGGCCCATCGTGAGGCGCTCGGTGCTGCAGGCGCAGACGTTGTGGACGTTGTCGACATGAGTCTGGAAGAGAGCTTCATCGAAATGGTTCGGCCCTACGCGCGCCGGCAGGGAGAACTGTGATGCGTGCCCTGCTGTGGAAGGAATTCCGCGAGAACATCTACAAGGTGGCCACCGGGCTGGGCGTCGTGCTGTTGCTGCATATCTTGCGGCAGTTTGAGGTTTTCAACCGGTCGTTCGACAACGACATCAATGGCTGGGCCCCCGTCATTGCAGGTCTCAGCGCAGGTGTCCTGGGTATGGATGCCTTCGCCGGGGAACGAAGCCGGGGCACTCTCGAGTTTCTGCTTGTGCGGCCCGTGTCAGGAGCGCGAATCGTCGCTTCGAAGTTCATTGTGGGTGCGGTGGGTCTGTTCGTCATCGTCGCTGCATTCTGGGTAGTCGCGTACGCCACACCCTTCGCATTGAACCTCTCGCCCTACGGTGCCCGATCGGCGGTCCAGACGATCGCCGAGGTCCCCTGGCTGGCCATGGTCTATGCCTGGTTTCTCCCGGCTCTCGTCGTCTACGCAGTCGTCTTTGTCGCCTCTGCGGCGACAGAGAACTCAGCAGAAGCGGCGGGCGCCGGATGTATAATCGCTGTGGTAGCGCTGATATTCCTCGTGCTTGTGGTACAGCTCTATCCCGGGTTTCTCTACCAGCGAACCGCAATTCTGGATCTGGTAAGTGTCGTCTTCAGCCGCGAAGGTGATCTGTTTCGGATCGCCACTCGAGGAGACGAGATTCTTCGACGGACAGCACTCGCCGGCGGATTGGTGGGGGCGGGACTCGTCGCCGCATGGCTTCTCATCGGTCGTTTCCGAGAAATCACGTTCGATCGTCGGCAGCTGGTGGTCAGCGGCTTCATTCTCGTGACCCTCGCGATGACGGTGCCACGTCTCATGCCGGACGACAGCGAGAGGATCCTGCCCATCGGCTCGTTGCATGTTGGCGATCGAGTCAGAGATCTTGCCCTCATCGGCGAACGCGCGTTCCTGTTGTGCGATGACAGCCTGTCCGTCATCGACGTTTCCGACCCTGCGGCCCCGAGGAATGTTCACACTGTGAGCGTCGATCCACAGTGGTCCTTAAGCCGGATGACTCCGGTCGGTTCTTACCTGTGTGCTGGCGGCTGGCATGAAGGGATTCCGGCCGACAGCGCCGGCGTTGTCTGCTTCGACGTTACCGGGCCTGACATTCCAGGTGTCAGCGGGTCCGCACTGCTCGTGCCGGACTACTACCGTGGAGAATCGGACTATGGTTTCGAAATGGGCAGGCAGAGAATCGACGTCGAGGCCGTTAATGGTACCCTGCTGATTCCCAATGTCACGGAGACTCAGAGTGAGTTGATATCCGTTGGTGTTGATGAAGAAGGGCAGCCTGGTGTGCGGGACGTGATCGTCCTGGAACGATACGAGTACCCCGAGGAAGTCTCAGACGAGAACCGTAGATACATCCGGGCGGATTTCGTGCAACGACACCGATTCGAGATCGTACCAGGCGAGACCCAGGTCTATCTGGGACTGCGAAGTGGGTTCTCTATCGTAGACGTCGATGCCGACGGAAATCTACGGGAGCTCAGCCGCACCGATCTGGGAGACGTCCAGTATGCTGGCTACGGATCGCGTTCCATCGTCGGACGTGGCGATCAAGTTTTCGTCCGTCGGTTGTGGCCGGCCGAGATCTTTGAATACGATGTGAAGGACCCGGTTCAACCGCGCCATACGCGAACCCACTATCGGCGCAGCTTGGAAACCTGGCCGCGCCAGGCCGGCTTCATCTACAGAGCGCGGAGCAGGAATGTGCGTCTGTACGACCCCAAGGACCCATACCATCGTCCGATCCCGACTCTCGAGCTGACGCTCGACTATTCGCGTAGCGGGGTGAGAGTGCACCCCGTTCTGAGGGACGGTTACGGATACGCTGTTATCGACGACGAACTCGCCGTTTTTCAGCTTCCCCCTCTGCGATAGCCCCCATCATCACCCGTTTCCCGGCGATACAGCATGAACTGGCAGGAGCGCACCGAAGCCGCGCGGCAAGTCGCCCTCGACATTCTGCAGCCGACTGCGTCCCAACTCGAGCACGGTCTCGAGCTCCATGCCGAGTCGACGGTGTGCGAGTCGTACAGCCTGGGGCTGCTGGCGCCGATCGACGGAGACGCCGTGGCCCGTGTGGCGGTGTCGGGAGCGTCGTCGGCGGAACTGCAGCTGCTCACCGAGAGCATGCGCATGACACGCTGGGCAGCCAGCGATGATCTGCGTGCCGAGTACCGCGACGCCTGGGAGGCATCGGGCGTGGACTGTGCCTTTCAGAACGCCGGCGAAGAAGGCAACGATCCGCTGCGCATGCTCGGGCGCCTGGCACACTACACCCACCTCACCGATCAGATGCGAGACTTCGTCTGTCGCGCCGCCTTTCCCGAAGATGTCGAGGCAGTCCGCGAGGCGGGGAGACGGAGTATCGTGCAGACCTGCAACGGCGTGCCACTGGCAGGGGAGCAAGGCACCGTGGAAGGGGAGCTACGCTACGTGCGGCTGTTCTTCGAACTGGGTTGCCGCATGATGCACCTGACCTACAACCGACGCAATCCAATCGGCGACGGCTGTGCCGAACCTGGCAATGCCGGCCTGAGCGACTTCGGACACGCCGCCGTGGCCGAGTTGAATCGCCAGGGGATCATCATCGACGTGGCCCATTCCGGCTGGCAGACGTGCCTGGAGACGGCCCGGGCCTCGTCGTCGCCTATGGTCTCCAGCCACGCCACCTGCGACGCGCTGAACCATCACCACCGGGCCAAGCCGGATGAGCTGATGAAGGCCATCGCTGACACGGGTGGCACCGTGGGCATTACGAACGTGCCTGCTTTTCTCGGTGGCTCGGGCTGTATCGACGCCATGCTCGATCACCTCGACCATGCGGTAGGTGTGGTGGGGGCTGAGCATGTGACGATCGGTACGGACCGACCCTACGTGGGTGTGCAGACTCAGGACGAGAACGCGAAGGTGCCGGCCCGGAATGGCACTCAGCGCCGTCGATGGGAAGCGCTGTGGTGGGAGGACGACCCGGTGCATCAAGCCGCCTGGAAGGACGAGGGCATGACGCTGAGCACGACGTGGACGAACTGGCCGCTGTTCACCGTGGGCCTCGTGCAGCGCGGTCACAGTGACGAGGACATCCGGCGTATCATCGGCGGCAACATTCTGCGCGTGGCCCGGGACGTCTACTCGGCCAGGCAGCGCTGAGGCACTTCCGGGCGTCACACCAGCCCCCCACACCCAGGACAGCCGAGCTCCGTTGTTCAAGGGAATCTTGCCCGAGGGCATCGGACGCACGATAATGGGCACGTCCCCAACCTATCCGTCCGCATGCCGCAGCGTTTCTCTCGGACCCGTTGAACCATGGCTGAAGGCACAGACCAGGACATCGCCGGTCTTCAGGCGCGCATCAACCAACTGGAGTCTGAAGCCGCCAGAAGAGCTGTCATCGACCGCATACGGTCCGTCATCGGAGGTCTGTCCGACGAGGACTATGAGGTCGTGCTGGAGGCGCTGTTCGAGGCGCTGACGGAGCTGGCAGTACCTTGCCACGGTTTCGGTGTGAATGTGCTGAATCGCGGCGACCGTGCGGTAACGCAGGTTTTCCGCGAGCCCTCTGGTTGGGTCGAGTATCGAACGATGGTCGGCGTGGCTCTCATCACGCAGTTCCAGGGCGCGGACTCGCCGACCTACCGCAGGGACCTGGCCGAAGACGATCCGTACGACGAGGCCATCTGGGCGCTCGACCGTACGCCCCCGATTCGCTCAGTTCTCGATGTCCCATGGTCACGTGGTACGCTGGCCATCAACAGTCCCGAACCCGACGCCTTTTGCCCGCGTGATATCGACGCCCTGGCCATGCTGGCGGCGGTCCTGTCCGAGGCATTCGTCAGGGTAGATGACCTGGTGGCCCTCAAGGACGCGAACCAGCGAACCTTGCCGTCGTGCACAGTCGTCTCGGACGGCTGGCCGGAGCCCAGCAGGTATGCGAGCAGTCCATAGACCTCTTCCGAATGACCGGGGACAGTCGCGGGCAAGCCGATGTGACGTTGACGCTGGGCAACATCCTCGCCCACCAGGGCGAACGGGATGCGGCGCGCAAAGCCTACGAGGCGGCGATGAAGCGCCACCAGTCGGTGGACAGTGACATCGGCCGGGCCAACGCCAGGGGCAACCTGGGCGACCTCAGTCTGCAGACCGGCGATCTGGAAGAGGCCATGAGTCATCACCGGGCAGCACTGGCGCTCCACGAGCAGACAGGCAACCCCGTCGGTCGGGCCAATGCGCTGAGCAACATGGGCAACGTACATTTTCGGCAGCAGAAGTTCGACGAGGCGCAGCGCACTTATAACGCGGCGCTCGAGATCTTTCGACAGATCGAAGTGCCCCTGGGCGAGGCGACGGCCCTCGGCAACCTGGGCAACGTCCTGTTCCGTCAGGGAAAGCACAAGAAAGCCCTCGACATGTACGAGCGTGGCCTGAGTATCCACACGGAGATCGGCAACCCGTACGGCCGGGCGGCGGCACTGACGAACCTGGGAAGTCTGCTGTCCCGAATGGAGCGACGGGACGAGGCCCTCGAGGCGCTGTCAGAGGCGCGCAACGTCTACGAGGAAGTGGGAGTGCGCTCGCAGCGGGCCCAGGCAGTGACCGAACTGATCGAACGTCTGGAAGGCTCTCGGCCGGCAGCGGACCCCGAGGGTGATTCATGAGCCGCTTCGAAGCCGTCATCGGCCTGGTCATGGGAGCTGTCAGTCTGCTCGTGGTTCTGGGCATCGGCGTGCGCTGGATGCTGCAGACCTGGAACCGCGAGGACGACGGCGAGAACATCCGCCCTTGACATTGTGTATCGCGGTTCGGTTTGTTGGACAACGGGTGGCCAGCGGAGCTGGCAGACCAGCAAGCTGGTGGGGATTCACGGGGTTTCTGTTCATCTTTCAGTGAGGTCATCATGATTCGTCGTCGCCGCAACTGACAGCGGAGAGTAGAGCAAAGACAGCGGGCCGGCACCACGTCGGCCGCACGTCACGCCACATCACGTTCGGCGCGCCGTTCTCTCCGTATCCAGTCTGAGAGACGGCGACTTCCGACAACAGCGAGGAGCGGGTAACACGCTCGCTCGGTCATCCGGCAGTCCGGGTGGCCTTTTTTTGTGGTGAGAATGTCAGATGAACGGCAGTGATATCCTGTTCCATGATGTGGGTTTCACCTACGACGGCGCCGTGACGCCGCTGTTGTGCGGAGCGAACGCCCATTTTTCCATGGGTTGGTCCGGGATCGTGGGGGCCAACGGCGCCGGCAAGACCACCCTGATGCGGCTGGCCACCGGGTCTCTGGTACCCACCGAAGGGCGGATCGAGATCACGGAGGGCGCTGTGTACTGTGCCCAACGAACCGACGATGCGCCACGTGATCTTGAAGGTCTGCTCGCCGACATGGACGGGGAAGCCTGGGCGATCCGTGGACGCCTCGGCATCGACGAGAGCTGGCCTGATCGCTGGGACAGCCTCAGTCACGGCGAGCGCAAACGGGCGCAGATCGGCGTGGCCCTGTGGCAGCCGCCGCCGGCACTGGCCATCGACGAACCGACGAACCATCTCGACCGGGAAGCGCGAGGCATGCTCGTGGAAGCCCTGCGACGCTACGCCGGGGTCGGTCTGCTCGTCAGCCACGACCGGGAGCTGCTCGACGGGCTCTGTCGTCAATGCGCCTTCGTCGAGCCCCCGGAAGTCACGATGCGCCCCGGTGGGTACGCCAAAGGCGTCGAGCAGGGGCAACTGGAGCGAGAGACGGCCCTGCGGGACCGGGACACGGCCACTCGGGAGATGAAAAAGCTGGAGCGCGAAGTCGCACGCCGCCGGGTAGAGGCGTCCCGTTCGCACATCAAGCGCTCGAAGAAAGGGCTGGGAAAGGGAGACAATGACGAGCGCTTCAAGCGGAACCTGGCAAGGGCCACGGGGAAGGACAGCCAGGACGGGCGACTGCTCAATCAACTGGGCGGACGAGCCCAGCAGGCGCGTACGATTCGCGATGAGATTCAGGTCAAGAAGGAGCACGACCTGGGGATCTGGGTCGCGGGCGAGCGGTCGCACCGTGACCGGTTGCTGTGGCGGCCTGCAGGGACGATACCCGTGGGCGGTGGGCGCGTACTGCATCATCCCGTTCTGGCGATGCGTCCAGCGGATCGTATCGCCCTGACAGGACCGAACGGCGGCGGCAAGTCGACGCTGCTGCGGGCACTGCTCGGCGACGGACTCAACGTAGCGGACGGTCGCATCGTCTATGTGCCGCAGGAGATCGACAGTGGACGATCACGTCAGTTGCTGACGGCAGCGCGGTCTCTGCCAGGCGACGAACTGGGTCGGCTGATGACCGTGGTGAGCTGCCTGAACTCAAGACCGGCCCGCCTGTTGGAAAGCGAGATGCCCAGCCCCGGGGAGGTGCGCAAGCTGCTGCTGGCTCAGGGCATCGTCCGCAAACCGCATCTCATCGTCATGGATGAGCCGACGAATCACATGGACCTGCCGTCGATCGAGTGCCTCGAGCAGGCGCTGAAGGACTGTCCCTGTGGCCTGCTGCTGGTGAGCCACGATGAGAGTTTTCTGCAGAACCTGGCAACGACGCGGTGGGAGCTGTCCTGGGTTGACGGCGCAGGGGGTGATGCGGAACTGGCGGTGCGGGAGCAGGCGATTATCTGATAAGCAACATCTTTCGCATTTCTGTCCCCGCTGCGGCCTGCAGGCGGTAGAGGTAGGTGCCGGCCGCCAGCGGTCTCCCGGCGTCATCCCGACCATCCCATTCCAGGGCGTGTGTGCCGGCGGCCTGATGTTCGTCCACCAGCCGGCGCACCGTCTCGCCCAGCATATTGAATACGACCAGGACGACACGACCGGACTCCGGCACCTCGTAGCGGATGCGGGTCTGCGGGTTGAAGGGGTTCGGATAGTTCTGCCCCAGGGAGAAGCCGCCCGGCGTCGAGGCTTCGTCCGTCACCGCCGTCACCAGCGAGGATGACCAGGTGGCCTCCTCCATCAGGTGACCGAAGTGCGGCGGCTGCACATCCTCCAGGGGCTGACCGTGACCGTCTTCGGTCCAGCCCTTGGCGTCGACGAGAAAACGGAAGGCCCGGCGGTAGATCAGGCGGGCGCGCACGTCGACGCCGGCGCCGTCATCCGGCAGCTCGAAGGTGTAGGAGCTTTCGTCGACACCGAGAGCGGGGATACGGTTGTCCCACTGGATGCCGACGGCGTCGGTGAAGAAAGTGGGGCCGTTGCCGGCAGCGTCGTGGTTCACCTTGGCGAAGAGTGTTCCCGGCAGGCCGGCGTAGTACCCCTGTGCCGGATCGCCGACGCCGCCCAACTCGTCGATCATCGGACCGGCGCTCTGCCGCAGGAGCTGTCCGTCGTCGCGTCTGCGGGCTTCCACGAGCAGGATCATGTTGCGCACGGTGACGCCGTCCGGCACGTGGTGTCCGGCCTGGTCGTTGGTGATGACCACATCGACGCGCAGACCATCGTCAACGGTGTGGCTGAACATCTCCAGGGAGACGGCATTGTCGAGGTATCGCGCCGTCGTGCCCTCGATGCGGTGGCTGCGGATGGTCTCCGGATCGCGTTCCGGGGCACGATAGCCATACCAGCCTCCGGCCGCGGTGGTGAAGCCGCTGGCGGGCATGTGGCAGTCAACGCAGGTTGCGTAGAGGGGCGATTCCGGATCGCTGTAGGGTGAATCGAGCCACTCCAGGTAACTCGGCTCGGAGATGACCCCATCCTCCTCCTCAAAATCACCGTCTTCGTCCGGGTCGTTCTTGTCCTGATGACAGGCGCCGCACATGGCCGCCGTCAGCTGCGGCTGATAGGAGGGTTTCATGCGCTGCGTGTTGAGGTCGAAGCTGCTGTCGCCCAGCATCCCGTACTGAACCTGATCCGAGATGTCAGAGGGGCGGGTCAGTGTCACCGCGCCTGGATAGAGACCGGGATAGTTCGGCTTGCTCTCGTCGACGTCGGCGATCTTGTGGCAGATCTCGCAGGAGATCCCGTGCAGAGCTCCTGTGGACAGGGCGAAGGACGGATCCAACGGCTGGTACGGCTCCGCTACCCAGGGCTCGGGTTGATGGCAGGCAGCACACTCCGAGGCGGGGTTGTCATGAGCGAAGGCGGAGTCCCTGAGATAGACGAAACCCCCCTCTCCACCGGCCGTACCGGAGCCATCGTAGATATCGTACACCCACGTGTTCGAGCCTGCCCGGGCCATAGCCGATCCGGTCCATTGGTCCGTCTGGTCGGGATGGCATTCGCCGCACTGCATGGGATCGACGAACTCGTAGTTGGGATCGTCGTCCTGCGGTACGGCCTCCAGCCCGATGGTGACGTCCACGGCAGGTTCCTCGAGGCGGACGTAACCGTTGTAGAAGCCCTTGCGGGCGCCAACGATGATCAGTGGCCCCCCTGTGGCATCGGCCAGCTCGAAGCGGCCGGCCCCATCGGTCGTCGTCTGCACCGACGTCGTCTGCAGAGTGACGAGAGCACCGGCGACGGGTGCCCCTGTTGCCACATCCACCACCACACCGGCAACCTGCCCCCACGCCGGCAGGCAGAGGGTGAGCACGGAGACTGTCGACCAGAGGCAACGATGAGGTCTCAAGCGAACCACTACTGCAGCAACAACAGTTTTCGTGTCATCACCTGGCTACCGGTGGTCAGCCGGTAGAGGTAGACGCCGGAAGCCAGCAGTTGGGCGCCGTCGTCACGGCCATCCCAATGCACGCTGTACGTGCCGGCGCTGCGCAGGCCCCGCAGCAAGGTCGTCACACGCTGGCCGGCGAGGTTGTAGACCTCCAGGGTAACCGGCTGCGAGGAAGGCAGGGCGAAGCGGATGATGGTGTCACTGTTGAAGGGGTTCGGGTAGTTCTGCTCCAGACTCACCGATTGAGGCACGGCCTCGGAGCGGGTCTCCGTCACGGCCGTCACGGGCGGTAGGGGAGGGGCTGATGTCACCAGGTGGACCTCGTCGAAGAACATCGTACCCGCCAGGTTGGAGGAGATGCTCAGCAACTCGAGAGGATTGTCGAGGTCGCCGAACTCGTCCAGAGGGATCTCGATGGTCTGCCATTCCTTGCGGGCCAGATCGAGGCCGAAGTCACGCTCGGCGTCGACCAGCAGGGACACCGTACGTGTGGTCAGACTGCGGACGTTGACATCGAATCGGTCCCCTTCCTGGGGCTCGACATCTCCCGGATGGAAAGCGAACCGCAGAGCCCTGTATCCGAGGGTCCGAACCGGTACCGCGGGCCGGAACTCCAGCAGCCACACGCGACTGCGGCGCAGGGGGGCGGCGGTGATGGCAGCCGACGAGGAGCCGGCGAACACCGGCCCACCACCATCGATGACGAGGGGTTCGGCCCCCCGTCCCGACGTACTCTCCCAGCCGCGGCCGAGATCGTCGCCAAGCAGGACCAGGTTTCTCGAAGGTAACACGATGAAACGACGGGTCAGGTTGAGGCTCAGTGGGCCCGCGGGTGAGCCCTGTTGCACGAGGATGCGCAACTCGACGGGACCCACAGGTACGTCTTCGCCGACACGGCCTTCGAAGCGGTATTGCCCATCGTCGACCTTGCGCAGCGGCACTCCGGTGTCACCACCCAAAGCGCTCAGGTCCGCTGTCAGCACGGGCTCTTCGCCGTCGGGTGCCAGGCGCGTGAGCGCCACCGTGCCTGCCAGGCGCTGGCCGGCGACCACCGAATCGGGCACGTCCGGTCCCCACCGGGCAAGCAGCGGACCGGCGGTGACGCGGAAGATGGCCTGGGTGAACCGGTCGCTGCCGACATAGAGGTTGCCGTCACTGTCACTCTCCAGACCGACGGGTTGACCCCAGACCGTAGAGCTGGTGGGATCGGGCCGGAACCCTGTCAGAAAATCTGCAATGCGGCCGTCGGTGCCGTCGGGATTGGCGAAGACGGCGACCACCTTGTAGCCGTCGGAGACGCCGCGGTCGCCGGCGCGCAGAGCGATGAAGGCGGCGTTGCGGAAGCGCGGGCCGAAGGCTCTGTGGGTATAGAAGTGCAAAGCCATGGGCCCGGTGTGTCCCGGCAACATCACCACCGGCCGCTGGATGCTTTCCACCAGCAGCGTGTCCTGGCGGGTGAGGGGGAACACCTCTCGACGGTACTCGTCGACGCTGAAGTCGACCCAGGTGCGGAAGCCGAAGGCCAGCGGCCAGCCGTGAAAGCTGTTCTCCCGCACGATACCCACGTACTCCGGGGGCATGTTGCGGCCGTCGGCAAACCGATCTCGATCGTGGCCGTTGTTGTTGGTCCACAACTCGCCGGTGACGGGATGCAGATCGTAGCCGATGGCATTGCGCAGGCCGCTGGCGAAGATGCGGCGGTTGGAGCCATCCAGGTCAAAGGCGGTGATGGTGGCCCGCTCCGGGTTCTCCTCGCGACACAGATCACAGCTGGATCCCTGGTGGACGAAGAGGATGTTGCGGGCCTCATCGAAGACGAGGGAGTGAGTCACGTGGCTGATCCCGGGTGAGAAACTCGCCAGGTTGTCGATGAAGACCTCGCGCTTCTCGTAGAAGCCGTCGCCGTCTTCATCGTGGAGACGCACGATCTGATGTGTGTCGGCGACGTACATGGCACCGCGGAAGAAGGCCACGTCATTGGGCCAGAAAAAGCCGTCAGCGGCAACGATGATCTCGTCGGCCCGGCCATCACGGTCACGGTCGGGCAAGGCCAGCACGCGACTGGTCGTGTCAGGATCGGGACTCCACTGACTGCCCCGGTTCGTACTCATGCTGACCACGTGCAGGACACTGTCGGGTCCCCAGGCCATGAGCCGGGCCTTGCCGACATCGGTGGCAAAGGTCTGCACATGGAATCCCGCCGGGGCTCGCAGAATTCGATCCTCCATGCCCCGCACGGGCCCGCCCTGAAGGGACAGATCTTCGGTGGGCGAGACGAAGATGGTCCCCGGCTCGACATCGTCGGCGGAGGCGACGATGAAGTCGCGGTAGACCTCGGCGTGGGCGACTGCAGCCAGGCACAGTGCCAGGAAGGTGAGGGCGATTTTCATCTGGGATCCTTGAGTAATGGAAGTCGGGCTGTCCAGGCCGGCTGGCAGGCCCTCACCGAGGATAAGGCGTGCCGGTGCGAATGCAAGAGCAGGCAGCATACCACCGGGCAGGCACAGGCAGCCTGCGTGAGTTGGCCTACCGTCGCGGCACACCCGCGCAGGGGTGGGTTGATCCATCCTGGGGGTGGTGTGTCGGTGGTGACGCCTCCGGAGGCTCGCGGAGACCGGGCAAATTGAGGTACATGTAGTTAAGGAAGCCGATGGGAGAGGCCGATGGCTGTCCAGGACAAGCAGGTTGTCGATGTCCCACGTCCTTCGGTGGACGTCGCTCAGGCACTGGCGGATGATGATCCGCAGGAGCGTGCCCTAGGCCGTTGTGCGGCAGCCTGACTGCTTACGACCACGTGGACATCGCCGCGTCGGATGCCTCGCTGAAGGAGGCTGACATGGCCAGCAACAGCGCTCCGAAGCGGGCCTCGAACTGTGGCTCCGTCAACTCCAGCTCGATGTCACTGGCGCCGGCGGCCAGGGACTCCTCCAGAAGATCCGGTTCCCCAAACACGCCTCCCGTGCAGGCGACAACCACAGGTGCGGCAAGTTTCAGGCGGCGCGCGACGGCACCAATCTTTGCGCCCAATTCACTGAACCCATCATGCACGACGCGGAGGGCGACCTCGTCGTTGTTTCGTGCCGCCGCAAACACGACGGGACACGCTGCTGCGATTCGATCCCTGGTAAAGGCGCCGCCGTAGATGGCCTGGATGATCTCGTGCCAGTCTGCCAACCCCAACGCCACAAGCAGATCGGCTTGCAGGCTTGTGTCGGGACCCGAGCCATCGACGGCGCGAAGGACACTTCGAATCGCCTGCATAACCAGGCCGTGGGCGCTGCCCTCGTCACCCAGAGTCGGCCCCCAACCACCGGCGCGGGCTTCATATCCTTCGGCGTTGCGGCCGACAACGATCGATCCGGTGCCGGCGATACAGACCACACCGGGTGCGCCTCGGTGCGCGCCCTCCAGAGCCGCCCGGGCATCGGTTACGACCCGAACCGTCCTCGCCAGCCCTTTCTGTTCCAGAGCATCGCGCAGCTCTTCCTGCTCTGGCCGTCGCCCGGCACCCGCAACCCCGGCACAGAGGACTTCCGGCAGGTCCGTGGGCCCTGCCTCTTCCAGCAGTCGGCAGATCAACTGGCTGAGCCCGTCAGGGCCAATGACCTGATAGTTGCCCGGGCCCGCCTCGGTGGCACCCACCAGAGTACCTTCGGCATCGGCCAGAACCAGACGGGTCCGGGTTCCGCCGGCATCTATTCCAACGAACAAGAGACTCTCTCCAGTCGGATCTTCACATCGGGGGATACCCAGCGGCGTCAGCCCGCTGCCAGGGTACGCCGCCGGCGACCTGGATCTCCTGTTGCAGAAGGGTGCGCATGGCCTTCAGCGATCCGGCGTCGGCGGAGCGTTCATCCTGCTCATACGGATCCGCGCCGAGATCGAACAGCTCCAGCGGATCGAAAGCGCCGTTGTGCAGCAGCTTGAGGTCGCCCTGGCGGACGGCGTGCTGACACAGACCGAGGAACCGGTCGCCGCCTTCCCGGCGGACCCAGTAGAGGATGCGGTCGGCACAATCCTGTGACTCGCCGCACAGAGTGGGCAGCAGGGATTGGCCTTCGATGTGGTGCTCGACCTTGACACCCGCCGCGGCACAGGCGGTGGGGAAGAGGTCCATGAGCATGGCCACCTGGTCGGTCACCGAGCCGGCGGCGATCTGTCCCGGCCACATGGCACACGCCGGCACCCGCAGTCCACCTTCATACATGTCACCCTTCTCGCCGCGATATGGACCGTTGGTGGCGCCCACATTCATCTGACCTCCATTGTCGGAGGTGTAGACGACGAGGGTGTTCGACAGCTGTCCGGACAGTTCCAGTGTGTCGAGGACACGACCGATGCCGTGATCCATGTGTTCGACGAGGGCGATGTAGCGGACCCGTTCATCTGTGGCCTCCGGCTCGCGCTGCCGGACCCGCTCGACCCAGTCGTCGGGTGGCTGGATCGGCGTGTGCGGGGCGTTGTACGCCAGGTAGAGGAAGAAGGGCTCGTCCTGAGTGGCACGTTCCTCGATATAGTGGACGCCCCAATCCGTGAACAGGTCGGTGGCGTGACCCGCCGGGTCGATCTCCTGTTCATCCAGCTGCATGTAATTGATGTCGTGGCGGAGATGGGTGAGGTAGTCGTCCATCATGTCGCCGAGAAAACCATGGAAGTGATCGAAGCCGCGACGGCAGGGGTGATTCTCCGGGTCCAGGCCCAGGTGCCACTTGCCGATGAGGGACGTGTGGTAGCCGGCGTTCCTCAGCATGGTGGGCAGTGTCACCGCGTCCTGACGGAAGTAGCCCCAGTTGTTTTCGGCGTGGGTGCGGATCACGCCGGGCACGCCGACGCGGTCGGGATAGCGGCCGGTCATCAGCGCGGCGCGACTGGGGGAACAGACGGAGGAGTTGGCGTAGAAGTGGCGAAAGCGGATGCCGTCCCGGGCGATACGGTCCATGTTCGGCGTCAGGATATGCGGTCCCTGATGCATGGAGACGTCACCGTAGCCGTGGTCGTCGGCCAGGATGATGAGGATGTTGGGTCGGTCGGTTCGGTTCATGAGCAACAAGATAGTGACTGTGGACAGGCCGGGCTCCTTCGTGAGGCCGGGTGAGGAGTTCCGGGTCACGGGCACCACGGGCGAGATCGTCATCGAGAAGGGTAGGGGGGCCGTTTGCTGCTGTACTCCAAAGAGCATCTGCAAGGCGAGGAACTGCTCCTCGAGGCCCCCCTTTCGCAGGAAAGCCGACAGTGGGAGAAGATCTGGGAATGACGTATACACCAGCTGAATCACGCTATGACGAGATGCCCTATCGACGTTGCGGTCGCAGTGGGCTGAAGCTGACGGGTAACATGTAACAGTACGTAACATCAGTGTTACATTCACCGCTCGTCAGCAACCGGAGACATCAGTAACCTCTGCCGTAATCTACTGTTTAACAGTTAGTTACAACGCATTTCCCGGCCCGGGTCGACTCTGGTCCGGAGCTTGCATGGGAATCCGCAACTCCATCCCAGGTATCTACCCATGCCAGCCTACGAGCCTTCCATCTCCATCCCCCTGCCACCCAAGTCACGGCAGTATTTGCAGTGGCTGGTGACCCGCACAGGTCGCGACGACGCTCTCGGTGAGGCCGACGTCGTGGCTGCCCTGATCCGCGTCGCCATGCGTCTCGACATCGACGTCGACGGCGTTGCGACGCAGACCGATCTCGAAGGGCGAATCTGGCACTCCCTGAGCCGCGGCGACAGCGGCGCCAGACCGGCTCGAGGGTTGTGACAATGCCAAACCTGCAAACGCCATCCACTCAGAGGAGGGTTCCTATGCATGCTCTCAGGTTCCGGCTCCATCTCACGGTCTGGTTCCTCATCGCCACCACCGCGGCGTGGGGCGCCGTGCCATCCACCTTGTCCGTACAGGGACAGCTGCTGGATGCCGCGGGGGACCCGATCGACGGTGTCGTCGATCTGACCCTGCGGCTGTATCTCGACGAGCTCGACCCGGTCACGAGCGCCGTGCACGAGGAGACGATCACCGGTGCTGTCGTGCAGGGGGGCGTGTTCAGCGAGGAGCTGACGCCAGCGGGCCTGGATTTTGAGGCGCCCTACTTCCTCGGTGTGCAGGTAGGTACCGATGCGGAGATGACGCCGCGCATCGCCCTGACTTCGGCCGCCTACGCTCGCACCGCGGGCAATGTGGAGGATGGCGCCGTGGGCACCGACGAGTTGGCGGACGATGCGGTGACGGGGGCGAAAATCGCCAGCGGTAGCGTAACCACGGATGAGCTCGGTGATGCTGCCGTGACCGGTCCGAAGATCGCTCCCGGATCCGTTGTCATCTCGGTGAATGGACTGACCGACGCAGTAAACCTGCTAGGCGCTGGGGGCATCGCCGTATCGACGAATGGACAGGATGTCACGATCGATGGCTCGGGGGTAGGCGGCGGGGGTGGCGACTGGAGTCTGACGGGGAATGCGGGTACGGACCCGGCGACCGACTTTCTCGGGACCACCGACTCCCGGCCTCTCCACATCAAGGTGGCGAACTCGAACGTTCTGGACCTCGACCTCCCGAACAACCCGACCATCTCGACCCCGAACACGATCAATATCATCGGCGGGCACAGAAACAACAGCGTTGCTGACGCCGTGGGGGGCGCCTTCATCGGTGGTGGCGGTGAATTCAAGAGCGGCCTTCCTCCGGTGAATTACCCCAACAGCGTCACAGGTAGCTTCGGAGCTGTAAGCGGGGGCCGCGGCAACGAGGCCGGGCCCACGGGGGTCGTGTCGGGCGGACAGTTCAACACGGCCGCCGGCACCAGCTCGGCGATCGGAGGCGGCCGCGACAATGTGGCCAGCGGGACCTTCTCGGCCATCCCCGGTGGCTCCGATAACGTGGCCAGTGGAAAGCTGTCCTTCGCTGCCGGCCAGCGCGCCCAGGCCCAGCACGATGGTGCCGTCGTGTTTGCCGACAACACCAACGCGGATCTGGCCTCCACCGGCATCAACCAGTTCCTGATCCGCGCCACCGGTGGAGTCGGTATCGGCACTGACTCCCCCGCCAGTGGCACACAACTCGACGTCAACGGCACGGTGCAGGCCACGGGCCTCTCCCTGCCCACGGGCGCGGCAGACGGCCTCGTGCTCACTTCTGACGCGGCCGGCACCGGCACCTGGCAGCCAGCCGCTGGCAGCGGCGGCGGAGATATCACCGCCGTAAATGCAGGTAGCGGGCTCGCCGGAGGCGGCACAACCGGTGACGTAACGCTGTCTATAGCGGCCGATGGCGTGGGCAGCGCGGAGCTGGCCACCAATGCGGTGACTGCGGACGAGCTCGCTGCCGGCGCCGCCGTCACCTCTGTCGAGGGACTCACCGATGCGGTCGACCTGGTAGCGGGCACGGGGATCTCCATCAGCGATGATGGATCCAGCCAGGTCACCATCACAGCCACGGGAGGTGGCGGAGGGAGTGGCTGGAACCTCACCGGCAACGCGGGCACGGATCCGACGACGGATTTCCTCGGCACGACGGACGGACAGCCGCTTGAGCTGCGCGTCAACTCCAACCGGGTATACCGAATCGAGAATTCCGCTCTGGGTATCCCCAACCTGATCGGCGGTCACGCCGACAACGCCATTACCGCTGGAGTGTCGGGAGCCACAATCGGCGGTGGCGGTAAGGGTAGCCAGGGCAATGTCGTCACCGACGACTTCGGAACGATCGGCGGCGGCCAGGTAAACAAGGCCGGCGACGACGCCGGGGGGGTCGATGATGCCCGGTACGCTACAGTCGGTGGGGGGATCAATAATCAGGCTCGCGGCGCCTATGCAACCGTCGCGGGCGGCAATGGAAACTTCGTAACGGACGCCTACGGATCCGCCCAGGGGGGACACAACGTGGCTCTGGGCCTTGCTGCGACCATAGGCGGGGGTCGACAGAATCAGACCGACGGCCAGGGATCGACCGTTGCCGGTGGTGAGACGAACAGCGCCGCGAGTGCATACGCCACGATTGGCGGCGGATCGGCGAACCTCGCTGGAGGGGCATACTCCACCGTTGCCGGTGGCGGTACAGCCGATCCCGCCGATGCGGCCACGGCCAACAAGGTCTACGACGACTACGGCACCATCGGAGGCGGCGGCGACAACCAAGCGGGCGACGACAGCGACAGCGATCCCACGCAACAGACCTTCGCCACCGTGAGCGGCGGCACGCAGAACGCTGCCGTGAGTGCTTATTCTACCGTGGGCGGTGGCGTCAACAACGTCGCCGGCTCGGGCTTCTCCGGCTCCGCGACCGTGGCGGGCGGATCCAACAACCAGGCCACGGCGACTAGCGCGACCGTAGGCGGTGGGGGCATCAACCAGGCGACGGGCAACCAGTCCACAGTATCCGGTGGCAGTAACAACATTGCCGGAGCCAACAAGGCGACAGTGGGCGGCGGCCAGTTCAACAATGCGAGTGGCGTCGAAGCTACGATCGGCGGCGGCGACTCCAATACGGCCAGCGGAAGCAACTCGACGATCAGCGGTGGGGCCAGCAACGAAGCCAGTACTGTGAACGCGACCGTGGGTGGCGGCGCCCTGAACGTCGCGAGTGGTTTCTCGGCCACTGTGCCTGGCGGACATTCGAACTCAGCCGCCGGGTCGTACAGCTTCGCCGCTGGCCGCCGGGCAAAGGCGCAGAACGACGGCAGCTTCGTCTGGGCAGACGACACCGATCTGGATTTCACCACCACTGCGGACGATCAGTTCCTGGTTCGCGCTGCGGGTGGCGTCGGTATCGGCACTGACAGCCCTGCCACGGAGCTCGAGGTGACGGGCACCGTGACGGCCACCGCCTTCGTCGGTGACGGGTCCGGGTTGACCAACTTGCCCGGCGGCGGCGGCTGGGAGGTACAGGGCAACTCCATCGCCTTTGGCGACTTCGTGGGCACCACCAACACCTTCCCGCTGGAGCTGCGGGCCAACAGCATCGTCGGTCTCCGTATCTCACCGGTGGCGGGACCGACGCCCGGGGTCCTCAACCTGATCGGCGGGGCTGATGTCAACGACACCGGGTTTGGTGTCCAGGGTGCGGTCATCGGTGGCGGCGGTACAGCCGGTGCCGGCAATATGGCGCGTGACAGCTACAGCACGATCGGCGGCGGCACGGGGAACGAAACCGGCAGCGACGATCTGGACCCGGACAACAGCAACTACGGCACGATCGGTGGGGGCCAGGGCAACACGGTCGACGGACCCCACGGAACGGTCGGTGGTGGCACCGGCAACAACGCCGGCACCCGGTCTTTCGTCGGCGGCGGGGACGGCAACACAGCGCAGAACACTTCGTCCGTCGCGGGAGGTACGGGTAACTCGTCGACCGGCACGTTTTCCACCATCGGCGGTGGCCAGAACAACGTCTCAGCCAACCTGAGGACCACCGTGGCGGGTGGCCTGAACAACCGCTCAGAGGGTCTGCAATCCACCGTCAGTGGGGGAAGCGGCAACAAGGCTACCGGGTTGGACGCCACTGTCCCGGGTGGTGATCGCAACGAAGCAAACGGTGACTTCACATTCGCCGCCGGCCAACGCGCCAAGGCCAACGACGACGGGCAGTTCGTCTGGGCCGACAACAACGACGTCGACTTCAACGTCGGCATCGTCAACCGCTTCGCCGCCCGCGCTACCGGAGGCGTGCGCTTCGTCACCGCGATCGACGGTACGGGCGGCGCCACCGCCGGCGTTGTCCTGCCCGCCGGCGACAGCGCCTGGCAGGCGGTGTCCGACCGCAACGCCAAGGAGAACTTCATAGCAACCAACGGACGCGAGATTCTCGACAGACTCGCCGCCATCCCGCTGTCCACGTGGAACTACAAAACCCTCAAGGGCGTACGTCACATCGGCCCCATGGCACAGGACTTCTACGCCGCCTTCCAGGTCGGCCACGACGACAAGCATATCTCCACCATCGATGCCGACGGTGTCGCCCTGGCAGCCATCCAGGGCCTCTATGGGATCGTGCAGGATCAGGAGAGTGAGATCGTGTCGCTGCGGACCGAGGTCACGCGTCTGCGGGCGCAGCTGGTGACGGCCGGTGATCTCGCGGCTCGTCTGGCGGCGGTCGAAGAACAGCTGAGCGGCTCGGCCACCGTGCGCACCGCGGCGTTGCGCTGACGCGGCAGAGAGAACGGAGCGACCATCATGAGACGCTTTCTGACGATCTGCACCGCGGCACTGATGCTGCCTCTGGCCGTGTCAGCGCAGCTGGCCAGCCTGCGTGTCGTCGTGCTCGGCAACGGTGGCGAGCCGTTGGCCGGGGCCGGCGGTAGCGCCAATCTCACCGTGGGACAGACCGCAGCCGGATCGATTACCGGCAGCGGCAGCGGGCTCCTCGGTTTCTGGGGTGCCGCCAAGTTTGCTCAGGCGGGCGATCCGCCTGGCACGGCACTGCTCGATCTGGCGGAGGCCGCGGGGTTCCAGAACGAGAAGTACCCCGTGGGGGCTCGCCTCAACATCACCGGCGGGCTGGTGGCCGCCACCTTCAAGGGCACCTTCGACTACAGCAAGATCCGCCTGGCCGAGAGAGACGTGCGCACGACGGAACTCACCGAGAGCTTCATCGTCGACGCCGATGTGAGGAACAACCCGGGCCGTTTTGCCGTGAGCATCGCCAGTGACACGCCGCTGCCACCCGGGGGCGGGAACATCGTCGATCTGCCGTTCCACATCCGACGGCAGACGACGACGGTGGGCGAGATCATCCCGGTCCTGCTCACCGAGGCGACGCTGGTCTACGACGACGGCACGGTGCTCACCAACGTGATCCCAGATCTCGGCGACGGCAGCATCGAAGTCGTGGAACCGGGGGACGTGAACGGGGATGCCGTGATCGACCTGCAAGACGTGGTCTATATCCTGCGCGTCGTCGCCGGCACGGCGGGCGCACTCACCCCTTTCGAGCTGGCTACGGCGGACGCCGATCGCAACGGCATCGTCACGGTGGACGACGCGCTGTTCCTGATGCGCGGGCTGACGCGGGCAAAGGTCGTGCCCGGTGGTGTGCTCGAGCCGATCACGCTGAGTCTGCCGATGCAGACCGACGAATTCGGCGGCGTCACAGTGCCGGTACAATTCTCGCGCGATGCTTCGGTGAACGCCTTCGACCTGCTGCTCGTCTACGATCCGGACCTGGCCACGTTGGAAGATATCGAGGTGGTGGCTGGCGCCGGCCTCGTCATCGAGAACACGCAGACGCCGGGGATCATCCGCCTGGTGGGTCTCGACATGCACGGGTTCACCACGGTGGACCGGCGGTTCGCGGAAGTCCACTTCCGACGCCGGACCGACGAAGATCCTGTGATCCTGCTGGAGGAAGCGCGTTTCCTCGACATGTCGGGAGAAGCCTACCCGGTCTACCGCCCGGGGGAGGAGCCGGCGCTGCCCGAGGGATTCGAGCTGATTCAGAACTACCCGAATCCCTTCAACCCAGAGACGGTGATCACCTACGATCTCCCCGAGGCGGCGCAGGTCAGCATCTCGATCTACAACGCCCTGGGTCAGCAGGTGGAGGAACTGCTCCACGACCGCCAGCGCGCCGGCCGGCACCAGATCGTCTGGCAGGCGGCGAACCATGCACCGGGCGTGTTCTTCTTCGTGCTGGAGGCCGGGAGTTACCGGCAGAGCATGAAGATGATGCTGGTGAAGTGAGAAAGGGCCCGGCGGCCGCCGGCCGTCGGGCCCTTCTCAGTCGGCTTCGATGCCGGCGAGACGGCGGATCCGATCCAGGCGCTCCACCTCGTTGGCCCGCAGCCAGTCGTCGGCCGACAGCAGCCGCCAGGCCTCGGCGAAATGGGTGACGGAGCTGTTCTCGTCCTCCTGCAGCAGGTAGAGCTCTCCGAGCTCCTCGTGTACGTAGCCGTCCTCCGCTCCGGCATCCTCTGCCAGCAGCGCCAGCTGGATCCGCAGCGCCTCGCTGACTCTGTTCAGAGAGCGATAACAACGGGCCACGCACCAGCGTGCCGTCGAGGTGGCCTCGGCATCCTCTTCTTCGAGGCGGGCGGCGAGTGCCTTCTTGAACATGTCCAAGGCCAGATCATACTCACCGGCCTCGTGGTAGTCCCAGCCCAGGTTGTTCTGAATCGACCCGAGCCAGTGCCGTACGCGGGGTTGGGTCGAGGCCGAGGCGATGTCGATGCCCAGCAGGCTCCAGCGACGTCTGGCCTCGGTGGAGTCGACGGAGATGGCCACCATGTGGGCGGCATCGACGGCATGGTAGTCGACGCCGAACCGCCGTCCGAGTCTGAAGGCTTTCTCGAACTGGGGTACTGCCAATTCACCTTTGCCCGACGAGCGGAAGAGACGTCCCCGTTCGAGCAGGTAGCGGACGCGGGCTACATCGGTGGTCTCATCAAGCCCGGATTCGACCTGGTCCAGCAGCGCGTGCGCCTCATCGAACCGCCCCTGGAGGCCGAGGGTGCGGGCGACCTGCGTCCGTAGCTGCAGATGATAGTCGGCATCACCGGCCGTCGCCGCCGTCGGCAGCAGTGCCTCAAAACGTGCCTGCGTCGCGGCCGGATCGAAGTAGTCCCACTAGGTGTCAAAGTCCGGCAGGAGATCGGCGGGCGCGGCTGTCCTTCGGGCGCACCCGTTGGACAGAGACGCGAGGAGGACGACGAGAACTGCCAGGGGTATTCTGCAGGGTTTGAGCATGGCCTGATAAGGAAGGCCGTTGCTCCGGAGCTCTCAAGTGCCCTCAGATATCCTGCCCCGACTGAATGAGGTACTGGAACCACATGAACAATGTCTGCTTCGTCCGGGGAAACCGCTGCGGTTGACATAGGGGTCCCACCATTCGGAGCTGATATGACTCGCCGGACAAATTGCCGAGATTAGTTGACGGATATGAGTGGACGCGATAACACCGACGAGCCGGCCTGGCTGCTGAGATGGCTGTGGGCGATGGCCCTGTCCTGCGTCCTGATGGTGGCTCTTGGCGGGCTGGTTCGCCTGACACATTCGGGATTGTCGATGGTGGACTGGCAGCCGGTAAGTGGCGTCCTGCCGCCCCTGTCTTCGGACGCCTGGCAGGCCGCCTTTGATGCGTACCAACAGACGCCGGAGTATCAGCAAGTCAACGCCGGCATGTCGCTGGCCGATTTCCAGATGATCTTCTGGCCGGAATTCATCCACCGCATACTGGGTCGGATCGTCGGTCTCATCGTCGCTGTACCGTTGATCGTCGGCCTGCTGCGCGGTCTGTTCCCGGGCCGCTTGCGGATTCACCTGGTCGGCATCGGTCTGCTCTTTGTCGCCCAGGGGGTGATGGGCTGGCTGATGGTCAAGAGCGGGCTGGTGGACGATCCCAAGGTCAGCCCCTACCGCCTGGCCCTCCATCTGGCTCTGGCCCTGACGCTGCTGGCCTGGTGTCTGTGGCTGATCTTCGAACGACGCTGGCCGCCGGCCGTCGGCACCGCCGACAGAAGCATATCACGTCTGGCGCAGGGACTGTTGGCGGTGGTGGTGGTGCAGATCCTCTTCGGCGCCCTGGTCGCCGGCCATCGCGCCGGTTACGTCTCGGCGACCTTCCCGAAGATTCACGGTCATTGGATACCGGAAGGCCTGGGGCGCGACCCCTCGTGGTGGGCGAATATCGTCGCCAATCCGCTGACCCTGCACTTCGAGCATCGCTGGCTGGCCTTCGTCGCGCTGGCGCTGGCCTTCGCCCTGTACTACCGCCTGCGTCAGTCAAAATCCCCGGCAACGTTGCGACGGGCAGGTACGGCACTGTTGTGTGCCCTGCACCTGCAGATCGCTCTCGGCATCGCCACGATCCTGACCTTCGTGCCGATCTGGCTCGCCTCACTGCATCAGATGGGGGCCATCGCTGTGCTCGGTTGCAGCTGGTTGATCGTGCAGCAGACGCGCCGGTAGTCAGCGACCCTGGCGCAGGAGGCGCACGCCGACGCCTCCGTCCGGAAAGTCCTGGGCGCCGCCGTAGCGGAAGGAGGAGCGCTGCCCCATGGCCCCGGCCATGAAGATACCGCTGCGCGTGGAGCGGAAGCGGCCGGTCTCCGGTCCCGTGGGATCGATCTGAGGCTCCTCCGGGTACCGCCCGCTCCAGTCATGGACCCACTCCCAGACGTTGCCGTGCATGTCGTACAATCCCCACGGATTCGGCAAAAGGACACCTACGGGTTGGGCGAAGTGTTTGCCGCTGTCCCAGGTGTTGGTGCGGTACCAGGCGTAGTCGCCCAGCAGCTCGGGGTTGTTGCCGTAGGAGTAACTCGTCGTCGTCCGTGCCCGGCAGGCGTACTCCCACTCGGCTTCGGTGGGCATGCGATACAAGGGAAGGCCCTCGAAGTCGTTCATGGCGGCGATGAGATCCTGCGAGTCATCCCACGAGATGAAGACCGCCGGATGATCCGGGTGATCGACCACGCCCGGCAGACCGAGCCACGGCTTGGTTCCCATCACGTCTTCCCACTGACGCTGGGTGATCTCGTAGGTCCCCAGGTGGAAGCCGCGGCTGATCGTCACCTCGTGCCGCGGTCCTTCGAAGGGCATCATTTCCTGCATCATCTCCGAGGCGCCCATCATGAAGGATCCGGGTTCGATCCAGATCATCTCCAGTTCGCCCCCGGGCATCGGAAAGCTGGCACTCTTGACGCGGGCCGCGGCGACGGCGCCCGGCGCCGGCTCGACGTTGTCGCCGTCGACGGAGCCGAACTCCTGCAGGGGGATGACCTGCACATCCTGACGGTCGCCGAAGCGTTCGCGAATGTCGTACGGGTTGTCCACCGCCACGTACAGCACGCCGGCCTGCGTGTCGACATCGATGCAGTGCGTCGGTTGGCCGAGCAGGCGGTAGGTGGTCACCCGCTTCAGGGTGGCGACATCGAAGACCATGACGAAGCCGGCGGTGTGGGAGGCCCCCGCGGCATCGCTGGCGGCCACGTAGATGAAGCGATCATCGCTGGTGACAGCGCGGGGAAAGGCACCCGTGGGCAACTCGCCGATCTTGATCAGACCGTCCACGGAGAAGACTTCAACCATGTCGATGCGCACGTTGGCACGGCTGTCGACGAGGCCGTGGGTGATCACCTCCTCCGGGGTCACCAGTTCGCCCGCGCTGATCGTGTACACCCGTTGTCCGTCACGACTGACGTGGAGATCGACAATGGGGCCGCGGGTTTCGCGCTGCTGCAGGTAGCGGACCTTGGCCAGGTCGGTGAGGTCGTACTGGAAGATGCGATCCCGTGTGGCGATATAGAAGTGGGAACGATCTCCGTCCGCCTCCAGCAGACCCACGGGGGGGATCACCTTGTCGAAGACTCGTCGGTCCAAGTCGAAGCGCCGGGTCTCGCCGTCGTCGTTGAAGCTGTCAGCCAGATCCAGAGTGGAAGACACGAAGAGCGACGGATCGGGGCCTGTGACCACGTACGCCGGCGTGAACTCCAGCGGGATCCGGTCGACCTGTTCGCCAGCATCGAGATCGACGACGGCGACTTCGGCTGCCCCCAACAGGGCCACGTAGAGCCGGTTGCCACTGGCATCCAGGGCCAGATCGGACGGCCGCGAGCCCAGGGCCAGGCGCCTCTCGATCTGGTGCGAATCGCGGCCGATGACGTAGAGCACACTCCTGTCAAAGTCGGTGGCGTAGACGTAGGGTCGTTTGGGATCGGCGACGATCTCGGAGATGGGGGAGCCGATGGTGATCAGCTCCAGCTCCGCCTCATTGCGGCCCCAGACCTGTTGACCCGACGTGGGCAGGTCGGTGCCACAGCCCGCCATGGCGAGCAGCACCCAGCCGGACAGGCCGATCCTCAGCAGGGCCCGCAGGTAGTTCGGGACAGTCCCCATTCCAGTTCTCCTAGTTCGTCTCGGCCTCGGCGGCGGCGACGGTCAACATCTGGTCGGCCGCCAGATCGAGCAACTCCTGCGTGTCCCCGCCCGGCCAGCGGATGTGCACGCGCTCCACGCGTTCATTGCCGCCCAGACCGAAGAACAATCGCGTGTCACTCTGTGACAAGTAACTCGACCCGCTGTGTACCTCGCGGATCATGCTCAGGGTTCCGGTTTCGACCTGCACCCGGGCGCCGATGGCATCGCGATTGTCTCCCCTGCCGACCAGCCGCAGTCCCAGCCAGTGCTCGCGGTTGCCACCGTCGTTGCGCAACAGAGCGGGCGCCGCACCGGCGTTCATGACCAGGATGTCCTGATCGCCATCGTCATCGTAGTCGGCGACGGCCACACCCCGGCTGACTCTGGCATCGCCAAAATGAGGCCCCGACTGCAGCGAGACGTCGGCGAAACGACCATCACCCTCGTTGTGAAATAACTGGTTCGGCTCTTCGAAGGCGAGCCCTTCGGTAAGGATGTCGATGTTCTCATGGACGTGTCCGTTGGCGACGAACAGGTCGAGGTAGCCGTCGTTGTCATAGTCAAAGAGTCCGGCCCCCCAGGCGACGAAGCCGAAACTGGGCAGGGCCAGTTCGGCCTGGACGGAGACATCAGAAAAACTGTCGTCTGATTCATTGTGGTAGAGGGCGTTGTATTCAAAGATAAAGTCAGTGACGAGAAGGTCGAGACGGCCGTCGTTGTCATAGTCGCCGAATTCGACGGCCATGGCGCCCGATTCGGCACCCGACTCGTTGTACGCCACCCCTGCCCACAGGCCGATTTCGGTGAACTTCTCGCCATCGTTCCGGTACAGATGGTTTGGCGTGCGATCGTTGGCGACAAACAGATCCGGGTCGCCATCGTTGTCGTAGTCGGCGAAACCACAGCCCATGGCCTTGCCCAGGTTCGGGTTGAGGCCGACCTCGTCGCTGACATCGGCGAACACACCATTCCCCTGATTCTGGTAGAGCACGTCCGCCTGGGCACCGTAATCCCGCGGCCCCGGATACAACCGGAAGCCTTCGCGGAGGGACACGAGATTGCGCGCCGCAACCTGCTCCAGGTCGAAATCCAGATAGTTGCCGACGAACAGGTCGAGATCTCCGTCCACGTCGACGTCGGACCAGGCGACGCCGACGCTCCAGTCTGCATGATCCACCCCGGCCTGCGCGCCGACGTTCGTGAAGCGTCCCGCTCCCTGGTTCTGGTAGAGCACGTTGGCTCCATAGTTGGTCACATACAGATCGACATCGCCGTCGGCATCGTAGTCGGCGGCGGCGCAGCCCATGCCGAAGCCGCGGTCGCCGGTGCCCGACGCTGTCGTGGCCGGTGCGAAGCTGCCGCCCCCCCGGTTGGTATAGAAGGCGTTGGCGGCGCGTTCCTCGGGGGCTCCGGCCAAATCGTACCCGTTCACCAGGTACAGGTCCTGATCGCCGTCGCCATCGGCGTCAAAGAAGCAGGCGCCGGCACCCGTCGTCTGCAGGATGTTCCGCAGAGAGCCCTCGCCATAGGTGTGTTCGAAAAGAATACCCGCCTGTCGGGTGACGTCGGCGAATACGGGCAGCCTCGGGCGCAGCTTGACGATGCCCACTTCATCCATCTCCAGCACCTGCACGGCGAGTCGATACACCTGCCCCCGCAATCCCTCCCGCGGGATCTCGATCCGTTCGCTCCAACGCCGATAGCCGATCATGCTCACCGTCAAATCATACGTACCCGGGAGAACGTCGAGATCGAATTGGCCTTCGGTGTCACAGAACGTGCCGAGGGAGTCATTCAGGGAGACGTTCGCCGCAGCCAGCGCCTGGTCATTCGAACCATCGAGCACCTGTCCGGCAAACGGAACGGCCAACGCCGGGGACGCAGCCAGCACGGCCCACAACCAGACGAAGCGGCCTCTAGTACCCCTAGTACCCATAGTAGTACAGTTGTGTGAACAGCCGGTCGTCCTGAGGCTGGATGTCCGAGGCAAAGTGGTGCCGCCAGTGCAGCCGCACCGTCAGCAGCCGCGCCAGCGATCGCCAGACGCCGATCGTGGTCTGTGCCCGCACGGCATCGTCGGCAGAGCGATCCTCGTCCCAGAGGCGCGCCTGGGCCTCGATTCCCCAGAGTGGGTTCGAGGGCAGGATCTGGTTCCAGCCGACGAGGACACCTCCCACGGGCGTCGTCTCATCGGCGCCGAGGGTCAGCTCCGCCTTGAGCACGGTGAACGGTTCGTGGTACATGTAGACCAGATCGCCGGCCATACGCCAGCGGCGCTGCAGGTCGGATGACCGGCCGAAGCGGGCGACGTTGCCGTAGAGCATGGAAACGCCGTACTGCACATCCCGGTAGGTGGGCATGCCGATCCGTCCGCTCCACAGATGGCTGCCCCGCTGGCGCCGAAGATCGTGGGCCATGCCGAGGGTTGCTGCCGTTTCGAGGGCAAACTCCCCCCAATCCGCCTGCATGGCGATGCCCCAGTCCTTCTTGAAGCCGAGGTCGAAAGCGGCCAGGGGTTGCAGCGTCTCGCCTCGCGGTTCGGCGATCGGATTGAGACCGAAGGGCAAGGGGAAACGACCCAGCCGCACTCTCAGATCGGAGACGGGCTCGACGTAACGGACCCAGGCATCCTGGAGCCGGACCTCGGACCGGTCCTTCTGCGGATCGTACACCAACTGTAGATACAGATCGATGGCGTCGACATTCCACTCGCCAGGATGGGGATCGGCCGCCTTGTACAGATACTCGAGGCCGGCGGAGCTGTTCAGTGGCGTGGGATGGAAATCGAGTCGCGCTTCTTCGCGAGAATAGAGAGCGGCGAGGTTGACCTCGCGATAGAGCAGCTTGCGCTCGGTGGGAAAGGCCGGCGACATCGCCCCGAGCAGGATGACAGCGAACGGGAGCAGCCAGGACCTGCCCATGGAGCGGATCAGAACGTGAACCCGGCTCGGGCCGTGATCCCGCGGAAGTCGTCGTCCAGCCAGCTGCGCCCGGGCGTCTGGCCTCCCAACTGGTCTTCCAGCCAGCCGGCTTCGGCGGGGTCACGATCGTGCAGCTGCTCGAAGAAGAAGCCTGCCGACAACGAGATGGGAATCCCCGTCAACGCATAGGTCAGTTCACCACGACCGGCGAAACCACGGGGAGAGCTGCGCCCGAACCAGCGGCTGTCCAGTTCATTGTCGTCAAAGAGCATCTGGTACTGGTAGCGACCGGCGGCTTCTCCCGACAGTTCGGGGAAGAGGGACAACTCGCCGCTGAATGTCACTTGGCGATGTACCGGAAGTCGGGGCCTGACGGAGAGTCCCCAGCCACGCGCCTCATTGACGACCCGCTCGACACCGGTGCCGTATAGTCGCTGATCGGAGTTCAACTGAACATCGGAGACGAGCTCGTACTGGCTGAAACGGTAGACGGCGGCCACGCCGAGCCAGCCGAGTGGCCGGAACTCAAGGTCGAGGACCAGCTCCTCGCGTCCGTCCTCGACGGCAAAGTTCTTCCGGCTGCGAAACAGAGGGTCCGACAATGGTGACGCCCCCGCAGCGCTGAAGTCCCCGGAGAGGTACGAAGTCCCCAGAGACCAGCGACCTCCGGGCAGATGCACGCGTACGTCGGGTCCGGCCTGACCGGCGCGCGGGGTCATCTCATAGTCGCCCCACTGCCACTGGCCGTAGTAGTAGCGGACGTCCACATCGAGACGGAGCTTGCTCTCGGCTGTGGCCCCGTCGACCACGGAGGCCAGCAATATCAGCGGGCAGAGCCACGAAATTGCGGTGTGTGGGAATCCGGCCAAGTCTCAGGTCTCGTTCGGGTTGCGCGGGCGTTGTGACTAAAACAGGATAAATATACGCGTGTGTCCGGGTCTGCGGTATTGCGCGACGTCGAAGTCTCAGAAAGACCTCTTGTGGGACACTGTTGTCCCACATTTCGGGGGGAGTGGAGCCTGTTGGTCCGTGTGCGGCACTGCAAGGACAATGAACAGCCTGGGGCACATGATTGGCGGTTCGATTTGGCTTTGCGCCCAAAGAGAAACACGCCTATTCTGGAATCATCGGATCACCATCAATTCTGGAATCATCAGGATCGAAAGCCGCCCATGCCGAATCCCGCGTTCCAAGTCGCATACGTCATCGACCGCAGGAATGACATCCTGTGGTTCCTGGCGTTGCCCTTTGCCGCCGTTCTCTTCGCCGTCTTTGCCCAGCAGAATCTCCCGGGGGGGGCACTGGTAGGGGTCACCCTGTGGATCACCGTGCCCCACTTCATGCTCACCGGGGTGCGTCTCTATGGCACGCCGGAGGAGTATTCACGCTGGCGTGATCGGCTTGTGTGGAGCCCCGTCCTGCTGATCGGACTGGCCTTCGTCCTGATCAAGTACGCACCCCTGACCCTGGTGCTGCTCATCCTTCTGTGGGACCACCAGCACAGCTTCATGCAACAGCACGGCTTTGCCAGGATCTATGACCGCAAAGCCGGGGCGGGGTCGCTGTCCACGAAGAACTTCGACCTGGCTTTCAACTGGATCTTCTTCGGCAACATGCTGATCGTGTCGCCGCTGTTCTCCACAATCTGGGTGAGCATGCTGCACCAGTGGCGGATTCCCATCGGCGCTGAGAGCGTGGAGATGATCCAGTCGGTGTCCTGGGTGATCACCGCCGTCTACGGCCTCGTTTACGTTGCGCACGCCGTGTACTGTGTCCGTCAGGGGCATTCGCTGAATCCGCTGAAGTACCTGTTCCTGCTGGCCAGCTACTTCCTCTGGTACTACACGAGTTTCACCAGCGAATACCTGATGGTCTACGCCGTAGCCCATCGCATCATGCACGGCGTTCAATACAACGTCATGATCTACTACTTCAACAAGCACCTGTCCGAGCGCAATCCCGAGCACCCGTCACTGCTCCGCTACCTGGCCCAACCGCAGAACATCGTGGTGGGCATTCTGCTCTGCGTGGCCTGCACGATCGTCTGGGTGGTGCTCACCGAGGGCCATCTGCGAGACTTGGGCTTCGGCTTCGTCGGGTTCGGCGGGAACTTCGATCTCTTCAGCTTCTCGCTGATCAGCTCTGTCGCCATGATACACTACTGGTTTGACGCCTTCATCTGGAAGACCCGCCAACCCGAGATTCAGAAAGGTCTGTGACGATCATGGTCAGCTGGTTTCGTAATCTCTCAATCGTGATCGCCATCATGGTCGCCGCCGGGATCATGGCCCTCGTCGAGCGGGGCCAACTCCGTGAGCATGGGCACATCGTGCCCCGGACCAACGTCAAGGCGCTGCCGCAACTGCAGGAGGAACATCTGCTGGTGTTGGCCGAGAAGCTGCTCGAGATCCACCCGACTCGCGCCGAGTCGAACCTGCTGATGGCCAAGGCCATGATCGAAGCAGGCAAGCCCGACAAGGCACTCAGGTATCTCGAGATGGCTCTCGAGGCCGAGCGTCACGATCAGCGCCTGCTCTTTCTCTACGCCCAGGTACTGATCGACACGGGGGCGGAGATCGAGAAAGTCCAGGCTGTGGTGGATGAAATGCGGCGCTACTTCCCGCGCACGCGGGAGAAGGTGGAGACCTACTTCGCCCGGGCAGCGGGTGGACGTCTACGCTTCGACGCCACCTACTAGCCAGCTGGCTGGTCAGCCTACTGGTCGATTACCAGGCCCGGCAGTCCCATCCGCTCCGCCCGGCTCTGGATGGCGGCTGCCATCTCCGGGCGCAGGCGGGCGGCCTTTACCAGGTGCGTCCGGGCCGACGCCTCGTCACCACTCATCAGCAGCGCCACGCCCAGATTGAAGTGGGCATCCGGATACTCGGGGCGGATCTCCAGCGCGCTGCGGAAGTGGCCGATGGCGCGCACCGGATCCCTCTGTGAGTTCAGCGTGATGCCCAGGTTGATGTGGGCCTCGGCGTAGTCGGGCTGTAGTCGAAGGGACTCCTCGAGATGGGAAATACCTTCGCTGACGCGGCCCTCCCGGACGTAACACATGGCCAGGGAATGGTGGTTGGCGGCGTGCTCCGGATCCGCCAGCAGCATGGTCTCCAGTCCTGCCGTCTCCTGCTCCAGCCATTTCTCCAGGTGATGTCGCTTGAGATAATCCAGGTCGTCCACATCGTCAGAGACGACCTGCAGCATCACGTCGGCCATCTCGTCCATGGAGCCCCTGCCATAGTAGACGGTGATGGGTGGCTCGTTCGGGTTGGCAGGATTGTCTGACGAGTTGTCGAATTCGAACTGGGCCACCAGCTCCGTTCCCCGTGGCAGGAAGACCGGTTCGGCATAGCGGTACTCATCCTGCCAGGCGAAGTCCCAGTTCTCGCTGATACGGATCAGCCACTTCTTGCTGCCGTCCGGCAACAGCGCATAGGCGGAGATCAGCGTGCCCAGATAGTGAGCGTGCGGGTAGACACTGATGGCCTCGACGTCGACGGGCAGCACGTAGCGATCTTCGAGGTAGTAACTCTTCTCACCCGGCGGAATCACGAGATCCTTGCGGCTCAGGCGCACGAGGGCGGACTGGTGTGTCGGCGGATTGTCGGTCATGAAGAGGCCAACACGGGAGCGCACCTTCTCGGGCTTGCCTGAGGGCAGCATGTGGAGCTGCATGACCAGGTCCACGCCGGACTCCAGGGGCCACGCCAGCCTGGGATCGCGACGAGGGGTCTTGCCGGCGGTCCAGCCGAGAAAGTGTCCACTGGGTCCCTGGACGTCGCCGAAGTCCATGCTGCCGAAACCGAGGCCGGCCTCGCGGCGATCATGCTCGGCGGCGCGGCCCGACTCGTCGAGCATGATGACGGCATGATGCACGACCAGGTTGTTCTGCGGACGGAATTCGATGGCCTCCACGTACTTGCCGCCGGTGCCGTCCCAGGGGATGGGGAGGACGAAATTGCGGTACACGTCGAGCCCGTCGGCAACCAGGTGGTAGTCCTCCCCGAGCTCGACCAAGATATCCGGTTCGCCGAGCTGCCAGCCGTAGGTCCACTTCGGCGCCGGCGGCAGATCTTTCGGATCACCTTCGAGCTTGCCGTCCTTCACCCACTGGGCGAAGGCGTCGATCACGTCCTGCGGCAAGTTGCGGTCACCGACGAAATCACCGTAACCGGCGTCGGGCGGCCAGGGGGGCATATAACGCGAACCGGTCACCTTGACGATCTGCTTGGCCCGATCCTCCACATCCGCGTAGGTGAGAAGATCGAAGGGGCCAGCCTGACCGGGACGGTGACAGGGAGAACAACGTTCGTGGACGATGGGTGCGATATCGCGGTTGTAGGTCAGTGGTCCCGGGTCCTTGACGGACGGTGCGGGTGGTTCGGTCTCCGGTTGGCAACTCAGCAGCGCCATGGCGGTGACAGGAATCAGCAAGGCGGAAAGGATTCTCATCCTGTCGGCTCCAGATCGGCGATGAAACAGCCTACGGCTGGTGTGCGGGAGGGGGTCATCGGACCCCCGGCGAGTGCTGCTTCGAGTACAGTTACCAACTCACGGCGCGTGGCCTGCGCCCGTGCTTTGCCGAAGTCGGTGTAGCGATTGTCGATTCGTCCCTTGTAAACGAGCTGACCGTCAGCCAGGAAGACAGCGGCTTCGGGTGTCACCTTGGCCCCCACTCTGGCGACCAGTTCGTGCCTCAGATCGCGCAGGGCGTTGAGACCCAGGCTGTACTCCTTCATATGTCTCTCGATGACATCCGGTCGCTGCGCGGGATCCACGTAGACGAGCCAGAAAGATACGCCTTCGGGGCTGAAGCGTTCGTAAATGCGCTGCATCTCCGGAGCGTACCGATTCGATGTGGGGCAGTCAGCCCGGACGAAGATCAGGACCACGGGCACATCGCCATTCAGAGGATCCACAGGGCGTCCGGCGAGATCGAGGACTCCCGTCGATGGTACGGACCACCACCATATAGAGGCCGTGATCAGCACGAGACCGATCACCAGGGAGACATAGATATTCCTGATCGACATGGATCTCTCATTGAGTAGTGGCTGCCGACAGCGCTCGAATGTGCCAGGAAAAGCGAATTCGATGCCCAGCCCGATGCGCCAGAGAGGGCTGACCTCGACAGCACGGGCCGGTGAGACACAGATGTCCCATGCTGGCGCAGCAGGCAGCGATTTGGCGAGAATAGCCGAGGAGTATCCGGAGGGCAAGGCCGAGGAATCGGTCACTGACCAGGTACATTGCCGGCGGGCAGTTCTAGACCGTAGTTCCCCCGCATGAATGATTCCCCACAGAAGACCGATCTCGCTCTGGGCGTGGACACGGGAGGCACCTACACCGATGCCGCACTGGTGACGTGGCCCGAGACAGAAGTGGTGACCAGTGCCAAAGCTCTGACAACACCTGCCGATCTGGCTGTGGGGGTCTCCGGAGCGATTCACAATGCTCTGGCAGATGCCCCCGATGGTGCCACCCGTCGTATCGGTGTTGTCGGCCTGTCAACGACGCTGGCGACGAATGCCATCGTCGAAGGGGTGGGAAACCCCGTGTGCCTGATTCTCATCGGGTACGATATCGAATTGCTGCGCCGCTTCGATCTCGAACGCCATCTCGTCACCGACGACGTCGTCTTCATCACCGGCGGCCATGATGGCGCCGGCGAGGAAACCGCCGTCCTTGATGAGGAGGCCCTCATCGCCGCCGTGGCTCGGCGCCATGGGAAGGTCGACGCCTTTGCCGTATCCGGTTACTTCTCGGTGCGCAATCCCGCTCACGAGAACCGTGCCCGCGAACTGATACGTGACCACGGAGGGGATCTGCCCGTCACCTGCGGCGGCGATCTGACGGGGGAGCTCGACTCGGTTCGCCGGGCGACGACGGCGGCCCTCAACGCCCGACTCATCCCGTTGCTGAGCGGCCTGGTGACGACGGTACGCAGTACGCTCGACGAGGTCGGTGTGCAGGCGCCGCTGATGGTCGTCAAGGGAGACGGTTCCATGGTCAGCGCCGAGTTCGCCCTCGAGCGCCCCGTGGAGACGATCCTGTCGGGCCCGGCGGCCAGCGTCGTCGGCGCCTGGCACCTGGCAGGCCGACGTGACGCCTGGGTCGTCGACGTGGGGGGCACGACCACCGACATCGCCGTATTGAGCGACGGTCTGCCCCGACTCGATCCGGAGGGCGCCCACGTCGGCGGCTGGCGTACGATGGTGGAGACCCTGCACGTGCACACCGTCGGTCTGGGAGGCGACAGCCACGTTCGCGTCGACGAACATCGGCGCATCAGTGAGGCTCTGCAGGTGGGACCCCGGCGTGTTGTGCCCCTTTCGCTGCTGGCCCAGGAGCACGATGGTGTCATCGCCGAACTGCGCCGCCAGCACGGCGCCGGCGCCGAGGAATACCCGGGGGAGTTCGTCCTGCCCCTGGCCGGCCAGGATGGGCGCACGAGTGAGCAGAGTCGCCGCCTGCTACAGGAAATCGGCGGTGTGCCCCGGTCGCTGACGTCCATGGCCGAGGCCTCGACGTACGGCCGCCTGGCGCTGGCGGGCCTCGAGGAGCTCGAACGTCGCCGGCTCGTCGTACGTGCCGGTTTTACCCCGACCGATGCCCTGCATGTGCTCGGGCGCTATCACGCCCACGACGGCGAGGCAGCACGGCTGGGCGCGGAACTTCTGGGACAATTGATGGGTCTCTCGGCGGAAGCGTTCTGCGAGCGCGTTGTCGACGGTGTGTCGCGACGCATCGCCGTCGAGGTGGCGGCCAAAGCCCTCTCCGACGAAGGCACCGAGCCCGGCTGGGAGCAGGATGCGGGCGCCGAAGCGCTGATCGCACGAGCCTTCGGTGAGCACGAGGGGTCCGACCTGAGTACCCGCTTCGAGTTGCGCCGTCCTCTGGTTCTGGTGGGGGCTCCCGTAGAAGCCTACGGCCCCGGCGCCGCCGAACGCCTGCACACCGAACTCGTCGTGCCGACCCACGCGTCGGTGGCCAACGCCGTGGGGGCAGTGGCCGGTGGTGTCGTGCAGCATCTGCGTGTGCAGGTACGCCCCACGGAGCGGGACGGCATCTTCCACGTGCTGCTGCCGGACGGTATCGTGGCGGTACGCTCTCTCGAGGCCGGCGTCAGGATTGCCCATGAACGGGCAACAGCTTATCTGCGAGACCTCGTACACCGAGCCGGCGCCGACGGCGTCGATGTCGGTGTGGCGCGGAACGACCTGACCGCCCCCATACGCGGCGAGTCCGGAGTCGCGCTGGTGGAGACCGAGCTGGTCTTCACCGCCGTCGGCAAACCTCTCCTCTAGACAACTACACCTCCACCGTCTTCCAGCGACCCCTCCGGAACTGCCAGTAGAGGGCGACGCCCCGCAGCGTCAGGTCCAGGGCCATCACCAGCCAGACACCGGTCAGTCCCCAGCCCAGCCAGCGCGTGACGAGCAGGGACAGCGGCACGCGCAACAGCCACACCGACGCGCCGTTGACGAGCATCGGTGTCAGCGTGTCACCGGCGCCGCGCAGACTTCCGGCAAAGACCATCATGGCCGCCAGCAGCGGCTGGACGACAGCGATCAGACGCAACGGCGTGCTGCCCATGGCGATGACCTCGGCCTCTTCGGTGAACAGACCCATGATCTGCGGCGCGGCGACGAAGAACACGACCCCCATGAGCGACATGAAGACGGCGGCGATGCCGAAGCAGAGCATGGCGTCCTTCTCGGCGCGGTCGTGGTCCCGTCCCCCGAGGCCCTGGCCGACCAGGGTCGTGGCGGCCATGGCAAAGCCCCAGCCGGGCATGAAGGAGATGGACTCGCCATTGAGGGCGATCTGGTGTGCGGCGTAGGCAACGGTGCCGAGGGAGGCGACGATGCGCACCCAGACGAGCATGCCGAGGCGGAAGATCAACTGGTCGAGGGACGCGGGCAGACCGACGCGGAGAATGCGTCGGGCGATATCGCCATCGGGTCCGCGCCAGCGCAGGCGCAGGCCGGCGCGACCCTTGAGCAGCAGGGCGACCACCAGCAGGCCACCGATGGCACGGCCTGCCGTGGAACCCCAGGCAGCGCCCTGCACGCCCAGAGCCGGGATGGGACCGACACCTTCCACGAGGGTCCAGGCAACCGAGATGTTGACCACGTTGACCACCGCCATCACGAGTAGCGGTGTGCGGGTGTCACCGGCGCCGCGCATACAGGCGTTGCCGACGAACATCATGGCCGAGATCGGTGACGCGACCATGACGATGCGCAGATAGACAGCGCCCTGCCGCAGGGCCTCGTCACGTGCTCCCATCAGTACCATCGCCGGTTCGGCGAAGGCGATCAACAGGGCGGATGCAACCAGGCCGCAGGCGCAGGCGATGGCCAGTGCCTGGCCGACGACACGATTGGCACCGGCCAGGTCGCGGGCGCCGATCATGCGTGCCGTCAGCGCCGGCGCCCCCGTACCGACTGCCGTGAACAGTACCATGGACGCCATCGACCACTGCACCCCGAGGCCGACGGCGGTGAGGGAGGCGGAGCCCAGATGGCCGACCAGGTAGGTGTTGACCAGGCCAACAAGCATGCCGAGCAGCATTTCGCCGGCGGAGGGCACGGCCAGTCGCAGTACGCGCCGGGCGCGCTGCCACGAGCCAGCTGCAGGGCCGGTCAATCCAGCGACACCGCCTGCGCCATGGCCAGCAGGTTCTGTGGCGACACGTTGGGCAGCACGGCCTCGTGGCTGGGACTGACGATGAGTCGCGGGCCGAGCAGGGCCTTGACGCGGCGCACATCGGCGGCCACATCCTCCGGCTGGCCGTTGACGAGCAGGTCCTGGGTGTCGATGCCGCCGACGAAGGCCAGAGCCCCGGAGAAGTCACCGGCCAGACGCTCGGCTTCCATGTTGGCGGCGCGTGCCTGCAATGGGTGCAGGGCATCGACGCCCATGTCGATGAGATCGGGGATGACCTCGTGGATCGAGCCGCAGGAGTGCAGGATGACGTGGTAGCCGGATTCGTGGGCCAGTGAGGTGAGCTGGCGGAAGTAGGGGAAGACGAACTCGGCCATCATCTCGCGGCTGATGAGCAGGCCGCGCTGTGTGCCGAAATCGTTGCCAAAGAAGTAGGCGTCAACGAGATCACCGGCGACGGCGAAGAAGCGACGGTTGGCTTCCAGGTGGAAGTCGACGACGTGACGGGTGACGGCATGTACGACGTCCGGATGGGTGTACATCTTGACGAAGTAGTTCTCCATGCCGAAGAAGTCGGCCACATAGTGGAAGAAGGGGCACCAGAAGCCGCTGGGGCGATAGACATCGCCGGCCTCCCGCAGCCGGGCCAGGGTGTCGGTGAAATCGAGGTAGTCGGGGTTTGGCCAGTCGAAGGCCTCCACTTCGTCGACACTGTCGCAATCAGCGAAGACCCCTTCAGCGGCCAGCTCCCGGCCCTTGCGCTGCATGTCGAACATGGGTCGACCTTCGGGGTGACGGTAGGCGGTGGGCCGGATCCAGCGCATATCATCGCCCAGTTGCTGCAGGATCTGTTCGTGATCGTCGGTGTTGAAGTGACGTTCGAGGATCGGCCAGGTGTCGGCGTGGGGATTGCCGAGCCAGAAGCCGCAGCGATCGGCGGGTTCGCCGGCGACGATGGCCTGCAGACGTTGACGGTGGTTCATCAGTTGGAGACCCGATTGATGGAGCGAGCCGCGAGGGCCCTGGTGGAGGCGACGACTCCGGCGGAAGGACAGGGCCTAATATGTCTCTTTCCTGCACTGGAGGCACCACCTTCGGGGTGTAACTATACTCCTGCCCCATGAATCGTGATATGAGCGTGGACCTGGAAAACCGATACCCATCGATCGCTGAGCTCCGGCGGAAGGCACGGCAGCGGATACCGCACTTCGCCTGGGAATATCTCGACAGCGGCACGGGTGCCGACGAGTGCATGCGGCGCAACCGCGAGGCCCTCGAGGCCGTGAGGCTGACCCCCGAGTTCATGAAGGGTGCGCTGCAGCCGGACATCTCCACGAGTCTGTTCGGCGTCGACTACGATATGCCTTTCGGCGTGGCGCCCGTGGGGCTCACGGCGCTGATGTGGCCGCGGGCGGAGCGCATCCTGGCGCAAGCCGCGGCCAGGCATCGGTTTCCCTACGCCCTCAGCACCGCGGCAACGGAGTCACCGGAGACGATCGGACCTCTGGCCGACGGCATGGGCTGGTTTCAGCTGTATCCGCCGCGACGTGCCGAGATTCGCCGCGACCTGTTGCTGCGGGCTCGCGACAGCGGCTTCACGACCTTGCTCGTCACCGCCGATGTGCCCGTTGCCAGTCGGCGCGAGAGACAGGTGCGCGCCGGCGTGACGGTACCGCCGAAGATCACACCCGTGATGCTCTACCGGTGCGCCATCCGCCCGGCGTGGAGTCTGGCCACGTTGTTCGCCGGCAGCCCCCGCTTCCGTGGTCTGGAGAAGTACCTCGACGGCAGCGACATGCAGGACATGCTGTCCTTCATCGGCATGGAGCTGGGGGGCACCCTCGACTGGGAGTATCTGCAGGCAGTGCGCCAGGAGTGGGAGGGACCGCTCGTGCTCAAGGGTGTGCTCGACGTGGCCGAAGCCGAGCGCGCCGTGTCCCTCGGTTATGACGGGATCATGGTGTCCAACCACGGGGGACGACAGTTCGACGGGGCGCCGGCGGCCATCTCGGTCCTGCCTTCGATCGCCGCGTCCGTGGGGGAGCGTGTGAAGGTGCTCTTCGACAGCGGCGTGCGCGGCGGTCTCGACATCGCCCGCGCCCTGGCCCTCGGGGCGGACTTCGTGCTGCTGGGTCGTGCCTTCATGTACGGCGTCGGGGCGCTGGGTCGACGCGGTGGCGACCACGCAGCACAGATCCTGAAGGCGGATCTGGTCAACAACATGACCCAACTCGGCTGTGCGACGCTGGCGGAGCTGAAGGAGCGGCAGATCACCCGGGACTGCCGCTGAAGGTTTCTACGCCCCGGCGGGCAGAGCCAGGATCTGCTCCGCCTTCTCCAGTTCGGGCCGTAACTCGTCGTAGGGCAGGTCCTGCACGTTGCACCCGGCCTCGAGACACAGTCTGGCAGCCAGGCCGGCGGACTCACCGAGGACCATGAACACCGGCTCCATGCGGGCGCTGCCATAGGATATGTGGGAAGCCGAGAAGCAGACCGGCACGAACAGATTGGCAGTCTGGCCCTTCCGTGGTACGATGCAACGGTAGCTGATCGGATATGGATCCGTCGGGGGAATCTGCACATCCCCTTCGTTGAGAACGCGGGCCCTGCCATCTTCCAACTGCACGAAGCGAGTGCAGTTGTGGGAATCCATGGTGTAGCTGCCCATGCCGACGGAGTCGGGGGCGACGGACACGGCGTTGCAGTCGTGTTCGGTGATGACGTAGTCGCCGATCAGGCGCCGGCACTCACGGATGTAGAGTTGATGGGGCCAGTGTTCGGTGTCGGTGAATTCGTCACTGGGTAGTCCCCAGCGGCTATAGGCATCACGGACGCGGGCAGGGATGGCGGGGTCGTTGGCCAGGTGCCAGTAAAGGCCGCGCTGGTAGTCGACGTGGGCCTGGAAGATGGACTCCCGCTGTTGGTAGCTGGTGGTGGGCCAGTCCCACGAGCGGCCGATGAAGTCGCTGCTGAGGGCACCGTGGTTGTTGGTGTCGGTCTTGTGGAAGCCGCCGGGTGTGCCATTCGGCAGGATATCGAACTTGCCGGGAACGCCGCTTTGCCGGATGTGTGCCACCGGGTCGGCGCTGTGATTCGTGTTGCCGGGATCCCCCCCGCCGCTGTTGAACCAGCGCGTGGCCAGGACATACTGGGCGGGATCGTAGTTCGACGGTTTCTGCCACTCGATCTTCAGCGTCGGGTCATCGGTCATGCACATGCGGAAACAATACGCCTGCAGACGATGGTCGCCCCGACCCTGTTGCGGCGTCAGGTCGGTGTCTTCGATCTGGGGCAACAGCCCGCTGGCAGGGTTGCCCTCCACCACATAGGGATCGACGGCCAACCCGAACTGATGCATGTCCCGCACCTGGATCCCGTTGAGGGTTTCGCCGTAGACCTCGTTGGCTTCGCGACCGACGTGGAAGTCAGCGCCAGCCATGGCCATCAGGTCACCCTCGTAGGTACAATCCATGAAGAGACGAGCCGTGACGCGCAGTCCGCCGAGCAGTACGATGGCCCTGAGTTGCTGGGCATCGGACTCGACGGAGTCGAGGAACTGACAGCAGCGGACGTCGATGCCGTGCTCGTCGACCCACCGTCCGTAGACTGCCTCCGCGACGCCGGGCTCGAACTGCCACTCTTCTGCCAACCCGTAGTGCCTGCCGACCTGCTGGTAGAAGGAACGGCTGAGGCCGCCGATGACATGCTTTCTGCCGAAGTCGGTCCAGCCGAGTCCGCCGGAGGTCATGCCGCCAATGTGCTTTCCAGGCTGCAGGACGACGACGCGCAGGCCGGACCGGGCGACGGTGACGGCGGCGGCGATGCCACCCGACGTGCCTCCGTAGATGCAGACGTCGGTCTCGATGGTCTCGCTGGTCGATTCGATCCAGCTGGGATCGTAGTAGTGGAGACTGGACATTCGCATGGACTCCGTGCCGGTGGCTTGCAGGTGGGCCTGGGGGCCGTGACGTAGGGCAGAACGCAGTACCTCCGCAAGGGGTGACGAACGGTTGGTTCCCGGGACCACATTGCTGTAACCTGTTATGAACGGTAGTACACCCTTTGCAGGCGGATACGAATGGTCGACGCACGTTCCACCGTAGCTCAGATCATGGGCGGTGGCACACCCGACCGGGTGGCCCTCATGGACCGCCCCTGGAAGGATACTCTGGCCAGGTGGGTGACCCAGGGTTACCCCACCGATGAGAAGGGAGAACCCGTCGACCCCGTCGAGCATTTCGATTTCGATCTGGCCGGGGTGGGGGGTTGGTTTCCGTGGGAGGCGCGCATCGGCGCCAGTGAGACGCTCGAGGAGACTGACGAGTGGAAGCTGGTCAAGAATGGCAGCGGCGCTTCGCTGCGGTGGTGGAAGAACAAGTCGGGTACTCCGGAACACGTGGCTTTCGACATGTCGAGTCGCGAGATCTGGGAACGGGACTTCCGTCCGCATCTGGTAGGCAGCGCCCGTCAGCGGGTGACGGAGGAGCGCGCTGGGGAGGCCCTGGAGACGCGGCAACGGCACACCGGAGCCGGCCGTTGGACCCATTTCGGACACATGTTCATCTGGGAAGCCATGCGCGCCAGCCTGGGAGATATCTCGCTCTACGAAAACCTGCTGCTGGACCCGGGTTGGATCCGTGATTTCTGCCGGGTGTACACCGATCTGTACAAGGAGTGCTTCGACCTTCTCCTGGAGGAGGCCGGCCGGCCGGATGGCATCTGGATCTACGAAGACCTGGGGTACAAAGAGGCGACCTTCTGCTCACCGGACGTGTATCGCGAGCTGATCTTCCCGTTCTATGCCGAACTCGTCGACCACATCCATGGTCACGATCTGCCCGTCGTGCTGCACACCTGCGGCTTCGAGGAGCCCGTGCTGGACATGATCGTGGAAGCGGGGTTCTGCGCCGTGGATCCTATGGAGGTCAAAGCCGGCAACGATCCGCTCCGCATCGCCGCCAGGTACCGCGACAAGCTGGCCTTTATCGGTGGACTCGATGTGCGCATCCTCGAATCCGGGGATCGCGAGCACATCCGCAGGGAGGTCATCCGGCTCATAGAGGGGATGAAGTCCGCCGGCGCCCGGTACGTCTATATGTCCGATCACTCCATCTCGTCGAACGTGGACCTCGACGACTTCCGCTTCTCCCTCGACGTGTACCGGGAGCACATGTACTACTGACCCGCCTCATGCTCTACAAGCCCAACATCGACGACGTCCTCAAGCGCTTCGACGCGTTCTGGCAGAAACAGCTCCACGACCGGCCGCCGCTGCACGTGCGCTACCCGGTACCCGGACAGAGCGATGAGGACTGGCCACAGGCGTCGCAGACGCCGGAGACGTACTTCCCCTACTGGGAAAACGTCTGCCGTCAGCGACAGGACTTCCCCGATGACGACTGCGCCGTCACCGCCGCTGACATGGGACCGGGGTTCATGGGTGGCGTCATGGGCTGCCCCGTCATCTTCGACCACGGCACCAGCTGGAGTGCCCACAGCCTGACCGACTGGGCCGATCTTGAGGCCCTGGGTGAAACAGTCCTCGACGAGAGCAATCCGTGGCTGGCGCGACTGGGCGAGATGATCCGGGTCTTCGCCGACCGGGGACGCGGGCGTTGTGCGGTCGGCCTCGCCATGCTGACGGGCCCGGGCGACATCATGACCGCCCTGCGGGGTCCGACGCAGATCTGTATCGACCTGTACGAAGCGCCGGTCCATGTCGCCGAACTGGCGCGCATCTGCACCGACGCCTGGATCACCGTGCAGCAGTTCCAGATGGATCTCATCGAGCCCCTGGCCGGGGGATACTGTGACAACTACGGCATCTGGACGCCCGGCCGCAGCACCTACTTCGCCAATGATATCAGCGTCGTCGTCTCACCCGAGATGTACCGCCAGCAGCTGTTCGAGTTCGACTGTGAGATCGCCGCCAGTCTCGAGACACCGTGGCTGCATGTCCATTCGGGCGGGACCTACCTGATACCCGAGTTCCTCCGCATCCCGAAATTGGTCGGCCTGCAGGTTGTCAACGACCACCCGGCTGGACCGACGCTGCAGCAGATCCTGCCCCTGCTGCGCCAGGTACAGCAGCACCACTGCCTGCTCCTGCGGAAGTACCCGATGGAGGAACTCGAGCAGATCCTGCCGACGCTGTCGCCTGAAGGGCTCTACATCGACACGCAGGCCGACTCCCTGGAGGAAGCAGAGGGGATCCTTTCTGAGTGGGAGCGCCGCGTCTGGTAGACGGCAGAGTACCTTGTTACCCGGGTGTCAGCCGCAGCAGCTGCGCTCCGTGGGCGGGCACCGCGATGCTGAGGCGATGCGCGGCCCCGCCGAGGTCGCGGCACTCCCACAGATTCCGCATGGTGACGTTGCCGGGCAGGCCGAGGTCCTTCAGATCGACGGTGATCTCCTCCGGGGTCGGACCCAGATTGAAGAGGCCGACGGCGATGCTGCCATCGGCCAGGGGACGCGCCCAGACGCGATGGCTGCTGCGGGGCACCGGCTCCTGCAGCGACTGATGCCGCTCCTCCCGCAGGCGGACACAGGGCACGGCGAGGTGATCCTGATTGACGGCGATCACCTCCTCGTTGCCGAAGAGCCGCAGTTCGAATTCGCTCAGCGTCGACAGATCACAGCTGAGCAGCAATGGTGACGGGTACAGCGCCCATGCCGTCATGGCCGTGACCTGCTCATCCTCGGACAATCTGTTCGGCCGGCAGCGGTCTGCGTTCTCAGACTGGGGGCCCAGGGCGAGCATGTCCAGGTCGTGCCACGACCCCGTGCCGATGTGGTCATGCCAGTCTTCCACCATGGCGTTTTCGAGGTAGAACGCGTTCTTGAGCACACTCGGCCAGTCATCGTCCGTGTCGGGGAGGCCGCGCCACATGTTGGCCCAGGTCTTGATGGCGCTGGCATCCTCGAAGCGGGCCGTCGTACAGATACTGAGCACCATATCCCGCCCGGCCTCCCGCACGAGATAGCCCACCCGTTCCAGCGATCTCGCGTCGGTGGGGTTCCAGTCGTACTTGAGGTAGTCGAACCCCCAATCCACCCACTGGGCAACGTCCTGGGCCTCGTGCTTGTCGATGCCGATGAAACGTCCTTCGGGGAGGGAATTGGGCCGGTATTCGGGATCCGGGTCGCCTGAGGAGCAACCGATCAGGGGACCCCCGCCCCAGCTTTCGGCCGCTTCCGTGGCCGTGCAGCCCCACGGCACGGTCCATGGCGTGGAGTAGATGCCGAGTTTCAGACCCAGTCCATGGATGTGACGGCTCAGAGAAGCCATGTCCGGGAACTTGCTGTTGGGCTGGATGGCGCCGAATCGGCCGCCCCGCTCTCCCTGCCAGCAGGAGTCGATGTTGACGTAGCTGTATCCCCGTGCGGCGAGTCCGGTCCTGATCAGACCGGCTGCCGCCGAACGCACCCGGGCATCATCCACCCAGTGACGCCAGGCATTCCAACTGTTCCAGCCCATCGGCGGCGTTCGCGCCAGGCCGCCACCGATGGCGATGGTGAAGGCCATCTCGGACCGACCGTGGCGGTTCTCGACGCGCAGCAGGACCTCGGTGTCGCCGTCCTGCAGCGCTGAGCCGGTGATGTGACCGGAGGCGGGGTCCAGCTGCAGTCCCTCGGGCAGCCCTTCGACGCTGTAGCTCACAGGTCTCTCGCCTGTCACCGGGATAGCGTAGAGGAAGGGGCGGCCAGCCCCGGCCCCGTAGAGGCTCGGGCCATGGATGGCTGGCTCCCCCTGATCCCACGGAGCGACCGGGGCAATACGGACCTGAGCTGTCATCGATTCTCCTTACCGGCTCATGAGCTTGGCGGCATGCGATCAGGCTCCCATCTTTGCGGCGATGGGAGGCGTGACAATATGACGATGCGTGAACGTATGCTGGCTTTGATACGAGGGGAACCCGTCGATCGGGTTCCCTTCGTGCAGTACGACCACCTGGCTGCGCCCAACGACGAGATCTGGGCGGTCGTCGGGCGGCAGGAGATGGGTGTGCTGCGTTGGACGAGTCCCTACCGGCGCCACCACCGGGACTGCACGCGCACCGTGGAGCCCATCGAACGCGACGGTCGGCGGGGCGAGCGCACCGTCATCCAGACGCCGCGCGGCAGCCTGCAGTCGGTACGCTTCTTCGAGCCCACCTACCAGACGGGCTGGACGGAGGAGCACTTCATCAAGACGCCGGCCGACTATGACGTGCTCACCGCCTGGCTCGACGATGAGGTCATCGTCGCCGACCCTGAGCCCCTCGAGTGTGCCCGCCGTGAACTGGGCGACGATGGCCTGCCCCTGGTGCGGGTGGACCGCACGGCTTTTCAGCAACTGTGGATCCAGTGGGTCAGCCTCGACGATCTGGTCTGCCACATGCTCGACGAGCCCGAACGGGTGGCGACCTGCATCGCCGCCCTGCAGCGGCGCCACCGGGAAGTGTTCGCCATCGTCGAGTCCCTCGATGTCGATTTCGTCGATGTTCCGGACAACATCACGGCCCCGGTCATCGGCGAAGGCTGGTTCCGCCAGTACTGTCTGCCCGACTACGTCGAACTCGCCGGTATGGTGGACGTACCGGTCTACGTACACATGGACGGCGATCTGGCTCCGCTCTACGACGCCATCGGCGAATCGAAGATCAGCGGTATCGACTCACTGTCACCCCCGCCTGACAACGACACGTCCCCCGGGAAGGCGCTGGCAATGTGGCCACACATGCGGGTGGCGATCAACTTTCCGTCGTCGGTCCATCTCGACCCGCCGGAGCAGGTCTACGCCACGACCATGGGTTTTCTGCAGGAGGCCGGCGACAGCGGCCGGTTTCAGATCCAGATCTCCGAGAACGTGCCGCCATTCTGCTGGCGCACGAGCTTTCCCCAGATCGTGCGGGCCATTCACGACTATCACGGCTGTTGACCACAACGACTGTCTGTCGAATGGCAGACCGTCACGCAGAGCCTCACTCCTCCGAGGCGAACAGCCTCAGGAACTCACGCTCGCCTTCGGCGGTACCGATGAGGATGATCTCGCCTCGCTCCGGCAGGGGCCGGCTGGGATCCGGGTTGACGGTGATGCCGCCGTCGATGCAACTGGCCACGACGGTACACCCGGTTCGGGCACGAAGCGAGGACTCGGCGATCGACTGCCGGGTCAGGGCGGCCGGCACGGGCAGCCGGAACAGTTCCAGACCCTCGGCGACCATCAGCGTGCTGCTGTCCTTGAGCATATTGGCCATGGCGCTGGCTCCCATGGAAGCGTAAGACATGACGAAGTCGGTGCCGGCCCGGTGGAGGGTACTGATGTTCCGTTCGTCGTTCGCCCGGGCGATGATCTGCAGATCCGGGCGTAGCTTCCGACAGTAGATGGCAAGATAGACGTTGGTGTCATCATCTCGCGTGGTGATGACCACGGAGGGCGCCGTCTCGATGCCGGCTCTCTGCAGCACCTCGAACTCGGCAGCCGACCCACCGATGAACCTGCCGTCCTCTGTGTCGCGCGAAAGGTCCTGATCGACGAGGCGGTAGTCGACGCCGCGGCGCTCGAGGGAGCGTGCCGTGGCCAGACCCACGCGGCCACCACCGATGATGATGACCGGCTCGGGGTACTGGTTGTAGATGACGAAGAGCCGGTTGTAGCTGTCGATCTGCTCCTGAGCGGCGGCGAGCAGGAGCACCGTGCCGTTGCCGATCACACTCTCCGGGCGCGCCGACTCGAACTGGCCCCGTTCCCACACGCCGATCACCGTCACGCCGGTGACGCGTCGAAGCCCAGCTTCAGCGAGGGTTTTGCCCACCAGGGGGGTGCGGACGGCCGTGGCCTCGGCGATCAGCAACTCGTCGAATCGTCCGAGGGTGTGGGCCAGGGCGTCGCCGCCACTGACACGACGGGCCAGCGCTTCCCCGAGCAGTTCCGCCAGCTGAAACACCTGCGTGCAGCCGGCGAGCTCGAGGATGTCCACCGAGGCCGGCGTGTCGGCGATGGCGGCGATGGCCACCTTCTCGTCCACGGTGCGCACGGTGACCGCGATGTTGGTGCTCACCTGATCGCTGCATGTGGTCACCACCAGGGCAGCCTTGTCGGCCCGGGCGCGAGTGTAGGTGTCGGGATCATCGAGATGGCCAGCGATCACGCTCATCCCGTGATCATGCAGCCGCATGGCCTCGTCGGGGTCTGTCACGACGAGTACGTAGCGGTAGTGGAACTGGTCGAGTCGCTCGATGAGCGCGTGGGTCAGCGAGTCCTGCTGTGTGATGATGACGTGGTCGGCTACATCTTCAGGAAGCTGTTGCGGAATGCGGGCGGCGTTCTGTGCTTCGATCCAGGGCGTCCAGAAAAACTGGAGAAACGTGAAGGGCAGCAGGATGAGCATGAAGATCGTGCCGGAGAGCAGCACCACCGTCGAGAACAGGCGGCCGAGATCGGTATGGAAAGTGATGTCGCCAAAACCGAGGGTCGACATCACCGTGAGGGTCCAGTAGACGCCAGTAAACCAGCTGAATTCCTGCCCCTCGAGAGCCATGATGGTGTGGAAGACCACGCTGTAGGCGCCCACGAGGAGAGCGAACAGGGCGACGAAGCGGACCAGGAGCAGGAAGTTTCTGCGCCGGGGGCGATTGGACAGAAAAAAGGTGAGAAGGGAGGTGAAGAACCGCATGGTGCTGCTCTACATGTGGGTGTCGAGGAAGGACTACGCAGGTACAACAGGGCCCAGTATCGTGAGTCTGGCCAGTCCTGGTCAAGCCCGCATGTTGCTCAACGTAGAATGTACCAGCACCAGGTGACGGTGATCGGCGGCGCCAGCAACCCCACAAGGATGCCAACAGGGACGAAATCGGTCGCCTGCACCCGACGGGTAGCATAGGCCAGGGCGTTGGGCGGCGTCGAAATAGGCAGGCACATGGCGGCCGAGGCACTCAGGGCGATGGGTACCACCGTGCCGGCATCCTGGCCCGTGTCGAGGGCGATGGCCAGGGGGACGAGTACGTTTGCCGCCGCTGTGTTGCTCATGAAGTTGGACAGGATCACGGCGACGACGACGAAAGCCAGCAACAGTGGCAGGCTCCCCAACGCTGTGTCGGCAGCTGGGCTACCAGCCACGCAGCGAGGCCGGTCTCGGATACGGCCAGTCCCAGGGACAGGCCACCGGCCATCAGCAGCAGAACGTCCCACTGAAGCCGTCTGATCTCGTCGGCGCCGATGACACCGGTGATGGCGAAAACTGTGATCGGCAGGAAAGAGATCACCGGAGACGGGATGCCGTGGAGTGAGCTGGTCAACCACAGGCAGATGGTCAGAGTGAAGACGATCATCACTTCCAACTTCTGCCACAGCGGGGCACGTGTCTCGGAGGACACGGCGCGGATCGCCTCGACATCCACTGCCGACACCGTCCATGGATAGCGCCAGCGCAGAAAGAACCAGCTGGCCAGCATCAACAGCAGCGCCGGCGGATTACCGGCGACCATCCACTGGCCAAAGCCGATGGGTGTCGCATGCAGGGCACCGGCAGCGATGGCATTGGGGGGAGTGCCGATCAGTGTGCCCATGCCACCCAGGTTGGCGGCGACCGGAACGCCCAGCAACAGGCAGTGAGTGAAGCCCTCCTCGCGTGGAAGGCTGTTGATGATGGGGGCCATCACTGCCAGCATCATCGCGGTCGTCGCCGTGTTGGACATGAACATGGAGAGGACGAACGTCACGGTCAGCACGCCCGCCAGCAGGGGTGCCGGACGTCGGCCGAGGCGGCCGAGCACGCCGGCGGCCATCCAGCGATCCAGCCCCGTGCGTGTTGCCGCTTCGGCCATGACGAGTCCACCGAGGAACAGCCACAGCAAAGGACTCGCCCAGGGCCTGACAAAGACTTCCCAGGCTTGTGGATCGGCCTCGGCCGTGCCCGGCTCTCCCAACACGACGATGGCCAGTCCCATAACCAGCAGGCTGACGGCAAAAGCGGGCATGGCCTCCGTCGTCCACAGGAGAGCGGCCAGAACGAGAATGAAGAGAGCCCAGTGACCCGGTTTGGACAGGAGCTCGTATTCGGGGACGAGGGCCACGGCAGCAGCCGCGACTGCACACAGAGCGACCTTCGCCGCCGCACGACTCGATGAAAACTCGAGGCGTCCCAGCAGCCGCAGCAACATCGGCGCGGGTGTCTAGCATGCAGTAATTGGCAGGGTTCGAGGTAGCGGATACATGGTAGTCGAATCTACTCTGAGACCAAACAAGGGCGCACAATGGTGCGTCCTGGTCAAGCCGAGCGTTGCCACTTGCCGCCAATCCGGAGGGCATGGGGTTGCGCCGTGGATACGGTCTGTATCTTCCTCTCTAGACTCCGATCACAGATATCCCAACCAGGCAGGAGAGCATGGCTGACAAGATCATTGCCGTCCTTGGTGCCACAGGCGCACAGGGCGGGGGGTTGGTGCGCGCCATCTGCGCCGACCCGTCCGGGGGTTTCAAGGCGAGGGCCATCACGCGCAATCCGGACTCGGACAAGGCCAAAGCCCTTGCCGAACTGGGCGCCGAGGTCGTGGCCGGTGATGCTGGCGACGACGCCAGTCTGAAGGCGGCCTTCGACGGCGTCTACGGTGCCTACTGCGTCACGTTCTTCTGGGAGCACTTCTCACCGGATACCGAAAAGGAACAGGCCCGGGCCATGGCCGAGGCGGCGCGCGACGCTGGCCTGCAGCACGTCATCTGGTCAACCCTCGAGGACACACGCAAGTGGGTTCCTCTCGAGGACGACCGTCTGCCGACGCTGATGGAGAGCTACAAGGTTCCGCACTTCGACGCCAAGGGCGAGGCCGACGCCTTCTTCACCGAAGCTGGTGTGCCGACGACGTTCCTGCTGACATCCTACTACTGGGACAACGCCATCGGCTTCGGCATGGGTCCCAAGCCTGGCCCCAACGGGGCGCTGGCGATCGCCATGCCGATGGGTGAGGCCAGTCTGCCCGGCATCGCCGCCGAGGACATCGGTCGCTGTGCCTATGGCATTCTGCGGGAAGGCACCCAGCACGTCGGCCAGACCGTGGGTATCGCTGGCGAGCATCTGACGGGGGACGAGATGGCCGCCGGCTATGGCGAGGTACTGGGCAAAGAGGTGGCCTACGTCGCCATGGAGCCGGCGACCTATCGCGGTCTCGGCTTCCCGGGAGCCGAAGACCTAGGCAACATGTTCCAGTTCAAGCGCGACTTCAACGCCGAGTTCTGCGCCGCCCGCGACCTGTCGGTGGCACGACGTCTGAATCCGCAACTGCAGACCTTCCGAGAATGGCTGGCAGCGAATAAGGACGCCATCCCTCTGGACTGAGGGAATCCGAGGCCCCCCTGCCGCACGCCGGTCTGAACCTCGAAGTGGATGACCTTGAGGAAATGCAGGCGATCATCGAGAAACTCGGCGGGAAGCTGAACGAGTTACGCGAGCCAAACAAGAACGTGCCTGTGAGGGTGGCCATGTTCCAGGACTGTGAAGGAAACGGCTTCGAGCTGCGGCAGCAGCCTTGATGCCGGAGTGGCTGAAAGCTCTTGCGCCTGTCCTGCGATCTTCCGATGCTTCGAGCAGGCGCTCTCGGACGCCACCGAGTCCGCGGGAAGGACCGCGTCCACCGAGGTCGTAGGCAGCACGGCACGACGACATAGATCGTGATGATCTTCCATCGCCCGTCGCGAGCGGACAGCGGGTAGTGACGGCCGACCACGGCCAGGGAGTCATCATGAGAACCCCCGCCTCTGGCGCGGGCCCGCAAGGGTCGCGCCCCGTGCGGAGCGCAGCTACGCGCTCCCTCCGTACCCGCACCGACCTCAAGCAACTCAAACGCCAGGCCAAGGATCTGCTGAAGGGATTCCAGGCCGGCGACGATGCCGTTGTCGCTGAGGTGAATACCCACTATCACGACGCCGATTCCGCGGCCTTTGCGCTGAGTGATGCGCAACTGGTGATCGCCCGGGCCTACGGCCTGGAAAGCTGGCCGAAGCTGGTCGAAAAGCTGGGATCGCCATCCGGAGAGGGTGGTCCGGCATTCCCCTCAGGCCGCATGAAGGTGCCCTTCCACATGGCTGGGCGGCCGTGGCTGCGCGAGAGTGTTGCCGTGGACGGCGACCAGGCGTGGTCTCTATTCCGCGCCTGTGCCGACGGTGACGAGGCGCAGGTGCAGTCGCTGATTGCCGGAGAGCCTGATCTCACCCATGCGCAGGTGTGGTACAACAAGCCGGTGGACTACGCCATCCGCGAAAACCACATCGGTGTCGTCGGGCACCTGCTGGAGGCCGACGCAGGTCACGGGTTGTGGTCCTGCGTCTACGTCGACCACTACGCCATCGGTCGCCGCGAAGTGCTGCACAGGGGCTACGAGCAGATGGATCGGCTGCTGATAGACTATCAACTCGAGCGGGCGCCGCGATTCTCGCCGGCCTTCGGCAACCTGGCAGGTCACATACAGGCACGCGACTTCAGCCTGGTGACGCGAGCTCTGCGGAACCGCGAACTGCTGCACGCCTCGGACATCGCTGGCAACGGGCCATTGCATCACGCGGTCAGGATGAACGCCTTCGACATCGTCGAGCACCTGGTAGAGGCAGGAGCTGACATCGACGTCAGGAACGCACGTGGTGCGACACCTCTGGATCTGTCGCTGAAAGAGGCGGAGGTGACGTCGTACCTGGTGTCACATGGAGCCAGCTGGACGCTGGGAGCGGCGGCTCGCGTCGGCCACCTGGAGAAGGCAAAGGCACTGTTGCAGCAAGACCCGGGCGCGGCGAGGCGGCTCGACTCCGAAGAGGCATCCCCGCTGATGCATGCGGTACGTGGCGATCACATCCACATCGTGCAGCAGCTGCTCGACCACGGGGCCGATCCGAATGCCCCTGAGCGCGGAGCTCCTCATGGAGCAGCGCTGTACACAGCGGCCGTTCTGGACCGCCGCGCCATCCTGGATCTGTTGCTGGCGAAGGGCGCCCATCCCGACGCGACGATGGACTCGTCCGGTCCGGCGATCTCGTGGGGGAAGCCGACCGTGAAGCGCGCCCTGTCAGCGGCGGGTGCTCTGGAGTTTCAGCCATGGGCCCTGGACGCCTCAGGCAGTCGTGAGCCGGGCTGGGCACAGGGGCAGATGAAGACATCTCTGAGCGTGGACCACCCAGTGATCTACGACGGCGACGAATACCGTTCCGAAGGGGGTTGGGGGTCTTTCGTGCACTGTGTCTGCCACGCGGGAGATGTAGACATCCTGGATCTATACGTGGCGAAAGTCGGCACGGAGCGACTGCATGAGCTGACCAGCCGTCACTGCCAGTCGTCGAATCCAGACTTCATCGATCGGCTGATTCACCACGGAGTCCATCCGGACAATCGCGACTGGTACGGGCGCACGGCACTGCACTACGCCGCGGAGAACGGTGATACTGCCGCGGCGGAGCGCTGGATCGACAATGGCGCGGATGTGAACGCCGTCGATGTCCGGGAGAGCACGACGGCACTCGGGTACGCCGCCCGCAAGGGCCACGCGGAGATGGTGCGCCTGCTGTTGGACAAGGGGGCCGATCCTGCGGCGCCCGCGGACAGGGAATGGGCGCGACCTGCGGTGTACGCCGAACTGGAAGGGAATCGGGACGTAGCAGATCTGTTGGGGACTGCCTGACG
>PVBE010681034.1_pt1 | contig 80822 bp, 54 predicted proteins | sample 1631181 | NCBI WGS metagenome assembly PVBE01 (sample SAMN08397723, study PRJNA350692) | Marine metagenome, whole genome shotgun sequencing project. | isolation source: water | place: Pacific Ocean | collected 2012-04
AGGACGGCGCCCTTTTCCTAAAGGCGATGGATAGAGCATTACAATCGATAAGGGATGAAGAATTCCAGCAGACAGAGGAGTTGCAGCTTGCAATGGATGAGGTCGAGGCTGAAGAAAAGACGTTTCCGCGGAAACGTTTTTAGCCGATGTGTCCAAACCCACCTTTACCCAACAACAAGCAGATGTACTGGTATGCATGGCGGAATATCTGCTTGCCACTCTTAATCAGGATCTGTCACCTCAACCTCAATTGACGCCGCTAACAGGGGGCGATAAATACCAGGTCATGGTTCATCTCGATGCCCGGTGCCATGATGAAACCGAAACAGCTCAATACCAGCTCGACAATAGCTGCTTTGTTGCTCCGCTTGCTACGGCAACAGCGCAGCGACTCGCCTGCGATGCCAGTTTGGTCACTGTGCTGGAAGATTCTGCAGGCAATGTGCTCAATGTGGGCAGAAAAACCCGTACCGTGCCTCCGGCCATGCGCCGGGCACTCAAACTACGTGATCAGGGCTGTCGATTTCCCGGCTGCTGTGAATCCCGTTTCATCGATGCCCACCATATACAACACTGGTGCGATGGCGGCGTAACCAGTCTGGATAATCTTGTGCTGTTATGCAGGCATCATCATCGATTGTTGCATCAGGAGGTTTTCTCTATCAAAAGCCTCTCTATTAAAAGTCCCTCATCTAAAGACCTCTCTGGTAATGGCATCACTAGTAACTGCGCGGCAACTAATCAAAAACAGGGAGAGAAGGCGAATTCTCAGAAACTGGTCTTTATCAATTTTGCCGGCAAGCAAATCGAATCCGCTTTGTTTCCTCAATTTAGCACGGAGCAAAGCAACACTGCACAATTAACGAATACGAACACAGGTTTGCCCGGGTCATCGGCAATTGAACTGGATAATGCAAGTTTGAGGCTGGAAATCGATGCCAAAACTGCGGTTAGTCTCTAGCGGGGCGAGTCGATGGATTATGGGCTAGCGGTGGCAGCGCTGTTTGAAAAAGACAACTCGAGGTCTGGGTGAAATCCAGGGGGCTTAGTCTTTTATATGATTGTTCCAACTTTGTTATAAGTTGAATTGATCCATATTTAGCTCGTATTTTTTTCGCATCACTGCCCACAAGTAAAAATACGCCAAACTGAAACCAGCACGCACCGCACAGTGTTTTATCGCCTTTAATAAAATAAGGCATTAAAAAATACGATAGTACGGTCCCATTCAAAAGCAACTCCCTGATCGGGTGGCACCAAAGGGTAGTGTTTTTTACTCTTGGCCAGTACAGTCACAGCAATAGTTGTACCGAGTGCAAACCAATGCAGCCCTGCATATAACAGTGTTAGTATGCCATCTCCGGTGTAGAAGTTGGTACTCGCATAAGAAAAACAACAACAGGATTTCTTCTCTCAATGAGCAAGCTATTACAAGAGATCAAACGCCGCAACATAGTCAAGGTCGGAGCCGCCTATGCCATCGTTGCCTGGGTGTTGATTCAGGTTTCGGAGTCGCTGCTTCCTGCCCTGCAACTGCCGGACTGGACTCTGTCATTGATAGTCGTGTTATTGCTGTTGGGTTTTCCAATCACCTTGATTATGGCCTGGGCGTTCGAATTAACGCCCGATGGCGTCAGGCCTGCTGCAGACAGCGAGACCGCGCCAACTGTTAGCCACGCCCCCGCTCAGCGAATCACCAATGCCATGCTGGCTCTGGTGTTGTTGGCTGTGGGATTTCTGGTGGTTGATCAGTATGTACTCGATTCCGGGAATCCAGGACCTGGCTCAGACCAGCAGGCTGGCTTGACTGCAGCGGTAGTCGACAGTGCCAATGTCGGCTCGTCACTCCCAATCCGCACGACCATCGAATTGCATCCCGATGCACCTTTGGTGGTGGGTGGTCCGCCTCCGCTGATTGGTTTTCACAGCACCAGTATTGCGTTGTCGCCGGATGGGCGTTATCTGGCCTATGTTGGAGAAATCGCTGGGGGTGCCAAGCAACTGTTTATGCGGGACTTGGCCCAGTATGGTTTCGAGCCGGTTGCCGGCACTGAGGGCGCCGTTTTCCCGTTTTTCTCACCGGATAGCCAATGGCTGGGCTTTCTCACTAATACACAGGTGAAAAAGGTAACAGTAATAGGAGGTACGCCAGTCACTCTGGCCAATGCTGAAATACCAATAAGTGCTTTCTGGCAGTCCGATGACAGTATATTCGTTGCCACAAGAGAGGGCGGGTATCTAACCCAAACATCTGCATCCGGTGGCGCTCTGGTCCCGGTTGAGTTTTCCGATGAACCTTCTACAACTGTAATTTCGGAAGTATTGCCGCAATCCTCGCTACATTTGTCTATCCAGACTAATGAATCCAATTCCATGGACTATGCGAGTATAACCTTAGTCGACACCGTGGAATCCGAACAACGTATACTGCTCGATTCAGGATACGGTGCCCGATATGTTCCCAGCGGGCACTTGCTGTTCGGCCGGGGAGGTGCGCTTTATACCGCCGCCTTTGATGTCGACTCGCTCGGGATTACCGGGGAGGCACAGCGTGTTGTCAGTAATGTTGCTATGGAATCCATCTTCGGTCAGATACAGGTAACATTTTCTGCCAACGGTCTGCTGGCCTATGCCGAGGGCGGAGACAGTACAATAGCCAGTTTGCAGTGGATAGATCGCTCAGGAGATGTCGAAGAAGTTCCCTTAGCGCATGGTTTTTATAATACTTTCGATCTTTCCTCAAATGATCAGCAACTCGCTATTCACGTAGTCGACGTTCAGGACTTCGTGCAGATTTACCAATTTCAGACTGATACAGCACGCAGGTTGCCAATCAGCGGCGCAGCAGGATGGCCCTTCTGGTCACCCGATGACAGTAATCTCATTGTTACTCAACAGAGCCGTGAGGGATTCCTCCCTGGTTCAATCGATCTGAACCGCAGCCAAACATTAAAGCCAGTGACAATCATGCGGCCCTATTGGTTTACCGCCTCGTTCTGGTCCATCGATGATTCAATTTTCTTTAATGCTCCTAGTGTTGGATTAGGATATCAGGCCGTTGATTCAAGCCAGTTTAACCTCTTCGTCGACGAACCCCAGGCGTGGGGTGCCCAGGCTTCGCAAGATGGCCGCTGGGTCGCTTATGCATCACTTCGCACGGGTCGCCATGAAATCTGGGTGCGCTCCTTTCCAGACGGGGAAATCGATCGCCAACTGTCGACAGATGGTGGCATCGAACCAGTCTGGTGCCGCGAATGTGATGAGATATTCTTCCGCAACGGCAACCAGTGGTTTGCCAGCAAGGTCAGTCTGGAACCCGAGCTTTCCATCGCGCCGCCACAACCAGTCTGGGACGTACCCGGTTTCGTAGATACCGGTGGACGCTCCTACGATGTTTCCCGCGACGGCCAACGTCTACTGGTCCTGCGCAGCGTCAATCCACCCGTGCGCACCAGCCTCAAACTGGTGCAAAACTAGTTTGCGGAACTGGATTAATGAGCTGTGACAGCGATAGCGGCTTGACAGCCGAAGATATCGCCACCCTCCGTGGGATGGAATCGGCGCAAACAGGCGGACGGTCGCCGGCTGGTTATCAGAGATATCTATAATTCCGAACTTCCGGCGCCCTGAACTGCTCGATTGTTAATCAACCGCCATCATATTCGATAAAGTATCCAGCCCTTCGATACAAACCTCTATGGTATTGCCCGGTTTAATCGGTAGCACGCCCTCGCCCGTGCCGCAGGCTATCAAATCCCCAGCTAACAGGGTCATATCCTGGGATAGCAGGCTCACGATTTGCTGTGGCGAGAAAATGAGATCGCTGATCGGGTAATCCTGGCGCAATTTGCCTCTGTAGAGCGTCTGCACCCGGAGCTGTGTTACATCTATATCGGTAGTGATGCTGGGCCCGAATGCACCAAAAGTATCCATGCTCTTGGCACGGCACCACTGGGGGAAGCTTGGGTCCTTGTCGATTAAGGTCAGTGCGGTCACGTCGTTAACACAGGTGTAACCGAAAATGTAGTCACTGGCTTCCTGTACAGAAACATTTCGACAGGTTTTGCCGATGACTACGCCGAGTTCGCCCTCGTAGATGATTCGGCCATCGTAATAGTCCGGGCGTCGAATCTCTCCCAGGTGGGGCAAAAAACAATTATTGGGTTTGAGAAAATACAGCGGTTCCTCCGGGATGGTCAGACCCTGTTTTTCGGCGGCGCTTCGGACGTTCTTCCACAAACCAATCATCTTGCCAGGCCAGCAGGGAGTGAGCAGAACCAGGTCGCTAACTGGCAATACTTCGTCAGTGGGTTCAGCACCATTAAATAGTTCTCCGCTACACACGGCGACGCGTTGATTTTCGAATTCAACATCGTCGAGTAGTTTGCCAAGCTCTTCAGTTTCGGAGTTCTGTCGCCTGAATCGTATCCACTTACTCATATCCTTCACTTCCGTCCGGTGATGAGCCGGGTAAAAAATTTTTAGGTATAGCAATTCGCCTGCTGTGCCCTTTGAATGACGAGTCCCAAAACAACATCGATGGTCGGTGTGGCTATTCCAGTCATTGCTCCCATCTCCTGTACCACGGTTAGCAGCGCGTCGATTTCCATGGGGCGGCCTTGTTCCAGATCCTGCAACATTGAAGTCTTATGTGCCCCCACATTGGCCGCACCGTTGATACGCGTCTCTATATCCACCGAAAACCGCACGCCCAGACTTTCGGCTATCGACTGGGCTTCCTGCATCATCCGCTCGGCAATGGTCCGTGTACCCGGTTCAGTTGCTATGACATCCAACGTGGCGTGCGTGAGCGCACTAATCGGATTGAAACACAGGTTACCCCAGAGCTTTACCCATATATCGTCTCTGATTCTTGGCCGCACCGGTGCTTTCAATCCCGCCTGGATGAGAATTTGACTCAGCGCTTTTACGCGCTCGGTTTTTTCTCCACTGGGCTCGCCTAAAGTGAAGCGATTGCCTTCCACATGTCGAATGACACCTGGCTCCACCAGATCACAGGCCGGGTACACGACGCAGCCAATGGCGCGCTCCGGGCGCAAGCGCTGCCACTGTTGATCATCCGGGTCTACGGTGTGCAGACGCTTGTCCTTCAAGGGGCCTTCCAGACCATGGAAATACCACCAGGGAATCCCGTTCACCGCAGTGACGACCGCGCCCTCGCTTCCCAGCAAGGCATCTATCTGGGGAACGATGCGCGGCACGGAGTGGGCCTTCAGCGTGACGATGACATAGTCTTGCGGCGGCAGGGATTCCGGCTTATCCGTGCAATTGAGTCGATGAACACTCTCGCCCTCTCCGGTTATCAGCTTTAAACCATTGGCCTGCATGGCCTGCAAATGAGGGCCTCTGGCGATCAAACTGATTTCAGCATCCGTTGCGGCAAGCATGGCGCCCAGATAGCCGCCTATGGCACCGGCTCCATATATACAAATTCGCAAGTCCGTTCCCCGTTTATCTGAGTATCATCAGGCTATATCAGTGAAGGACAAGTCTACCTTAATGCTGATCCTACAACGAGGCAAAATCCTGCATCCAAAAGAATTGCCAGCAACCTTGAGCATGCCCTTGACATAGGGCATGGGGTTTTAGCACACTGCTGGTTTTTCGCCGAGAACTCAGCATGAAGACATTAGGAGAATTAATAAGCAGCGGTAACGGAGCAGATACCGCAATCACCGCACCAGGCCAGCAAGCACTCACTTATGACGGCTTACGCGCCCAGGTAGACTACACCGCCTCACGCCTGAATGAGTTGGGAGTCGGCCGTAATGACCCCGTGGCAATTGTGCTGCCCAATGGGCCGGAGATGGCCAGCGCATTTATCTGTATTGGCGCCGCTGCCACCACCGCTCCTCTTAATCCCAATTATCGCGAAGAAGAATTTGGTTTCTATCTCGAAGATCTTAAGCCTAAATTGTTAGTCGTTGCCGAAAACACCGACTCTCCTGTTGTTGCCAGTGCCAGAAAGCTGGGCATCAATGTGGCCAGTTTGCTGCACAGGGAAGCAGATCCGGCCGGTAAATTTGAATTACTCGGTGAACCGGTAGCGAATAGTTCCCCAACGACCGGTCTTGCCAACGCCGATGACATTGCACTTGTGTTGCATACTTCCGGCACCACCTCAAGACCCAAGCTGGTGCCGCTGAGCCAGCAAAACGTCTGCGCTTCGGCGCGCAACGTCGCCAACTCCCTGTCACTGAGTTCATCCGATCAATGTCTGAATATCATGCCGCTGTTTCACATACACGGGCTTATCGCCGCCGTATTGGGTTCCATGCATGCAGGGGCCAGTGTCAGTTGCACACCGGGTTTTAACGCGCTGAAATTTTTTAAAGAATTGGAAGAAGTCAGGCCCACCTGGTATACCGGCGTGCCCACCATGCACCAGGCAATATTGTCGCGGGCGGGTCGCAATCGCGAGATTATCGACAGCGTCGGTCTGCGTTTTCTGCGATCGTCCTCGGCTTCCCTGCCACCGCAAGTGATGGCAGAGCTCGAAGAAACATTTGATACACCGGTGATCGAAGCCTATGGCATGACTGAAGCAGCGCACCAGATGGCCTGTAATCCATTGCCAAGAGGCTCGCAAAAACCTGGCTCTGTCGGTCTGGCGGCGGGGCCGAAGGTATCGATCATGAATCAGCAGGGCGATCATTTATCCGCCGGTGAAATTGGCGAGGTAGTCATTCAGGGCGAAAACGTGACCTCGGGCTACCTCAATAATCCGGAAGCCAATGCCACCGCCTACACTGACGGCTGGTTTCGCACCGGTGATCAGGGCAAGATCGATGATGAAGGCTATTTGACTCTCACCGGTCGGCTGAAGGAAATCATCAACCGCGGTGGTGAGAAAATTTCTCCCCGCGAAGTGGATGAAATACTGCTCGACCATGAGAGCGTGGCACAGGTGGCTACCTTCGCCATGCCCCATCAGAAACTGGGTGAGGAAGTGGCCGCCGCTGTCGTATTGGAAGCGGATGCGGAACTGGATGAGAGCGGATTGCGTGATTATGCCGCAACGCGTCTGGCAGATTTTAAAGTACCCAAAAAAGTGGTTTTTCTGGAAGAGATTCCGAAGGGTCCCACCGGAAAATTACAACGCATCGGGCTGGCAGAAAAACTGGGCCTGACTTAACACACAATAATGATTTGAACCTATGGAGAATAGGTTTTCATCGGGGAGAATAAAAAGTGGCAGAAGTAACCGATAGCTCTCAAAGCAGCGCCAACGATGAAGTGAAAGAACCGGCCGGGCAGGATGCCTTATCAGCGCTGGAACTACCTGATATGTCCTTTGGCAAAATGATGTCTCATTTTGGCCCCGGCATTATTCTCATGATGACGGGCATTGGCACCAGCCACATCATCACGGCCCCAACTGCCGGGGGGCGATTCGCCTATGCCCTGATGTGGTGTATTCCCGTAGCCTATGTATTTAAATATTATGGTTTCGAGATGGCTTTCCGCTTTACCAACGCCACGGGTAAAAGTTTGATCGAAGCCTATGGCACGGCATGGAAAAAATGGCCGCTGTGGTATGTGATGGCCACTACATTATTACAATGCGTTATCGGTCAGGCGGGTCGCTTGATCGCCGCCGCGGCGGTGCTGTTTTTTCTATTCAGTTATTTATTTACCGAGGCGCTGGGATTTGAAATACCGATCGAAGTCTTTGCTGTAATATTAGGAACACTTTGCGTTTTCATTTTATTACGTGGCGACTATAAAATTGTGGAACAAGTGGCCAAAGGAGCAGCCGGCTTTCTTTTTGTTACTACCGTTTTCGTTTTCTTCGTCGAACCGCCTTCTGTTTCGGTTGCGCAATACTTTTTTATCATCGACTTCCCGGTGGGGTCATGGCTTATTATCGCCGGCTTTCTCGGACTTTTACCCACCGGTATCGATGTGTCTTTGCAGGCATCAGAATGGGGCAAGGCCAAGAAAGCAGGCATGGGAAAAATAAGAGGCACACTGGAAGAGATGGGACTGGCACAGCGTTTCGATCCCTTTGCGCCAAATAAAGATCATTTGGCCATAGACACTTCCCGGCTACCAGAACATGCCCAGACTTACTGCCAGCGTTGGTTCACCATTGGCTTGTGGGATTTTCGTCTCGGCCATATCGTGTCATTCATTATCGCCTGCATATTCCTTATCCTCGCTGCCGTGTGGATGTATCCCAGCGAGGTTGAAGGACAAGCCGTGATCGGGGACATCGCTCGGATTTTTACTGAAAGCGTCGGCAATGGCTTGATGGTGGTATTTCTGGTCGGGGCATTCGCTGCGACTTTCTCAACTGCGTTCAATTACTTCGATGGCTGGCCGCGCATAGTGGGTGCTTGCTGCCGCAATATTTTTCCAGCTACGGCGAAGCTACAGGGGCTGGACAAGAAGGAATTGGGAAGTGAGCACAAAACCAAATGGTATTCTGAATACAATATTTATCGCATCACCATGATCTTTTCACTGGTCGCTGCGCTCGGCATTATTATCGGTGTACCCCGACCTGTGTATCTGGTGCTGGTCGCATCTGCACTGGCCTACTTCGTTGCACCGGTGATTTATTTTTTCAACGTGTATTTCTGCCTCACCATCATACCAAAAGAAGACAAGGCATTTTATCCTTCTACATTTGCCAAGTATTTTTCGTACCTGAGCTTGTTTATATTTACCGGATTAAGTTTAATTTTGATTATGGCAAGGGTATTTAATATTACGCTGTTTGGCGCTTAATCCATCATGTTTTTTTGCCAACGAAGCGGTGAATCGACGCCAAAATCTGAATATCGGCTTTTGAAACAAAATGTGACTTTAATTACTGAATTTGATCCTTGATCCAATCCTCGAGAAGGACCGTCCGGCAGAGTAGACTCGCGCAACGAGAGTGTTTATGCTGCTGATTCCATATCTAAACAACCACACAAGGCAACACGATGAAACCAAACAAGAGACTCTGCCTTGCTGCTCTGCTACTCAGCAGTTCATCTTCCCTGGCACAGATTGCTGAATTTGATGCCGTCACCGATGAGATGCTGCAAAACCCTCCGACCGGGGAATGGCTGAGCTGGCGCGGCAGGCAAAATAGCTGGGGCTATAGCCCGCTGGATCAAATCAACACCGATAATGTCAAGCAATTACAGCTCGTCTGGTCCTGGGCCATGGACGATACCGGTTCCGGGCAGGCCGCTCCACTGGTACATAACGGCGTCATGTTTCTGCCGGGTCCGGGCGGTGTGGTGCAGGCTCTGGATGCCGCTAACGGTGACCTGATCTGGGAATATCGACCCGGTATCACCCCTTCAATAGATGGCACTGATCGCGCAATTTCCCGTGAAGAATCGGACGACCCCAGAGCTGGTCGCGGTACGCAAAAAAATATTGCGATCTATGATGAGATAATTTACTCGGCAACAGAAAATGCCAGTATCGTTGCCATCGACGCGCGCACCGGATTGCTGCGCTGGGAAACCCAGACCGCAGACCCCGCTCTGGGATTTCGTTATACCGCCGGGCCCATTATTGCCAATGGCACTCTGGTTACCGGCATTACCGGTTGCGAGCGTTATAAGGATGACCTGTGTTTTATTACCGGGCATGATCCCCTCAGCGGGCAAGAATTGTGGCGCTTCGATACGGTGGCGGCACCGGGCACACCCGGCGGAGATACCTGGGGCGACCTGCCTCTGGAATTCAGGGCTGGCGCCGATTCCTGGCAGGCCGGAAGCTACGATCCTGAGACCAACCTGGTCTACTACGGCACTGCCCAGGCCAAACCCTGGGCCAGCGCTGTACGAGGTACCGATGGCGATGCACTGTATACCAATTCCACACTGGCACTGAATCCCGACACTGGTGAATTGGCCTGGTACTACCAGCATCTGCCGGCTGAAACCCACGACATGGATGAAGTCTTCGAGAGTGTGCTGGTCGATGTCGATGGTCGCGATTCGATTTTCAAGATGGGCAAACTGGCCATACTGTGGCAGTTAGATCGCAGTACAGGCGAACTCATCAAAGCTACCGATATGGGCTATCAGACCATTGTTAATGTTAATCCAACCAGCGGCAATATTACCTACCGCGACGGCATGATTCCTCGCATCGGTCAACAGATAGACATGTGTCCCAGCACATCGGGCTTCAAGAGCTGGCGTGCCATGGCCTATTCACCACAGACAAGCGCGATGTACATTCCCATCACTCTGAACTGTGAGCTAGCTACCTTTGGACCCACGGAACGAGTGATAGGTGGAGGGGGTGTCGGACCGGTTCGACGCATAAATTATTATCACCCACAGTCCGATGAAAACTTGGGCGAGTTGCTGGTGCTGGATATTCCCAGTGGCGATGTTAAGTGGCGCTACCGCCAGCGAGCACCAATCAATACAGCGGCAATGACAACGGCTGGAGGTCTGGTATTTGTTGGAGACTGGAATCGTTACATGTATGCCTTCGATGCCGAAACCGGTGACAAATTGTGGCAGACTCGCGTGAATACCTCAGCCCAGGGATTCCCCATAAGCTATATGGTCGACGGTAGGCAATTCGTGGCACTCCCGGTGGGTATTGGTGGTTCCAGCTGGTCTAGTCTGCTGCCGAGAGACCTGGCACAGGAGTTGGCTCGGCCCAATCACGGCAACTCCATTCACGTGTTTGCGCTACCCCAGTAATGAAATTCAAACCTCATAAACAGTCTCTCCTCATCCTGCTGTGGATAGCCGTACTCCCACTGGGATTGGTCTCCGCTCAGGGATCCAATTCAATCTGGGAAGGCACCTACACCGACGCCCAGGCCGAGCGTGGTGCCGAAGACTATGCCGCCAGTTGCGCCTCCTGTCATGCAGCGGACTTACGAGGCAATAGCAGCACGCCAAGCCTGTTAGGCTTGAGCTTCATGTTCGTCTGGGAAGGACGCACACTCGGCGAGTTATTCGACCAGATCAGCACCGAGATGCCGACCGACCAGCCTGGCAGTCTCTCGGCACAAAGCTATGCCGCTATCCTGGCATTCATCCTGCGCTCCAACGAATTTCCTGCAGGTGATACGGAGCTGGCATCGACCGAAGCGGCACGTAGTGAAATAGCAATCACCTCCTCGGCTAATTGAGAATTTCTACTACCAACTCGAGCATCATCGAATTTGTAAATAGAAAAGAACACTGAAGCACACAGGGATGACCTTATCCACACAACTAGATAAGAACTGTGAGTGAGCACAGGGATGTGCGACATTTGCGCAGCAAATGCGAGCCCTTATATCACCAACAGAACCACGCTTCTGCGCCAGTGATATAAGGGCGACCAAGGAAAAATTCATCCCTGAATTTTTCCGGATAAAAAGCTAGAAGGTAGCGTTAGCGTTGAAAGGACTGGCAGTGCCTCCCTTTATGGGATTAATCTGAATCGACGTCATGAACTCCCAACGTCGCAGACGAGCCGCAACTTCTGCGACATCTTTCAGATAACCATTGTCCACGATGGGTAATCCAAGATTGACCTGGGTTAGCTGGTGAATCGGCCGGTTGATACCTGCCACGCCGGAAGGTTGCACATCGTTAACAGCATCGCTGATTAATATCGCCACATCACGCTCCCTGAGCCAGGGTAAAACCGATGCATGCAGCCCCGCTCCTCCCTGACCGTAGCGCCATGGACCTTCCACTTCCCGCTTCGCCCAACGGCCGCCGCGTATGAACAGAGCATCACCGCTGCCGATGGTTACTCCGGCATATTCTTCCCAGGCTTCGAGATCTTCGACAAAGATCGGCGTGCTGGCATCGAGGTAATCGACACCGCGCAGCAACGGAATATCTACCAACACACCACGTGTGATATATGAAGTCCCCATCTTGTCAATCGCCAGATCTTCGCAGCCAGTAGCGGTCAAATTTTGTGGATAACCGTTAAAAATAATGTACCTGCCATCGATCTCCGTACGGTAATGACACAGTGCATCCACGTGGGACAGCATGCCGTCATGTAGCGAGAACTGAATTTCATCCAGAGCGAAAGTAGGTTCGCCGGTCACCGGATCGAGACTGCTCATCCAATGATCATAGGCACCGAAGGATTGACTATCGATGGTCTTCTCCTCGATGACGAAATGCTGCAGAGTCACCGTAATACCATCCTGCACCAGCGCCGCTGCCTGCCTGGTCTTCTCCACCGTAATCAGATTGAGGGTGCCGCGCTGATCATCCGGACCCCAACGACCCCAGTTCGACAACTCCTCTTCCCATTCAGTAAGCGTGTCCAGCGTCACGAGAACCGAAGCGTCCTGAGTAGCTGGATGCACCTGAAATTCCTGTGCCGCAGAACCGCTGACCAGCATCAGAGAGAGAGAAATAAGGCAGAACTTAGAGATAACCGCCTCAAATTTAGTCGCTTTAAACATGGCCAGACTCCTGAAGAAGGGAGAAAAGAGAGCCCCCAAGCATAATCAGCTTACCCTCCAGAGTCCATGCTTTTAGAAACAGAAAAGAACTCTGAGTGAGCACAGGGATGAGCGACATTCGCACAGCGAATGCGAGCCGTTATATCACCAGCAGAACCACGCTTCTGCGCCAGTGATATAAGGGCGACCAAGGAAAAATTCAGGGATGAATTTTTCCGGATAAAAAGCCTAAAAAGTCCCGGTGATTTTTAGAGAGGTGGTAACACCGCGAGTACTACAGCGATTCTCAATTTCTTCCAGAATACCCGCCGAGAGCCGACCCACGAAGCGCATGCGTTCGCGACATTGATCATTGGGACCCAGACCATGGGCATCGAAACGCCAGCTGGTACCACCCGGGCTGATCCACTCGGCAAATACAGAAATACTCGGATCACCTCGCATATCCAGCACGTCATCGATGTCATATCTCTTCTCATTGCCGTCGAATCGATTATTCCAGCTTGCACCCCAGTTCAGGCTGTACTCGGGGATGTCATGGCGAAAACTGACTGACCAGCGTCCTCTACCAAAGCGCGAAAAGCGTCGATCTTTGCCGGTAAAAGGATCTTCAATCTCCGAATCCTGAACATTCCAGTTTGAAGAAACCAGCAGGTTAGGCATGTCGATCATGTGCATTCTCACGCTTGCATTAATGCGCAAGCCATACATATAGCCACCGCCGATATTGCCATTGGCGGATTCCAGATTATCCTCCGAACGGGTGACATCAATACGGTCGATCATATCGCGATGATCGTGATAGTACAGGTTGGCATTTATCACACCGGCATCATTGGGTAATCGATACTCTGTTTGGAAGTCGTACTTCCAAAACCACATTTGAGTTAGATTGGCATTTCCCGCGAAGGTATTGGAATCTTCATCCTGGTCATCGGTAGCCGCCACGAAATCGCTGAAGCGCAATTGACTGACTCTTTTCTCGATAGAGCCTCTTAATTGCAGAGTAGGTGTCAAGTCGTAGCGGAAATCCACTTTTGGCTTGACGAAATCGAAATCGCGCTTGTTGTCCACATCACCCTTCTGCTCGATCTCTGAATACTCATACAGCAGTGTACTCTCCAGCGACATGCGATCATTGATTATCCAGTTGTGAATGACGAATGGCTCGTAACGTGTTTCTTCTACTTTTGAATTCGCATTACTCACCGGAACCGGCATCAATCCTCCAAAGGCGGGCGATGGCGTCCCCCCTGAACTCAGAATCCCCAGGGCAAGATTCGAATCGAGGCTTGTAACAGCCCGCTCCGCACCAAATTCGATGTCCTGCCCGGTAAAGATATCCATGGTGTAGGAACCGCGCACAATTTCTTCCTCGGTGACACTGCCGGATTTCAGAAACAGGTTCTTCTCCCAGCTGCCGTCATCGAGAATATCGAAACGTTCCCGGGTACTGTCACGATTGTCCTGGTTCATGACGAACAGGACCTTGAAGCGGTCACCGCTTTCGAAAAATGTCTCGAAATCTCCGCCTATTTCCCAGTTATCCTGGTCACCTGGCGTGTCATCGAATTGATTCAGTACCGTGTTAGGAAACACTGTGAAATCCGTGGTAGATCGCTCGGTCTCGGTCGGATTGTCATTCTGGGAGAAGAGTGCATTAAAGCGGGCGCTGGTTCGCTCACTGAATTCATAGCCGAGGTTCGCCGTCAGATCGTAGCTGGTCTGTTCCGTAGTGCGCTCTTCTACAACTCGATCATTGAGTGCGAAATTCCCCAGCACGCTGTCTTCTTCACTCTCCTCGTGCCCGTAGCGCGGTTCTGCAACGGCACTAAGCACGAGATCGAGGCCTCCAATACGATTGGAGTAGGACAGATTGGCACCGGGCTGGAAATGCCCATCGTCTTGATAGTCTGCATTGACCTGGTACTGCATCGCGGAATTCGATAAATCCTCAAGGGTAACGATATTGACCACCATGCCACTGCCGCGCACGTCCAACTCGCCAGAGGTACCTCGAATCAACTGGATATAGTCCACCTGTTCCGCTGTAATACGATCCAGGATGGCGCTGGTCTGGTTATTCTTGCCTGCGGTGCGCTTACCATTGATGAGGATCTCACTCGACCCACTACCGCTGCCGAAACCGCGACCGCCACCACCACCGCCCCCGCCGCGGAATCCACCGCTGCTGCTGGAGCCACCACCGGTAGTCGATCCGACTCCCGGAATACGATCGAGCATATCTTTAGCGGTTACCGGGGCATATTCGGCAAAATAGCTGTTGGGATAGGTAACTGTGGCCTCGTCTTCGGCGATCTGGGCGGAACTTTGACTCGAAAGAGTTGCTACGGACTGCAGGCACAGAGAGGTCAGAAAAAGCTTGTGGGACTTCAACTTCATAGTATTAAGTGGCTGTAATAGTCAGTTTATCGGGTAGATTCGGTTACTGCCGAACTCAGGGTCGAATATGACCATAAAGGCCGGGTTTGCACCATATGTTGTCAATATTCGTAACAAGTTTTGCTGAAAGGCCAACATGGGCGGCTAGCCCCTTAAAAAACCATTTGTCGAGGCCGGAACTGCCAATTACTATCTATTTGTACACTGGCCACAACCCGACAATGGAGACGTATGATGTCCCGTATTAAATCCCTATCTCTTCCTCTTTCTCTGTCCCTAGCACTGGCATGCCTGACCGCAGGCCATGCTACTGCCCAATCCGAGAACAATCGACCGCGCGCTCGTGACATCGGCCTGGTGGTTGGAATTTTTGATACCGGAACGCTAAACTCCATAACAGACGTTAATGGTGTTCGAGTAGGCCACTCGACGGTGATTCGTGGCGATGATATCCGCACCGGTGTAACGGCGATCATTCCCGCACCAGGTAATTTATATACCAATCCGATACCAGCCTGGATTCATGTCGGTAACGGCTATGGCAAACTCATCGGCGAAACCCAAGTGCGCGAATTTGGCGAGATCGAAACACCCATCCTGCTTACCTGCACGCTGTGTGTCTGGAGCGCAGCCAATGCCTTGAAGGAATGGGTTTATACACAACCCGGCATGGGGGAACACACAGTCAATCCAATTGTGGGCGAAACCAACGACAGTGTAGTTAACAATATGTGGGCCGATCCCATACAGCGTGATGAGGTTTTCGAGGCTCTGAACAATGCCAGCGGTGGACCCGTGGCAGAAGGAAGCGTCGGCGCCGGTACAGGTACCCAGGCCTTCGGCTGGAAAGGCGGCATCGGTACCAGCTCCAGAGTGCTTCCCGCTGAACTCGGCGGGTATACGGTGGGAGTCCTGGTACAGACCAATTATGGTGGCATCATGACGATTAATGGCGCCCCAGTGGGTCGCGAATTGGCCACCTACTCCTTTCAGCAACAGCTACAGCCACAAGACGACGGCGATCGCGAAGACGGCTCCATCATGATCATTCTCGCCACCGATGCTCCGCTGAACGCCCGCAGCCTGGACAGATTGGGATTGCGTGCGATTATGGGTCTGAGCCGCACAGGATCTTTCGCCAGCAATGGATCTGGAGACTATGTGATTGCCTTCTCAACTAATCCAGCTGTGCGTAAACCCAGGACTAGCGACACGCCAGTGGCAATCGAGGTGTTAGTCAACGCCTCCATGTCACCGTTGTTTGCCGCCACTGCCGAAGCTACCGAGGAAGCAATCTATAATGCCATATTCAAGGCCACCACGGTTTCCAGCTCCAGAGGAGAACTGCAGGCTGTGCCTATGAATGTGCTCACGCGACTACTCGAGCAGTACGAAGTGCTTAATTGGGATATGCGAATTCCCAAATAGTCCAGCAATCGCGTTGCTGCCTGCCTATTCTTCGGCCTCCTGGCCCGCGTGATAAACTACGTAGACATAGACTGGAATACCAAGCTCTCCCAATTGCGATTGAGTCAGTGGTTTAACCTGATCCCAGTCGAGACCACCAACACCTGTAGCCAGTCTCGGCAAGGCCAGGGATTGTAATTTTTCTTTCTGAACTATCTTCTTCAAAGCTCTGAGGGATTGATTGACATTTTTTAGTGTGGCCTTGTCCGGTCGACTTCCCGCGCCATAACCCCCATCCTGGGTTAGCAGGCTAATAATCCGCACACCCTCTGCCCCACCCCACAACCAGGCTGCACCGGGTTTGGGATGTTGCTGATGACACCAATGATGGAAATCCTTGTGCATGGACGGATAGCGCTCATGCAGCGCCAGCGCCAGCCCCTGGTTCATGGGATCATTCGGGGCAACACCGTGGGTGATCACCTGTGCCTTGCTCAGTAAAATATCTCTTTCGACTTCGTGGATCATCTCCGTTCTCCAGGGGCGAGTATTCAAATTCTGGCGCAAGCACCTCCTAATACCATTCATGTTAAGCAATCCAGTCCTTGGTAGAGTTGATCAGGCGCAAGAAATTCAATGAGTTACATGCAATCTGATGACTGATTATTCAGTCAGCGGGCATTTAGCTGTACACTCCAGTAAATTCAATAAAAAGAACAAAGGAGTAAGTTTATGCGTAAGTCTGCTGCCTTTTTATTCTCACTGATCTGTGCTTTCTATCTGGCTCCTGCCTCAGCACAGCTGTCCGACACGACATCATGGACAGCAACCGTACAGAACGAATTTCGCGTCATTCCGGACATCACCTACCGCCGCGCCAACGGGGTCGAGCTGAAGATAGATGTCTACCAGTCCCGCAATAGCGACGGCCCCGCTCCCACCTTTATCTACTACCACGGTGGTGGTTGGGTTGGCGGCTCAAAAGAAGGCAACGTCTTGCGCCTGCTACCCTACCTGGAACAGGGCTGGACCGCAGTCAACGTGCAGTACCGCCTGGGAAATATCTCACTGGCCCCGGCTGCGGTTGAAGACAGCCTGTGCGCGCTGCGCTGGGTGGCTCGCAATGCCGAGCAGTACGGTTTCGATACCAACCGCCTAGTAGTATCGGGCAATTCTGCCGGCGGACACCTGGCGCTCACCACCGGTATGACCCCATCGGAAGCCGGGCTCGATCGGCAGTGTCTTGGCAACGAAACCCCCGAGGTTGCGGCCATCGTAAACTGGTACGGCATTACCGATGTGGGAGATTTACTGCATGGGGTGAATGAGAAAAGTTACGCCGTGCGCTGGCTCGGCGCCCAGGCCGACATGATGGAAATAGCCGAGCGGGTGTCGCCGCTGAGTTATGTGCGCACCGATCTGCCGCCGACTATCACGATTCATGGCGATGCCGACCCCACGGTACCCTATAACCATGCAGTAGAGTTGCACCGCATGCTGGACCGGGCCGAAGTCACCAATGAGCTGGTTACGGTGCCGAACGGCAGGCACGGCGGATTCCCCGCCGACCAGATGTTACGTATCTACGATTCCATCTTCAGTTTTCTCGATGCGAATGTACCCGACTAAGTTTTGTAAAGAAGACAGAGACCAACCATGACGCAGTTAGTAAAAACATTCTTTATTTGTAGCCTCCTGACTGTGCTGAGCGGCTGTGCAGAACAAAGCAACGAGGAACAGCAAGTTGTAGGCACGGGTGATTGGCTGCACCACGGTGGCGACCATTCTTCGGCGAAGTACGCCGACCTGGACCAGATCGATGGAAGTAATTTCGAGCAGCTGCAAGTCGCCTGGCGTTGGCAGTCGGCGGACAACAGAATTCCCGAAGAATTGCTGTATCCGACCGGCGACTATCGCGCCACACCCCTGGTAGTAAACGGTATCATGTATACCGCCACCAATCACAGCCAGGTGGTGGCACTGGATCCTGCCAGCGGTGAAGAACTCTGGGTATTCGATCCGGAGAGTTACAAGCTGGGACCACCGAATTTCTCACCCATACAAACCCGCGGTATCGAATACTGGACCGACGGTGAAGTGGAACGCATTTTTATCGCCACACTCGGCAAGCAACTGGTATCGATCGATATTCATACCGGCCAGCCCGATCCTGACTTCGGTGACAACGGCTTCGTCGACCTCACGCAGAACCTGGGCCGCCTGGAATTCGAGATGCGCAACATCACCCATGGCGCCCCTCCCATTGCAGTCGGCAATACTGTCATCGTCGGTTCGAAAGTCTTTGACTACATCATGTCCAATCGCAGTCCACCGGGGCACGTGCGCGCCTACAACGCCCGCACTGGCGAATTCAAATGGCGCTTCAACACGATTCCTCAGCCAGGGGAAGAATTTAACGAGACCTGGGAAGATAATTCCTGGCAGAGTGCAGGCAATACTAATGTGTGGAGCTACATGGCGGCGGATGACGAGCTGGGGCTGGTCTACCTGCCTACTTCTACGCCCACCAATGACTACTGGGGTGGCAGACGCTTGGGAGAGAACGTGTTTGCCGAGAGTATTGTCTGCCTCGATGCCGAAACCGGAGAACGGGTATGGCATTTCCAGACCGTGCATCACGGTCTATGGGATTATGATATTGCCTCGGCGCCTAACCTGATCGATATCGTCGTCGACGGAGAGCCAATCAAGGCTATCGCACAGGTGTCGAAAACTGGATTCACCTATGTGTTCAATCGGGTAACCGGAGAACCGGTCTGGCCTATCGAGGAGCGCCCGGTCCCAGCCAGCACTGTTCCCGGCGAAAGGGCCAACCCGACTCAACCCTTCCCCACCTGGCCGCTGCCCTTCGAGCAGATCGGTATCACCTTAGACGATCTGATCGACTTCACGCCAGAGCTCAGGGAAGAAGCATTGGAGATCTCGAATAACTTCGTGCTCGGCAATATCTTCACACCACCTATAGTGCGAGGACAGGATGGCAAGTCTTCGACCTATGTAGTACCGGGCGCGGCCGGTGGCGCAAATTTCCCCGGTGCCTCCATGGATCCGCAGACGCAAACGCTGTATATCCCGTCCGAAACCCGTCCTATCGGCATGGCCCTGGTGGCACCCCCGGACGGCACCTCCGACTGGCCCTACGTCATCCAATATGGAGACACCAGCGGGCCCCGCGGACTGCCTTTGATAAAACCACCTTACCGGAGAATTACGGCGATCGACCTGAATACCGGTGAACACATCTGGCAGATACCCTTCGGCAAAGGCCCCACAGACCACCCCGCTATTACCCATCTGAACCTGGGGCCACTAGGTACCATGTTCAATGATGTGGTTGCCGAGGGCGGCATTCTGATCACCAAAACGGTGTTGATTTCCTATCTGGCTGCGAAAGACGAGATCGGTCCTGAAGAGACGGGATCTGTTCTGGTGGCTCACGACAAAGCCACCGGCGTAATATTAGGTGAGGTCATGGTGGATCAACGCCTACACGGTCCTATCATGAGTTACCTGATCGATGACAGGCAGTACATTGCCATCGCCGGTGGCGGTCGAGCTAACGATTCAGAACTGCTGGTGTTCGCTCTTCCTGACTCATAGACCGACTAGCCATTCATCAAAACTTATAAAAAATATGGAGTAAGCATGGACAAGCCTGTCACTAAACTGCTTCCAAAATTTCTTGCAATTATTGCCACCGCGATTTTCGCACTCACGACTCTGCAAGTAGGGTTAGATCGCTTGAGTCCCGCTATTCATGCGCAGGAGAATGAGTTTCCCGGCGAGAAGATCGTGCACCTGCTGCAGGAACCTCGCCATCGAACCGTGCACAACGTAGGTGGCTTGTTCCTGCTGGACGTACAGGTGAATCCGGGTGACGAGTCATTCCCCCATATTCACAATCAGGCAATCCTGCTTACTTCCATCAGCAACGGCGCTGGTCCAAGCAACGGCAGCGTCCGGGCGATCACCGACTACGCCTCCACTTCCCTGACACACAAGGTGTCCAATGCCGGCCCAGGCTTGTTACGCATCATCGCCTTCGTTAATGATGGCGGTGGGGTTTCCGGCGATACCCGTGACGGGCCTTCGGGAATGTCTTCCGAGCCGCAAATAGAAAATCCCTGGTTTCGTTCCTATCGTATAGAACTGGCTCCGGGCGAAGCAACGGGACTTCAGACCCACCAGAATCCAACGGTAATCGTGCAGGGCAGCGCAGGTACCATACATATCACGCGTACAGATGGCGTTACCGATGAACTGGCCGCGCCCGGTGATTGGGCCTGGCGCGAAGAAGAGTCCCAGTTTGTTGTACGCAACATGGGCCAAACCACGGTAGCTGTGGCAATCAACGAAGGTCGTCAGTAAGCCCTCCTAGGAGCATCTCTAAAAAATGTCGCCCAACTCACTCTGAGGTCTCGCATTTCAATCTGCCTTTAGTACAATTGGCCCATTCTGTTTGTCTCAGCAAAGGTTAGCCTAATGACTCAATCCGAACGCGTCGATTCCCAAGCTGTCAACACGGCTCCAGACCTGACCCAATACGGCATTACGGATGCCGATGACATCATCTATAACCCCAGCTATGAAACTCTCTTCGAGGCAGAAATGAGCGAGGGGTTAGAGGGCTATGAACGCGGCCAATTAACTGAGAGCGGCGCCGTCGCGGTAGACACGGGTATCTTTACCGGCCGTTCGCCAAAGGACAAGTATCTGGTGCGTGACGACACCACTAGAGACAAGGTGTGGTGGTCCGACCAGGGCAAGAATGACAACAAAGCAATTAGCCAGGACACCTGGGAACATCTTAAGGGCCTGGTTACCAATCGACTCAGCGGCAAGCGTCTGTATGTCATGGATACCATCTGCGGTGCCAATGAAGACAGTCACCTGAAGGTGCGCTTCATCATGGAAGTGGCCTGGCAGGCCCATTTCGTGAAGAACATGTTTATCCGCCCTAGCGACGATCAGCTGATGGATTTCGAACCGAACTTCATCGTGATGAACGGTGCCAAATGTACCAATCCCGACTGGCAGGAGCAGGGACTGAATTCGGAAAACTTTATCGCCTTCAACTTAACCGAAAAAATGCAGCTGATTGGTGGCAGCTGGTACGGGGGAGAAATGAAGAAGGGCATGTTCTCCATGATGAACTATCTGCTGCCGCTACAGGGCATGGCATCTATGCACTGCTCCGCCAATGTGGGCAACGATGGCAGCACTGCAATCTTCTTCGGCCTGTCGGGCACTGGCAAGACCACCCTTTCTACCGACCCGGAACGCGCCTTGATTGGCGACGATGAACACGGCTGGGATGACGATGGTGTGTTCAACTTCGAAGGCGGTTGTTACGCCAAGACCATCAAGCTGAGCAAGGAAAGCGAGCCGGATATTTATAATGCCATCAGGCGTGATGCGCTGTTGGAAAACGTCACCGTCAGCGATGCTGGTGAGATCGATTATGACGATGGCTCCAAGACAGAAAACACCCGGGTGTCTTACCCTATCTACCACATCGACAATATCGTTAAACCGATCTCCAAGGGTGGACATGCCAGGCAAGTGGTCTTTCTCACCGCCGATGCGTTTGGTGTGCTGCCGCCGGTGTCCAAGCTCAACAGCGAGCAGACCAAGTATCATTTCCTATCCGGTTTCACCGCCAAACTGGCCGGTACCGAACGGGGCGTAACCGAACCGACACCTACTTTCTCTGCCTGTTTCGGCGCCGCTTTCCTGTCTCTCCACCCTACTCGTTATGCCCAGGTGCTGGCCAAGCGTATGGAAGCGGCGGGGTCGACTGCGTATCTGGTCAATACCGGATGGAACGGCACCGGCAAACGCATTTCTATCGAAGCCACCCGCGCCATTATCCACGGCATCCTGAACGGCAGCATCGATGAGGCGGAAACCATTACCCTGCCCTACTTCAATCTCGACGTGCCTGTGAGCGTTGCTGGAGCTGACGACAGTATCCTGGATCCCCGCAACACCTATGCAGATCCTGCTGAATGGGATCGCAAGGCCAGGGAACTGGCAGAGTTGTTTGTCGCTAACTTCGAGAAATTTACCGATAACGAGGAAGGACAGGCGTTAGTCGCGGCGGGGCCGAGTCTAGATACTAGAGACTAGGAAAAAGCTGCCAGGCTCCTGATCGTAGCTTCCTTTTGTACTTCTGCGGCAATGGACATTGGGTAGCCCTGTGCTTATGCTAGCCGGCACGGGATAGAGTGAGGATTGATCATGGCTTACATGCATATTGGTAAAGATTTCACCCCACCGGATGTTCACGGCAAGGTCACAGGCAAGGCCAAGTTCGCCGAAGATTTTCGCGTCGATGGGATGTTGTATGCCCGCTTGCTGACCAGCCCTGTACCCCATGCCCGAATTCAGAGCCTCGACCTATCAAAGGCTCTGCAGATGGAAGGTGTGATCGCCGTACTGACGGCCGACGATGTGCCTGCCATGCCCGCCCTGAGTAACCCCATCCTCACCAACGAACCAGCCTACGTCGGTGATCCGATCCTGGCGGTTGCTGCTGTCGACGAGCAGACGGCCGAAGATGCCATCGAGGCAATCAATTTCAGTTTCGAGCCATTGCCATTTACCATCGATCCAATAAGCAGTCTGCAACCCGATGGACCCCATGCTCGGACGCAGGGCAACGTGGGCAACTCCACGATGCGAGACGAAGTCAGATCGATACATTGGTCTGAGCAAGAGATACAGGCGATTAACAATAACGAAATGCCAGAGGGTGAAGCGGCACGTGAATGGACTGTGGGCGACCTGGAAGCTGGTTTCGCCGAAGCTGCTTATGTCATAAGCGAGAGCTTTGTCACCGCCAGTCATTCGCACCATTCTATGGAACCCAGATCGGCACTGGCTTATTGGGAAAATGGCAAATGCTTCGTGCATGGCTCGAGCCAGAGCCAGAGCTTTCCTGTCCCCTCCCTGGCAGGCTACATCGGTATCGTTCCGGCGGACCTGGTTTTTATCGCCGAATTCTGTGGCGGTGGCTTCGGTTCCAAAGGCGCTGGATCCCCGCAGATGTCTATCCCGGCGCACATGGCCCGCTTGACCGGTAGGCCGGTGATGTTGCGCATCAGCCGTGAGGAAGAGTACTACATCGGTTCAGCCCGGCACGGGTTTCAAGGGCATGTAAAAATGGGCTTCCGCGCCGATGGCCGCATCAGCGCCATCGATTTATACGTGGTGCAGGACAATGGTGGCAATGCCGGATTTTCTGACTGGTTGTCCGGTGGCGATGCAGTGTCTCTGGTTTATCAGCCTGAAGCGATGCGCTTTCGCGGCATACCGGTTTTTACCAATACACCACTTAAAGGGCCACAACGGGGGCCTGGCCAAAACCAGATTCACGCTGCCATAGAGCCCCTGTTAGACAAGGCGGCACGTGAACTGGGACTCGACCCATTAGCTATTCGTCAGATAAACGCGCCGGCCAGCGATGACAATTACGGCGCTAATCAAAGTTCTCTCACCAGCTCACATCTGGCAGAAGCCCTGGCCATGGGTGCTGAGCAATTCGATTGGGCTGGAAAGCGAGCCCGCAGCGGTGAACGTAATGGCAGCAAGGCCATCGGGGTCGGCGTCGGGCAGGCCTATCACTCGGCAGGCGCCAATGGCTTCGACGGGCTGGTGCGACTGACCCCGGATGGCAAGCTGCATATCCATACCGGTGTTGGCAACCTGGGTACTTATTCCCATACCGGCACCTCACGAGTCGCTGCCGAAATCCTCAAGTGCAACTGGGACAATTGCATCATCGAGCGGGGCGACAGTCGCCGACACCTGCCCTGGAATCTTGGCCAGTTTGGCAGCAACACCTCCTATACCATGACCCGCACCAACTATGTTGCCGCCATGGATGCGCTGCAGAAACTGCTGGAGATCGCGGCCATCGACCTGGGTGGTTCGCCGGACGATTATGACATCGGCGATGAGCGAGTGTTTCTCAAATCCGATCCCTCTACCTACATCACTTACGCCGACGCTGCTGCCCGGGCTATCGCCCTGGGTGGCAAATACAGCGGGCAGTATGTGCCGGAGGACATTAACTCCATGACCAGTCGATCGGTGGCGGCACTGGCGGGCAGTGGGCTGATCGGTGTTGCCAAAGACAACCTGGAACAACAGGGCACTGTACCTGCCCTGGCGGCAGGATTCATTGAAATTGAATTGGATCTGGAAACAGGCAAGTACGCCATACTGGATTATCTGGGTGTGGCGGACTGCGGCACTGTCCTTCATCCACGGGGCCTGGAGATTCAGGTGAAAGGCGCGGCAGTCATGGGCTTCGGCATGGCCGGATTCGAACGCCATTCCTATGATCCCCAGAATGGGCTGCCGGCAGCCACTGGTTTTACCCAGGCCAAGATACCGACCTACCTGGACGTGCCCACTCCCATGGACTGGGCCGCGACAGATATTCCCGATCCACAGAATCCGGTAGGGGTAAAAGGGATTGGCGAACCCATTCAGGGCTGCGCGGCGGCAGCGCTGCTGTGCGCCATATCAGATGCTCTGGGTGGTCATCACTTTAACCGCGTCCCGGTAACGGCTGACATGATCGTAAATGCCACCAGTAATCGTTCGCAATCCCAGGGGCGGGTGCAGACCAACACGACTTGATTTGGTCTGCATTTACTCTTCAGACACGTTAAACACTTCGACCATGTAATTCTGGTAAGGACCTTCCATCAGGAAGTTATTGAAGGTCTCGTGCAACAGGTTGATGGCGGTCCTTGCCGCCTCACCCCCATCGTTTTCACTAAATCCTATAATCACCGACAGCTTGGCCTGTCGATTCTTGCATTGGAATGAGAAGCGCTCACCGTCGAGTCGTCGGTGAGGCGGCAGCGACGCGTCGCAGCGCTCTGTCAGGAATTGACGATATGCCCTGTCCATATCCGAACGATATGGCACCGCAGGCAGAATGTTCCTCAGCTCCAGTTCGCCCTTCGCTGCATTGAGCTTCAGCCGAAATGGTGTTTCCGATAACCAGTTGAAGCGAAACTCGGCGGCGTTTCCAGCCCCGCCCTCGGCCACACTGAAATTCTGAAAGATACCCCGGTCAGCATAGCTTTGCAGTTCGCTCTTAACGGCGCTAAATACTTCCTGCATCGTAACGGGCTGCTTATTAATTACTTGTAGTAAGCCAGTGCGCCCGGCGCAAAGTGTCGTGGCATAGCCGGAGGATACTGGTTAGTCCAGAACTCCTTCTTTCCCTGGCAATTGATCAGGGTGGAAATTCCTTCCCGCGTTGCCAGCTCGTAACTGCGTTCCAGCGCCGGGGTTAATTGCTCGGGGCTGTTCACATACTCACCATTACAGCCCAGTGCTTCGGCAATTTTCTCGTAGCGCAGATTCTCCTGGAACAGATACATATGCTGGGCACGCACCGCACCGCGTCCAGCACCGGACGTCCACACTCCCCAGGCATTGTTGTTGTACACAAGCATGATGGCAGGAATGCGATACTTACCCAGCGTGTCGAACTCCATGATGGAATAGGCCACACCGGCATCGCCGGTAATACCGAAAACCGGCGCTCCCTTATAAGGCGCCTGCGGACCGATACCGTTCTGTACCGCCGCCCCCACTCCGACCGTGTATCCGATATCGGGACCTATCGCGCCATACTGGTACGCGCCATTACAGATCTGCCCGGGCCGGAATGCGCGCAGATAGCGGCGAGTGTATCTGCCGATACCGTAGCCGCCGGAGACTACCGTGGTCTGGTCCCGGTCAATCTCACCCTGGTAGAGAAAATCACCCAAATGCTTGCCGATCACAGCGGGGTGAATCGACTCGGTAGCGGCGCTGTGTTGCAGGCCTAAGCGGTAATACTCTTCGCTCTGATCGTCGAACGCCTGGCGGGCGGCGGCCAACTCATCACGCCAGCTCTGCCGAGTGCGAGACGGCAGCGCGTCTACCAGGGCTTCAAGAGCGGCTTTCTCAGAGCTGACTATGCCCAGATCGATGGGTACGTTACGACCGATATCCGTCGCATCGGGATCGATTCGTATCCACTTGGCATCGGGACCGAAGGCGAACTCGCCGATGGAAGGCATACAGTATTGACCCACCAGAATGACCAGATCGGCGCTGCGGACTGCATCCATGGAAGTACTGGCCGACAAGGGGTGACCATCTGAAAAATGCCCTCGCTGGGGAGCCGATTCCGTCACGGCGATGTCATTCTTCTCGGCGACTCGCAGCAGAGCCTCCCAGGCCTTGTCGTAAAATACGCCGGTGCTTGCCACGATCATCGGTCGCTCGGCGCGTTGTATCATGTCCACTGCCCGGCTTATGTCGGCTGGGTTCGGGTGGGGCTTGGATTCTGTGCGATAGCGGGTCTTGTCATAGTAATACTGCAGCTCGCCGGGCTCTTCGAAGCGGGCACCGGAGACCTCACCGGGGAAATCCAGGTGCACCGGTTTGGGAACGCCAGTCTTCAGTTCCCGGAAAGCGTAAGCGGCATATTCGTAGATGCGGTTTGGCGTAATGAGGCGTTTACCCCACTTCTTCAGGCCATCGGTCTGTGATTGTTGGTAGGCAGTTTGAATACCGTGCTCGGTATCATCCTCGCCAATGGTCTTGTTACTGGCGATGACCAGCAGCGGGGTGCGGGCTGAGTTTGCCGCACCGATATTCATAATCATGTTGGTGAAACCCGGCCCCTCGGTACCGGAGGTCGCGGCAATCTCCCCTGTAACCCGGGAAAATCCATCGGCAGCTGAGGTCATATTACCTTCGCAACGGCCACCGTAGCTGGGTATGCCCTCTGCCGCTATGGCATTGATCATATTGTAGTTTCCGGGGCAGCAGAAGAAACCGCCCACACCCTCATCGCTACAGAATTTGGCAAAGACCTCTGCACCGGACATCGGAAAATTGGCCGGTTTGGCGGCCTCGGCAAGGGTGCGTGGAATCTCTTCCGGAATGCGGATGTCGGTCACATCGTCTTCATCGGCGGCAGCCTGCTCCACCTGTAACATGGCGGCTGCACCGGCGCCAGCCAGCGCGGTGCCCTTGATAAAGTTACGGCGAGACACAACCTTTTCTTCCTGTTCGGTAGTTTCTTCAGTTGCTTCTTGTTGCTGGTCGCGAAGGGTGGTCATCAGCTATACCTCGAGTATCATTCTTGAGTGGGTCTATGTTCCCTGGGTCCGATATTAAGCACGTGAGCCACAATTTGCCAGATCGTTTCGTCATTTAGTGTGTCTTTGAATGGCGGCATTTCCAGCCCGGCACCGAACTTGATGCTGCGAAAGATGTGCAGCGGCTCGGTGCCGTAATACCAGGAGTCCGGTGCCGTCAGGTTGGCGGCGATATAATCGATACTGGCCAGTGCCCGGCCATCGGCATCATGGCACTGCTGACAATTGATCAGATAGTGACTCTTACCCGCTACAGCAGCCGCTTTCGACCCCACCAGGGGACTGGCTTGCAGCGGCATTTCGGCTGCGAATAGCGTCGGCCAAGAAAATTGGGCCAGCAGAACGCAGGCGATCGTGCTAAGCGATTTCAGAGATAGCTTAGACCGTAGAGATTCTCGGCTCCTATCCTTGTTCTGGTAATTCTGCTGCATGTCCTCGCTAGTGTATTTGCAAATCCGCAGGCAGACCAGAGATTATTCCACCGGCTTTGCCTGACGAGCAAGAACCCTATAAATAATAGGCTCTTCAGACCGATAAGATAAGAGTAATTTGGGCAATAAGTGCTTGTTGCGGTGATGAATTTCGATAATCAATGATAGACTCTGGGCCCAGTGAGACTGAGTACAGAACCTGTTACAGAGAAGCTGGACTGAATGAAAATATTGATGATTTATCCCCAGATTGATGGCCCACTGGGTACCAATCATGGCATCGCCTCGCTGGCTGGTGTACTGCATGCAAATGGTCATGCAATGGACCTTATGCATGTGTCGGAGAAATACCAGGGTGTACCCAGCAGCGCAGAGTTAATCGACTATATCCGGGATAGCAAACCCGGGCTGGTGGGATTCTCTGTGATGTCTCAACAATACGACTGGGTGGTAGAACAGAGCAAGGCGATACGCGCGGCACTACCAGAACTGGTGCAAACTATCGGTGGTGTGCACTGCACCATGGTTCCCGATGAGGTACACAAATCCAAACTATTCGATTACGTATGTGTCGGTGAGGGCGACTGGGCTCTATTGGAACTGATGGATTCACTGGAAAAAGGCGAACACCCGCACACTCTATCCAACTTCAGATCCTGGATGGGCAGCGTGCCGGTCTCCAACCCTGTGGCACCCTTCCCGGATCTGGAAAAATTACCGCCACTGGACTATGACATCTTCGACATGAAGGCTGTCATGAAGGAAACCCGCGGCTGGATGGGCATACTCACTTCCCGGGGCTGCCCCTACAAGTGTACCTATTGTTTCAACATCGAGATTGTCGATCAGTACATAGAAGATGGTGCAGCGAAAAATGTAAAAGACTTCCTCAGACACTTTCCTATCGATGTGTTGATGGATGAACTGAAGAAGTTGCTACGGGAAAACCCGCAGATCAACACATTTATTTTCGATGACGATTTATTTACGCTTAATACCGATTACGTCATCGAGTTCTGCGAAGCCTATATAAAACATGAAGTGAATACCCCCTTCGTAGTCAACGGTCACGTTAACTGCTTCGACGAACCCGCGGCCAGGGCATTGAAAGAAGCTGGCTGCATTATCGTCAAGTTTGGTCTGGAGAGTGGCTCTGCCAGGGTGCGACGCGAAGTACTCAAGCGCTATATGAAGAATGAACAAATCGAACGTTCTTTCTATGCGGCCCACGCTTACGATCTGCACAGCTCTGCCTTCATCATGATCGGCCTGCCCTACGAATCCCGTGACGAGGTTATGGAGACCATTCGTTTGTGTGCCAAGGTAAAAATGGGGCGCTTTCGATGGGCCTTATTTTTTCCCTTCAAGGGAACCGCCGGCTATGAGATTGCCAAACCGCTGATCGACGAATCGAAGATGTCCGGTAAGGGCAATTATTTCGATGGCTCCTGCCTGAACTTCGGCGAAGACCACGACCTGTTTCTCGATAAACTGGCCAAGCTGTGCAACTGGTATGTCAATGCTGAAACCGACTGGGAATGTGCACCCATCTACCGGGGACTGGTGGAGAAGGTCGAAGCCATGAACAAGGACACCTGGCTCGCCGAGTTCGAAGATTTGGTTGCCTATGACAGGGACTTATCGGAACAACTCATGGCCGAAGACAAGATACATTACACGATTCGATACTCGACTGTGATGGGAGTTCGCTCTGACTATATCAAGCAAGAAAGAGAGCAGATGGCGGCTGGCGAGAAGACCGCAGCTATCGCTTACACCCTCGATCAGGGTTAACCAAGACTGGTAAGTCCGACCCTGTAATGCTACCTGCCCTTCAATCCATCGACAGCCTGGTAGTGAGATGCCCCAACTGGGTTGGAGACATTGTCATGGCTACTCCGGTATTCGAGTGCCTGCGCGAAAACTTTCCCAACGCCAGCATCACCGCCCTGGTAAGGCCCTACGCCAGGGGCATTCTTGAAGATGCACCGTGGTTCGACCATCTTGTCGATTGCAACGATAAGAATTTGAAGGGATTGAAAAATATTCGCCACGAGCTTGCACCCATAGGACCAGAGTTTGGCCTGTTGCTGCCCAACACAACCCATTCTTTTCTTACTTTCAAATTTGCGGGAGTACCACGCATCTACGGTTACAGAAGAAACCTGCATAAATATTTTCTTAGTGGTGGTCCTGACCCGGTTATGGAGGGTGGCGTGGTGAAACCCTCGCCGATGCAGGACTACTACCTGGAATTATGTCGCTACCTCGATTTAGAACTACCAGCGCACCCGCAAGCAAGATTGTATATCTCCGAAGCACTTTCTACGAAAGGTGCAGCACGGCTGAAATCCTATGGGATTGAGCCACAAGATCGCGTCATTGGATTGAATCCCGGCGCCAGCTTTGGTTCTTCGAAATGCTGGCCGGCGGAACATTTTGCTCGAGTTGCAGAACTACTGCAGGAAAAAATGCACTGCAAATTGTTATTGTTAGTCGGGCCCGGAGAAGAAGCGATAGCTGCAAGCATTGTAGAGGCAAGCAGCGCAACAATCATCAATACCGCCGCAGACAAAATTGACCTGGCTGAGCTGAAACCACTCATTAAATGCTGTGACCTGCTGGTAACGAACGATACGGGTCCTCGGCATTATGCGGTAGCATTCAATATTCCCCATATCGTGCTTATGGGACCGACCAATGCTATCTACACAGCGACTAACCTGGAGTTATCGACGGTGTTACAGAAAGACCTGCCCTGTGTACCCTGCCACAAAAAGACCTGCCCGCTGGGACATCATGCCTGCATGACAGAAATTTCCCCGTCCATGGTTTACGAAGCCGCCTGCACAGCACTGGGTAGCGCTACATGAGAGCCTCTTATTACCAGGAACAGTGGCAGGCGCTACAGCAAGCGCCAACGGACGAGTCCATCGAATCCCTGGCCCAGCGTGTCGCTTGCAGTTTTGTGGATCGGTATTACTACAGCGATGAATACAACCGGGAGTACATCCACTTGTTGTGCGAGATGGCTACTCACTTCTCAGATCAGGCGCAGAATCAGCTCGCCGCCAGTGCCCTGTTCGGGATTGTCATCGAGCGTCTGTGCGATGATTTCGAAGAACTGCAGACTGAGACCTACAACCGGCTTATCTGCCAGGTCGTTAAATTTCTGTGCGAGCACGAGAGCGGCCAGCCATTAGAATCTGAACTTAATGGGTTTCATTTACGCACCGAAGAACAGTTGTATGAGCGCATTGAAACGATTCGCCTCAGTCCCGACCAGCGCCTGCCGATTATGGCCAACCCGAAGAAAATCCTGGTGCTCTCCCGGATTACCATTGGCGCCGATGTGGCGATTACCAGTGTTATCTGCCAGCGCATGGCTAATTACTATCCCGATGCCAGCATCATCGTGATCGGTGATGCCAAGCTCAGACAGGTCTTCGGTGACGAGTCCGGCATACTCGTACGCGAATTAACTTATTCCCGACGTGGAGGCTTGCTGGAACGGTTTCTTGTGTGGCTGGACCTGCTAGAACAAATTCGCACAGAGATAGACAGCCTTTCACCGGCCGAATTTCTGTTGCTGGACCCTGACTCCCGGCTCACGCAGCTGGGTGTGCTACCGCTGGTACCCCTGCAGAACTATCGCTTCTTTAATTCCCGCGGCAAGAAAGGGTATTCAGCCAAGGCATCAGTTTCGGAACTCACCAATCTGTGGCTGGACAAAATTCTCGGCAATCATAAGTTCTGCTACCCCAAGATTTGGCCGGATTCTGCCTGTCTGCAACAGGCTCAGCAGTTAAGAGAAACGCTGGACCCGAATAAACAGGCCAGGCTGATCACCCTGAATTTCGGCGTGGGCGGTAACATCCGCAAGCGGGTGAGTGGAGATTTTGAATCGGAGCTGGTAATGACGTTGCTGCGTGATTCGAATGTTCGTGTGATTCTGGATATAGGTTTTGGAGCGGAAGAACGCAATCGCAGCGAACTCATTATCGAGGTGGCGTCCAAAGATGGCATTGCTACACAAACTGTGGGATTCGATGAATTGAATACGGCCGCACCCAATTGTCGATTGTTAGGTGTTGAATGCACTGTGGGGGAAATTGCCGCGCTCATCGCCAATAGCGATGAATTTATCGGTTACGATTCAGCTTGCCAACACATTGCGGCAGCAGAAGAAGTAAAGACCTATACCGTATTCGCCGGCTCTAACAACGTCCGCTTTATCCGCCGTTGGCATGCCTGTGGCAGCAACACCAGTGAAATAATCTACGTCGATACCATTTCTAAAGACACTCAACTCGACAATGCCGACATCATCGCTCGATTAATGGATCTCAGGCAGCCTTAGCTAGATGACAAAAAGGGGAACCTCCTGGTTCCCCTTTTTGTCTTGCACTGTGAAGGGCTTTAGTGAGCCGCTTCGTCCTCGGCTGCACCCAGCAGTGCCAGGGCAGTCAGCTTGGAGCTGGTTTGCAGCATGATGTACTGATGTCCTTCGTGTACCCAGGAGCTCATGCCGTAGCTGGATCGTGCCGGCGCTTCGATCTCACCGATGATCTCGCCACTGGCCTTGTCTATCGCCCAGAGCGTCGGTGTACCGTCACTGGCCTGATCCGAATAGATCAGCATGTTAGCAGTGGCCACCATCGGTACCAGCGCACCAGTTCCGGTGTTGCCCACCTCACTCATGTCGGCGCCCGCACGCTCGAAAGCGTCAGCGTAACGCTGTGGAGTTTCACCGGTTGGAATAACAAATGCCTTCTCACCGGTGTTCATGTCATAGGCGGTAATGCTGCTATAGGGTGGCTTCCAGAGTGGAATGCCAGCCGGATGACGCGGTGGTCTCGCGGTTGCACCGGCAACACCGTTGGCATACTGCGCTGTGGTGACTCCAGTAGAGTTCGGGAATAACAGGTCAGCCTCTTCACCTGGAATCAGGCGCAGTGCGAAACAGGCAGTATGGGAGTTGACATACATATAGCCCGTGGTCGGATCGGCCACTGGTGGCGAGGTAATGTTCACGCCGCCGGAACCGCCAGGGCAGTTTATCGCAGCATATTTACCCTCGGCGTTATCCGCATGAATAGGTGGATTGAACAAGCCACCCAAGACGTAGTCCTCCACAGCTTCCAGCGCCTGTGCTTTCAGCTCAGGCGTGAAATCCACCAGATCGTCTTCGGAAAGACCCTGCATGGCATACGGCTCTGGCCAAGTCACGTGGGGCTGGGTAGGAGACAGGACTTCGCCCGGTACGATAGAAGGCGGCACCGCTCGCTCTACGATAGGCCAGATCGGTTCACCAGTGAGCCGATTGAATGAATACAGCCAGCCCTGCTTGGTGGCCTGAATAACTGCAGGAATCTCTCGACCATCAACATTCAAATCGAGCGCGATTGGAGCGGTTGGTGTATCGAAATTCCAGATTTCATGATGCACGAACTGGAAGTGCCAGACCCTCTCTCCAGTACTGGCATTCAGTGCAATCAGAGCGGCACCGTAGAGATTATCCCCGGGACGGAAGCCACCGTAATAGTCGATGGTTGCGCTGTTGGTGGGAATAAACACCAGGTCGTTTTCAGGGTCAGCCGACAACGGCGCCCAGGAGGAAACATCACCAGTCCATTCCCAGGCATCATTCTCCCAGGTTTCATGACCGTACTCGCCCGGCTTGGGAATCACGTTGAACTTCCACTTGAAATCGCCGGTCTTAACATCGTAGCCAAGAATGTCGCCCGGCACGTTTTCAATACGTGCCTGGTGGTAGCCCTGCTCGGCAGAGTTGCCAACCACGATTGTGTCATTGACGACGATCGGCGGTGAAGAGGAAGTGATGTATCCGGTTTCCAGGGGGATGCCCTCGTAGGGATCATAGGGGTGACCCAGGTCGGCTATGAGATCCACCACACCTGATTTGGGAAAGTCATCGATTGGCACTTCTTTTCCCCAGTTTTCCAGCGGAATGCCGGTTTCCGCATCCAGTGCGGTCAGGAAGAAAGCCGGTGAAATAATCAGGATTACCCCGCGGCCGTCGATCTCGGTATAAGTAACACCCTTACCGTAATCGGCGCGCATGGAGTACTCACCGCGAGGCGTATTCGGCTCTCGGTAAGACCAGACAGTCTCACCAGTCTTGGGATCGATGGCGATTACATGACGGTTGTAACCAGCCACTGTGTAGAGCATGCCATTGATATAAGATGGAGTTGATCGGCCACTGACTGCGCCGAAGCTCGCACCATCCCATTCCCAGGCCACATCGAGGTCACTGAAGTTATCCGCAGTAATCTCCGCAGCAGGGGTGTAACGGGTATGGGCATAATCATTACCCAGGGTGAACCATTCAATGGTGTCTTGAGCAAGAACCAGACCCGGCAGAGCCAACAGAGTAGCCCGCAAAGCCAGTAACGCTCTTTTTAGTGTTAGAGTATTCAAAATATCCTCTCCTACCTCTCTAGTTTGGCCTCAATAGCTAGTTGATGCCTGAAATGCGCCGGTTTTTCGTCAGCAGGGTGACAAGCTCCAGTTTCGATAAATTCGAACCCCGTATCCTGCCACAAATAGGGCCCTTAGGGTGAATCTAAAATGTTTCAAATTGTAGTTAAATAGTCGAACCTGAAAAATGCATCTCGATATGGATTTCAACCACTTAGCTTCATATATTGTAAATATTTCGACCAGAAAACTGTAGCTGCTAGTATTTTTCTGGTCGACTAAGTTGCACATGGATGAGCAACCATTGCCCTTTAAAGGGCAATGCGAGTGCGCCAAAAGCAAGTAAAATCGCACTTTTACGCTAGCTTTTTGCGCACGACATCCTGGAAAAGTCATGGATGACTTTTTCAGGATCAACTAAATAGGCGATTTGACTACTCACCACGCAGCGCGACGGTAATAGGCAGGCGTGCCGCTCTAACCGCAGGAAACAGGCCGCCAATAACACCCAGCCCCAGCGCCCAGATGATGCCAGATTGAATCAACTGAGGTGTCACTGCAAAGTCGAATGCGACCTGCGAAAAGGAGCCCTGATTGAGGGTTGAGGCTGTATAGCCATTGAAGCCGAAATAGGCGATAGCCGCCCCTAAAACTCCCCCCATTAACGCCAGCACGATGGCCTCGATCATGACGGAGACCACTACCGGCAAGGCGCCGAAGCCCAGAGCCCTGAGTGTGGCGATTTCCACCGTGCGGGTGGCCACGGCAGAATACATGGTATTCAAAGCGGCAAACACGGCACCGATTGCCATGATTGCCGCCACGGCGTAGCCAAAGGAACTGATCAGCGTCGACAACTGCTCTGACTGACTGCTGAAAAACTCCTCCTCACTGGTAATCTGCAGATCCACTTGGGGGTTGGCGTCAAACGTCTCCTGCAAAGTAGCGATCTCGGCAGGATCTGACACCTTCACCCGCATCGAGTTGACCGCCCCCTGGCGCTGAAAAGCCGACTGCGTAGTGGGCATATCCGCCCACAACTCGGATTCATAGGCAGAGCCGTTCGCGCCGAAAATGCCGACGATGGTCCAGTCGGAGTTGCGCAGATTGACCTCAGCACCCAGATCAATACCAACAAATTCCCGACTGGCACTGCGCCCGGCGATGAGTTCGTTACGGCCGGTCTCGAAATTGCGACCCTCGATAATGTTGATCTCTGGCCGAATGGCAAAGGCATCCTGCTCCACCCCCCGTATCACTACATTGGCAGGCGACAAGTTGGAGCGTTTGGGGATATCCGCCACCATGTAAACCTCAGCGCTCGACAGCTCTACGCCATCGAGGGTGCCCACGTAGAGCATGCGCCGTGTATCGATATTGCTGGTTAACTCACCCTGTGCAGTACCACCCCTGAGAATAATGCCACGATCTTCTTCCCCGCCCCGATCCAGGGTTGTGGCAAATCCTACTGCCATGGACAGGATGGCGATGAGGACTCCGACCACACCGGCGATACCCACGACGATTACCGAAGAGCTGCCCAGGCGCGAAGGCAGGTTTCTGAGATTCATGACACTGATTTCGAGAATTTGTTTAAACATATTTCCAACTACTCTCTCAAGGCATCCACGATCTGCAGGCGTTTGGCACCGATAGCTGGCACTAGTCCCACAACCACTCCCAACAGCACAGCTAGCAGCATGCCCGAACCAATGATGGCTGGGCTCAGGACGAACGTTCCGAGCAGCGCTTCAACCTGAGGGGCGATCGCGTCGCTGATTAGCACGGCCAGCCCTATCCCCAGAGCCCCACCGAGCGAACAGAGCAGGATAGACTCTGCCAGCACCAATACCGACACAGTCAGATCAGAGAATCCAAAGGTCTTAAGCACGGCCAGTTCCGGAATTCGCTCTCTGAATGCTTGGGACATGGTGTTCCCTGTCAGCAACAGGATGGTAAAGAACACGGCGCTTAGAATGGCGTTCATCATCAAGCCAATATCGCCGAGCTGGGAGGCGAACTGACGGGTAAATTCAGCTTCGGTCGCCGAGCGGGTGGGGTTGCGCGAATTTTCAAACTTCGCATCGATGCGGGAGGCCACCTCGGCGGCTTCGTCTGGATTTTCAACCCGCACGGTGAACCAGCTTACGGTGCTCTTTAAGGGTTCTGAAATTGCCTCATTGATATAATCATATTGAAACAGGAAGGCTGAAGAGAGAAACGTACCATCGGGGGCTTCATAAACCCCTACCAGTTCGAACTCCCAGAGCTTGTTGCCATCGGCCTTGATATAAATATCGCCTTCGATGGGAATGCGGTCGCCGATTTCCCATTCGTACTGTTCAGCCATGGTCACCGGCACCACCGCACCAATGCGATTACGCTCAAATTCATCCAACTGTGCCGGGTCGATAATTAGTTCCGAATACATGTCGAAGTACTGGCGCGGTTGTACCGGAAACTTGGGAAAGAAGTTGATTGGATCCTGGTAGCTACCGCCAAACCAGGATTGCTGTGCGATGCCACTCACACCCTCCACACTGAGAATCTCATTCATATGAGAGAGTGGCAGCGGATCGATAATGGAATACTTCGGCGAAACGTTTAGTCGATCCACTCCGACCAGTTCGACGCCTCCTTCGAATGAACTCACAATGGTACGCAGCAGGGCGAACAGCAGGAAAGCCACCAGCACAGAAAACAGCGTAAGAAAGGTTCTGACCTTGCGGCGAAACAGATTGGACCACACCAGCGCCACTTTATTCATGTCACCTGCTCCACCAACAGACCCTTATCCAGGTACAGAGTATGACGCGCATGGTTGGCCGCCTTCGGGTCGTGGGTGACCATGATGATGGTCTTGCCATGTTCTTTATTAAGAATCTCCAACAGGTCGAGAATTTCATCGGCGGTGTCCCGATCCAGATCTCCAGTCGGCTCATCACAAACCAGAACATTCGGATCGGCGACGATGGCGCGTGCGATTGCGACACGTTGCTGTTGTCCGCCGGAAAGTTCACCGGGTTTGTGTTTAGCCCGATCTTCCAGCCCTACAATCTGTAGCGCCACTTCAGTATTGCGTTTGCGCTGTTTACCGGAAAGCCGGGTAAGTAATAAGGGCAGCTCAATATTGCGCTGTGCAGTGAGTACTGGCAGCAAATTATAGAACTGAAAAACGAATCCGATGTTCTGCGACCTCCATTGGGCCAGCTTCCTACTGGACAGACCAACCAGTTCCTGCCCGGCCACCACTACACTGCCTGCAGTGGGTTGGTCGAGGCCCCCAATCAGATTCAACAAGGTTGTCTTGCCACTGCCGGATGGTCCCATCAGAGCGATAAAATCCCCTTCATCAATCTCCAGATCGATGCCGTGCAATACTTCGACAATTTCCCGACCCTTGGTAAAACTCTTCTCTACATTATTCAGACTGACAATAGACACAGCTTGCCCTCATTGCTCAACTATCTCTTTGAGTTGATTTAATTCAACACGCTTACTGGCGCACCCTCTTCCAGAGCTAACTGCAGTTCTGCGTTGAGTTCGGTGACGACTCGTTCACCGCTGCGTAATCCGGCGATGATGAGCACGCGCGAGCCGATCTTGTCGCTGACATCTACATTCCTGCGGCTCATATCGTCACCCTGCACCACCCATACAAACAATTCCCCTTCCGTGCCGGCAATCGCCGATCCGGGAACAAGCACCCCTACAGGCACTTCAACTGCGGGTTCGTTGGCAATGCCTTTTTCCATGAACGAAACACGCACGCCCATCTCCGGCAACACCCGCGCATCCCGCTCGAGAAAGCCGATACGCACCCGGACGGTGGCCTGGTTGCGATTGGCGGCAGGGATAATGGCGATCACCTCGGCCTGATACGGGTCATCGGGGTAGGCATTCAGCTCAATACTAGCCGGTTGGCCAGGGTAAACACGATTGATATAGGATTCGTTGACATCCACTTCCACTTCCAGTGAATCCATGTCCACGATGGTGCAGATACCAGTGGCAGTGAATCCGCCGCCCGCTGCGATCGGGGAGATCATCTCACCTGGCTGCGCCGCTTTCGCAATAACCACACCCGCAAACGGTGCGCGGATGAGCATGTCTTCGAGAAATTGCCGCTGGATCGCTGTGCTGCGTTCGGCCACGTCGATATCGCGCCGAAACTTGTTCAGCCGCGCCGACAACGCCTCGACGCTCAGCCGATCAGTGTCCAGGTCAGCCTGACTGGCAAGATTCTGCTCCGCCAGGTCACGAGTTCGGGTCAGGTTTAGCTCGGCCTGGCGAATTTGTACTTCAAGCTCGGCGATGGCTGCATTGGCGGCAGCTACCTGGGATTCAGCCAGCGCCAGCTGGGCACGATTTATACTGTCATCGAGGGTGGCCAGCACCTGGCCTTCTTCAACCACCATGCCCTCTTCGATAAGCACATCCATGACCTTGCCGGTCACCTTGGAGCTGACTGTCGCCATGCGCCGGGCGATGACATAGCCGGTGGCATCGAGGACGCTGTTGTCACTATTAAATTCAGCCGGAGCCTGGGCAAGAATTGTCCTGACTTCCAGTGCTTCCACGGTCTGTTGTGGAAACTGAACAGACCAGCCAACATAGCCGATGCCCCCCAGGATCGCAATGGCCAGGAACCACTTGATGGGACGTGTTGTTTCGACCTGGGTTTCGCTGCGGTCGATTTTCAACTCGTTCAGGAGTGCTTTCTTGTCCAATGGGCATACCTGCTGAATTTCACTAATGAATCTTAACCGCTAGCGGCCGGCACCCACAATAATTAAAGAGCACATTAATGGCATTAATGGGGTCGGAGGGCTAATTTTTATTCCCTCCGACCCCATTAATTTTAGTTGGCTGTTTCGCATGTGTTCTCTACAAAGCTCACTACTTCTGGAACACTACAGGCACCACAGCCATTGGAAAACTCCTGGCGGCTACCGTCGGCGATAATCCCGCATACTGGGCGGTAATCTAAGGTACATATTTGTGGGCGTGGCTCCAGACACACTGTTCCGTCGACGATTGTTCGAGTATCTGAGGGTTCGGCTACGCAGGTAGCCAGTTCACTAATTAGAATGGGGTACATAATTAGTTTGCCAAAGTTATTCATATCACGATTCTAACGACATTGCTGCGCAGAGTCTTTCGATCTACCTACCAGGGTGTATCTGCCATTCCAGGTCATCCAAATTCGCTGATGTATCAGCGGCATATGCAGAAAAGGGTGACAAGGGATATTTAGCCAATTACATGTGTAAGGAAGTTAACTATGAATCCAGGGGCAGCTTATCTTATTACAAGCTGCAATTAAGTATACCGTCCCCTAAAACCTCAGAAAGTACCACTAACCCTCAGCGACAGTCGTCTTCCAGAGTTGCCACACTGATCCTCGATTTCCTCGAGAATGCCATCGGATATCCGGCCCACGAAGCGTTGCCGTTCGCGGCAGAACTTTGCATTGTTGAAGCTGAACGCTTCGAGTCGAAATGTGGTACCACCGAAGGCAATTACTTCGACGAAGGCATTGGTGAACGGATCTCTGGAAGAGATTTCGATGTCGTCGATATCGTAGCGCTTGGAATTGCCAGTAAACTCCTGACTCCAAGTTAGACCATAGTTCATATTCCAGCGGCTGATGTCGTGGCGGAATCCCATCGTCCATCGGCCCCGGTCTTTGTAACGCATACGTCGTTCGATACCGAGGAAGGGATCGGTGATCCTGGAATCTGCCAGGCTTAAACGGGAGGAAATGAGCAGGTTTGGCATATCGATCATGCGCATGCGGATGCTGGCACTGAGATTCACCCCCCAGGCCTGCCCGTCTCCGATGTTTCCATTGGCGGCTTGTAGATTATCTTCCGACGGAGACACATCGATACGTTCGATTCTGTCTTGCCAGTCTTCAAAGAAAATATTGCCACTCACCACACCGATGTCATTGGGTAGACGGTATTCGGCATTGATATCGTATTTCCAGTACCATTCCTGCCGCAAATTTTCATTGCCGGCCTGGATATTGGAATCCTCATCATTCCTGTCTGTCGCCGCCACAAAATCATTGAAGCTCAGTTGCTCCACGACTTTCTCGATCGATCCACGCAGTTGTATCGTCGGCGTCAAGTCATAGCGAAAATCGACCTTCGGTTTGATGAAATCGAAATCACGCTTCTTGGAGACATCGCCACTCTGGGTAATCTCCGAATTCTCATAAAGCACCGAGGTCTCCAGCGACATCCTGGGATTAAAAATCCAGTTGTGAATGATAAAGGATTCAACACGAATTTCTTCAACCGATGAATTGGCATTGGCAACGGATATTGGAACCAATCCACCGAAATCGGCCGAGGGAGTGCCTGTACTGCTGGCCAAACCCAGCGCCAGATTTGAGTCCAGAATTGTCTGCGCTCGCTCGGCACCGAATTCAATATCCTGGCCCTGGAGTATATCCATCGTATAGGAACTTCTGACGATCCGTTCCCGCGTGGTACTCGCATTGTCCAGAAACAGATTCTTGGTCTCGGAGCCATCATCCTCCACGTCCCAGCGTTGTCGCGTGGTTTCGAAAGTAGCCTCATTACTTATAAACAGGATCTTGAAGCGATCGCCACGAGCGGTGTTGTATTCATAGTCACCGCCGATTTCCCAGTTATCTGTTTCTGTCGGACTCTCTTCCCGCTGCAACAAGACAGTATTGGGGTTAACCTTGAGATCGGTGGTTCTGCGGAATAACTCGGTGGGACCGTCGCCCTCTCGAAACAGAGCATTAATGCGGGCGCTGCTGTTGGAATTGATCTCGTAATCCAGGTTCGTGCTGAACATGGCCGTATCACCCTCGGTGACCCGGTCTTCGCGAACCAGATCATTGGGCGAGAAGTCTCCCAGGATGCTGTTTTCCTTACTAATGTAATCACTGTAAGGTTTCTGCACATTGGCATTAAAGAGAAAGTTCAGGCCGCCTCGCTGACCGCTGTAGGATAAATCACCACCGGGTTTCACCGTGTGATCCCGCGAGCGACTCGCGCTGGCTTCGTAGGAGATACTGCTGCTAGTTAGCTGTTCGAACAACACTACGTTGATGACCCGGCTGCTACCCCGCACATCCAACTCGCCAGATGTACCCCGGATGATCTGGATATAGTCGACCTGTTCGGCGGTTATGCGGTCCAATTGACCGCCAGTGCTATTGTTCTTACCGGCGGTGCGCTTGCCATTAATCAGAATCTCGCTACCGCGGCTGCCACCACCAAATCCGCGGCCCCCGCGGCCACCACCACCGCGACTGAAACCCCCGGAGGAGCCTCCGGGGAATCCCCCTCCGCTGAATCCGGAAGATCCACCACCACCGGCACCGGGAATGCGATCCAGCATGTCCTGGGCGGTAACGGGGGCAAACTCGGTGAAATAAGAAGCTGGATAGACTACGGTGGAATCATCACCGACGTTGTCCTGTGCGCTGACGAGCTGGATCGGTGCCACGAGTAGCAGAAACAAGATAATAGTTGACCTATGGCACCTTCTATCCATCATTCATCCCTCTCACTTCCCTATTTATCTTTCTTGTTTTGAAGTCACAATCCTTCCACTAGTGGGCGCGTGGAGGAATTTGGGACAGTTTAGATAAAGAACGTGCTATCGGCTGTAGTATTGCATGACCCTATTGGGTCTATTGTTACAAATTGTATAGGTCTCCATCTAAACAACGTCACTCAGCACGCAATCTTTTGAGCTAAGTACGCCTATAACTGAGACAGATGCCCCGCAACACGAGGCACTGAGGTGAAATGGCTTGATGCGAGGTACCTGTATAGGGAAGGCAGTGCAGCAGGGCGCTGGATTGGGAAGCAGCGCTGGGCATCTGGGATTAGCTCAGAAAGTGCCGTTCACCCGCAGCGATACAGTCGGACCCGAGGTGGAGCACTGGTCTTCTATCTCTTCGAGGATGCCGTCCGACATACGCCCGATGAAGCGGAGTCGCTCGCGGCAGAATTCGCCGTTACTGACGATGCGAGAAGCATCGAGCCGGAAGGTCATGTTGTTGAACCCCACCCATTCGACAAACACCGACCAGAACGGATCGCCACCGGAATACTCGATATCATCGATGTCGTAGCGGATACGGCCGCCGTCGAACATATTTCGCCAATTCAAGCCGTAATTCAGGTTCCAGCGCGGCAGGTCATGGCGGAAACCCAGGTTAGTTCTGCCCCGATAGCTGAACAGGAAGCGCCTGTCGATGCCCAGGAAGGGATCAGTGATCTTGGAATCTTCCAGTGACATACTCGCGGTTACCAACAGGTTGGGCATATCGAACATGCGCATGCGGATGCTGCTATTCACATCCAAACCGTACTTGATGCCGTCGCCGATATTGCCGTTGGCGCTCTGCAGATTGTCCTCTGAAAGCGATACATCCATGCGGTCGATCTTGTCGTGCCAGTCTTCGTAATAGAATCGGGCACTCGCCACACCAATGTCATTCGGCAAGCGGTACTCGGTATTGATCTCGTAATTCCAGTACCACTCCTGGCGTAGATTCGCATTACCCACCTGGATATTGGAATCTTCATCCTGGTTGTCAGTCGCCGCGACGAAATCTCTGAAGCTCAATTGCTGAACTACTTTTTCAATAGTGCCACGCAGCTGTACGGTCGGAGTCAGGTCATAGCGAAAATCGACCTTGGGTTTGACGAAGTCAAAATCCCGCTTCTTCGACACATCACCGCTCTGGCTTATTTCCGAGGATTCATACAGGACTGAAGTTTCCAGTGACATCCGCGGGCTGATGATCCAGTTGTGAATCGCGAAGGGCTCATAGCGAATCTCTTCAACCTGGGAATTGGCATTGGCTACCGAAAGCGGTACCAGGCCACCATGGGCGGCTGAGGGTGTTCCCGTGCTGCTGTTTATCGCCAGCGCCAGATTGGAATCGAGGATGGTCTGTGCCCGCTCCGCGCCAAGCTCGATATCCTGACCCTGCAAGATGTCGAAGGTGTAAGAGCCGCGCACGATGCGTTCCCTGGTGGTGCTGCTGGAGTCCAGGAACAGGTTCTTAGTCTCGGTATCGTCAGGCTCCGCGTCCCAGCGTTGCCGCATGTTTCTGCTTTCAAAGGAATTACTGATCGCCAGTATCTTAAAGCGATCGCCCCGGGCGTTTTTGTACTCATAGTCGCCGCCGACCTCCCAATTTTCAATCGAACTGGGACTCTCCTCGCGCTGCATGCTCGACACATTCGGTACAAATTTCAGGTCAGTGGTATGGCGATATACATTGGTATCCCCATCACCCTCGATATATTGTGCGTTGAATCTTGCGCTGCTATTCCCATTTAATTGGTAATCGAGATTCGTACTGATGGATGAATTATTACCCCGGGTTGCACTTTCCTCATCGATTCGATCGTTCGGTGAGAAATCCCCAAGCACGGAATTTTCCTTGCTGATGTTCTGGAAATAGACTTCGCCAGCCCGGGCGCTTAGCTGGAAATTCAATGCGCCCCGCTGACCGTTGTAAGAAAGGCTGGCGGATGGAGACACGGTATTGTTATCGGATTGCTCAGCCAGGGCTTCGTACTGCACTGTAGAGGTGCTTAGCGATTCAAACAACACCACGTTGATTACCTGGCCGCTGCCCCGCACATCCAGCTCGCCAGATGTGCCGCGAATAATTTCAATATAGTCGACCTGGTCGGCAGTTATACGGCGTAACTGGCTACCAGTGCTGTTGTTCTTACCCGCCGTGCGCTTGCCATTGATCAGAATTTCGCTGCCACGACTACCGCCGCCGAATCCGCGGCCGCCACCACCTCCGCGGCTGAATCCCCCTGGAGGACCTCCCCGAAACCCACCCGATGAGCCTCCGCCGAAGCCACCTTCACTCAGGCCCGGAATTCGATCCATCATGTCCTGGGCGGTAACCGGGGACCATTCGCCAAAGTAGGCGGCGGGATAACGCACCGTTGACTCGTCACCCACATTTTCCTGGGCAACGGAAAACGAGCTAATGCTTAAAAATAGCAGGGGAAAAGCGATACTAAACAGCTTAGAACGTGGTGCCATCGGGCAATCCTTGATACAACTCCAGGCCGATAGATGGGAATTACAGGCTCGGAAAATATTCTCAATAGTAGGGATTTCAAACGGGCGCAAGTATTGCATAGCTGGGGCTGGGGAGTTGTTACAAATTGTAGAGCTCTCAAGCAGTTAGGCGCCTTTGCGAGTCTGACAATTGAGGCAAATCAAAGATAAGTCGAAATAGGCGCCCACGGTACACAAACAGGCTGGAAACTAGAGGGGGATACTAATAAGTTAATAAAACTTAAAGTCAGCTTTCACTCCTGCCCTCAATGCTTTAATTTATTATTATTAATGCCAGTCCTTCATAGAGAGGTCATAACAGCCATGAGACTTAAGCTCGATAGGTTCCACTACCTTATAAAACTCACCTTTGTTGTCGCACTGACGGCGTTGATAAACATTGTTAGCTTCTCGATCTCCGACGCCCAAGCCCAGCAGAGCAATACCACGAGCGCAAACGCTACAGTAGGCGACAACGATGGCCGAGGTGAATGGCGAGTCTACGGTGCGGATAAGGCTGGCAGCAAATATTCACCCCTGGAGCAGATAAACAGAGACAACTTCACCAATCTGCAGATCGCCTGGCGTTGGAAGTCAGTCGACGCTTTTCTTAGCAAGCGCACCTCCGACGGTGGCGAATGGTGGTCGTCGATTGACAGCGTCGTCGACAAACTGGAAGAAGAAACCGACAATCTTTACCGCACCCGAAATACCCCGAATTATTCAAACTTTCAGGCCACTCCGCTAATGATTGGCGGTGTCTTATATTTTAATACACCATTATCCCAGGGGGTCGCAGTGGACGCCCGTACTGGTGAGACCCTTTGGGTATATAACCCGAAAAGCTACGAAGAGGGCACCACCGCCATGACCGTCACCTGGCGTCAGCGTGGTGTAGCCTATTGGAGCAGTGCCAATACAGACGGCTCCGGCCCCATCGATGAGCGGATATTCTGGGGCACCGGCAGCGGCGATATGATCTGCGTCGATGCCAAGACTGGCTATCCCTGTGAGGGATTCGGTCAAAATGGTCGGATCGATCTCACCGCGACGCTGCCAAGGGCCGACCGACAGCAGCGCGACTATCTCAATGCCATGCTCTATTCGGTGCAATCGCCACCTATCGTGGTGGGCGACACGGTGATCCACGGTTCCTCCATCGCCGACCGGCGTATTAATAAGGAGGCGGTGCCGGGCTGGGTGCGGGCCTGGGACGTTCGCACCGGTGCCCACAAGTGGGATTTTCACACCGTGCCACTGGAGGGCGAAGAAGGGGTGGAAACCTGGGAGGACGACTCCTGGAGATTCTCCGGCAACGCCAACGTCTGGACTTATTTGAGCGCCGATGAGGAACTGGGAATTGTCTACCTGCCCACCGGCACCCCCACCGGGGACTACTACGGTGGTCACCGCCCCGGAGACAATTTGTTTGCCGAAACCATAGTCGCCGTGAACGCCGACACCGGTGAGAAGGTCTGGCATTTCCAGACCGTGCACCATGGTCTGTGGGACTATGACTTTCCAACCGCACCAAACCTGTTGGATGTGGTCGTGGACGGTAAGCCCATCAAGGCCCTGGCGCAGGTGAGCAAGCAGGGTTTCCTGTATGCCTTCGACCGGGTAAGCGGTGAGCCAATCTGGCCCATCGAGGAACGCCCGGTTGCAACCGATACCAACATACCCGGGGAAGTGCCTTCCCCAACCCAGCCCTTCCCAACCAAACCGGCGCCTTTCGATTACCAGGGTGTAACGGAAGACGACCTGGTGGACTTTACGCCCGAGATTCGGCAAATGGCCATCGAGGCGGTGGAGGGCTATCGGCTTGGTCCACTTTACACGCCGATGATGATTGCCGATGAAAATACCAGGGGATTGCTGTTTCGACCCACCGGCGGCGGCGCCGCCAGTTGGACTGGTGCGGCTGTCGATCCCGAGACAGGCATCCTGTACGTGCCATCTTTCAATCGCGCCGGGGTGATCTCCTTCTATTCACCTCAGGATGGCACCCTCGCATACACCCATGGTGCACCGGAGGCTCAAAGGCTCTCCGGTAACGCAGGGCCCGCTGGTCCGAGGATGCCGCAGGGATTGCCCCTGCTTAAGCCTCCCTACTCACGAATGACAGCCATCGATATGAATACCGGTGATCATGTCTGGATGACGCCATTGGGTAACGGCGACCGAATCCGCAACCATCCTCTGCTCAGGGATTTAGACCTGCCACCCCTGGGAGGCGACGGCAGAGGCGGCCCCTTGCTCACCAAGACACTGTTGTTCAGCGCATTAGCCACCGGTGGAACCGACGGTGGGGCACGCCTGGTGGGCTTCGACAAGGCAACCGGTGAGGAACTGGGATCGGTGGACCTGCCGCGGGGAGCCATCGGTACACCCATGACTTACATGGTTGACGGCACACAACACATCGCTCTAACCATTGGCGGCAACCCGCCCGAACTGATTTCTTTCGCCCTGACTGAGGCTGGTCGTGACCTGGGGCAAGTGTCAGGAGAAGGGCTGTACACGGACGCCCAGGCCGAACGCGGCAGGCAGGTGTTTGCACGGTCATGTGGGAATTGCCACGCCGAGACCCCCGGCGCAGTCGCGGGCCAGGGTGCTGCGCCCTCATTACTGGGGGAAACCTTCAGTACAAGGTGGGCTGGTTCCGTGGTGGCCAACCTGCTCGATACTGTCAGGCAGACCATGCCCGATGGTGCACCGAATAGCCTGAGCGCTGCCGAGTATGCGGATGTGACTGCCTATCTGCTGAAATTGAATGAGTACTCTGCCGGGACCCGGGAACTCGACAACGAAAGTCAGGAGCAGCTTTGATTCCACGGACCCAGTCCGAACCGTCCTGATTTAAAACGTCCCATTAACCCGCAGCGACACAGTCGAGCCGGAAGTGCTGCACTGGTCTTCGATCTCTTCGATGATGCCGCTGGAGATACGCCCGGCGAAGCGCTGTCGTTCGCGGCAGAATTCGCTGTTATTGATGATGCCCATGGCATCGAGGCGGAAAGTCATATCGTTGAAGCCAATCCATTCGACAAACACTGACCACATGGGATCGCCGGCGGAAAGTTCGAGATCGTCAATGTCATAACGCAGCCGACCGCCATCGAACATATTCATCCAGTTCAGACCGTAATTCAGGTTCCAGCGGGGAATGTCGTGACGGAATCCCAATCTAGTGCGTCCTCGATAACTATAAAGAAAACGCCTGTCTATTCCCAGAAACGGATCTTCTATCTCTGAGTCTTCCAGTGACAGACTCCCCGTAACCAGCAAGTTGGGCATATCGAACATGCGCATGCGAATGCTGCTGTTAACATCCAATCCGTACTTTTCTCCGTCGCCGACATTGCCGTTGGCGCTACGCAGATCGTCTTCCGAGACAGAGACATCCATACGCTCGATCTTGTCGTGCCAGTCCTCCCAGTAGAGTCTGCCGCTTATGACACCGATGTCATTGGGCAGGCGGTACTCGGCGTTGACTTCATAATTCCAGTACCATTCCTGTCGCAGGTTGGCGTTACCGGCCTGTATGTTGGAGTCTTCATCTTCCGTATCGGTGGCAGCGACAAAATCGTTGAAGGTTAACTGCTGGACAATTTTCTCGATGGTTCCCCGTAACTGGATCGTAGGGGTCAGGTCATACCTGAAATCAACTTTCGGTTTGACGAAATCGAAATCCCGTTTCTTGGATACGTCGCCGCTCTGGGTGATTTCCGAATCCTCATACAACACCGAAGTTTCCAGTGACATCCTGGGGCTGATTATCCAGTTATGAATCGCAAACGGTTCGTAACGAACCTCTTCAACCTCGGAATTGGCGTTGGACACTGCCACCGGAACCAGTCCGCCATGATCTGCCGATGGGGTGCCGCTGGAGCTTGCAAGGCCCAGCGCCAGGTTGGAATCGAGTATGGTCTGGGCCCGTTCGGCACCCAGTTCGAGATCCTGGTTGTCACCAAAGATATCGAAGGTATAGGAGCTGCGCACGATACGCTCCCTGGTAGTACTGGCAGAATCGAGAAACAGATTCTTGCTTTCCGAGCCATCACCCAACACATCCCAGCGTTCCCGGGTCGTGTCTCTGGTGTTGGAATTACTGATAAACAGTACTTTGAAACGGTCACCACGGGCTGTGTTGTATTCGTAATCGCCACCGAGTTCCCAGTTATCAGACTCGCTGGGGGTCGCTTCGCGTTGCAGGCTGACTGTATTGGGAATAACTTTGAGATCGATGGTGCGGCGGTTCAATTCCGTCGGCGTATCACCGTCGGAATACAGCGCATTGAATCGTACGCTACTGTTTGCATTGATTTCGTAATCCAGATTCGCGCTGACAGTTGAATTAGAACCATCGGTTACCCTTTCCTCGCGAATGAAGTCGTTCGGCGACAAATCTCCCAATACCGACTTTTCCTTACTGAGATTCTGAAAGTAAATCTCCGAAGTCCTGGCGCTGAGCTGAAAGTTCAGGCCGCCCTGTTGACCACTGTAAGACAGACTACCGGCAGGTGAGACGGTATTGTCATCGGTTTGTTGAGCCCTGATTTCGTATTGTGTAGTGGAGGTACTTAAAGTTTCGAACAGTACTACATTGACGACCTGGCCACTGCCACGCACATCCAGCTCACCGGAGGTACCGCGAATAATCTCGATATAGTCGACCTGGTCTGCGGTAATTCTCGTCAGCTGGCCACCAGTGCTATTGTTTTTACCCGCAGTGCGCTTGCCATTAATCAGCACTTCACTACCACGGCTTCCTCCTCCGAAACCACGGCCACCACCGCCGCCTCCACCGAAGCCTCCGGGAGGTCCACCGAATCCGCCGGCACCAGGAGGCGGGCCACGGAATCCGCCACCACCGCCCGGGCCTCCAAAACCGCCACCACTGCTCATGCCTGGAATACGATCCAGCATGTCCTGGGCAGTTACCGGAGACCATTCGGAAAAATAGGAGGCTGGATAGCGGATGGTAGAGTCTTCGCCGACATTATCCTGAGCGCGGGTAAAAGCGCTAAGACTTAACAGCAGCAAGAATACCGTTGCGCGTATCGAAACAAATCGTTGTGTCATGGGACGAACCTTTCCAGTGAAATCCACGCTATCAGATCGTGACCACAGGCCTGGAATTTCCAGGCTGGTGAGAGCAGAAACATACGCCAGTATTGCATGGCTGCATCTCACGAGTTGTAACAAATTGTAGGCCTCTCAATTACTTAGGATTCGATCGACAGCTTCCATTCAAGACTCTAAATCGCAGCGCCAGGGAGTTCTGCGCAGCAAAGCATCGTGGGTGGCTCTGCAGACAGCTATTTTTTATGGGGTATTTAGCGCGGGATATACTTGCGCAGTGCCATACCACCGGTGAGTGAACCATACACATTGCCGTCGGCATCGGCGAAAACGCCTTCCTGGGTGCCATCTTCATGGGGATCATCGATGAAGGTAGTGACCTTACCGTCTCGCACACTGGCAATACGAATGCCTTCATCGTAGCCAGGGTTGTTGCGGGGAGTGGAAGAGGAGTCGGTGACATACAAAATATCGTTGTCATCAATGTAGATTCCGCTGGGGCGGCCGAACTGTGACCACTGATCGATAAAATTGCCATCCTGATCAAAGATCTGCACCAGGGCGTTGCCACGATCCCCTACAAATAGGCGACCCATTGAATCCATCGCCAAGGCATGGGGAGTCTCGAACTGACCCTGACCAATGCCTCTCGAGCCCCAGGTCTTGATGAACCTGCCTGTCGCATCAAACTTCATGATGCGCGCATTAGAGCGCCGACCATGGCCATCGCCAACAAAAATATCACCATTAGCTGCAACGTAGACCGCCGAGGGTTGATTAAATTCGTCCACCCCATCGCCACCGATGCCAGCCTTGCCCAGCGTCAGCAGTATTTCACCGCTCGGGCTGAACTTAAACACCTGATGACCTTTGCCGTCGCGGCGGGGATCCTCACCATCGGGACCTTCACCATCGGTCACCCACACGTTGCCATCGCCATCGATGTGCAAACCATGGGGCCGCACGAACATGTTGGCGCCAAAACTGATCAGGTGATTGCCCTGCATATCGAACTGCATGATGGGTGCTAGATCGGAACCGACACAGTTATTGGCAGCGCAGCGATCGAAGACCCAGATACTGGTGCCTGCGGGGTGAATGGCGTAGCCGGCGGTGGAGCCGATGGTTCTGCCTACGGGTAACTTGAAGAAATTCAAGTCAACCGTATAGGCTTCGCTCGGCGTAAATCGTGCGTCATCCACCTGAGCTGTTAACAGTGTCGGTAACAGGCAAATAACAGCCGCGACACCACAAAAAAATCTTTTAACCAACATTCGACTCATTATTGAGGATTCACACAGGAAAAATTACTGGCATCAAATGAGTCGCCACTGCCGTCATACTCGGCAATCTGTGGATAGACACACAAGGGCCGCGTACCGGTTCTTTGGCTCCCTGGCGGATAGCTGGCAACAAGTTCGTCAGGAGCATCACCGCTTGCGACCCACTGATCTATTACCTCCAGAAAATTAACCTTCGATGGGCCTTTGCCTCCGGCACAATGTAAGACACCTGGCATCATATAGAGTTGCACATCCTCTCTGGCAGTAGGGTCTTTGTCCAGCACCTGGTCATAGTAGCCAATAGAACCCAGTGCGGTGAGAGCGGCATCAGACCAACCATGGTAGATGAGCAATTTACCTCCATTGTCTCTATAGGCTGACAAATCGGGATTTGTGGCGTTCAAAGTTGCCGACATCACTGCCACTTCCTCATCGAAGTTGTCGAAGCGATAGGAGGAGAAATCCCAATTGGCATCATGAAACACCATGTTCTTCATGATGCCGGTGCTGAAACCAAACGAGGCATTGGGAATCGCTTGTGCTCCGTTATTGCGTGTACTCGATTGGACTCCACCACTCAGCCAGGATGTCCAGCCGCCATTGTCGCTTTCGCCGCCAAAGGGATAGCCGTAAAAGAGTGGCCGGCCACGGGAATCTGTCGGCCCACTATAGACTTTGCTGATCGCTGCTCTCTCTGCATCGGTAAAGCACTCATCGGTATCGCCTGCAGAACAGGATGGCAGTTCAGAAATACTAAAGCCGCACTGGCGCGGATCATTGAGAATGCCGTCTTCAATTCCATCTTGTGCATCGCAGCTGGATAGAATCATGCCTTCCAATAAGGCCTGCTCTGCTGGGGAGATAATGGCTGCACTCAGATTGCTTGAATCGGGAAACATAGCCTGCTGGATTTGAATACCCAGCGCGCTCAGTCCCGACCAGCTATAGGCCGGTGCTCCGGCCACAATGCCATCGAAATCATCCGGGTAACGCTGAGCTTCCATCAGGGCCTGGCCTCCGCCGCGAGAGCAACCGACAAAATAATTCTGCTCGATATCGGCGTCGTAGTAATCCCGGATTACAGACTTGGCGGTGACTGCGGTACGGTGAACTGCCTGATGACCAAAATTGACCAGCCGCTCCAGATTGTTCAACGCCCAGCTACCGTCGATGCCGCCAGCCTGGTGCCCGGTATCGGTACCAACCGTGGCATAACCGGCAGCGAGAGATCCATAGGCCAGAGAAGAGTTCTGCACACTGCCGACAAAACCGCCACCACCACCCATGACGAATTTACCGTTCCAGTCCTCTGGAAGCAGCAACTCGAAACGGATTTCCGGGCCGATGATGCCGGCCGCCTTGCAGTGAGGCACCGGATTGGCGACTTCTTCTAGCGACGTCCAGCGCACATCCGGTAATTCAGGCAAGGAACCAATATCACAGTTCAACTGCGCCAGAGAAGGCGACGAAACAAACAGTGGGAGTAAAAAAAATACAATTCTGGACATCGTTTCTCTCCAATTCAAATTCAAACTATGTCTTTAAAAGTGCGTCCTGGCTCCTTAGTTTATTCACGCAAGGCAAACGTCGACAAGCCGTTGCCAGATATCACCGACACATATTGCACACCGTCCACCATATAGGTCACCGGTGCCATCACGATCTGCCCGCCCAGATTGACGTTCCAGATCAATTCGCCGCTGCGTGCATCGATGGCATGGAAATAACCTTCCCTGCCTCCGGTAAATAACAGATCCGAAGCCGTGGTCAACATGCCGCTGTCACTGACATCGAACTGGTTGTAAGACCACACTGCTTCGCCGGTCTGTGGGTCCATGGCTTTGAGTGAGGCAAAGCCCACTTCGTTGGTCCAGTTGTTGATCGGGTTGGTGCGCCCGATACCGATGGTCGGCGCGCCCGGTGCCGGTGCCAATACCGAGAAGCCGCCTCCGAGGAAAGCCCGTCCGGGGATGTACTCGGATTCTTCGGCCCTGTAAATAGTGGCGTAGTTCTCCCAGGCACTGAAATAAAACAGCCCCGTGTTAGGACTGAAGGAAGGTGGATACCAGTTGGTTCCACCCTGGTTTCCAGGATAAGTCGGCATGCCTTCCGGTTGCGGAGTCGGAATCGGCCTACCGTTTTCATCCAGTCCGCTGGACCAGTTAACCGTGACAAAGGGCTTGCCTTCCAGAAACTCACCAGTAACCCGATCCAGCACATAGAAGTAGCCGTTACGGTTGGCCCACATCATGACTTTCTTGGGCGTACCACGAAAATTTATGTCTGCCAGCACAGGCACCTGCACGGAGTCGTAGTCGTAGCCGTCGTTCGGCGTAAATTGAAAATGCCATTTGAGCTCGCCCGTATCGGCATCCAGTGCGATGGCGGAGTCGGAATACAGATTGTCGCCGGGCCGCTGTCCGGCGTTCCAATCAGGGCCAGGATTACCCACACCCCAGTAAGTCAGGTTCAGCTCAGGATCGAAGGAACCGGTAATCCATACCGGTGCGCCGCCATGCTCCCAATCGTCGCCTTCCCAGCTGTCATGATTTGCCTCACCAGGCCCCGGGATGGTGTAAGTCTTCCAGGCCAGTTCGCCTGTCTCGGCGTCGAAGGCGGCGACATAGCCGCGAATACCGAACTCACCGCCGCCGACTCCCACCATGATCTTGTCCTTGACCGCCAGGGGCGCCATGGTGACGGAATAGGACTGGTCTACATCGCCTACTTCCACGTTCCACAGGGGCTGACCGTTGACGCGGTCCAGCGCGATCAGTCTGGCATCCAGGGTGCCCATATAGACCTTGTCGTCCAGCACGGCCACGCCGCGGTTGTTGGCACCGCAGCAGATACGGGCTCCTTCTACCGGCGTGTGACGGAATTTCCAGAATACCCGGCCGGTCACGGCATCGACTGCCATGACGCTATTAGGGCGCTCGGTGACGTACATGATGCCGTCGACGATTAGTGGATTGGACTGCCAGGCGCCAAACACCTGGTTTTGCAGTACCCACTTCAACTCAAGGGTACTCACATTGTCCGGGTTGATCTGATCCAGCAGGCTATGGCGCTGGCTCATGTAGCCGCCGTTGTAGGTTAACCAGTTTTCCGGCTCATCCGCCGCGTTAAGGATGCGCTCATAGGGCGCCTGCGCCACCGCAGTGGTAGCAAAGGCTAGCCCGATAGTTAACGTAAGCAGTCTCAGTAAACAACCGATACTCATATCAATCCTCTTCATCATAGTCCCCTCAACGTCAGCAGGTAACCAACCACATCGGCTACCTCTTCGCTATTCAGTGTTGTGGGTGCCTTACTCGGTGCCATGCTGATTTCATAGCTCACCAGGTCCGATTTTTTCAAGGAACGCAGCCGTTCCTGGGAATCGATAACCTGGACGGTATAGGTATCTTCATTCAGCCTTCGCCCGATAATCGTCTCTTCATTGCGTGTCACCAATCTCACGGGTCGATTGATGGGTAGAATAGCGGTGGCCGGATCCAATAAATTTCGCTGCAGGGATGCCGGCGTCCGTACGGCGCCGATATCAGACAGATCCGGAGCCGTCCTGGGGCCGACACCGTTGATCCGGTGGCAGTTCGAACAATCGCCCTTACCCTCAAACAGCGCCTGCCCCCGCACCGGGTCACCAATGCGGACGGCGATTCCGTCAGGATCGAAACCCGCCCGGATATAGGCTATTACACCGCTCAGCTCTGCATCTGCGAAGCTGAATCCCGGCATCTGCCCACCACCGGTGCCAGCGGTAATAATGCGCCGCAGATCATCATCGGACTGCGCCGTCTTGAACTGGCCACGGCGCAGATTCACCCCATCCACAATATCGCCCTGGGGGCCATGGCAGAGGGCACATTCGCGCGTGTAGATCCGCGAACCAGTCTGGATTGCATCGGTTGTATACTGGTGGTCCCCCAGTTCCTGGGCGAGCGCCACCCGCGGTCCCGCCAGCAGTAACAACAGACCCAGAACACCGAGAATTTCCAGGGCTGTCTGTGTTTTTTGTAAAGACTTCATAAAAAGCATCATCATCTGTTTGTTTCAGGAAAGCTGAGAATAATCGGATTTTTCTCAGACGTCTATCAATGGACAATCTCCCTTTGAAAGTGTCATCCCGGTTCTTCAGCGTCAAAGGCTGCGGCGAGAACCCCTAATTGCGCTGCCAAGTTAGGGATCTTCTGAACAAGTATATGACCACTCTGGCCTACAGCCAATTCTGTTATCAAGGCGCACTGGCGCAGTCAGGTGCCGACCTTTCAAGTCAGTTCAACGCAGAGAGCGGGATTGGCTGTACGCCCCTTCGGGCGGGGCCTGTCGTGCTCCGCCGCGTCGTTGTCGTACTTGCCAAGGACGATGCCATTACCTGCGCACGACGCCTAGCGGCAGAGCACGACAGGCTCCCGCAGAGTGGCCATATACTTGTTCAGAGGATCCCTAGTTTCTATGCCCGAAACTCTTTGCTATATTTGGGGGCTGATAGCCCAAAACGCTTACCAATAAACAGCCAGAAACAAAAAACACAAGACAAACAGAGGTTAACCAAGATGAATCTACTGAGAATCAAAACCCTGTCCAGCGGCCTGATCGGTCTGGTTCTTCTTGCCGGCGCTTTCAGCTTTTCAACCGCCCTGGCACAAGATAACAGCGACGGCAGATACCGCCCCGAGGGTCGAACCTTCGCGCGCGCAGCGGCGAATATGTTCGATGAAAGGCTCTTTGAAGCCAGAACCTACGATACGGGTACAGGCGTGGCGGAATTTGCCGGCGCGACTATCTTCTACCCGCTCACTCTGAGTTTCGATGCGCCCAACGGTGGCGTGGTCATGGTTCCAGGGTATCGCGGTACACCGGCAGTCTATGACTGGTGGGGTCCAATGCTCGCCTCAACCGGTGTCATCACCATGATTATCGAGACCAATACGCCTGAAGACTCCCTCGAAGCACGTAAGAATGCATTGATAGCCGGCGTCGAATTCCTGAAGGGTGAGAACGATAATCCGGACAGCCCGATTCGTGGCAAGCTCGATACTTCCAATGTGGGCATCATGGGTCACTCGCTCGGCGGTGGTGCCTCGCTGCGAGCGGCGGAAGAGTTGGGATCACAGATTAAAGCGGTTATTCCACTGACCCCATACTGTTGTGAACTCGGCCAATCCTTCGAAGGTGACCTGAGCGGTGTCGATGTTCCGACACTTATCGTGACCAGTGCCGAAGACACTATTGCGCCACCGGAAACCCATGGGCGTTTGCTTTACGATGCGCTTAACAGCTCCACATCGAGGGTCTACCTGGAATTCGCCGAGGGAGATCACATGCTGCCTTCCAATAGTGGCCAGGATCTGGGGACTCTGGGCACCTATGTGTATGCCTTCCTGAAGCTACACTTCACTGACAACCAAAAATACGGTGAATTGATCAACGGCGACGGAGAAGAGCAGTTTTCTACCTACGAAACCAATTGACGAGTTACCTGCTCTATTAGAAAAGGCGTCGAAGCAAACACTTCGACGCCTTTTTTGGTGGCCGCTTAACTAAACTTTAAGTTTGGATTCAAGGAATTGCAGCATCCGCTTCACTATCTCAATCGATTGTGGTGATGAGTCGAGCACATCGAAGGAATGAACGCCATCGGAGTAGTCAATAAATTCCAGATCACTGTTTCTCGCCCGCCCTTCCGCAACGAACGCCTCGATACCTTCAGTGATTCCCGCAAACTCGTCCTTGCCGGCGCGGACCACCATCAATGCATTGCCCTCGGGAAAACTTTCTGCACCATTGTTAGGGTTTACCACTGGAAACTGCGCGGCAGCATCGCGCACCCCTGTTGATCCATTCAAATCGAGCATGAATCCGTAACACAGCACCGCGCTATCAATCCCCTGCTTCGAATTTAGCAAGTGGATGGCATTCGGTACGTTACCGGAACACGCCCAGAGCCCAATACTATTGCCTTCGATATTAAGCTCGCTGGCATGGGCCTGTAAGTATTCAATGCAGCACAGGGAATCACTGACCGGTTCGACTGTAGTATAGAGCACTCCCACCAGGCCTCTCGCAGCGACCAATCGGGCCCAGGACTTGTAAGACGGCAGATTTTTCAGATGTTTACCGGCTATAGCCCCAAAAGCCTGGTCAGAAAATCCCATTACAAATACTACAGCTCCATACGGACCTGTTTGCGTTTCCGGATAGTAGATATCGAGAGTTTGCGAGTCGTCACCGAAGGCGATTCCCTCTCGAATCTCCCCGTTATAGGGCAGCTGGTAGACAACTTCACTGGTGAAGGCTGCGTTGGCAGCCGGTTCTTGCTCGGACATGCTGTGTCTCCTTTGGTGTGTAGAGACAAAATAGAAAGCCCTCGGTCCTTGGGTAAGGAACGAGGGCTCTGTGGATTCATCCAAATAACTACTCCAATCCTAGTCGATGGACGGGATTACCATCAAGCTCTATCAGATTAGTTAAGCGCTTCGATATTCGTGGTGTTGTCATTCGGGTTTCTATCGATCCACCTAAAAAGTGTGCGAATTAATAAAGGTATACGAAACATGGCGTGAACCAATTTTAACTGTCTAGCTCTCTTCCACTTTTTGGCTGCTAATTTAGTTCTTCTATGCTAGTAGTGTTGTCATCCGGGTTTCGGTCTATCAGCTTGTTTAGAGGGTCTATACCCACCGATATTGGCCTGCTATCCACAATGAATGTAAATGTTTGATTCTCCGAATCGACTCGCTGCTTCTCGATATGAATGATCTCAGGCACCTTGGTTTCTTCATCTTCCTCGCCAAGTACAGCGATATCGATCAGTGCGTCCATGTTTACCTGAGTCTCTTCACCCTGACCATCGGCTTCGAATTTTCTGGCTGAGGTATTGATTGTCACCTCGAAACGGCCGTCCGGTAACTCGGCATAGTGACTGTCTTCGGTCCGTAGATCGAAGAGCACGATCTTCTCGAACAGATCGGTGATCAGGGACTGGTATTCGGCCGGCGTATTCTCGCGGATCTTGGCGAGCAAGTGCCGGGTAGTTGGATAGGGTGGTCCCTTGAATCCCCATTCATCGATAAACTCTCTGAGAATGCGATTAACGATGTCTTCACCGAGATAGTCCTTGAGGGCATACAGCACCAGGCTGCCCTTGCGATAATGGATGTAACCCTGGTCCTCCACCAGCATCAGCGGTAACTCTTGCAACATTTCGGCGCCGCGGCTGTTCAGATAGTTGTCCAGCTCATACTTCAAAAATCGTTGCATATGAGCAGCACCATATTCTTTTTCCATGACCATCAGTGCCGAGTATTGCGACAGCGTCTCGGTCAAAACAGCACCACCCTGCACGTTGGCACCGATGACCTGGTGAGCCCACCACTGGTGAGCGAGTTCATGTGCGGTTACATAGAAGACGTAGTCGATCGCTTCAGGATCGCGGATGTCGGCGACGAAGCCGATCGCTTCCGAAAAAGGAATAGTATTGGGAAATGACTGCGCAAAAATGCCGCGTTGACGGGGAAATTCAAAGATTCGATACTGCCGGTACTGGTAAGGGCCAAAATTTGTGGAGAAATAATCAAGCGACCGCTTCGAAGCCTCTAACATTCTATCTACGTTGACTTCGTGCTTGTAATAGACTTCGAGATCGACATCATTCCACTTGTCGCTCTTCATCTCATAATCAGCTGACAGGAAGGCGACGAAAGGCCAGATCGGCTGATCCATCTTGTAGTGGAAATAACGGCGCCCGTTCTCTTCCCATTCCCGCTCCAGATATCCCGGGGTCACGGCAATCTGATCGCTGCTGGTACTGACGATGGCCTCATAACTGGCACGCATACGAGTGGCCAGGCCGGTATCCCATTGAGTCTCGTCATCGATGTTGGCGGCGCGCTCCGCCGGTGGCAGGTCATAACGGCGACGGCGGTTGTTATCGAGCAGCTCTACTCGCTTGTTGTAACCTGGCAATGGAAACGCCTCGAAGTTGTTGAAAAAAGTGCCACTGCTTAACAGACGCGTGTTTGGACCGTTATTTACGAATCCGGGTGTCAGCCAGTCGATGGTAAAATCTACATCGAAGGATTCGCCGGGTTGCATCGGTTGGTTGAGTTCGTAGATGTAGTAACCGAGCTCTTCATCAGCATGGGTTAGTTCTGAATTCGGGACCTCCAACTTATCGATAGTAAGGTTTGGTGTAACAGTAAAATGGAGTTCCGGAATTGAAGACTGGTAATTGTTTTGTACCGTGTAGCTGCCTTCGATATGGGCTTCCCTCTCCGCGGGGAAAATATCGACTTCGGCGTACATCCCGACAAGGTCCGGAAATTCTCGGTCTTCATACTGCTTGTAGGCTTTCTCATAATCGGCAAAGCCTTCTTCAATATCGAGGATGCTACGCTTCACATTCAGCACATTGGTGTTGTAATAGATGAACCGCCCGGTGACCGTAAATGCCACCAGGCAAACCGCGGCAGCGATAGCAACACCACTGGTGAAGCGTGGCTTAATGTTCTTCCATTTAAAGCGACCCTTCAACTCACTGCCACGCTGCCACACCAGATGCGTGACTATGAGCAACAAGGCACAAAACAGGGTCCAGTAAATCGAGTACCAGACGAAAGCGCTCAGGTTAGGACCGAAACCGGTGAAAACGGAGTACGGTATTTGCGGTGTGGTGAAAAGATACAGGTAATGATTGAATCCCTGCTGGGGCAGAAACAGGACGGCGGCGAAATACATCACCACGACAAACATCCCGATGTAACGATTGCCGGTAATTACCTGAGTAAAAACCGCCAACACACAGGTGAACCAGATCGGAAACTGGAAGAAAGAGAACAGGCCGAAGAAATACTGTAGGAAATCGAAGTCGTAGTACCCCTTCGAAACCTGAATCAGAACCGCCATAAAAATCGCTACCAGCAGCATCACCATGATGACCAGCATCAAGCCTGCCTGCTTGGCACCGATGATGACCCAGTTGGGATAGGGCATGGAATCGAGCATTTCGGACACGCCCACGTTCCTGTCGCGCACCAATAACTCCGAAGAATAGAAGACCAGCACTACCAGGAGTGAAATGCTGTAGGCGCTATTTATAATCAGCAGCATCGCTGAAGTTGTCGGGTAGATTTCCGTGCCAAACATGCCCGTCAATCCGAACAAGGCAAGAGCGCCCACCTGGAACATGCCCAACAATGCCGCCATCAGAAATGCCTTGCCGATGATGATGTTGTGAAATTCGATTCGAAACAGCGACGCGAATTGAACGAGCTGGGCAAGAAAATCAAACTGTGTACTCGCAGCGGTCATCGAAGTACCCGCGGTCGGTGCAGCTAACTCTGGCTTTTTCTTCCCGGAGCACCTGAGCCGCTTCAACCAACTACTGCGCGTGGATACAAAATCCAGAGAAAATGGAAAATAGCGATAGGCCAGCGCAATAAACAACACCGCTAGTACCCCCACTATCAACCGGTTGTAAAGCAGATTGCCTTCCATCGGGACGACCAGCTCGTTCATTTCAAACGGCGTCCAGTAGCGGGTTATATCTGACAACGCTACCTGCCCGAAGGGATCCAGTAAGCTAAATAGCGCAATATCCTCCGGATCAACCAGCGAAGTGATAACCGAGCTGATTGCTACTACTATCAGTATCACGACATAACTGGCCATCAGACTGCGTGTAAGCGTAGCGATAAGAAACGCCAGCGTGGCAATCATCAAGGTGTTGGGAATGGCAATTGCCCAGGTCGCGAACCAATACGCATCGAGGCGCATCGGTCCGAGCCGTTCTGGATCCAACCAGGGCATTAATTCGCCGAGAAAAACCCCCAGAGCCGCCGCAAAATAGACAATAAGGCAGAAAACAATAACACCGCAAAAACGACCTACCAGATAATCGAATTTACTGACGCGAGTGGTAAAGAACAACTCGGCGACGTTCTGATCGAAATCCCTGAGTATCGGGCTCGAAGCATAAGCCACACCGGCGATCAGTGCCGAAAGAAAACTGATGCTGGACAATACAACGACCACATTAAACGGCGAGTTGATATTGACGTTGGTAATGGTACCGCCAACGCTGACATTGTCAGAGACGGTTGCGAGAAAGCTCAGTAAAAACAGTACGGCTGAGACAACATAGACCAGTGGTTGTCTGGCATGGTAGTTCATCTCGAAGCGAAGGATATGGGCAAACATGGGACCGAATTCTCCTGGAAATCTGAAGCAGGCGTGTTGGTAGTTAAGCCGCTATGCTGATCTTATGCTCATGCAGCGTGGAGAAATAAACATCTTCCAGGCTGGCACCACTGGCTTCGAAACCATCACCCGGATTTGCGTCGCTCACGACATGAATCTTGGTTCTACCGCCCGCCAGGGTTGAAAATAACACGTGATAGTTGGTTTCATATTCAGCAAGTTCGGTGCGTTCAACGACCTTGCTATAGACCGAGCCTTCCAGTTGTGCGATGACTTCTTCAGGCTTCCCCTTCATGAGGATATTGCCATCTCCCATGATCGCCATGTCAGAACACAGGTCACTGACATCATCGACGATGTGTGTCGAGAGAATCACCACTGTATCCGAGCCAATGTCCGCCAGCAGATTATGAAAGCGACGACGCTCTTCAGGATCGAGGCCGGCTGTCGGTTCGTCCACAATGACCAATTGCGGATCACCGATCAGTGCCTGGGCAATCCCGAAGCGCTGCTTCATGCCACCGGAATAGGTACTTACCGCGGTCTTGCGCGCGTCCCACAGATTCACCTCATTTAGCAGGTGGTCGACCAGCTCCCTGCGCTCTCCCTTGTCGATGATCCCCTTCAATACCGCAAAATGGTCCAACATCCAAGTTGCAGAGATGCGTGGATAAGTACCAAACTCCTGGGGCAGGTAACCAAGCACCTGACGCAGCTTCTCTTTTTCATTAAGAATATCGATATCGTTCAGAAATGCACTGCCTGCATCAGCATTCTGCAGCGTCGCCAGGGTGCGCATCAAGGTGGACTTACCGGCGCCATTCGGACCCAGCAGACCAAACATGCCCTCAGCGATATCGAGACTGACACCGGCCAGCGCCTGCACGCCATTGCTGTAGGTTTTACTTAAATCTTTAATTGTTAACATGGCTCTTCCTTTCCGCACGCTATCCTGGAGCAGGAGCTGCGTGCCAGCTTGTAATCGTTTAATGTGAACCGAATCGGGAGTGCTAGGTTTCAGCTTAGCAAACCCTATTACACTAGACTACCGAATGATGATACTCGGCACTCCTTCGCCTTTAACTCGTATCATGCCGTTAATTATTAGCACACCCTAGTGAAGAAAATATCCGGATTCATTCATTCTGGTGAACCAAAATCCAGCCTATCCTGAACAGAAAGCCTCGAATTGCGCAACTGACGGAATCCTTTAGCAATTTCCTACAATTTGTCACTGACTGAGAAACCATATAACGGTACAATCCCGAGTCCCAGTTTAATTAAATTAAACGCTGATATGCCATGAATCGGGACGACATTCTGCCCTGCAAATGAGTAATAGATTTTCCATTTTTGCAATTCCGGTAACGGTAACGGTGGCACTGATACTGCTGCCTATAGGGACTACGCACGCGCAGCTAATTGTCCCGGAAGATCCTTCAGACCAGTCAACCGTGGTTTACCCGGCAGATTACTTCGCCGAATACCGGCCCGTCTCTGCCAACGATATGTTGAGCCGGATTCCCGGTATTTCACTGGCGCTGAGAGGCAGTAGCGGCGGCAGAGGGCTGGGGTCTGGCGAAGGCGAAGTGCTGATTAACGGCCAGCGTATTACGGGCAAGAGCAATGAAGGGCGCAATCAGCTGAATCGGATTTCCGCCGACCAGGTGGATTACATCGAGATCATCCGTGGCACATCCGAAGAGCTCGATATTCGTAGCGGGGGCCAGGTGGTCAACGTCGTACTACTCGATCTACCCTCCCGCTCCAACACCACAGTCGAGGTGCAGGCCAAACAGCTCCGCGATGGCACCACGGATGCAGGTGGGCAGGCGTCGATCTCCGGTCAGGCCGGAGATTTCAACTACCTGTTTAACGTCGAAGCAGATCCTCGCTACCGCGCCAGCGAGTCCAGGGAATTCAGTTACGATCCCGGCGGCAAGCTGGTCGAGTTTCGGCGTGAAGATCGAACTCGTGATGAATCAGAATTTCAGATCAGCACAAACCTGGGTTATCAGCTGGAAAAGAGTGTCGTTCAGCTGAATGCACTCTATGAGACTCGGGGCGATACGCCTTCGGACACTTTCCGGGAAATTTATGACCTGGAAGATGGTGAGCTGCAAATCCAGTCTGAAGACAATAACAGCGAGCGAACCAACTGGGAGATCGGCGGCGACTATGAGTATGCCTTCAACAGCGGTGGCAAATTCCGCTTTCTATTCATCGTCAATGATCGCGACTTTCAGTTCACCCGTAATCGATTCAATGTGGTCAATGGTGCTGAGGAGCAGAATCTGTTCCTGGACAATTATGGTCGAGACAGAGAGCGCATAGGCCGTACCTCCTACACCTGGAACATCGATGATGCCCAGGGTGTGGAATTGGGAATTGAAGGTGCTCAGACTATTCGCGACTCCGACCTGCGCATGGGTCTCGATATAGCCGGTACTCCCTCGCCGGCCTACGGAAACCTGGTTCCAGTAACCATCGATAATAGCGGTTCAAGCGTAGAGGAATTGCGCTACGAGACATTCGCCGTCCATAACTGGCAGATAAATACGCGCATGGCGCTGGAAAGCTCGGTAATCGTGGAAACCTCCACAATCGAACAATCCGGTGATGTCAGCAACAGTCGGGATTTTAATTTCGTGCGTCCCAAGTTGGATTACCGCTTCGATATCACCCCTACCTTACAGTTACGCGCATGCATCGAGAAAGATGTATCCCAACTCAGTTTTTCTGATTTCAGTGCTTCCGTCGATGGTAGTGATGAGGATCAAAATACCCAGGCGGGAAACCCGGAAATCAAGCAGGAACAGTCCTGGCGCTACGAATTAAATCTGGAACAGCGACTGCCGAATGACATCGGCGTGGTTAATGCACAATTCTGGTACCGCGATGTCGAGGATCATATCGACAAGGTGGATGTATCAACCAGCCCCGATGATTTGCGTTCGGCTCGAGGTAATATCGGCGATGGTGAACGTTATGGGCTGAATCTCGATATCAGCACCAAGCTGGGCATGCTGGGGTTACCCAACGCCCTGCTGAACACGGGCATCCGCTTGAGAGATTCCGAGTTTACCGATCCCTTTCTAGGCATCAAACGTCGCCAGCGAAACAATGGCCGGTGGCAAGCCAATATGGGCTTTCGTCATGACATTACTAGCTATGGACTGACTTACGGGCTGAACTATTCCGCCAGTTCCAATGGCAGCACGGGACGAAAAGAATACGATATCATCGACATTGAGGAGCGCAAAGACAGCCCTTATCTGTCGGCTTATCTGGAAAAGAAAGCCTTCGGCAACCTGACATTCAGGTTCGAATCCCGCAACATTACAGAAAATGAATATTGCCGAACCCGCACCCGCTTCGTCGGCGCTACTGCGGCAGGTATCGTGGAAGAAATTGAGGATTACTGCAACGGCAACGGAATGGAACTGGCATTTAGAGTCAGAACAACCTTTTGAAGTAGAAGAATAGCCATGGAAACTTATCTCCGAAAAAAATGGCAACACAGCAATAGACTTCTTTCATGGTGCGCATTGGCACACTGCATCCTTCTGCTCTATGGTTGTGCCACCGTGAGCGACGACTCCTCACCAGGCAATGCCGGGTCAACGGATGAAATTAGCCCACCACCCAATTTCACACGTGGCCTCATTCCACTGCGCACGCCGCAACCCCTCTATCCACTGCGTGCGAGAAATCTTGGAGTCGAAGGTTGGGTAATGCTGAGTTTCACAGTCAACGAAAATGGCATCGTGATTGGGAACAGCATCGAAACCATGCAGGAGGAACCGCAGGGTTATTTCGAAACCTCCGCAACCAATGCGGCACGCCGCATGACCTTTGAAAATACCCGCGGCCAGCCCATCGAAGATATCCGCTACGTGTTTCGCTACGAACTGGAAGAAAGGAATTCCATATTGGTGGAGCCACCCTCGGAAGAGATTGAATACCGCGATCTGATTTCCAAGCGCTACATAACGCCGGACTACCCCGAGGTGGCTTTGGAATTGCGCATCGGAGGATTCGTCGTGGTCAGTTTCACAGTAACCGAGGTCGGGACAGTAGAAGATTTACAGATCGAGGAGAGCGAACCCCCGGGAGTCTTCAATGAAGTCGCACTCCGTGCAGCCTCTCGCCTTCGCTTCGAACCCAGGATCGTGTTCAACGCGCCGGTTAGAGTTGAAAATGTCCGCTACAGATTCATCTGGGAAGTACCTGATTGACAAGTCTTGCGCTGATCCCAACACCTGATTTAAATCTTATAAGTTGATGGTCCTATGAAAAAAATTTTCCCAATCCTTCTTTACCTTCTAAGCACACCATTATACGGCGCCGAAATAGACACAAATGATTTCGATGGGGCGGATGGTTTTGAACTGAACACACGAGACGACGGGCTCACGCTGACATGGGATGCCCCGGAAGGCGAAGCCTATATCGATTTACAATTTATCCCACGACGCGGCAACAATGCAGCAGCTCCGCTGATCCGCGCCATGGGAATCGATGCTGAGGCGGCGATCGAGGGAGTCGATCCCAATTATCTTTTCTGGGTGGGAGAACGGGACCTCGAACTAAGAGGCGGCTGGGAGATATTTTTCGACCGCGTGCCAACCAGGCCCTATGCCGTCGAGAAGGGCTACCTGATCCCGGAAAGTGTAAGAGTCGCCACCGAAGGCGGCCGCGCAATCATCGAAATCGATGGTTTGAACAGTACCCATTTCTCTGGATCACTGGCGTTTATCCTTTATCACGACAGCTCCTTTGTGCACATGGAAGCCAGGGTTTCAACAGACCGCCCGGCAACGGCTTTTCTGTACCACGTGGGACTGGCCAAGCCAGACACAGACCAGTATCGGCTGGAATGGATCGACTCACTAGGCAATCCCAAATCCATAGCAGTCATCGAAGAAACTGCCAACGTTTATCAGACGCGCTACCGCAGTATGGCGCTGGCTTCGGATAGCGGGTCGCTGGTCATCTCTCCGTTTCCTCACCAATACCTCTACCCGCTCGATTTTGCCGACAATTTTGGCTACAACTGGGCCGGCAATGAATACCTGGACATGATCGAAGGCTTCGCCTGGGGCGTTCGGCAACCTCCGATGGGTGATCGCCGCTTCGTACCCTGGGTAAACGCCCAACCGGGCAGCGAGCAGAAACTCGGCGTACTGCTCTTTGTGTCGCAGCAGTCAGGATTGGATAACCTGGAAATCGTAAAACGCTACACTCGCAACGATACTTTCAAGCCTTTGCCAGGCTATAAGACACTGAGTAGCCATTATCATCACGAACATTCTATGGGTTTTATCAATCAGCAACAGGAGCAGAATACAACCGGCATTCCAGCCGGACTGGAAGATCCGGATTTCGTGAATTTCTTCAAGCGCATGGGCGTGGACATGGTGCATATGGCAGAATTTCATTTCGGTGCAACACCTCGCCTCGATACCATCCAACGGCTGGAACAACTGCAGGTAATGCATACGGAGTTTGCTCGTTTATCAACTGAAGACTTCCTCTTGATTCCGGGCGAAGAACCCAACGTGCATTTCGGCAGTCACTGGTTAAGCCTGTTTCCAAAGCCGGTGAACTGGGTGTTGAATCGCAACAATGACCAGCCTTTCGAGCAGATCATCGATGGCTACGGTACTGTCTATCATGTGGGCAGCGCCGCCGACGTACTGGCACTGCTGCAAAAGGAAGCGGGGCTGGCCTGGACAGCCCACCCCAGGGTGAAAGGCTCGACCGGTTTTCCCGACAACTATCGCGATACCCCATTTTTCAGGAGTGATCGCTTTCTTGGCGGTGCCTGGAAGGCAATGCCTGCTGACTATTCCCGTGACATGATTGGCTGGCGCGTCCTCGACCTCGAGGATGACATGGCAAACTGGGGTGGCAATCGTAAGTATATACTGGGTGAGGTCGATATCTTCAAGATCTACGAAGACTACGAACTGTTCGGCACCATGAACATCAACTACCTTAAGATGGATGCCATACCGCGCTATGAAGATGGCTGGCAACCCGTGCTCGACAGACTCAGTTCAGGACAATTCTTCGTCACTACCGGCGAAGTGCTGATTCCGGAGTTCGACGTCAGCGGTAGCGAGAGTGGCACCACCTTGCCGGCTCGCATCGACCGCAGCGAGGCAAGTGTCAATGTGAAACTGGAGTGGACCTATCCACTGTCCTACATGGAAATAGTCTCCGGCGATGGTGTCAACATCTATCGCGATCGAGTCGATCTGGCGGACACCCGTGAATTCGGCGTCAAAACCCTCACTATCCCTATGGATCTGCGCGATCGAAAGTGGCTGCGCATCGAAGTGTGGGACATCGCTCGCAACGGTGCATTTACTCAGCCGGTGTGGCTGGGACCCTCTGAATAAGTAGTTGAGGTTTACTTCTGGCATTCGCCAGGCTTGGGTTTTATGCCGATTTTGGAGAGAATCCTATCCTGAACTGACAAATCTGCGAATCGTTCAATACAAAGCAATGCTCGCGAGGCCACATAATGAAAAACTTAAAGAACTGCTTGAGCAATACAAGCAAATGGTTACTGTTGCTGGGCTGGGTGCCCACGCTGTTTATCACTGGCTACTGGATCACACAGATCGATACAGCCGAAGCCGCCGCTGCACGTAAACCCATCATGGTGTCGCGCATCTACACCGGCGAGGATGGGCAGACTCATGTGGAGGAATATGAAGTCCCGCTTAGCCAACAGCGCGAGGGATCGGCCACTGATCTTGCTGCTATTCAGGCTGCGGAAAGCATCCAATTTCGGCGCACTTCCCCGGAGTACTATCTACCCTTCCACAATGCCCCTCGGCGCCAGTACGTGATCACCTTAAGCGGTGAGAGTGAAGTGGAGTTCGGTGATGGGACCAAACTGCGCCTTTATCCCGGACACATCCTGCTGGCTGAGGATACTGAAGGGCAGGGCCATATTTCCAGAGCATTGGGAGACGAGGACCGCCTGTCGATTTTTGTACCATTGCAGTGAGATTCAGCGATTAAATCGATATTGCCCCCGCGCATCGCGGATAAATCACTGGAGCGCAGATCCGATTGACAGTCCCGCAATATCGTTACATGTTCATTGTTGTGATCCCAGGATTCAGAGGCATCAATAGATTATTTGGCAACATGTTTCCTGCAATCTTCTAACTCCAGTATCAATAACAAATGCGTCTCTAAAATGAAAAGAATTGCGATATTTGCGGATGGAACAGGGAAACGCCACACACGTACTGCAGATGGCCAGTGCGTATTGCTGTAAGCAAGAGTGGTTTTGCTGTGAGCAAACGTGGTCAACTACTTGTTCAGAGGGTCCTTAAATAGTACATTTCGATGAACGAGGAATAGAATGTTGGATACCCACCCCTTAAAATCTGCCTACTAATAGTCGAGCCATTTTTACTAATGATGGGCAAGCGAGCCCTACCCCTATTCCCATATCCCGACGACTTTCCATGACAACAAGAAAACACCTCGAGGGTTATAAAGTAGTAGATTTTTCTGCGGTCTTCGCCGGCCCCATCTGTTCACGCTATTTATTGGACTGTGGCGCCGATGTAGTCAAAGTGGAAACTCCCGTGGTTGGCGATATAACGCGTGGGATTGATGGAATTACCCGCGTATTCGCCCACTTCAATGCAGGTAAACGCAGCATCGCTCTCGATCTGAAAAAGCCCGCCGCTCAAGCACTAGCGCGGCAATTGATCGCCGAGGCAGACGTGGTCATTGAAAATTTTCGACCTGGCATCATGGCGAAATTTGGCCTCGATTATGAGAGCGTTAAATCCGACAGACCGGATCTGGTCTATTGTTCCATTTCCGGCTTTGGCCAATCCGGTCCCTTCGTCGATCGTGCCGCCTATGCCCCCATCGTTCATGCCGCCAGTGGATTTGATAAGGTACACACCCTCTCCCAGGGAGACGATGAGAATCGACCTCCCAACTGGGAAATAATGGTCGCCGACATACTCACCGGCGCCCTTGCTTTCGGTGCAATCCAGAGCGCCCTATTGGGGCGTCAGCGGAGCGGCTCGGGCGAACATATCGACATCAGCATGATGGAGTCGATGATGTCATTGATTCCGGCCCACATACAGGCAGCGCAAATGGAAGAGCCGCCTGTGATTGGCAGATTCTACCCAGTACGAACCCAGGACGGGTTCGTTATGCTCTGCATAGTGTCGGACAAAAATTTGCAATGCCTAGCTGCTGCACTCAATCGAGATGAGCTTTTGGAAGATCCTCGTTTTATACGCGGGCAGAGGCATCTAAATTTTGACCAACTCGTCAGTGAAGTCGAAAAGTGGTCCACCACCCTCTCCTGTGAAGCCTGTGAAACGGCACTCAATCAGGCGGGGGTACCCTGCAGCATCTACCAGCGAACTGAAGACCTGTTTGTTCACCCGCAAGTGGTCGATCGGAACTCATTCACAACATTGACCAATGATGAACTAGGCACGTTTCTGATTCAAAATATGCCAATCAAATTCAGTCACATTGATACCACAGCAGCATCGTGGGTAGCTTGGCTTGGCGAGCATACTGATGAAGTATTGGCGGAGAAGTTAAATCTGCAACAGTCAGAGATTGATGCGTTACGAACTAGCAAAGTAATTTCATGACGGCAAAGGAAGGGCTCTCGAATTAGACTTTGTTCACAGGGCCCCTAAGTCTGCAGCTCATATTCTTGCACGAGTGGTTCTATGGGGATTTTCCACGCTTTGTTGATGATCCGAATATGACCGATGCTAAGTGCTCTTTTTTTAGCCAGTAGCTCTGAAGCGCGAGAGCGAGATTTTAAAAGTTTGGATAAATCTGCCGGACTGTGCCCGCGAAATTCCATGGCGTTTTTAAGAAATTCAATAGGATCCAGCGCTTCAATTGGTAATGCTTTTTCCTCGTAGTTTTCTACCAGGGTTGTTAATACGTCCAACTCGTCACCTTCCGGCGTATTAAACTCAGCTTCCATTAAATCCTCAATACGTGCCAGGGTGTCGTTGTAATCCCGCTTTGTTTTGATTGGATTAATGTTCATTATATTGTCTCCGCGTCAATCCTGTCGTATTCAGCATGGGTGCCAATAAACCTGATGTAACCCATTCGATAGTGGTAGTTGAATTTAACGATCAACCTGTAGTTCCCACCTGATATTTCAAATCTTACTCGATGGCCCTGCAGAATCTTTGCTTTGCTATACGCCTGTAAAACCTCGTTGGAACTTGACCAATCTGCCTTTTTGACTTCCTTTCACCATGACTTCAAGGGTTGCTCGGTTTCGGCGTGTTGCTCCCAGAAAGCGATCAATGTGCCTCTTTTTACTATCCTCATTATGATGTTCCCAATACGGGAGCAAACATAGCATGTTCCCACCATGGGAGCAAGCTTGTTGCAAAACCAAATTAGTAAATGTAAAGGATATTTATAGATGCGTATTAATTACTTAGCCAATTTCACGGCAAAATAGACCTTATATTCAATCACCATGCGGCAGGTACAGACCCATTTTTTTATAGATCATAGCGAGTAAATTGTTTCGAAACTAAATCTGTCACTTTTTTGTTGGACGCTTTATTTAGCACTACTTATTCTTTATAGCGACACCTGTACGAATCTCCGGGTGTAACGTGCCAGCATCAAGCACAATGCCGCCATTCACCAACACATATTCGATGCCAATCGAAGGTAACGCTGGATCGGTGTAAGTTGCCTGATCCAGTACTGTCTCGGGATCGAATACCGTAATGTCGGCATCAGCACCAACTCGAATACGCCCCTTGTTTGCCATTGCCGGGACATAAGCCTGAAGGCGTCGCGCGGGCTCGATCGTCATGCGCCTGAGAGCATCCATTAAATCCATAAGCTGCTCTTCTCTTACGTATTGACCTAGCACTTTGCTATAACTTCCGGCACTGCGAGGATGCCCTTTGCCATCGAGGATTCTCCCATCGCTGGCTATCATGGTAAGGGGATGTCTGAGTGCGGTACGCGTCATCTCTTCAGTGCGGCTGAAGGTAATCATGCCCCCCGTTATTTGTCTGTAACGCGCAAAAGATTCGCGAGTGAGGCGCTCACTGGTGGCAACCCACATATTTCGACCGAAGCGATCGTCTTCCCAGGTCTCCCAGCCATCGAATAGCGCAGAACCGATGTCAGAATAACTGGCCTCATAAGGGTACATCTCTGTCGTCACATCCTGACCTGCGTCTCGTGCCGCCTGAATAATGGCCAGGAATTCACTGATCGTTGATCCCCCACTGGAGTTGGCGTGAACAATATGCAGAGGCGTGCCAGCATCGCCGGCACTGGCGATGATTTGACGTAGTCCATCCAGGCCCCCTCGCGTGTGAATATGGGCACTGACTTGGACCTCGGCGGCTATAGAGAGCATGGCTTCGAATTCAGTCTGCGTAGCAGCAGGCGTATAGGCTAGTCCGAATCCCATGGCAATAGCCCCTTCTGCCAATCCCTGACGCATCATGCTTTCCATACGATCCATGATACCCGGCCCGGCAATGCCACCCCCCCCGGGGCCGGTTGGCAAGAATCGACCCTCATCTTCAAACAATGCCATGCGGATTGGGATATGACCGACACTGATGCCGTAGTTCAGCACCTGGCCACCGGCCCTTTCGTTGTACCAATCTGCTACCCGGGCCGTGCCAATTTCGAGCTCGAATCCTGAAGTCACCCCATCTTGAACCATCAGGCGATAGGACTCTTCAGTTTGACCGTGTGCGTGTAAATCGACGAATCCCGGCGCAACGACCAAGCCTTCAGCATCGATGATTCGGTCACCAGCGAGTTCTTGCTCAGAAACAGACACGATACGACCGGCGAGTATGCCTATGTGTCGTATAGCATCCAGCCCCGACTCCGGGTCCATTACGCGGCCATTGTTTATGACCAGATCAAACTCTTCAGATGCCGCCATGCTGAACAGAGGAAGAAAGACTATTGAGAGTACACCCAAAAAAGAAGAGTAAAATTTGCACACAAGCGGCTACCCCCTAAGGCTTATTGAATTCTCGTTTTACCGGACCCCCAGGGCTTTGTCCACAAGAGGGTTGACTTGGAATCTGTGAAACGAAGAAGTTGGATCGATCTAATTTTCCTGAATCAACAATTGGTTTCAGGGACTGCTTAATTAACTATCGGGTCGCTAAGTAAACTATCCGTCGAAATCAACGAAAAAGGGCGCCGACCGGTTAGAGCCGGTCGGCGCCCGATATTGTCAGGACTCTTTCAGCTACTAGTGGTCAAGGCCGGTATGACCTGACTGGAGGCAACTGTGAACCAGAAAGGTCGTCGGGAATACTGTTCTCTATCCTGACCGTGTGGTTCAGCGAACCAATTCCCTCAATGCTGGCACTGATCGTCTCACCGTCGACCAGGTATCCGGAACCTGTCGCACGCTCTACTCGGCCAGCACCCGTTCCACCCGATGTCCCACTCTGCATGACATCACCGGGGAAGATCGTAATGAGCGACGAGGCGTACTCGATCAGCTCAGGGATATTATGGATCATGTCACCACCCCTGGCCTCTTGAACGGTCACGCCATCGATGACCAGCGTCTGGTGCAGGCGCTCCATCGGATCACCATAGAATTCTTTTGGCACGATCCAGGGACCATGCGGCGCGAATGTATCGTGGCCCTTGCCGACGAACCAGTCCGATCCAGAGCCGAAGCCCCCGGGTGGGCGTCCGCCGCGATCGGAGATGTCCATCGCGACCATGTAACCGAATACGTGGTCGTAGGCGCGATCCGCTGATATGTACTTGCCCGTGCGGCCGAAGACGATGGCCATCTCGACTTCCCACTCGATGCGGTCACGCCCGAAGGGCATGATGATATCGTCACCGTCGCCGATGATTGCTCCGCGGGTGGGCTTAAGGAACAGGTAGGGAACGCCGCGATTTTCCTGACGCTGGCGCAGGCGAGCTTGAAATTCATCGTCGTTGCAGCCCTCACAGGCGTGTGTGTAGAAATTCACGGCCGCGTTCATGAGTTTGCTCGGATACTGAATCGGGGCCATGGTGTCCACCGAGTCCACTGTGTGTACAAAGCCTCGCCGGGCTCTGCCACTCAGCAAGTTCTCGTCCACCAGCCAGTTCACGACCTCGTAGATGCGGTACTTCAGACCGTACTCGTATTGCTCGATGAGCCCGAGCATGTCCTCGGGCATGCTCATCTTGCTGTACTGTGGTAGCAGCTCCATGGCACGGTTAGCGGCCGCAAGGTCGATGATCAGCTCGTCGTCTTGCATGACCAGACCGACGGTCGGTACGTCGTTGATCGCAAACGTGCCGACCTTAAACGGCATGACCGACTCCATGGCTTGAGCTGAGACGTCGGCCGGGCTGGCTAAAAACACCAGCGCCGCACTGAATGTCAGGGTGAATAAGGACTTTCTTATCATTTTCTCTCTCCCGTGTTGGGCACTAACAATTTGGGCAGGGTTTATAGTCAATAGTAATGGTATCTCACCTGCTTATAAGACAGACAGAAGGTATCTCCCTGGTGGGCACTTGTCCAGATTTTTCACAGGTGAGCAGGGAGCTGGTTCTTCGGAGTGGGCCCATGGAAAATGGCACGCCCGGAGAGATTCGACGTGTATCTTAAGCTATTGATACATCTAGCTATTTATGAGTTTAACAAGCGAAAATGTTACGTTGACCGAGTGTCACCCAAGCTTCAGCAGCTAGACTTGCCGTCGTCAATCCTTGTTGGACAGATGTCTCCTGACCACCACTCCCTATCAAAACAGGAACACCCAATAGCTGTTTGGGATTCCAGCGGCCACATTTTCTCTAAGCCGTATTTTTCAGACTTCATCAATCATCACCAACATATATTGTGAGCACATCACATGTTGCCCCGTGTAGTAGCTTAATCGCCGTTGAACCTAGCACGATCTTCCAACCAGAATTACCATGGCTGCCGATAACAATAGCGTCAGCCTTAAGCTCTTCTACAAGGTTACGTATTTCTGTAGCAGGGGTTCCTAGCAGTGTATGTTGGTTTGACTTGTCAATTTTTGACTTATTGCCGATTTCCTCAAGCATTTTCCCAGAGCTATCAAGGATTTTTTGCTGCAGCTCGATGGGATCCATAGCATAAGACTCCATGCCCCATACTGATGGAATTGGCTCCACTACATGCGCAAGGGCCAACTTGTCGGGATCGTTGCCCACTAGATTAAGTGCAGCATCAATTATCTTTTTGGAACTATCTGATAGATCAACGGCAACGACAACTTTATTGTACATATTCACAATTCTCCGAAGTTTATATTAGGCTTAGGATTATCCAACATTAAGTAATGCAGTTCTGTTTCCAATTAAGCCACTATTCAATAATTACCCGAGTATTATGGTTCATATCTGAATTAAGCTTTCTATATTGATTTATTAGAATTTCAGATGCCTGAACTCCACCGCCGCTTCCCTTGGTATTAGTCCATTATCGGATAATTATTTAGGAGATCACGAAAGGTATATAAAAATGCTGCCCTTGCTCGGTCCTCATGCATATACTCACCTGGCGTAACAAAATGCATTCGACTAATCGTTCCTCCCCAGACTTGATTCCCAGTGGTTGTTTCCCGCATGGAAATATCAATAACGGCTATATAGTTTAACTCTTCAGTTATGGACTCTGGTCGAACAAATGGATTGATGTCTTGCTGTTCTGGGTTCAGGTTGACATGTTCATACGCGATAGTGACTACCAAGTCGCTACTCTGGTCATTTCTATCAAGCCCCAGTTCCTGAAATGCCCTATCAAACTCATCCACTACGTAGTCACGTAAGAAAATTGGCACATCCACCAACTCCACTCTGTATTCATCGTAGTTTTCATAGCTTCCAGGACAACATAGCGTAACTGAATTGCCAATACGCAATCTGCTCCCTGAGCAACCGCTAAATGCCAGGATAAAAATCAATATAGTGGTTTTGTAATTCAGTAAAATGTTCATTGCTGCCCTCCCCATTGGTGTAACGCACAATTTTCATAAATGCTAGCTTTGGAATGCTTTGTACTGCACCGCTAGTCCTGATGTATTAATAGATTGGGCAGATTGCCTGCTGAGAACGATATGAGCGATACCAAATCCAATAGCAATCCTGTTTTACGGCGTTCCCTGTCTCTTCCTCTTGTTTGTCTGTATGGGCTGGGAAATATTCTTGGTGCAGGTGTCTATGTATTAGTGGGTAAGGTGGCGGGAGAGGCAGGTTATCTGGCTCCTGTGGCCTTTCTACTTGCATCAGTGATAACTGGAGTTACCGCATTTACATTTGCGGAACCGTCTTCTCGCTACCCATTGAGTGCAGGAGAAGCGGTATACGTTCAGCAAGGTATAGGCATAAAAAACCTATCATTTGCAGTTGGCTTGCTCATTATCTTAACCGGCATCGTTTCTGCAGCTACCATCGCCAATGGCTTTACTGGATATCTGGCAGTGTTTATAGAATTGCCAGATTGGCTTGTTATCATTGGCCTCTTATTTAGTCTCTGCCTAATTGCGATTTGGGGTATTGCAGAATCTGTCGGTGCCGCTGCCTTATTCACCCTATTGGAAGTTGGTGGACTGATACTTATTCTGTATGTGGTAGCACCGGCTTTTGTAGACTTACCCCTGCGACAATTCGATTTCATACCAGACACAAATACAGACACATGGCCTGGCATTTTTTCTAGTGCCTTTCTTGCTTTTTATGCCTTTATTTGTTTTGAAGATATGGTTAATGTGGCAGAAGAAGTTAAGAACCCTCGGAGAAATATGCCATTAGCCATTCTATTTGCCGTACTATTTGCAACAGTTTTATACATAGCGATTGCGATATGCGCTTTGTTAGTTTTGACACCAGCAGAACTCAATCAGTCCGATGCGCCACTGGCATCTGTTTATGAGCGTGCTACTAACAGTAATCCTTAGGTCATTTCAGTCGTGAGTTTATTTGCCGTAGTTAATGGTGCGCTGATTCAAATCATTATGGCTTCGCGTGTGTGTTACGGACTATCTAACCAGAACTGGTTGCCAGAATTTTTTGGCAAGGTTTCCACTAAAACTCATACACCAATAAACGCCACAGTTATAATAGCTATAGCCATAATCGTGGCTGCATTATGGTTTCCTATGGTAACTTTGGCTAATGCGACTACCTATCTGTTACTGGTCGTGTTCTCTCTGGTGAATTTTTCCTTGATACGTATAAAGCAAAGAGGTGGATCGGCAGAAAATATTTTCGAGGTGCCAATAGCAGTGCCAGTTACGGGCTTGGTGACTTGTGTTGCCTTTATGCTCTTCCAAACCGCATCCCTACTCTTTTAGACAGTGAGACCCTATACATGAGTGCAGCAACAAATACAGAGAAAGAACACCTGGTCGATCCTGTCTGTGGTATGCAGGTATCGAGTGAATCAGCTCACTATTACGATTATTTGCAAAATCGTTATTTTTTTTGTTGCGAGGGATGCTTGAACAAGTTCAGTGAACAGCCTGAGCATTATTTGAATAAGAAAGAAGCCGCAGCTGATGAACCAGTTGATGAGACAGCTACCTACACCTGCCCCATGCACCTCGAGATCCAACAGCAGGGACCTGGTAGTTGTCCCAAGTGCGGTATGGCGCTGGAATCAATGGGAGCTCCAGTGGCAGCGACGAAAACAGAGTACATCTGCCCCATGCATCTGGAAATAGTACTGGCTCAGCCCGGTAACTGTCCCAAATGTGGTATGGCCTTGGAGCCTACTACAGTAACAATCGAAGAGAAAAACGAAGAGCTCATCTACATGAGCCGACGGCTATGGATCAGCAGCGCGCTCGCCCTACCGGTATTCATTTTAGCCATGCTGGCTGATTTATTTCCCCAGTGGTTACCTGATGGACTTTCCATGTACGCAGTTCAATGGATTGAATTTACCCTGGCAACCCCCGTGGTGTTGTGGGGTGGCTGGCCATTTTTTCTCCGTGGCTGGCAATCTATCCTCAGTTGGAATCTCAATATGTTCACCCTGATCGCACTGGGAGTGTCGGTCGCCTGGTTATACAGCGTAGTGGCTCTGGTGTTTCCAACGATTTTTCCAGCAGCGATGCAAATGGAAGGCGGTGTCGTGGGTGTTTACTTTGAAGCAGCTGCAGTTATCGTCGCGTTGGTGCTACTGGGGCAGGTGCTCGAATTACGTGCTCGCTCACGCACCAACGCCGCTATTCAGATGTTACTCGGGCTGGCCCCAAACTCTGCACGGATCGTGAGAGATGATGGCACAGAAGAAGATATCCCCCTGGATCAGGTCCAACCCGGCGACAAATTGCGTATCCGACCCGGTGAGAAAGTGCCCGTGGATGGCGTGGTCATCGAAGGCGAGAGCAATGTAGATGAATCCATGGTCACGGGTGAACCGATTCCGGTCCTGAAAGTGTCCGATGAAAAACTGATTGGTGCAACGGTTAATGGAACAGGCAGTCTGTTAATGCGCGTGGAAAAAGTCGGTGCCGACTCGTTGCTGGCACAAATCATCAATATGGTGGCCGAGGCACAACGTACACGCGCACCAATTCAGAAATTGGCCGACGTTGTAGCGGCTTATTTTGTACCTGCGGTGGTTGGTGTTGCTTTAATCGCCTTCGCTGTCTGGTGGTTGTGGGGTCCAGAGCCACGTCTGGCATTTGCAGTAATTAATGCCGTTGCGGTACTTATTATCGCCTGTCCCTGCGCTTTAGGGCTCGCCACACCCATATCCATCATGGTGGGAACCGGTCGTGGTGCTACGGCCGGCGTACTAATCAAGAATGCGGAATCCCTGGAGATTATGGAAAAAGTCGACACGCTTATTGTCGACAAGACTGGAACCCTGACAGAAGGAAAACCAAAACTGGTAGGAGTGCACGCGGAGGCGGGATTTAGTGAAGAAGAAGTTTTGCTTATGGCTGCTAGTCTCGAACGCGCCAGTGAACATCCTCTGGCAGAAGCGATAGTGACCGGGGCTGAGACAAGAGGGATTGAGCTCGTTAAGGCCACTAACTTTCAATCCATAACTGGCAAGGGTGTCACAGGCGAAGTCGATGGCCACGTAGTGGCGCTGGGAAACGTCAAATTACTGGAAAGTCTGGATATTGACGCGGCGAAGCTATCAAGCAGCGCAGATGTTCAACGTGCGGATGGTAGCACTGTGATGCTAATCGCAATCGACGCCAAGGCAGCAGGGTTAATAGCCGTCGCAGATCCTATTAAAGACTCAACTACGGTCGCGATTCGTTCTCTGCATGCCGAAGGTATCACCATCGTCATGCTAACAGGTGACAGCGTCGCTACCGCTAAAGCCGTGGCCAACAAGCTCGAGATCGACCAGGTACACGCTGAAGTATTACCGGAACAAAAAGCCGAAGCAGTTAAGCAGTTCCAGGCCGAAGGTCATATTGTTGCCATGGCGGGTGATGGTATCAACGATGCTCCAGCATTGGCGCAGGCCCACGTTGGAATCGCCATGGGAACAGGCACCGATGTCGCCATGGAAAGTGCAGGAGTTACGCTGGTCAAGGGTGATTTGCGGGGAATTGTCAGGGCCAGACGCCTGAGTCGAGCCACCATGCGCAACATCCGACAAAATCTGTTCTTCGCCTTTATATATAACAGTGCGGGTGTACCAATTGCCGCAGGAGTTCTTTACCCGCTGTTTGGTATCCTGTTATCACCAATGATTGCTGCGGCGGCAATGAGTTTTAGCTCGGTTTCGGTGATTAGCAACTCGCTAAGACTTCGACACACAAAATTATGATTGTTGGGGGACACCAATAAAATAGTAAATTAACGGCAAGTCTAAGTATTATTAGATCCGGCCTCCACTTCCCCCATTTTTGGTTTATGCGTGTCCCCTACTCCAATCAGGATGGGCGGAACCGCACCGCTATTCGCTAATATTATTTTTGAGGGGATGGCTTGGTCCACGGAAAAATTAAGAGCTGCCCCAGCGTGGCGTACCTCATTATCACGACCAGCATCCACGGGATAATTCCCATTACCGCCAGGCCAAAAGAAAATTCCAAGATATAGGAATCAGCAGTTTCGAATACGAAGACTATCGCAGCAAACATCCCTACAAAGAACAACACACTGAGCCAGTGTAAGACTGTTAGGAAAACCATTGGACTCGTCCTCAAAATTGGGTTGGCCACAGCCTATCAGAGTTAGGGCCGGGGGGGGAAGTAGGTTTCTCCAGTTTTATCAGGCAGGACTAGGGGACACCCTTACTTTCCAATGCGGCCAGCACGAGTCGCGCCATCTCGATATGTCCCTTGGCCGTAGGGTGGAAGCGAATGCCGGTGTCCGCAACATTGGCACCGTTGACCCAACGATCAGCCGTAGCGCAGGGCCCATGACCTTCTGCGCGCACATAGGCATCAGCGATAAGGCTTTGCCGGCTTGATGTTGCACTCACGAAAGCGTCCTCGAGTCTCTGGCCGAGTGCAGCCAGATAGGCGGTGTCGTCGGCACTCAACTCAAGCTCACTGCAACTTGCTGCATCTGAGGGGAAGACACGGGGATAGGTCACCAGCACAATGATGACTTGTGGTGCCTTTGCCTTGATAGCATCGAGCATCGCACCAAGGTCGGTGGGAAGTTGGTTTACAGCCTCGTTGATCATTGCCTTATCGAGGTTGGCAGTGCAGTGCTCGTCTTGCGCTGTTCCGGCGCAGGCGAAAGTCGATGAAGTGAAGCGAATGTCATTGCCGCCGATTGTGACCGTCACCAACGCCGTGTCACGGCTGACGGCGTCGATCTGTGGGGCAGCACCATTTTGTGGAGTGTCAACGATATTGGCAGTGGTCGCACCGTTGCAACTCACATCAGTGAGCGTGAGACCCAGCGCGTCAGCGACGAGGTTCGAGTAGTTGTGGTCTGAGCGCCCACAGACCCCCAATTGGGCAGCAACGCCTGGCCCTGCCGCGAATGAGCTGCCGAGCGCGACATATTTGGCGCCCTGCGCCACTGCTGCAACGGGCGCATCCTGGGAGAAGGTCGCAGTAGCGGTTAATAGTGAGCAGCACAGTGCAATGAAGGTGATTGTCTTTCCCATGGAATTCTCCTGGATTAATAAAAGGGGCATAGCTCCCCCAATTTTCTGTATCAAGCCGCCCTTTCATCTTTCTGTGCCCGGGCGTAAATAGAGAGAATAAAAGCTATCTCTATTCAAGTCCATGCGTTCTTTACTGGACATTGGGGTCACTAATAACTTAGTAACTTTAGAAACCCCTCTCAAATAACAAAACCTGTTAAGTTACTAAATTATTAGTGTCCCCTAGTCCTTTCAAGAAAGGGAGCTCTCATTTCTTATGCATCGTGCAGCAATCGGGGGAGAGATTGATTCACATTTTGGCTAAGCCAAAATGTTCACCCCTGCGGAGCTGCGCTCCTTTCGAACTGGGGAGTTGAACCAAGGTCTCCGGGCGTGCCATAATCTTGAGCTAACCACTTGAAAGACTTAGGAAACTTCCCAGTCTTTGGAGCAAGTGGTGAAGGAGTTTAATCAACCTTCAATCCTTTGCATCCAGTCGTTTAGAACATCCAGCTGATAACCATCTCCGTAAGTTTCTCCGATACTCTTATATGACCACCCTCCCAATTGATCAATGACATCAACTGGCGCTTGCACCGCTCTTAAACGATCTCTAAATGAATGTCTAAGTCCATGAATCACAACATGCGTCTTGCAAACAACTTTAATCCATTTGTTTAAAGCAGCACTCGCAGAATTTCTGTTACAACCAACTTTATTGGTATAACGAGGAAAGCAGAAATGAGAATTAGTTTTTTTGAT
>PVBE011907896.1_pt1 | contig 80748 bp, 68 predicted proteins | sample 1631181 | NCBI WGS metagenome assembly PVBE01 (sample SAMN08397723, study PRJNA350692) | Marine metagenome, whole genome shotgun sequencing project. | isolation source: water | place: Pacific Ocean | collected 2012-04
AGGACATCGTCTGGTACTCCGCATCGGCCCAGCCGTACGAGCGGCTCGCCTGGTACAACGACAGCCAGGAGCCGGCCCTCCACTACATAGCGGTGGATGGCTACCACAAGGCCGTCGCCGCCTACGACATCTCGGTGACGGTCGACGACTTCCACGACGACCTCGACTGCGACGGGCTCTACGAGGACACCTCCGAGTCCGGCCCCTGCAACCGCATCCTGCAGTTCCCTCAGGCCAACTCGGTGGACGAGGGCTACGTCGTCAGCCACGAGGCCCACTACTCGAACCTCCGACGCGAGGTCGCCTACGTCGTGCGTCACGCCGCCGCAGAGGTCCAGCTCGCGTGGCCGGACACGATGCCGCTGGGGCTGATGGACATGAGCCAGACCGACGGCGACACCCCCGGGCGCGACGAGGGCACCCTCCGCCACCCAGAGGGCACGCACGTCTACGGCAACGACATCGACATCGCCTACTACCAGACCGGATCGGACAACCTGGGCCGCGCCGTCTGCACCAACAACGGCTACTTCTGCACCTCGGATCCGAGCATCCTCGACACGGAGAAGACCGCCTACTTCATGGCGATGCTGCTCGACTCCAAGAAGGTCCGGGTCATCGGCGTCGACCCGCTCATCGCCGAGCAGGTCCTGGACGCGACAGACGACCTCGTGGACGCCGGGACGCTGACCAGCGGGCAGAAGAACAAGATCCGGAACCACCTCGCCTATGGCGACGGCTGGCCCTTCCATCACCACCACATGCACTTCTCGTGGGACTGGGAAGACGGCTGGGACGGCCACAACGAGCTGTCCACATGCGGCCACACCCTCCCCGAGCCGCTCAAGCCCGACGCCGTCCTCGGCCCGGAGGCCCTATGACCGCCCTGCTCCTGCTCCCCGCCTGCATGATCGAGTACGGCGTAGACGGCAAGGACCCCGATGTCCAGGCCCCGATCGGCGACCCGGAGGACGCCGAGTACCTCGCCCTCCCCGACGCGCCGGTCTACGCGAACACCTCGACCACCCTCTACCGCCTCGACGAAGAGGAGTTGAGCACCCTCGGTGACTTCTCGGAGGATGGGGTCCCCGTCGACGGCATGACCGACATCGCCATCGACCGTGAGGGGCTGGTGGTCGGAGGCACCTTCGACGCCATCTACACGATCGACGCCGAGACCGCCGAGCTCACCCACGTCTGCGACACCGACATCGTCATGTACGCCCTGGCCTTCTCCAGCGACGGGCGCCTGTTCGCCGGCGGCGACAACGTCATCGAGGAGATCGACCTGTCCGACTGCTCCGGCAGCGTGCTGACGACCAGCCAGTACCTCACCAGCGGGGACCTGGTCGGCCTCCCCGACGGCTACCTCTACTGGACCGTCGAGGGTGACGACGGCGACGAGCTGGTGCGCCTCGACCCGGACAACGGCTTCTCCCAGTGGGTCGGTGTCATTGGCGTGGAGCGCCTCTTCGGGCTCGGCTTCACCAACGACGAGCTCTTCGGCTTCTCCGCCGACGGGACGATCGTCGCGGTCGACCCGGACACGGCCGAGACCTTCGAGACGAGCACCCAAGGCCCAGGCTGGTGGGGCGCGACAACGAACCCGGTGGTCTGGTGATCCTCCTCATCCTCTCTTGCGCGACCGCCCCAGAGGGCCTCCGCCGCACCTACGCCACAGAGGGCCCGGCGGTCCTCATCGACTGGGACGCGGAGCCCCTCCCGGAGATCCCCTTCCCCAACGACCTGGCGACCCGTCCCGACCCGAGCTCGCCGACCGGCTTGCGCCTCAACGTGCCCACCGGAGCGGACCTCGAGGCCGAGACGGAAGCCCGCCAGAAGCTCAACGAGATGAGCGGCTGGGGTGTCTACGCCCCCATCACGGTGGCCTTCGAGGAGCCCCTGGACCTCGACATCATCTGGGATCGTCACGGTGGGGACGAGCGCGTCGGGCTCGAGCGCCTCGACGACGACGCGGTCTACATCATCGACGTCACCGCCGGAAGCCCGACCTACGGCGAGGCCGTCGAGCTCGACCTCGGAGAGGGGCGCTTCCCCTACGACGCCTGCGACGCCTACCGCTACTTCCCGAACGACGCCCGGGCCGGCGAGCCCAGCGTGGTCTTCGAGACCTTCGACGAGGATCTCGACGGCGACGGAGAGCTGGACTGGGGCGAGGACACCGACAACGACGGCGTGCTGGACGCCCCCAACGTCTACCCGGAGGGCGGCGACGCGCGCGAGGACCTGCTCACCTGGTACGAGCGCCAGTCCAACACGCTGATCCTGCGGCCCATCGTGCCCTTGAGAGAGGAGACCACCTACGCGGTCGTGCTCACCCGGCGGCTCGTCGGCGAGGACCACAACCCCGTCCGCTCGCCCTGGCCCTACATCAACCACACCTCCCAGACCCAAGCGCTGATGCCACTGCACGAGGTCATGCCAGAGGGCCTCGACGTAGGCGACGTGAACTTCGCCTGGACCTTCACCACGGGCCGCATCACCGGCGACCTCGTGGACCTCGCAGAGGCCGTCGAAGGCCGCGGGCCCTACGACTGGCTGGCCACCGAGGTGCCTCCGGAGATCCACCGGGCCACCCCGATGTGGGACGACAGCTCTGATCCCTACAACCTGCCCGTCAGCATCGTCATGGACGCCCTCGGCGACCTCGGCCTGATCGACCCCGAAGAGGCCGCCCCCATCTTCGACAGCTACGAAGCCTTCGCCTCGGTCATGGTCGGCGGCACCTTCACGACGCCGTATCTGCTCGTCGACCGCGACGGCGACGACGACAGCGACGAGTGGTGGCAGCTCGATCCTTCTACCGGCTCGATCGTGATGGGGACCCAGGAGGTCACCTTCACCTGCATCCTGCCCAAGGAGGGCGAGCAGCCCTACCCCATCGCCCTCTACGGCCACGGCTACGGCAGCAACCGCCTCGAGTTCCTGGGCTTCGGCCACGCCGTGACCCGTCTCGGCTACGCGGCCTGCTCGATGGACTGGCCCGGACACGGCATCGGCCTGGGAGAGGAGGAGGAGATCCTCGTCGAGGGCGTGCTGCGCTCCAAGGGCATGGAGGCGCTCTGGTTCCACCTCAACGAGCACCGCGCCCGAGACCTCGACAACGACGGGGTGCCCGACAGCGGAGGGGACCAGTGGTCCGCCGACGCCTTCCACACCCGCGACATGGTCCGCCAGGCGATCCTGGACTGGATCTGGCTCGGCCAGGCCCTCGAGGACTGCGGCTCCGGGACCATGACGACCGACGACGGGGACCTCATCTCCTGCGACTGGGACGACGACGGAACCCCGGACATCTCCGCGGACTCCGGGCTCTCTGTCTTCGGCGGCAGCCTCGGCGGCATCAACACCGGCGTCGCCGCAGGCGTCATGCCGGATGTCGACGCATTCGCCGCTGTCGTGCCTGGTGCCGGCCTGCTCGATGTGGGCATGCGGACCGAGATCGGCGGGGCCGTGGAGGCCATGTTCGGCCGGCTCGTGACCCCGATGTTCGTCGGCTACCCACAAGAAGACGGGAGCCTGCAGGTCTACCAGCTCGTGAACTCCGTCACGGACCTCGACTCGCTCTTCGTGGGCACCCTGCCCAGCGTGCCCGCGGGCGGCCGCATCGTCGCCGAGAACCTCGACACGGGGGTCGTCAAGGAGGGCTGGATCCCCGCCGACGGGACCTTCAGGCTCAGCATCGGCGCCGACGCCGCGGACGGTCTGGAGAAGACCCTGGTCGACGAGGACAACATCGGAGACCAGCTCGTCCTCACCTTCTACGACGCAGACGGGGACGAGATCGCGGTGATGGACACCTGGGAGACCACCATCGAGCACGAGGGCCACAGCTACGAGGCGGGCACTCCGCTCGTGGCCGGGAACACGGGCTTCGGCCACATCCGCGGGACGCCAGAGCTGCGCCGCCTGGCGATGACCTTCGGGGCCATCCTCGAGGCCGGCGACCCGGTGGCCTACGCCCCCTACTACCTGACGGGGCGCCTCGACGACGATCCCATCAACGTGCTGGTGATGCCATCGATCGGCGACGAGATCGTCCCCGTCGCCACCGGCATCGCTCACGCCCGGGTGGCCGGGTACATCGAGCGTCACGAGATCGACGAGCGCTACGGCGTCAGCCAGGACCAGTTCCTGATCGACCGCCACGTCGTCCAGGGACTCGAAGAGTGGGGCCCCTACACCAACGACGAGGGGAGCCCGATCCTCTTCGACCCGGACGACCTCGACGAGGGCACGGACGAATACGACGCCCCCAGCGAAGAGCCCCTGCGAATCACCATCGAGACCTCCTCGGGGGTCTCTGGTCTCCGGCTGCCCTACCACCGCAGCGGAGGCACCCACGCCTTCGGCCTCCCGGAGCCCGATCGACCCTTCGACAGCTCGACCTACTCGGTCTTCCAGATCGGGACCTACCTGACCAGCGGCGGTCAGGACCTGGTCGACGACGTCTGCCTCCAGGACGCCTCCTGCGACTGGATCCCCCAGCTGCCCGAGGAGGAGTGATGTTCTTCCTCGCCACTGCCTTCGCGCAGGAGCCCCCCCAGCCCCCCGCCGAGGAGACCCCAGAGGTCACGGAGGCCGAGGTCGAGCTCGAGTCACGCGACGCCACCTTCGAGCACCACGGAGAGCTCCGCTTCGTCGGCAGCGCCTATCCGGACTTCGCCGTCGACTCCGACGGCACGATGGTGGATCAGGGCCCCGTCCTCGACTCGCGCCTGCGCATGGGCGGCTCGATGGCCATGGGCGGCTCGACCCTGGACGTCGAGCTCGACCTGCTCGACGCGCAGATCGCCGGTGACGTGTGGGGCCTGTCCCCCGATGACGAGCGGCGCCGGGCGGACAAGGGCGTGATGACGCCGGATGCCTTCACCCTCAGACAGGCCAAGGTCTCCGGCCTCATGGGTCCGGCCATGCTCACCGCAGGCTTCACGACCTCGCACTGGGGCCTCGGCATGCTGTCCAACGACGGCGCGCAGGATCCGACCTTTGGCCGCAACGACCTCGGTGATCGGGTCTTCCGTGTGAGCGCCGCGACCCGTCTTCCGCTGGCTCCAGCGCCGCTGGTGCTCTTCGTGGCAGGTGACCGGGTCCTGGCTGACGACCTCGCCCGCTTCGACGAGGGGCAGGCCGCCTACCAGGGCACCCTCGCGGCGGTGCTCGGGGACCGCGACGCGACCCACGCAGGCGTCTACACGGTGTACCGGAGCCAGCGCGAGCTGGACCCTCGCCGCCGGACGCAGGTCGGTGTCCTCGACGTGACCGGCGCACACGTGATGCCGGTGGGGCCGATCGACCTGCGCGTCGCGGGCGAGGCTGCGGGCGTGCTCGGCCAGACCTCGCGGAGCCTCAGCTACAACGCGCGGGAGCAGCTCCTCGTTCGAAGCGCTGGTGCGACCGGCGTGGTCGCGGCGGATGCCGACTTCTTCGAGCTCCAGCTGCGCAGCGGCTGGGCCAGCGGCGACGGCGACCCCTACGACGAGCAGACCAACGACTTCGGCTTCGACCGGAACTTCGATGTCGGCATGGTGATGTTCGACGAGTTCCAGGGTGGCCTGGAGAACGGGGCGTACCTCCAGCTCACGGACCCGCACAACACGGGCAAGCCGCCGGATGGCATCGAAGCCCTGCTGAGCGAGGGAGCCTTCAAGCGCGCCACGTTCGTGCAGCCCGCGCTGACGGTGCACCCGAAGCCCTGGGGCAGCATCCGCCTGGGCCTGACCAGCGCCTGGCAGACCGCCCCCATCGCCCAGCCCTTCGAGAGCCACCGGGCGGGCGGAGTGCCTACCAACCACCTCGGGCAGCCCACGTCCGAGGTCTGGATGGGGTGGGAGATCGACTGGGCCATCCTGCTCTCCGGCGAGCGCGACGGCATGCACCCCGAGTTCCTGCTCCAGGGCGGCCACTACTTCGCGAGCGAGGACCTCGGCTCAGGACGGCACGACCTCGTCGCCGGTACCGCCAGGCTGCGCTGGTAGCCGAACCCTTCCGGCAGGCCCGACCTCGCCTGGAAGCTCCAGGTCCTCTGCGAGGCCGATGATGAGGTCGTGGAGCTCTGCTCGCTCCAGCTTCAGGCGACGGATGGCTGCGCTGCGTCGAGCCCGGGTCAGCCTGACCCGGACCGAGCGCATGGTCTCCTGCGCGACCCGCAGATAGCGCAGCGCGATGGCGCCACCGAGGATCGCCAGCGCCGTGGACGCGATGCCCGTCATCACCGCCCCCTCCGGCATGTTGGGGAAGAGCGTGTGCAGCAGCACGTGGGCTCGCGCGGCGAGGATCCCGATGCCGATCCAGGTGATCGGGAAGGCGAGGGACCCGAGCAGCGCCTTGATCGTGGCCTCGTCCTTCCTGCGCTTCTTGAAGTACTTGGACGCCCCCCAGACCAAGAGCGCCGTAGGGCCGTTGACGAGGTAGCCCAGCAACAACACAGGCGGCATCAGGAAGAAGACCAGCAGGATCTGCAGCACCAGGATGCCGTAGAGCCAGGGCGAGGCCAGCCGTGGGTCGCGGTCCAGCTCGTGGTCCTCCAGCCCGAGGGCGCGGAGGTCGCTGTTGTACTCGCGGACCCGGTCGACGACCTCGTTGACGTGCTCCGGGTGGGTCTGGAGTCGCTGGTAGTAGCCAGCCCACACCCGAGCGAAGCCGAGGATGCGCTCCTCCATCTTCGTGGGCCCGAGGTCGACCTCTCCGGCTCGCAGGGCCCTCTCCGCTCGGACCAGCTTCCGCGCCCGGTGCATGAGGTGGTGGAGCTCCCAGCTCTCGGTGGCGTGCACCACCTCGCGCAGGACGCGGTTGATCTCGTCGGTGAGCTTGCGGCTGCGGCTGCGGGCGAGATCGGGGTCCTCGTCCTCGACCGGAGAGATGTCCAGATCCGCTGTGAGCTGGATGGGCGGATGGAAGGCCACCAGGGCGCTGCTGCGGAAGGCGCGCTTCTCGTCGTAGTGGAGCCCGACGGGGATGATGACCGGAGGCTTCGCGCCCTGGGGACTGAGCTGTCGAGCGCGGTAGTAGAACCGAGCAGCGCCGGTCTTGAGCGCGAGCAGGTTGGGGTTGTCGTGGCTGTCCCCTTCTGGGAAGAGGCAGCTGAAGGAGCCCCCCGCGACCTCGTTGGCCAGGGCGTCGAGGCTTCGGAGGTTGGCTTCTCGACGGACCTCGGGATCGACGACGCCCTGATCGACGGCCCGGTAGACCGGGACGGTCCCGATGAGACGCATGAGCAAGCCGAGCCCCGGAACCCTGAAGAGTCCGTGCCGGGCGCCGAAGACGACCTGCATGGGGAAGTGCGTGATGATCAGCCCCGGGTCCACCATCCCGTTGGGGTGCCAGGACACCAGGATGCCGCCGCCGTCTGCAGGCAGGTGCTCGAGCCCGATGACCTCGACGCGGCGGAAGAACATCCGCACGACGAGACGGAAGAGGCCAACGACGGCTCGATAGCTGCGACGCACCTGCGGATTGTGGCATCCAGTGCGATAGAAGGAGCCGTATGCACCTCGCACTGCTCGCCACGGCGCTCGCCGCCGGGACCACCATCCCGGCACCAGGCACCGATGTCCTGCCAACGATCGACTTCGACGGTCTGCCCGAGAGCGCCAACGTCCAGTCGCTGGATCTCGAAGGAGAACCGCACCAGGTTCGCGCACGCCTACTGCTCGACAAGACAGCCGTGCACGCCGGCGAGACCGTGCGCCTGGGCGTCCACCTGGAGCAGAAGGAGAACTGGCACACCTACTGGCACAGCCCGGGCGAGGTCGGAAAACCCACTCACGTCGAATGGGACCTGCCAGAGGGCAGCGTCGTCGGCGACCGCGTCCACCCAGCGCCCGCCTACTTCGAGTACATGGGCATCAAGAGCTACGGCTACGACGGCCAGGCTCTCCACCACGTCACGATCGAGCTGCCAGGCGACCTCCAGCCCGGCACGATCGAGCTGGGCGCGAAGGCCGACTGGCTGGTCTGCGAGGTCCAGTGCATCCCGGGCGAGGCGGAGCTGCGCCTGCCGGTCGAGGTCGTCGCGCCAGAGGCCCCGAGCGAAGACACGCCCTGGGCACCGCTCTTCGACGCCGCCGAGCAGAGCTTCCCGATCCCCCAGGCAGAAGCCACGGCGCTCTTCGTCGAGTCCGCGGTCTCCCAGGACGTCATCCGACCGGACGACGAGTTCACCCTCGCGATGCGCTTCGTCGCCACCGATCCTGCAGCAGAGATCGTGCAGGAGCAGGGAGCCTGGCCGCTGTTCACTCCCATCACCAGCGAAGGCTGGATGCTGATGGACCAGCGGGTCTCCACCGACGAAGACGGCAGCGTCCGCATCGAGATCGACGGCTACGCGCTCGAGAACGAAGACGGCAGCCTCCCCACCGCCCAGCGCGTCGGCGGCCTCTTCCAGGTCCGACTCGAGGACGAGTGGATCCGCACAGAGGTCGTCAGCGAGCTCCCCTTCGCACCCCGGGACGCGGAGGTCACGCCCTCGAGCTCCCCGCTGTTCTCGGACGGCGCGGAGCTGGTCACCGAGACACCGATCGTCGAGCCCGAGACCGCGGTCGCAGCCAGCACGGGCCTCTTGGACGCGCTGCCCTACCTGGGCCTGGCGCTGCTCGGTGGCGTGCTGTTGAACGTCATGCCCTGCGTCCTGCCCGTCCTGACCCTCAAGCTCTACGGCCTCATCGAGCAGGGCGGCATCACCAACGCCGAGCGGCGCCGCGCCGGAAACTGGTACACCCTCGGCATCCTGGCGAGCTTCGGCGCGCTGGCGCTCGTCATCATCGTGCTCCAGCAGTTCTTCGACTTCCAGGCCGGCTGGGGCTTCCAGTTCCAGTACCCGCCGTACGTCATCGGACTCGCCACCATCGTCTTCGCCTTCGGGCTGTCGCTCTTCGGCGTCTTCGAGATCCCGGCCTTCGGCGAGACCGCCATGAGCGACGCCTCCGACAAGGAAGGCGCCCTCGGCTACTTCCTCACCGGCGCCTTCGCGACCCTGCTGGCGACACCCTGCTCGGCTCCCTTCCTGGGCACCGGCATCGGCTTCGCCTTCTCGCTGCCCTCCTACCTCCTGTTCCTCTTCTTCCTCGTCGCCGGCCTCGGTCTGGCGCTGCCTTTCCTGCTCGTGGCATGGATCCCGGCGCTCTACCGCTTCATGCCGCAGCCCGGCGCCTGGATGGAGACCTTCAAGCAGCTCCTCGGCTTCACGCTGATGGCAACGACGGTCTGGCTGGTGGACGTACTGGCGGCCCAGACCGGCACGGAAGGAGCCTTCGGCGCCCTCGTGTTCCTCACGGTCGTAGGCCTGGGCTGCTGGATCTTCGGACGCTGGGGGGGGCTCGGGGCGACCGCCCGCAACCGACTCATCGCGGGCCTCGTCGCGGTCACCCTGGCGGTGGCGACTGGCTGGAGGTTCCTCGTCACCGAGCCCCAGGCCGCGGTCGACTGCGATGACGGCGCGGTCGTGGCCGTCGACGACTTCGACTTCAGCCACGAGATCCCCTGGCAGCCCTTCACGGAGGACCGGGTCGCCGCCTACGAAGGCAACGTCGTGTTCATCGACTTCACCGCCGAGTGGTGCCTCACCTGCAAGGTCAACGAGAGGACCGTGCTGGAGACCGACAAGGTCCGGGGCGCCATGGCCGAGCGCCGGGTCGTGCCGGTCAAGGCCGACTGGACCAACCGGGACGACACGATCACCGAGTGGCTCCAGCGATACGGCAAGGCCGGCGTGCCCTTCTACCTGGTGGTGCCGGCGGACCCATCGAGGGACAACATCGCCCTGCCAGAGGTCATCACGCCGGACATCGTGATCGAGGCCCTGGACGCAGCTAGCTGATCAGCCGGGCAGCATCGAGCGCGCCGTAGGTGAGGATGCCGTCGCAGCCGGCCCGCTTGAAGCCGACGAGGCTCTCGAGCAGCACCTTGTCCCAGTCGAGCCAGCCCCGGTCCGCGGCCCCCTTGAGCATCGCGTACTCGCCGCTGACCTGGTAGGCGAAGGTCGGGACGCCGAACCTGTCCTTCACCCGGCGGCAGACATCGAGGTAGGGCATGCCGGGCTTGACCATGACCATGTCCGCACCTTCCTCGATGTCGAGGGCGACCTCGCGGAGGGCTTCATCGGAGTTGGCAGGGTCCATCTGGTAGGTCTTCTTGTCCCCTTTGCCGAGCATCGAGGCGCTGCCGACCGCGTCGCGGAAGGGGCCATAGAAGGCCGAGGCGTACTTCGCGGCGTAGCTCATGATGGTGCAGTCCTCGTGACCGGCGTGGTCGAGGGCGCCCCGGATCGCGCCGATGCGGCCGTCCATCATGTCGCTGGGCGCGATGACGTCGCAGCCTGCCTCCGCCTGGACGACGGCCTGGCGGCAGAGGACCGCGATGGTCTCGTCGTTCACGACGTAGTCATTCACCACGAGGCCGTCCTGCCCGTGGGTGGTGTAGGGATCGAGGGCGACATCGCAGATGATGCCCACATCGGGGACCGCGGCCTTCGCCGCCATCACAGCGCGACAGACGAGGTTGGCGGGATCGGCGGCGAGCCGCCCGTCCGGGGTCTTGAGCGCGGGGTCGATGACCGGGAAGATGGCGACGGCGGGGATGCCGACATCGGCCGCCATGCAGAGGTCGGTGACGAGGGTGTCGATCGACAGACGCTCGACCCCGGGCATCGAGGCGACCGGCTCGCGCACGTCGACACCCTCCTTGACGAACACCGGCCAGATGAGATCCTCGACGCGCAGGTGGTTCTCGCAGATCATGTCGCGCAGCCACACGTGGCGGCGGTTCCGGCGCATTCGGGTCGTGGGATAGCTGGGCATGTGCCCTGGTAACGTCTGGCGAGGAGGCGCCGTGAGCGAGATCGAGACAGCCAAGAGGATCGAGGCCATCCTCCAGGACCACGCGAACGACCCGGCGGTCCGGCGGCTCCACATCCGTGTCTCCGAGCTCGGAGAGAACCAGACGGACGAGTGGCTCCAGTTCAGGGAGCTCCAAAAGGCCTGCCGCGAGAGCGAGGCCCTCAGCGAGGCCTTCGAGGCAGGCTTCGGCAAGCTCCAGGATCTCCACATCGGCGATCCGAAGGCCGGTCCGCTCGTTCAGGGCTTCAACACGCTGATCGAGACCTCCTGGGAAAAAGCCTGAAAAAGCCCTAAAGCCCGCGCGCGCGCGGCCGATGACGCCGACGATGGCGGACTTTCACCTGCTGTGGCTCCCACTGTTCGGGGCCTTCCTGCACGTGGCGGTCGCCGCCGGCCTCTGGGCCTACGACAGGCACGCGCTGAACCGCCTCGCGGCCGCCGTGGTGGCCATCCGCGGCCTCCTCCTACTGGCCACGTACGGCCTCCGAAGCGCCGGGAGCATCGAGGAGGCGAGCCTCTGGCTGGACGTGCTGTCTTCCCACTTCATCCTCGCCGCTGCCGGCCTCCACTTCGTGTGGGTGTGGACAGGGCGCCGAATGAGCGGGCACGGGGCCTCGCTCCTCTACAGCGCTGCCGCCACGATGGCGGCGATCATGGTCTTCGGCGATCTGCGCCACGTGGTCCCCGCCGAGACCGGCTTCGTCGTGGAACTCGGCCACATGGCGACAGTCGGCGAGGTCCTGCTGTTCTGTTCCGCGCTCGTGGTCATGGGGTCCGCGGGGCTCGCGGTCCACTGGGTCCTCGGCCACGAGCGAGGGCGGCGAGGGCGCCACCTCTGGGTCCTCGTCGGGCTGGTGCTCCCACCGGTGGTCACCCTGTCGCTCGAGGTCCTCCCGCGGCTGTTCGGCGCCCCGGAGACCCCGCTGTTCCTGGCCCCCGCCTGCGTCATCCCGGCGACCCTGCTCCTGGCCTACGGCGCGACGCGCCACGAGGCGATCACGCCGCTGGCCGGGTCGCGCCAGGTCATCCGCTGTCTGAACGAGGCCCTCGCCATCACCGATCCCCGCGGCATCATCCGCCTCGCCAATCCCGCCCTCTGCCGGCTCACGGGCTACCCGGCGGGCGATCTCGAGGGCCGCGACCTCGGCGTGCTCTGGGACCGGTCCATGAGCTGGCCCGGGGGCTTCGACATGCGCTGGCGCCGCGGGCACGACACCCTCACCGAGGGCGCCCTGTTGACGCGCGAAGGAGCCAGCGTGCCCGTCCTGCTCTCGATCGCGCCGGTCCGGGACGACCGCGACCAGGTCATGGGGCTGGTCGCAATGATGCGCGACATCACGGTCCGCAAGCGCACCGAGAAGGAGCTGCGCAAGGCCAAGGACACGGCAGAGGCCGCCACTCGGGCCAAGTCGGCCTTCCTCGCGACAATGTCCCACGAGATCCGCACGCCGATGAACGGCGTCATCGGGATGACCGAGGTGCTGCGAGACACGCGCCTGTCCACGGACCAGCGTGACTACGTCGACACGATCAAGCTCTCGGGCCAGACCCTGCTCGACATCATCAACGACATCCTCGACTTCTCGAAGATCGAGGCTGGCCGCATCGAGATCCAGGACGAGAGCTTCGATGTCCGCGCCTCGATCCAGGAGGTCGTCGACCTCTGCCAACCGAACGCGGACAAGAAGGACCTGGGCTTGCGGGCCTGGATAGATCCGGGGGTGCCTCGGAGGGCCTTCGCGGACCCGATCCGCCTGCGCCAGATCCTCATGAACCTCGTCTCGAACGCCGTGAAGTTCACCCCAGAGGGCTACGTCGAGCTGCGCGTCCGAGCCGAGCCCCGCGGGCGCGATGGCTGGTGGCTCGACTTCGCGGTCGAGGACACGGGCATCGGCATCCCCCACGACCGCATGGATCGGCTCTTCGAGAGCTTCTCGCAGCTCGACTCCTCCGTCACGCGACGCTTCGGCGGCAGCGGCCTCGGTCTGGCGATCAGCAAGCGCCTGGCGGAGCGGATGGGCGGGGGCATCTCGGCCCAGTCGGTAGAGGGCAGAGGCTCGACCTTCCACGTCAGGATCCGCGCCGGGACCGCCCGCGCCGCAGAGATACAGCCCATCGACCTCGGCTGCGTGCTCTTCCCCGAGCCCAGCCGCCGCCGCATCCTGTTGGCAGAGGACAACCCGGTCAACCAGAAGGTCGCGGTGCTCTTCCTTCGGCGCCTCGGCTACGACGCCGTGGTCGTCGAGGACGGCGAGCAGGCCCTGGAAGCCATCGCGAAAGAGGCCTTCGACATCGTACTGATGGACGTCCAGATGCCGGTGATGGACGGCCTCGAGGCGACTCGCAGGCTCCGCACGTGGAACCGGGACATCTACGTCATCGCGATGACCGCGAACGCTCTGCGCGGCGACCGAGAGGCCTGCATCGAGGCCGGCATGGACGACTACCTCAGCAAGCCCTTCACCCCGGAGCGGCTGGCAGAGTCCCTCCAGGTGGCCCGCGTCTCCACGGAGGACACGCTCTCCGGAGTCCACGCCCACCCAGCGCGGACGCTTCTGCTGGCCGAGCTGAGGCGCAGGAAGACCTAAGGTCGGTGGCATGCTCTGGCTCGTCGCTTGCGCGCCCGAGTCGAGCGTGGCCGCGGTGAAGGCAGCCAGGTGCTCCTCCAGGCGACCAAGCTCGGGGAGGCCCCAGGGACGGGCCTGGAGTACTGCGGGTGACGCATCGTGCGCATGGAGAAAGCCGGTCGCACGTGGCTCGAGGAGCAGCTGGGCGAGAAGAGCGCGTGACCACCGTCGCGCGCATGGACCTCGTCGGCGAGCTTCTGGCCGAAATCCTGCCCCAGCAGGACTACGCCTCCCTTCGGTGTCCCGGACAGCCGGACCTCGATGGCGCGCTGTTTGCGCCCTACAGCCGACGCATTCCCTTCCTCGGTCGCGCCCGAGCGCTGCGGCCTCGCGCCGGCGTGCCGCTCAAGGTGCGCAGCCAGGGCGCCGCAGGCAGCTTCAGCTTCTTGACCCAGCTCGTCGGCTTCGAGAGCAGCGGGCGCATGCTGCTGGCCGTTCCCGCGACGGTCACGAGAGAGTCGATGGGCCGCACCAGGCTGCCGAGCGCGACCGAGCTCGAGCTCTTCATCGACGAGGAGTGGGTCCCTGCTCCGCTGGGCCGCCTCGATCATCGCGGCGTCACCTTCACCTTCAGCGCGATCTTCGCCCGTCACATCCAGGGTCGACGCGTACGCGGGCGGGTCTCGGCGAGCGGGGCTCGACCGCTCCCGGTCCTGATGAAGATCGAGTCCGTCCAGGTCGCGCCGGGCACAGGCGAGCGCATCGCCCAGGCCCGCTTCGTCGACCTCTCCGCTGGTCATCGCAGGTGGATCGACTCCCTCGGGTAGCGTTGCGCGGTGCGAGAGGTCACCGACTGGCTGAGGAAGCACCGGCGCAGCTTGCGGCCGGCCACGCAACAAGAAGTGCGCCTGTTGTACCGGGTGGAGCTCGCCGACCCGCCCCTGTCAGAGCTCCGGGCGCTCTATGCGGAGAGGGTCGAGCCGCTCTCGGCGCTCTCTGGCGAGGGTCACCCGCCGGCCCTGGTGCACGAGCTGCTCAGGCAATGGCAGCTCGATCTCGATGAGCTCGAGGCCTTGGAAGGCGACGCCCGCGAAGCCGCCGGGCTGACCCTGGGTGTGGCCGCGGTCCTCGTGGCCTCGGGCATCGTGGCAGGAGGGGTGCCGCCCTCGCCCGGGGCGCTGCGGGGGGTGGCGGATGCCCTCAGGAGGAGCGCGAGCCTCCTGGGTCCGTGACGGTCACCGCCTGAGTCGGGCGCCTGGCCTATCGTGCCTCGTGGACGAGAGAGCCCTTCGGACAACAGAGACCGAACAGCTCCGGGCGAGGATCGCCGGCGTCCCAGACGCGCTCGTCGAGGCCGCCCGTGTGATCGGCTTGGAGCGGTGGGAAGAACACAAGCTCGACGACGACCTCCTCCTCGTCCTCGAGGGCAGCGGCCGCCACCTGGGGATCGGCTTCGGACGGACGGTGGGCGCAGACCGGCTCGTCTTCGACACGGCCATCGCCGGGCCCACGACCCACCGGAGCCAGCTGTTCCGCGCATCCGACCGAACCAGCGCCATCCGTGTTCCCGTGGGCGACCCCGCCCCGATCGAGCTCTTCGGCGCCATCGCAGAGGAGCTGCAGCGGTGATTCGAGGAGCTCGACGAGCGGGAAGAGGAACAGCTCCGCTCCCTTCACGACCGCTTGGACGAAGACGGCAGGATCAGGCCCGGACCCTATGAGCTCCTCCAGACCCGACTCGTGCTGGTGGCCCTCGACCTCCCGCCGTGGCCCGCGAGGAAGCCCGCCCGCGCCCTGCCCTTTTCGCCCGGCTGCGGGACGCTCCTGGCGCTCGCCGACTACCCGAAGGTCGTGACCCCCGGCGCGGAGACCATGACCTACAGGGAGGCCGCCATCTTCGCGCCCCGCCTGATCTCCGGCCGCCCGCCCCAGCTCTGCCTCGAGAGCCGGTGGATCCGACCGGACGATCGCATGGCCACGCTGGTCGGGCGAGAGCTCTTCGGCCTGCCCAAGCGGGTCGGCGAGGTGCTGCTCGAGGACCGCTTCACCGAGGTCCGCCACGGGGCGACCTCCTTCCGGTTGAGCTGGGAGCGCCGCAGCGACTTCCACCACCTCGAGGTGGCGAGCGAGTGAGCGACCAAGATGATGGGCTTGAGCCTCCCAGGTCCGCTCGGCTTCAGCTTCCTGGAGTTCGGCGGCCCCCGCCTGCCGTCCATCCCCAGCTTCCGGCGCTACGGACTCCCCCTGGTCCCGGGCGAGTTCTTCGAGCACAGCCAGGACACGGTCTTCGTCCTCGCGGGGCACGGGCGCCCCCTGTTGCGCTGCAAGCACAGCAGCCACGGGATCAGCTACCCGACCGAGACCCTGCACGTGGCCCTTGGCCTGGACCCCGACGCCGTGCGCATCCAGGCTCGCCGGAGGCTCCCGCCAAGGACCGTGGACGGCCCGCGGGACGGCCTCGTCGAGGTCCGGCTTCCTCCGGTGGAGCGCAAGCCGACCCGCGAACATCCCTCGGGCATCACCCTCGGCTTCGAGGGGGCCTCGAGAGCCACGGTCTGGGACTACGAGGACCTGGGCGACGGCCTCTTCGGCTCCGCCCCCGACCTCTGCGTCGGAGTCGTCGCGCGCCTGGAGCTCCCGCCGCTGTCCTGGCTTTAGAACCCGTCGAGCACGACGCCCCACTCGACGGCATGGGCGCCGCTCCGATCCACCGGGTGGATGTCCATCGGTGCGAGATCGCAGGACTCTGCGGGCTCGATCACGAGCCACAGACGCTCGACGCGCAGCGGCGGGTCCAGCTGGAGGCCGGCGAGACGGGCGACGTGGCGCTGGGGGTACACCGCGTACAGATCCGCGTCGGGGAGGTCCTCGACCCAGGCCTCGTGGAAGTCCGAGACCTCTCGCTCATCGAAGCCGTATTCGCGAACGATATCAGTGATCTGGCTGAGATCCTGGGCGCACATCCCGCGCTTTGTGCGCAGGGAGGCGTGCTGCGAAGGGGTCAGGCCGACCTCGTAGAACAGGAAGTCGAAGCGCTCTCCGCCCTGAGTCCACGTGCCGTCCGGCCACGCGACACCCGCCCAGCCGTCCTCGTACGCAGGCTCGCTGGCGATGACGTTCTGCTTGGGGTCCAGCCTCAGCCGTACGGACATCTTCGTGGGTTCGTCCGGGTAGAGGTAGAGGTTCGGCTTGTCGGCGCTGATGCACTCGTCGAGGTCGAAGTCGATCTCCTCCTCGACGCACTCGACCACGGAGACGGTCTGGTCGTCGCTGTAGCAGTCGCTGTTGTCCCAGGAGGTGATGACCCAGTCGACGCCGCCGGTCAGGTTGAGCTCGTACTGTCCGTCGGTGTTGGTCTGTGTCCGGATCGAGCCTTCCTCCTCGCCGCCCGGGTAGGCCTTCACGGTCGCCGCGGCCGCTGGCGAGCTGCCGCGGGTGACGGTGCCGTAGACGAAGCCTTCTGTGCTTCCACACTCGGCGCTGCTGTCCAGGCCGGACTCACCCGTGCTGCCAACGCAGCCAAGGGCTGTCAACGCTATGATCATCGTTGTCTCCTCACTCCACCTGCGAGACCATTAAAGCCCGAATGCGTGGACCTTGCTCGCATCGTTCGCCTTCGCCCTGACGGTGGTGCCCGAGCAGCACCCGGTGCAAGAGCTCTACCTGGAGCACGATCCGGCGAGCGGTTCACAGATGGTGCTCGCGCCCACCAGCGATGGCCACCTCCGCTTCGACGGTCACCGGGCCGAGGTTCGGAGCACGAGCTTCCCCCAGCTCTTCCAGCACCTCGACAGCACCGGCGCCGTCACCCAGAGCGCCTACCTCTGGCCGGACCAGCCGACCCCCGACTACCCGGTGGGCTCGAGCCCGGAGACCGCCCTGCCCCCACGGGTCGCAGACGCGGTCGAGAAGCCGATCGCCCTCTACGTCGAGCTCGATGGCGGCGTCAGCAAGGGCGGGATCGCCCGCGTGATCGACGAGCGCGTGGCCTCCGACAGCTCGGGCACCCAGACGCCGACGGGCTGACCCTGGCCCAGGGCTTCCGACTCGGCGCTGGCTTCGGCCTTCGCTTCGCCGACGTCGTCGAGCTGGGCCTGCGCGGCAACCTGATCCTGGGTAGCAAGCAGTGGACCCTCGGCTACACGGTCCTCGACGAGGATCAGCAGATCGCCGACTACGGCCAGGAGTCGATCGAAGCTCGGCCCTACTGGATCGCCCAGGTGGAGCCGCGCTTCCGCATCTTCTTCGCCCAGCAATCGGCAGGCGCGTTCTACTGGCTCACGGGTGTCGGCGTGACCGGAATGGGCGCTGTGGACGTCGAAGGCGGCGACCGCTACCCGGCCCGCGCCATCCTCGGCGTCACCCTCGGCGGGGGCGCGATGTGGAACCTGGGAGAGAAGACCGGCTTCTTCCTGGAGATTCCGTTCACCCTCTACCTGCTCGGGCACGGCGTCGACTCGTCCGAGAGCGACCTGGTCTACCCCCAGCCGACCCTGCCCTCCACCACGGGGTGGATCTACTCGGGGACACTGGGCATCCAGCGGCGGTTCTAACCCGCCCAGATCGGCGAGCTCCAAGCACGCTCCCTGATGATCCTCGGGACCGACTCGTCGTCGCAGGTCTCCGGGCGGGCCTCTTCGTCGAAGCCCAGGCAGTCCCGCCAGGACCACCGACAGGTCGGGCTCTCCAGGACACGCACGTACCAGAACGCGGGCTCTCCCGCCCACTGAGAGTCGGTCCACGTGAGCTCGAGGAGCTCGGATCCGCCCGGGCTCGGCTCGCAGGTCTCGAGGTCTGGATCCTCCACCGCCGAGCCGGCCACGTCCAGGACCTCCAGCTGGGCCTCACCGGCCTCCGACAGCCAGCCACGGATCACCTGGACGCGCTCCAGCGGGACCTCGTCCGCGACCGCCCGGATGGTGAAGGTCGCCTCGGCACCGGAAGGGAGCACCCCGCCCATCGGCGTGCCGTCTGCGGAGGTCACGGCGAGCTCGATCCGGGGCCCGCTCGTTCCGTAGACCTCTCGACGCTCCATCGCAGCGAAGATCGCCTCGCGGCTGTTGTCCTCTGCCCACACGGCCATCAGCCCGCCCCCGCTGTCGATGACGCCGCCAGGGTTGAGCCTCGGCAACGAGAGGCGCTCTTCGGCCTCGTCCTCGGCGCTGCCCAGGTGCCCGGCATAGCGCTCCTCGGAGACAGCGCCGGGGGTCGCGGAGTGGGTGTCGGTGGCGGCCAGCACGCCGACCCGGAAGGGGTTCTCGCCGAGGTCCTCGTCGATCTCCAGTCCCAGGGCCAGCATGCCCCGGAGGAAGTCCCGGTCCGCCTGGCAGCCTGCGTATGTCAACCCGCCGCTGCCGGTCTCGTCTCCGCAGTCTTCGACATCCTCGTCGAGGCGGACCTTCTCGAACCCACAGAACTCGTCGGCGCCGAAGAAGCCCATGCGGCACTCGCTGTCCCCCTTGTGCTGGTAGATCTCGACGAGGGGCTCGAAGCGCGCTCGCCGAGCCGCGTCGTCCGCGGAGCCGTCGAAGGAGAACAGCGTCCCGTTGCTCGTGTTCCCGTTGTGGGGGATGGCCAGGACCCCGCAGCCTGCTCGGCCCTCGAGGCAGTCGCGCTCCAGCGCGTCCCACAGGCCCTCCGCGGTCTGGACCTCGAAGTAGGTCGTGGGCTGCTCCGGCACCTTCCAGTTGGCGAAGATGACGTTGCGGTGGAGGTTGGCGACGTTCGGCGTCCCGCTCCACTCGTATGCGACGAAGCTCGTGAACTCGCAGGCCGAGCTCCGGTCGTAGGCCTCTTCGGCGGCGTCCTGGACGAGCTGCCAGCTCCGGCGTGCCTCGAGCTCGCAGTCGATGACCGAGCAGATGTCGTCGAAGCGATCGGGGTCCTCCATCGACATCTTCAGGCCGAAGAGCTGGACCGCCCTGGAGGTGCTGCTGTCGCGGTAGTCCGTGCAGGTTTCGGTGTCGTAGGCGTCCGAGCCCATCTCGACGCAGGCGGGGATCTCGGCGAGGTACTCCGCGTGGTCCGTGATGGCGGCGAAGTCCAGCGGCACCTCGAGCTGCCTGGTGTCGAAGCCGAGATCGACCTCCTCGCCCCGCGCGAAACGCCAGGCGTCCTCTGGCCAGGCACGGACCTCGTAGGCGTAGGCGTCGAATGACAGCGCCGTGTGGATGTGGGTGTCTCCCCACAAGACCCGCTTCTCCGGGCGGTGGTCCGCGCAGGGTTCGCGGGGGCGATGTTCCCCGGTGTCAGCGGGAGCGCCGCACCGACAGGCGAGGAGGAGGATCACTCCGCGAGGATGAGCTTCAACCCCGCCGGCAGGCAGGACAGGCCCGCCGGGGTGATCCGCGGGCAGCTCGAGAGGTTGAGCTCCTCGAGGCTACGCAGCACCCGCAAGTGCTCCAGTCCCGCGTCCGTGACGTTCGTGAACGCAAGGTCCAGGCGGCGCAGGGGCAGCCGCTGCAAGTGGACGAGACCGGCATCGGTGATCTGCGTGCACCAGGTCAGGCGCAGGCGCTTCAGGCGTCCGTGGCCAGCGAGATGCCGCAGGGACTCGTCTGTTATCGAGGTGTAGGCGAGGTCCAGATCCCGAAGCTGCGGGACCTTCGCGACCATCTCCACGACCGAGTCGTCCACGGCCAGGCAGCGGTCGAGGCGCACCGTACGCAGGATCGGAAGCTGCCGGAGGCGCTCGATGAGCTCCGGATCCAGCTCGAAGCTCCCTGAGAGCTCCAGCGCCTCCGCGAGGAGATCGTCGCCTGGACGGGTCACTTGATCTCCACCTCGCAGCCGTTGGGCAGGGCGAAGCGAGTTGCGCCACCCCCGCGGGCCCGCTCGAGCAGCTTGAAGCCGTTGAGGCCCGCCTTGACGAGGTCCTCTCGCGCTCGCTTGAGCAGCACGTTGACGTGCTCGCGTCCCTTGTTCGGGTTGCGGGGCCAGACGCGGCTGCAGACGACCTCGTCCTCGATGTAGTCGCCCGGGTCGAGACCGACGGGGCTCAACAGGGTCGCGATGAGCGCGAAGCGCCGCTCCGGCATGTAGACCTGGGTCTCGTCGTCGTTGAACTTCACGACGAGGCGACCGCCGGTGGGCAGGAACGACAGCGTCAGGGCGACGATGCGCTGAGCGCGCTCCGGGACCACCGTGACGCGCTCGCCGTCCTGTCCGACCAGGGAGAAGCGGAGCATCTCGCCCTCGACCTCGACCCTGTCTCCAGGGAACACCGGCGTCATCTCCTCGAGGTCCTCGCCGTTGTACTGGCAGGGCACGGTGGACTGGAGGAAGAGCGAGCCCTGGGCGCGGCGGACGACCAGGGCCTCGCCCGGCCAGCTGCGGAAGGAGAGGTCGTCGTCCTGGGTCCCGCCGATGCTGAAGGGGTAGCGCCGGATGCCGTAGCGCCCGCCCAGGGCGCGCTCGACGATCCAGGCCATCGGGCTCCGACGGCTGTTGGCGTCGGCGATCCCTACGCGGAGCACCTGGCCACCGGGGAGCTCGATCTCGTCGCCGTCGGTGAGCGCGCGGCTGCCCTCGTCGCGCTTGCCGTTCACCTTGCTGGGGTTGCGCCCCATGTGGATGATCTCGGGGCCGGGCTTTCCGTGGCGGACCAGCGCGTGGTGCCGGCTGATGCGGGAGTCCTCGAAGACGAGGTCGCAGTCGGCTTCGCGCCCGAGCAGCAGGCCACCAGGACCGATCCAGCGACGGACCCCTTCCGGATGCTCCAACCAGCAGCGCATCATGCTCCTCGAGTTCGGCCGAGCAAGTCTATAGCGTGCTCGAAGGCGGGGATCGGAGGCGGAGTGGGTTCACCTCGTGGACATTGTCGCTGGCCGGGGCCCGAGCACCGAGGGTGATGGACGCGCCGGGTGACCCGACCAGCTGATCGGACGATCGACTACAACGCGGCAGGTTGCGATATCAACGCGCCCTCACCACCGCGTCGCCCTACCAGAGCTCCCGGCGATCCGCGTCGGGTGCATCAGGCTGCTCCAGCGTTCAGGGCGTGGACCTCGTCCATGAGGCTGCTGGACACCATCACCTGGAGCCGATCCCCCCTCTGCAGCTTCCTGGTCCCGGAAGGCGACGTCTCCCAGCTCTGGTTCCAGATCGCGATCGGCGTGATGCCGTGCAGCGGAGACAGCTCGGAGACCTTCTTCCCGGCGAGGCCGTCGATGCTGAGCTCCATGACGACGAGGACGTGCTCCCCGACCCGATGGGCCCCGACCACGGCGCCGTCGAGGGCAGCCGCGGCCAGGAGCGGAGCGGCCAGCTTGGAGGTGGAGAAGCTCACCTCGAAGCCGAGCGAGGACTTCACCTTGTCCGCCAGGCGCTGGTCGAAGAGGCGGAGCACTATGGGCACCTCGCCGTCGAGCTCGCGGGCGTCCATCGCGATCTCGAGGTTCGCGAGGTCGTCATCGGTGGCCACGATCAGCGCCCGCGCACGTGCCAGGTTCAGGGTCTGCAGGGTGCCCTCCCCTCGGGCGTCGGTGACGAGGACCTCGGCCCCGAGCTCCCGAGCTCGGTCGAGGTTCGCGCAGTCGCCGTCGATCTCGACCGCGAAGACATCGTGACCGAGCGAGGCGAGCTCCTCCAGCACCCGGAAGCCGACGTTTCCGAGCCCGCAGAGGATCACGTGGCCCTTCGAGGTGCCTGCGACGATGGACATCCACTTCTCCTGGTTCTCTTCCTTGCGAAACACGGTGATGCCGAGCTTCACGACGCCCTCGGCGAGCAGGAAGATGCCGAACAACGGCTGGGTGTACTGCACGACCTGCCCGATGGGATGCTCCGGGAGGTCCGTGAGGTGCTCCATGAAGAGCAGGTTGTACGAGATGAAGAAGGACTCGGACCAGCTCGGATCCGGCTGTCCGACCGGTGCGCCAAAGAAGCTGTGCAGCACGGCTCCGATGACCCAGACGACCGCCAGCGCGGACATCGGGCGGATCAGGACGCGCAAGGCGTAGAGGTGGAACAGCGCCTCTGCGAGCATGCGCTGGCGTCGGCGAGCCCAGCTCATTCGTCGAGGTAGTCCTGGATGGTCTGGGACTGCGCCGACATCGAGTTCACCATCACGTTCAGCGCAGCAGACTCGGGCGCGGCGTCCTCGCCCAGCACCGCCTTGATCCAGATGGTCTGCATGCGCAGGGTCTCGTCCCCGCGGGGCAGGGCTGCCGTGAGGATGTACTGCTCCTCGACAGTGGCCCAATCGATGCTCACGATCGTCTCACCGCTGAGCCAGCCGCGCTGGATCAACGCGAGCTCTCCGTCGAGGTCCACCCAGCGGGACTGCGAGTGCATCTCGCTCTCGACGGTGATGACCCCGCCGTACCTGGCGATGAAGTCGTTCTCCGCGTCGAGGCGGTCGCAGTCCTGGCTCATGAAGCAGTCCACGTCGCCCAGGAAGGTGCGGCTGTACTCCTCGTAGGTCCCGTCGAAGACCTCGTACTGATCGGCGACGATGAGCACCTCCGCGATGGCGAGCACCGGGTGGGTGATGCGATCGTCCACCGCGGCGCCGACAGCACCCCCGGCGGTGTGGGTCTTGTCCCCCGCGAGGTCGACGACGCTGTCCTCGGCCAGCCGATCCACCTCCAGCCCGTCCTGTCCGATCCCCTTCTCGATGAGCCAGGCATCGAGGTTGGAGAGCCCATCCTCCATCTCGCGGTCCCGCTCGTCGTCGAGGTGGGCGAAGAGGTAGCCGCAGAGCTGCTCGAGGTCCTCTGGCGCGGGGTCGGGGCGGCAGGCGAGGAGAGCGAGGATCACGACGCCAACAGCGTGAACAGGCGGACCGGGCGCTGACGGCCCTTGACCGGAAGGGTGTCCAGCTCCTCGAGCTCGAAGCCATCACCGGCCAGCTCGGCCGTCGCGTCGCTCAGGAGGATGCGCTTGCCCAGGCGCTTCGTGAGGCCCTCGATGCGCGAGCAGACGTTCACCGTGTCACCGACGACCGTGTACTCCATGCGCTGCGGCGCTCCGATGTTCCCGGCGATGAGCTCGCCGGAGTGCACGCCGATGCCTATGTCGATCGGGGTCTTGCCCTCGGCCAGGCGCGCGACGTTGATCTCCTCCAGGCGCTGGCTCATCTCCAGCGCGCAGCGCAGCGCGGCGCGGGCCTCCTCCTGGGGTCCACGGGACACGGGGACGCCGAAGAGCGCCATGACCGCGTCGCCGATGAACTTGTCGAGCACGCCACCATTGTCCAGCACGCAGGTGACCATGTGGCCAAGGTAGTCGTTGAGGAAGGCGATGACCTCTTCGGGAGAGAGGTTCTCTGACATCCGGGTGAAGCCGCGTATGTCGGCGAAGAGCACGGTGGCTTCCCGGCGCTCGCCGCCCAGCTCTACGCGCCCGGAGAGGATCTCCTCGGCGATCTGCTGCGTCACGTAGCGCCCGAAGGTCTCGCGGATGACCTCGCGCTGGCGGAGGCCAAGGACCATCGAGTTGAAGCGCGAGGTGAGGATGCCGAGGGAGTCCAACCCGAAGATCGTCGCGGTCTGGCTGAGATCCCCACTCCGGACCTTGTCCATGCGCTCCTGGAGGTGGCCGATGGGGATGGAGATCGCCGCCATGACCTCGAGACCGACGAAGACCCCGACCAGGAAGTAGTCGATCGCCAGGTAGGTGATGAGCGGCGCCGTGGCGTGGCCGGTCCAGGCCAGGGTGGCGATCGTCGCCGGGGAGATGAGCCCCAGCAGCAGGATCAACAACAGGACGTGGGACCATATCTTGCCTGGCCGGAAGGGCTCCAGGTGCTCCAGCCGCCCGTCGGGGAGCAGGGCCGGCGCGACCGACCTCCGCACCACCCGCAGGCAGGCGTAGTAGGTCGTGACGGCGACGATGAAGGCCGCCGTGACCCCCGCCACCACGACCTGCACGTTGGCCTCCCGGTACTCCGGGCGGAGGGTCACGCTCAGGATGGGGAAGGCCAGGCAGGGGAGGAGCCACAGCCAGATCGTCAGGGCGAAGATGCGCGCCGGAAAGCGCAGGACGTCGCGCACGACCTGTGGGCTCGGATCGTCCTGGACCTTGCTGTAGGGCCGCGCGAGGTACCACGTCAAGGGTGCGCCGATGGTCCCGGCGACGACACCGGCGGCCACGAAGAAGAACAGCACGATGTCCGGGAGGCCGAGCTCTTCGATCGCCAGCCACAAGTACGCCCCGACCGTGATCCACCCGAGGAGACCGATGGAACCGACGAGCGCGACGATGCTGGGACGACTGGGCAAGGCCGCGACCATAGCGGCTTCAGTCGACGAGGTCCCGCAGGTCCTCGATCTCCGCCTCGCTCTCGAAGACCGCCCCACCGGGATCGCAGAGAGTCGTCTCCCCGTCGGTGTAGACGAGGTGCTCCGTGTTGGCGTACCTGCGCCCGCACTCATCGGTGTTGGTGTCGTGGAGCACCGTGACCTCCTCGCCGAGCTCGACCCCCTTGAAGACCTCTGTGACGAGGAAGACGGTCGTGTGGCTGCGCTCGCTCCCACAGCCCCAGGGGCGCCCCTTCGTCTTGGCGCCGACGAAGACCTTGTCATAGGTCTCGAGCCGGTCCTCCGGCGAGCCCGTGCCTCCTGGACAGGAGCAGACGGCGTAGCTGACGCCGCTGTAGAGGAAGGAGAACGACAGCGCGACGCGGAGAACCGACTTCATGAGTCGAGGACTAACTTCCTCGCGTTATCGAAAATTTTCCGATCACTCGGAAGATCATCTGTAGTACAAGTACTAGCTTCATGTCCCTTCCCCTCCTTGCTCTCCTGGCCTGCGGCCCGGACGGGTACGGCGACGACGCCCCGAGCGGAGAGGACGAGCTGTCGACCCCTGGGGGGGAGGCAGAAGGCAAGCTCGCTCTCGATCGCGACGAGGTGCTCGCCGACGCCGTCTGCGGCACTCGGATCGAAGTGATCACCTTGTCCAACGTCGGCGACGGCGTCCTCGAGCTGGACACCCTGGCCCTCGATGGCGAGGGCTGGACGCTGCCGGCGGTGGACCTGCCCCTCTTCATCCAGCCGGGCGCGGGCCACGAGCTGGAGCTGACGGCTGCTTCTGGCGAGGCCGAGCTGTCGATCTCGGGTCCGACGACCGCGGTGCGTGTGCCGCTGTCGGCCACCAGCGACCAGGCGCCGGTGGTCTCGCTCACCTCTCCTGCGGCCTCGGCGGTGGTCGATGTCGGCGAGACCCTCACCCTGGAGGCGTGGGTCACCGACGACGCAGACGCGCCAGAGGATCTGACGGTCCGCTGGAGATCCGACCTCGACGGCGAGGTCGACGCATACCCTCCCCTGCCCGACGGCCTCATCTCGGCGAAGTGGATCGGGAGGCAGCGCACCCCCGCCACGCACACCCTGACGCTGAGCGTGACCGACTCCTGCGGCAACGAGGTCCTACTAGAGGCGGCGATCTGCCAGGAGGGCGGCTTCGCCACCGAAGGGAGCGAGGGCACGGGCTTCGAGTTCGCCGGCCCCGCCGGGTGGCTCCCCATGGAGGAGGCCTTGCGGCTCACACCCAACGACCACTACCAGACCGGCGCGGCCTTCATGACCGACTACGTCGCGTCCGCGGGCGAGGTCGACATCTCCTTCGACTTCTTCGTCGGCGGCGGCACCGGCGCGGACGGCTTCGCCCTCACCGCACTGGACGCGGACCGGATGGTGACCCTGCTCGGCAACGAGGGCTGCGGCCTCGGCTACGGCGACAGCTCCGCCGGCTGCATCGACGGCATCGACGGCCTCCCCGGCTGGTCCATCGAGGTCGACACCTACTACAACCCGGAGATCGACGCCTCAGAGGCGGATCACCTGGCGATGTCCATCGACGGGGACCAGACCGAGACGCTGTTCTATGTCGAGCTCCCCGAGATCGAGGACACGGGCTGGCACTCCATGAGCGTCACGACCAGCGGATCGGTGGTGACCGTCGTCATCGACGGCACGACCAGGTTCGACGGGGACGTCGGGGTCGACCTCGCCTTCGACGCCTACGTCGGCTTCACCGCCGCGACCGGGGGCGACACCAACGACCACCTGATCGAGGCGCTGACCGTTCGAGAAGGGCTCTGTTCGAGCCAGTAGGGGGACTTTGATCGCAACGCCAACGTCAAGCGCGACGAACGCCTACTGAGGCACAGGCTCCGGGGGCTCGAGCGTCGGGCTCGGCACCTCTGAGCGTGGCTCCGGGGCGCCCAGAGCCATCGAGCCGGGATCCATGTTCGGCATCCAGTGCAGCAGCAGGTCCGACCTGTCCTCCGTCGCGCTGCCCAGGGGGACCAGATCGCTGAGCCAGTCGTTCGGGCTGAGGCGACCGTCACGATCGATGTCGCAGATCGCCGTGATCATCATCTCGTCGTTGCCGGTGGGTGCGAGGACCTCGAACTCGCTCTCGCCGTCGGTGAGCTGGAGGACCGCGATCGGGAAGCCCAAGGACCCCGTCAGGAGATCTACCCGGACGGCGCCGTCGCACTGGCTGTCGAAGGCCCCCCGGACAATGAAGTGATCACCGGCGGCGATCTCGGCGCGGGTCATCGTCGGCTGGGGCAAGACCCCCGGCGGCAGCTCACCAGGGCCTCCCTTGCCGAGGTGGACCGGCTCCAGCCCTGGAGAGCTCCCACTCCCCACATCCGCCACCTGGGGTGGGGACACATGCGGAGGCTGTGCTTCCGACATGTCTTTGTCGGAGCCGCAAGCGAGTAGGAGGACCAGAAGCACCGATGCTAAGGATACCCCGATGCGCACCGCAGTGGTGATCCCAACGTTCAACGAGGCAGAGAACATCGGCGTCCTCGTGCGCGCCCTGCCAGAGGACGTCGCGGTCCTCGTCGTCGACGACAACTCGCCCGACGGGACCGCGTCGGTGGCGCGAGCGCTCGGTCGCCCGGGGCTCGACGTCCTGGGCAGAGAGGGCAAGCTCGGCCTCGCCAGCGCCTACGTCGCGGGCTTCCGCTGGTGCCTGGAGCGGCCCTTCGAGCGCGTCGTGCAGATGGACGCCGACCTCTCACACGATCCGGGTGACGTCGTGCGACTGCTCGCAGAGGACCACGACCTGGTCCTCGGCTCTCGCTACGTGCCCGGCGGCGGGACGCGGAACTGGCCCCTGAGGCGGCGCCTGCTGTCCCGCTTCGGATCCACCTACGGGAGACTCTGTCTCGGCCTGCCCCAGCGCGATCTGACGGGGGGCTTCAAGGCCTGGCGATCGGAGCTCCTCCGCGCGGTGCTCGCCGCGGAGGTCAGCTCGGAGGGCTACGCCTTCCAGGTCGAGATGACCTGGCGAGCCGTGCGAGGCGGTGCCTCGGTCGTCGAGGTCCCCATCGTCTTCACCGAGCGCACCCTCGGGGCCTCCAAGATGTCCACCGCGATCGCCCTCGAGGCGGCCTGGCGGCTACCGCTCTTGAGGGCTCAGGGAGAGCCAGACGTGCCCTTCCCAGGTCATGTCCCGTAGCCGCGGCGCCGGCGAAGACCTCTGCGACCGTGGCGTAGCGCCAGAAGGTGGCGGAGACCATCAAGGCGAGGGCCGCCAGCCAGGCCGCGCGACCGTCGAGGGTCACCCGCCAGACCGCGCGGTGTACGAGCGCCACCGCCAGCGCGGCGAGGAGCGCGGATCCCAGCGAAGCACGGAAGGCGATGGTCCCGATCGGGACGAGGGCCAGCGCGCGCAAGAGCAGGGTCCAGAGGGGGTAGCCAGGGGGATGGCCGACACCACCGATGGCGGCCACCGTCATCCACTCACCAGCGTCCCCGCCCTGGACGGTCGTCGAACAGGTCGCGACGTAGAGCGCGAGCGCGACGAGGAAGACCGGCCACGAGCGCGCGAGGGTCATCGAAGAGGGATTAGCATGACGGCGTGCTGCTCCTGCTCGCCTGTACCTCGCCCGAAGTCGACGACGACTCCCAGTATGTGCCGGGAGAGCTCCCCGACTGGCTCCCCTCCCCATCCGTCGAGGTCGACGCGCCCGAGTCCGAGGGCGGCGCCATCATCGCGGGGATCATCCAGACCGGTGAGTCGGCGGTGGTCATCGTGGAGCGCGACGGCACCATCACCTGGGCGAGCGAGTTGGCCGAGCGAGCAGTGCCCAGCTGGGTCGAGCTCACAGACGGCGACCTGATCGTCTACAACGAACATCACAGGGACAGGCACTCCGCTGGGGGAGACGTCATCGCGGTCCGACTGTCCACGGGCGAGGTGATCACGACCGCGGCCCCATACGGCCATCACTCAGGCTCGATCAACGGCGACACCCTCGCCTACGTCAAGGCCGAGTTCCGCGAGATGGAGTGGGAGGGTGAGATGGTGAGCGTCGCCGCGGACGCGCTCGTGATCCGGAACCTCGGAGACCAGGAGGGGGAAGGCAAGACCCTGTTCTCCTTCTTCGACGACTGGACAGGCGAGCTCTTCTCCCCTTGCCGCCACTTCGACAACGACCTCTACTACCAGACCGCGAAGGACTGGACGCACGTCAACTCGCTCCTGGAGCTCGAGGACGTCTACGTCATGGAGGCCCGCCACTGGGACTCCTTCCTCGCCATCGACAAGGACAGCGGCGAGATCGTCTGGATCATGGGCGGCGACTACAGCGACTGGACCGCAGGCGACCGGACGATGCCGTGGTCGCATCCCCACGTCTCCAAGATGAGCGAGGAGCTCATCGTCATGTTCGACAACGGAGACCACAAGGAGCCCCCGCACTCTCGGGCCGTGGTCTACGACCTCGACATGGACGAGAAGATCTACACCGAGCGCTTCCGCATCCCCGAGCAGGACTCGAACTTCCTCCCGCTCCTGGGCGACGCGCAGCTGCTGCCGGGTGGAAACATCCTCGTGAGCTGGACGGAGCTGGGCCGCATCGACGAGTACACCCCCGACGGAGAGCTCGTCTGGAGGCTGGAGCTGCCCCTCGGGACGATCGTCAGCCGGGTCGACCACATCCCTTGATCGTCCTGCTGCTGGCTTGCCGCACCGAGCCGCCCGAGACCGGACCGCGGGGGGACTGTCCAGCCGGCATGGTCGCCATCCCAGCCGGAGAGTTCGAGGCAGGCGCCACCGGCGAGCAGGTCGGAGCCGCGGTCGACTGGCCCGAGAAGTGGAACCTCCCGCGACAGCGCAAGACGCGCGAGACGGGCGCCTTCTGCATCGACGCGATGGAGTACCCGAACGAAGCCGGGGCCGCCGTGAAGGTCTTCGTCGGCTGGGAGGACGCCCACGCCCTCTGCGAGGCAGCGGGCAAGCGCCTCTGCAGAGAGGACGAGTGGACCAAGGCATGCGCCGGGCCCGAGGGCCTGCTGTTCCCCTACGGCGACACCTACGAAGAGGGGCGCTGCAACGACGCGGTCGAGGTCGGCGACGACAGCGGCAAGCGACCCGCCGGGTCCTTCCCCACCTGCACCTCTGGCTACGGAGTGCTCGACATGCAGGGGAACGTCAGCGAGTGGGTCGCGGACGTCCACGAGTACAAGGACACGATGCGCGTGCTGCGCGGTGGGACGATGTGGCTGTCGATCTACGGCCAGGGCTGCATGTCACGCCACGCCCACGAACAGCACGGACCCACTCACGGCGACGACGGCTTCCGCTGCTGCCAGAGCTCGTAGCCACCGCCAGCGTCGGTGCGCTCCCACTCGGGGCCCAGGTGCTGCAGGACCGGGTCTTCGGGGGTGACTACGAGCACGTCGAGGTCATCCGCCGTGATCGGCCAGGGCTCCGTCCAGTGCCTCGCCTGCTCGCCCTTCATGTAGAGGTGGATCGTGTTCCACAAGAGCTCGCGGCCGCTCAGCCGCGCGATGAGCGTGTAGTCCGTGCCCACAGCGTCCCCGGGCGCGACCTGCTGAAGGAGGGCCTCGCGGGCCTGCCACTGGGAGCTGGAGAGCACCTCGACGTGGCCGGCGTGGATGGCGCGGAGGCGCTGGCGGTCCCCCCAGAAGGCCCCGAGGTTCGCGACCACGAGCAGGGCTCCGACGAGCCAGGGCAGGCGCGCATCCCGGCGACAGAGCCAGGCCGCCCCCAGGGTGCCACCGCAAGCGATCAGAGCCAGGGAAGCCGAGCGAAGGTGGACATAAGGCCCCGTCACGCTGTGCCACTCGCGGAAGGAGTCGAGGACGAGGAAGGCCGTCGGCGGGCCAGCCAGCACCAGGCTGATCGGTGACAACAGGGCGAGCCCGTAGCCGCTGAGCAAGACCCGGAGCCCGTAGCCCAGCCTCGCGCCGACCAGCTCCTCGGGCACCGAGGCGGTCGCGCCCGCGGTGTAGGTGCGCGGATCGAAGTGGAAGAAGAGGTTGCCCTTGATCGCGAGCAGGAGCAGGAACCAGCAGACACCGACGCCGAGCACCACGGCTCCCTGCCGGCGCGTGCCCTGCCCCATCGGCCGGGCGCTCAGCACGAGCCCGCAGAAGACGAGCAGGTAGCCGGACTCCTCGCGGGTGATGCAGATGAGCAGGGCCCCCAGGACCAGGGGCACCCAGCGGCCGGTCCAAGCCCCCCAGAGCAGCACGACGAAGCCCGGAACGAAGAAGATCATGGGCCGGAAGTCGGCCAGCGCAGCCGACTGGACCGGGACCCACGCGAGCCAGGCCAGCCCGGCGCAGAGCCCGAAGCCGGCGTGCCCGGAGGCCGCCTTGCCCAGCCTGGACAGGGGCCAGGCCGCTCCGACGACCGCCAGCACGTTGAAGAGCTGGAGCGTCCGCGGATCGGGCCACAGCCAGTAGAGCGGCACCAACAGCGCGAAGACCGGGTGGAAGTGCACCATCTCGAAGAAGCCCTGGGGCTCCAGCAACAGCGGCGAGGCCCACTGGCCTCCGTGGGCGGCGGACCAGAAGATCTGGTTGAAGAAGGCCAGGTCGTGGCCCCACTGTGGGGCGTGCGCGGCGAAGGCAGACCACTGCTGCGAGGTCCAGGCGACCGCGGCGAGGACCATGGCGAGGACGAGGACGAGTTCGTTGGAGAGACGCCTCACGGGACCTCGTAGACAGACTTCTCATCGTCTTCGTAGACGGGACTCAGCGACAGGCGTCGATCGGTCAGGCGCTTCCAGACCACCACCGATGTGTAGCCTCCCTCGGAGAGGCCCGTGAAGTCGCCGACCTCTGCGGCGCGGAACAGCGGGCCGGCCTCGGGGGCAGGACCCAGGCCCATCATCGAGCCGGCGATGGGGCGCCCGTGGAGGGTCTGGGCGAGCACGTTCTGGTCTCGCCAGGCGTCCCCCTCGGGCTCTCCGACAATAAAGGGCGGGACCTCCATGAGCGCGCCCTCGCCTTCGAGCCCCTCGACAGAGGGCATCGGCGCCGAGACCAGCGGCCAGGGCATCGGGGCCAGAATCAGGGTGTCCGCCACGACCAGCGCGGCCACGAGCAGGGAGCTGCGGCCTCGCCAGGTGGAGACCAGGGGGGCGAGCAAGAGGGCGGCGACCGACCCGGCGCGGTACCAACGCGTGAAGCGGGTGAGCTCCGGCCAGGCCTCCTCGAGGAGCCCGGCGGGGGCGAGCAGGGGCTCCCCGCCAACGCGCAGGACCTCGCCCCCGAAGTAGAGCCACGGACCCAGCGCGAGGACCGAGAAGACCACGGAGCCAGCCAGGAAGGGCCAGAGCTCCCGACGCCGGTTGACCGCCGCGACGCCGAAGACCAGCGCGACGAGGCCGACATAGGCCGTGTGGCTCCAGTCCCCCTCGCCGCCGGTGAGCTGCACCGGCAGCCAGGCGTCGGTCAGATCCGCGCCGTGCCAGATGTCCCCGCGGAAGTCCTGGGCTTCGATGATCTCCGGCAGGTGTCCGAACTGTGGGTGTCCGCCGCTGCCGGGCAGGCGGTGGTGGCGCTGGGTCAACACGGCCCAGAAGTAGGGCCCGCCGAGCACGGCACCGCCAAGGCCCACCAGCGCAGCCCGGCCAGCCCGCGCGCGGTCCCGCAGCAGCCACCAGAGCCCCAACGACCCGCCGATGAGCGAGGCCCACAGCCCGTTGTAGGGCCCCGTGATCCAGGCCATCGTGAGGGCCGGGATGGCCCACCAGGAGCGCCTCAGCAACAGCGCCAGGAAGACCAGGACCCAGCCGACACCGAAGTCCTCTGTGGTGCCCTCGCTGGCCGCCGCGAGCAGCCCCGGGCAGCACATGGCCACCAGCGCGCCCAGCCATGGCTCGCCGTCGATACGCTCGGCGACCAGCCAGCCACCCAGCCCGGCGACGAGCACCCCGCACAGCACGACGAGGTTGTAGCCAGCGGCAGGTCCGAGCACGCTCCCGAGGGCGAAGGCCGGGAGGTTGCCCGGATCCACCAGCACCAGCCGAAGGCCCTCCGGGTGCCTCAGGAGCTCCGTCTCGATGATCAACGGGCCGTCGCCGAGGGCCGCCCACAGGCCCCAGATGTGGGACGCCGCCTCGCGGCTCGGGTGGCTGAGGACCTCGCTCCGAAAGACCCACGCCAGCGGCCAGGTCAGCAACATCGCCGCGGCAAGGAGACCCGCCAGCGGCTTCAGGAATCCCCGGCTCACCCGAGCGTCAGCTCGAAGCGCTTGGTGTTCCTGGCGACCGTGTCGTGGACCTCGCGCACGACAGCCCAGTCACGGTCGGGGAGGAGCACGTAGGCGGCCAGGGCGTGGACGAGTCGGACGTAGAGCGGAGAGCTCTTCCGCTCCAGCCGTCCCAGCTGGGCCAGCGTACCCGCGATCACCGCCTCCGCGTCGCCGTCGGCCTCCTCCAGCGCCGGCTCCAGGCTCCGAATCACCTGTCGCGTGCTCCGGAGCGGAGCGGTCACCAGCGCGTCGAACTCGGTCCGGGCGCTCTCCGGCAGCTTCACGGTTTCACGACCCGCAGCGTCGTCCCGGCCGGGACGCGCTCGTGCACCACCGCGCTGCCGTCGGGCCACGTCACGAGCACCTGGGCGAGCCGCTCCGGGCCGAGGCCGAAGACCGTGGCCGTGGTCCCGTTGCTGCGGTAGTCGGGCGCGGGCGCCGAGATGCGGCGCTGCACCTTGCCCCCTGCGAGCACCTGCACCCGGGCGGAGAGCGAGCGCACCCGGCCATCGGGCTCGTAGACCTCGACCTCGAGCCAGTGGTGGCCGGCCACGCCGGGGTTGTCCCAGACCTGGCTGTGCCCGGCCAGCGAGCCGTCGTACTCGCCGTTGACCACCACGATCTCGGCGAAGCGATCCCCATCCAGGTCGACCGGCACCGCCAGCTGTCCCTTGCCCGGCGAGCGGGGGTCCGAGAGCTCGACCGGTCGGAGCACGCCGTCGTCGTTGATGAGCAGGCTGTCCGGGCCGTTCTCCCAGACTCCGGCCACGGTCTCGCCCACGAGGAAGAGGTCGTCGTCACCGTCGAGGTCCACGTCCACGACGACGACATCCGCGCTCTCGTGAGCGGTGCCCTGGATCAGCGAGAAGCCACCGAGGCCGTCGTTGACGAGGATCTTGTCGACCCGCCCCGCCTCGACGCCGGTGCTCTCTGTGTCGTCCTCGATGAGCACGGGCTCGCCCTCGCCGACGATGCACTCCAGCCCGACCAGGACGCGCCCCTCGCCTCCTCCGGCTCGAAAGTGCACCTGGCGCCGGAGCGGGCTGACCCAGGCGGCGATGCCCTCGCCCTCGGGCTCGCTCGCGTACTGGGGCGCGAAACGCAGGCGAGCCTGCATCCTGTCTGTCTCGGTCGGGGTGACCATGCGAGCACCACCACCTGCGACCTCGCCCTGGATCCGGATCCGCACCACCGAGCAGCCCTGGGGAAAGCGCCAGCTGAGCCGGTCGGTGTCACCCTCGCCGAGGTACAGCCGAGCCCCGTGGTCCCCCGCGGCGTCACGGAAGTGGCCGGCACGGCCGAGGTAGATGTCGAGGTCCCCGTCGTTCTCGAGGTCCAACAGGGCCAGGTCGCGGACCGCCGTCAGCTGCGGCGACGCGGTCCGCACGAAGGCGCCTCCGGCCTGCAGCAGGATACCCACGTCGCCGTCCTCCAAGCGCACGAGGTCGAGGTCCCGGTCACCGTCGAGGTCGGCCCAGACACCCCCGTAGGTGCTCTCGATGCGATCCAGCCCCAGCTCGGCGGCCCGGTCCTCCCACTGGCCGTCCTCTGAGCGCCACCAGAGCTGGTCGGCCTTGTCCCCCGCGTGGCCCGGGACGTAGAGCTCCGGAGCGCCGTCGCCGTCGATGTCGACGCAGCTGAGGCCGCGCATGCGCACGCCGTCGGTCTCGGCGAGCCGCTGACCTTCGTCCACCCAGAGCCCGTCCCGATACTCCCAGATCTCGATGGGTGTACCGCCTGTCCCGCGCGCCCCCCCACGCGCCGCGACCAGCTCGAAGTCCCCGTCGGCGTCGAGATCGCAGGGCGCGAGCCCGTGGCGGTCGGCCCGCTCTCCCTCCCAAGGATCCGATCCTTCGTGGAAGGTGCCTCCGCCGTCGAGGTGGTACCAGACCGGCTCGGTGCCGTGGCTCACCGCCGCCAGCTCGACCGAGCCGTCCCCGTCGAGGTCCTGGACGAGCAGCGACCAGGCTGGCAGCGCCACCGGCAGACCGGCGCGGTCCGCCGAGGGCTCCAGGGGCGCGGCGGTGGCCAGAGTGGCTGCGAGCAACAACATCTCTTGACGCTAACCCTCCGTGGGGGCGGGGCGGACCTTCGAGGCGGTGTCACGCGTGTCGAGCCAGCGCGCCTCCAGCGACTGGCCTCGCTCGACGGACTCGATGGGCACGTCGTGGTCGAGCAGCACGCGAAGCGCCCGGGCGTTGAGCTCCGCCACGCCAGTCCCCGGCGGCCCGAGGACCACGATGGATTCTCGCTCCTGCTCGATCTGCGCGTCCGGGAGCGCAGCCCGCAGAGCCTCCAGCGGCGCCTCGCCCTCGATGTGGATCGTCACGCGCTGGCCGACCCGGGTGACTTCGTCCAGCGGCCCGGACAGCGTGCAGACACCCTTGTCCATCATCACGACGAAGTCACACGTGGCCTGCAGCTCGTGGAGCACGTGACTCGAGATGATCAGCGTGCGCCGGCCGCTCTGGGCCTGGAAGAGCTCGCGCAGGCGAATGACCTGGGTGGGGTCGAGGCCCGAGTTCGGCTCGTCGAGCAACACCAGGTCCGGATCCCCGAGGAAGGCCTGGGCGACGGCGACCCGGCGTCGCATGCCGTGGGAGAGCTGCTTGACGCGCATGCGCCTCCGGTCGGAGAGATCCACCAGCTCCAGGGATCGCGCGGCGTCCCTGTTCGCCTCGGTCTTCGAGAGCCCCTGCAGGCGGCCATAGAAGACGAGCAGATCCTCGACGGCGGTGTGCGGGTTGAGCTCGCAGTCCTGGGGCAGGAGCGTGACGCGACCCGCGTGGACCCTCGGGTCGAAGCGTCCGGCGCCGAGGAGATCGACCTCTCCCGCGTCGGCCCTCAGCACGCCGCCGACGATGCCGAAGGCGGTCGTCTTTCCAGCCCCGTTGGGACCGACGAGGCCGCAGACCACGCCGCGGGGGACCTCGATGTCGAGGCCGTCGAGGGCTTGCACGCTCCCGTAGGCCTTGCGCACACCCCGCAGACGAAGCGCAGGGCTCACGCGTCCCTCCGCACCATCACGGCGTGCCCGATGCCGAAGTAGAAGAAGCCAAGCGCCAGGAGCATCGCCATCGAGGGGCCGCGCGCCGCCAGGTCCGGCTGCCACAGGGTCAGCTTGTGGGTCCCGGGGAACATCGGCTGCAGGGTCGGGATGAGGACCGGGGCGTACTCGATGGCCTCGTCCCACATCGAGAGCGACGCGAGCACACCGACTGCGATCAGGGCGATCAGCCCGAAGGCCCGAGCCCCGTTCACGGACCGCGTCATCTGGGAGATCCCCAGCGCCAGTCCGAGGAAGGCGAAGCCGTAGACGAAGGCCCGCAGCCCGAGGCGCGCGAGCCACCAGGCCGTGCCCGGTCCATCGAAGCCCGCCAGGCTCAGGGCGCCCACGATCCAGACCGCGATGGCGCCGAGGAAGACCATGATGAAGAGCAGGCAGGCCTGCCCTCCGAGCTTGCCGACCGCCCAGGACAGGCGCTGGGTGCGGAACAGAGCGAAGCGCGCCGAGCCGGACGAGAGCTCGGCGGAGATGGCGTCGCTGGAGGTGAAGACCACCAGCGCCGGGAGCACGAACAGCGCGATCCAGCCGTAGAACAAGGCCAGCGGAGGCACGCTCACGAGCTCCTTGGCCAGCTCCGCGTCCTGCATGAGCCCGGTGAGCACCTCCAGCGTCTCCGGAGAGTTCATCAGCTCCTCGGTCATCGTGCCCGGCTTGGCCGTCTCGGCGACCCCCAGCTGCGTGGCGAGCACGGTCTCGAACTCGGCGAGGATCTTGACGAAGACCAGGGTCGACACGACAGCGCCGAGCACGTGCAGCACCAACAGCGCCAGGAACTTCCGCGACCGGACCGACTCGAAGAGGTCGAAGCTGGCCACCAGCAAGGCGTCCCGGATGGCCCTCAAGGACCGCCCTCGTCAGCGTCACCGAAGCCCGCGGCGTCGAGATCCTCGACCCCCTCACGGAAGGCGTCGAGGTCGACGTGGTTCCAGACCTCGCTGGCCTCTCGCTCCACGGGGTTGCCGCTCTCCGAGACGAGGTCGTCCATCGCGACCTGGGCTTCGTAGAGCACCCCCGTGACGTCGTGGGACACACCCAGCATGTCCTGGGCCGAGGGATCCTGGTCGCTCAGCATGAGGTCCACGACGTCGTCTCCCAGCATGGCGAGCTCGTCGTTCATGCTCGCGACGATGCCGTCCACGCGCGCCATCTGCTCGTCGGAGAGGTCCCCCTGCTGGCGCAGCGCCTCCCGTGACTGCCGAGCGCGGATGCGCTGGGCGTCGGCGGCAAGGTCGAAGCGCTCCAAGGGGTCCTCCGGCCCGGCCTCGGCACCCTCGCCCCCGGCGCCCTGGATCGTGAGGGAGGCGTTGCCGTCCTCGGTCTCGAAGACCTTGTCCTCCGGCTCCTCGGACGACTCCGGCTCCGGGGCCGAGTAGCTCTGCGAGACGCCGGGTAGGAACAGGGAGGGCGCCGACCTCCGCATCGCCGACCGATCGGCATCGTCGGCCCGCTGCGTGGCCTCGGCGAGCGCGTCGCGCATGTCGGCGAGTTCCATCCTGGGTCCGATGCCTCCTAGGAGGAACCCCAACACCACCCCGACGACGACGAACCCGACCTGTTTCATCCGAACTCCTAACGGCTAAGCTCCTTGCCATGGACGCTGACTACGTCAAGGGCTTCGTAGAACGGGACTGGACACTCCTGAACCGCCTCGAGCACGAGGCATGGCTCGACGACTTTCGAGGAACGACACCCGAACAACGTCTTCGGGTATGCGCCCGCGCTGGAGAGCTGGCCAGGGCGATGAGTCCGGGTTGGCCGTCCGACTCGGACCGCGACGCCGACCTCGCCCACCATCGAAGCATGATCGCGGGCTTCCGGCGTGTCGAGCCCTGAGCTGGTCGCCCTCTGCGCGCGACTGCTCGAACAAGCCCTCGATCAATCGGACCTCCTGCCCTCGCTCGAGTTGTGCGTGCGAAGGGCTGACGAGGCTCTGCCCGGCCCCGACTAGCGCGGTCCAGGCATCACTCCCTCCTACGGATCAGGAGTCCAGCGAGGGCCAGAGCGAACAGACCGCCACCCTTCGTCCCTGCGGAGGCACAGCCCCCCATGTCCTCGTAGGTGGCTGACTCGACGACCTCGACGTCGACCAGCACCTCGACGGTCTCGTTCTCGGTGTGGATGTCCATGACGAACCAGTCGCTGCCGTGGTCGCTGCCGTTGGACTCGAAGAGCACGCGCCTGCCGTCGACGCGAGCCTGGCCGAGCCAGGGGGGATCCGTGACGGTGATGAGGTAGTCGTCCGCGCTGACGTGGAGCTTCACGACGGAGCTCCCGCCCTTGGTGACGACCATGGGCTCGGCGAAGGCGTCCAAGGCACCGTCGCTACCCTCACCCTCACCCTCCTCCTCCTCGGGGTCGTCCTCCGGGGGATCGTCCTCTGGCGGGTCCTCCTCGGGGGGATCCTCGTTCGGGTCGTAGCCGCCGGCGTCGACGTAGCCCTGGATCCAGCTGAGGTGCTTGTCGACCCGGGTCGCTCCGGAGCCGCCGCCCTCGCACATGTAGTTGCTGTAGGTCACGCCGAAGACGTGCGAGTTGACCCCCGTGAGCTCGTAGATCCCACCGCCGAGATCCTCCAGCGCGGCGCCGCCGCTGTCGCCGTAGCAGATGTTCTGCATGTCGGCGGTGTCGGCCGTGTAGACGAAGCCGTTGTCGTAGCTGTAGATCGGCATCGCGGCCGTGCGCTTGACGCCCCCGTCGTTGGCGTTGTCGCTCGTGACGCCGTAGCCGACGTACTGGAGCTCCACGCCCTTCCAGCTGTTGTCGATGGACTCCTCGTTGAGGTAGATCGGGTCCACGCTGGTGAGCGGCTTCATCTTCGCGATGCCGATGTCGTGGTCCAGCGAGTAGCTGTTGTACTGCGGATGCTCGTCGTAGCTGACGATCTCCTTGTAGTCGTCGAGCTCTCCGAGACGCGGCCCGACGCCGAACCACATCGTGTAGCCGCCGTTGTCGTAGCTCCTCATCGGGCTGATGCAGTGGGCGGCCGTGATCACCCACTCCTCGTCGATCATCGTGCCCGAGCAGAAGGTGAAGCAGCTGCCGCTACACGCGAGCAGCGCGCCGACCGCCTCGTAGTCCGAGGTCGCGTTGCCGTTGACGACAGGGGGCGCTTCTTGGGCAAGTGCCAGGACGGAGAACAGAGCGAGCAAGGCCTGATCCGTCGGTGCCGCGGCGAGTATACAGGGCGTCTACCGGGCAGGCCTTGCCAAGAGCGCGTAAAGGCTTGGTATGGACCCGCGAATCGACACAATCCTCCAGAAGTACACAGACGCCTACGACATCTGCGACCGCCTGAAGTCGCTCCTGGGGGAAAAGCCCGCGGGGGCCCTGCTGTGGGAGCTGGATCGGGCCGGGACCCTCGACTGCAGCACCGGGAGCTGGTTCTGGTCGACCATGGACGACGCCGCGGGCGCCCCGTTCTCCGGGGCGGACCTGGCCTCTTTGCTGGAGCGGATCTCGAAGCAGCCGAACATGGCGGGGCTGACCAACTCCCGCTCCCGCTTCTTCAAGAAGATGGTGAAGGCCCTCGAGGACCGAGACCCCCTCGTCGCGCTGTGGCCGACCCTGCCCGAGCCCATGAAGAGCCGCCTGGGCTTCCGGCTCGCGGTCCACGGAGCGCTCGAACCAGGTCAGCTGGGAGCCGAGACCCTCGAGCTGATCGCGAGCCTCGAGGCCGAGGGCACGAACTGGAGCCTCGAGGACTTCGACGCGGTGTGGCCGGGCGCCGTCGGGGGCAAGGCGCTCGCGAAGGCGGCCGGGGAGCCCGGGTGCTCGATCTGGTCCGAGAAGGTCGTCGGCCGCCTCCTGCCGCACGCCAGCCCGGAGGAGCTTGCCCGTGTCGTGCTGAACCTCGACTACGGGCCCACGGTCCTGGCGGTCGCGGAGAAGCTGGACCCGGTGCCCGAGGGCCTGGCGACTGCGCTGGTCCAGGCCGATCGCAGCCAGCCCCAGCGCTTCGGCCTCCACATGGCGGCCATCGTGCTGGCGAAGGCGGGACTGGCGGATACGGACCTCTTCGTCGAGTCGCTCTCGAAGCCCTGCAACGCGAAGTTCGCCCCGCTCTACGCCCGCGCGTGGCAGGTCTTTGGCCCCGAGTTCATCGAGCGACACATCGCTCCGTGCTTCAAGGCGGACAAGCGCGGCTACGGTGACGGAGCCATCTGGAGCTGGCTGCCCGAGCTCCCCTTGCCGCTGACACTCGAGAGGGCCTGCGACGCCATTCGCTCCTGGCCCCGCGGCGACCCCTACCTGCGCTCCAGGGCGCTGGAAGCCTTCAAGAAGCTGCCGCGGGCTGCAGCGCCGACGCTCTCGGAGCAGGACATCGCGAAGTTCCCCCAGCGGGACATCGTGGCCTGGGGCCTGGCCTCCGCTGGCGGCGAGCTGGCCTGGCCGAAGCTGGCCGAGCTACTCGCCGACAGCCACTCGGGGGTGCGCGAGGCCGCCGTCCATGGCCTCTCGGACCCAGGCGCCATCGAGGTGATCGACCGAGCGCTGGCCTCTCGCAAGAAGGGGAGCCGCCTTGGCGCGGCCCGTGCCCTGGCCGCGATCCCGGTCACGGCCCGCGGCAAGGCGCTCGCCGAGCGCACGGCCGCCAAGGAGAAGGCGGCAGAGGTCCTCGCCGCCCTGAAGCCGCTGTTGTCAGCCGAGGCGGACGCGCCCCTCCCCCTCGCCGACGAGGTCACCGCCGGCGCGCGGATGTTCGAGGAGGCGGGCTGGAACGAGGACGGACGCCAGCGGGCCATGGACGTGCTCAGCGCGCTCGGTCCGGGGGCGGAAGCGGCGGTCCAGGTCATGCTCGCGACGATGGAGGACTGGGGGCTCGCGGACTTGTGGTGGTGGTACGGCCGCACGGGCTGGCCCGGCGCCATCGACTTCATGAAATACCTGATGGTGTCGAGCCAAGGCATAGCCAAGTCCATGGCCCCGAAGGTCCTGGGGGAGCTGGGCGTGCTCGCGCCGGAGCACCTGTCCGCGAAGAAGGCCGACGTGCGCATCGAGGCAGCGAAGCTCTACCTCGCCGTCGCCGGCCCGGAGCACGTAGAGGTCATCGAGGCCGCGATGGCCAAGGAGAAGAGCAAGAAGGTCCGCGAGGTGCTCGCGGGCGTGCTCGAGGCCTGCCTCGCCGCTGGCGAGCGCCCCCTGTCCGAGCTCGGGCTGGATGACCTCGCCGAGCTGGAGTCGCGCTTCGCCAGGCGGGTGGCCGAGGCGCCGGTCTCCCTGGAGGGGCTGTCCTTGTCGTTGTCGGATGGCACCCCGGTGTCGCCAAGGGCCCTCCGCGGCCTGATCTCGGCGCTGGCCGATCGAGAGGACCTCTCGAGCCTGCGCCCGCTCTTCGACCCTGACAGCGCCTCGGCGCTCAGGGCCGGCCTCGGGGAGCGGACCGCGGGGACAAAGGAGCACCGCTATGGCTGGGTCGTGCAGCTGACCGGCGTCTTCGCACAGGAGTCCGAGCTCGCTGACTACGGCCGCAGTCTGGACGACAAGGCGCGCTCCGGCGACCACCTCGAGGCCTTCGCCAAGGTCGAGGCGCTCGCACGGCATGGGTCATCCGCGGCGCTGCAGTGGGTGGATCACTGGGCACGCCGCGCCCGGAGCAACGGCCTTCGGGAGCGCGCGGGCCTGGCCCTGGACGAGGCGGCGAAGAAGCTCGGGCTGAGCCGCGACGAGCTCGCCGAGCGGGTGCTCTCGGACTTCGGTCTCGACGCTCGAGGACAGCGGGACTTCGTCTACGCGGAGCGGACCTACACCCTGCGGCTGGCGAACGATCTGTCGCTCTCGATCTTCCTGGACGGCGCGAAGCGTCGGGCCCTGCCCAAGGCGAAGACAGAGGACGACAAGGCCAGGCGCAAGGAGCTCTCGGCCCTGAAGAAGCAGCTGAAGACTGGTGTGAAGGCAGCCATCGAGCGCTTGGAATCCGCGATGATCGACGGACGCAGCTGGTCCGTCGAGGCCTGGCGCGAGGTCTTCACCAACCCCGTGAACCGGCGCCTGGCAGAGCAGCTGCTCTGGTGGGACGGCACCCGGGCCTTCCGGGTGGCAGAGGACGGCAGCTTCGCGGACCTCGAGGACGAGACCGTCGAGATCGACGCGGAGATCCGCCTGGCCCATCCCCTGCGCATGACCGACACAGAGGCCTGGGCCCAGGTCCTCGCGGACTACGAGATGCTGCCTCCCTTCCCGCAGCTGGACCGCCCGGCGCTGGCGCCTGTGGATGGCACGGTGCGGAGCCTGGACAACTGGATCGCAAAGGACGTCGGGACGGGCCGCCTGCGCGGGTTCATGGCGAGGAAACGCTGGATCCGAGGCACCCCCCAGGACGGCGGCGTGGTCCTGTGGATGGTGAAGCCCTTCCGCAACAGCGACGTCACGGCGGTCCTCGACTTCCAGCCCGGTCTCGGCATGGGCTACGACTTCGAGCAGCAGCAGGAGATTCGCGAGCTGACCTTCGTGCGAGGCGTGCACTCGGACAAGCCCGGCTACCGCCTCGAGGGCATCCCCTTGAGCGAGATCGATCCGGTGGTCTACGCAGAAGTGGTGGCCTCGATCGAGGCGCTCTACGACACGGACTGAGCGGAGGTCTCCACCTGCACGGTCGCCTGGCAGATGGAGTGGTCCTGCGCGAGCAGATCGAGCGCCGCGGCGTGGAGCTCGTAGGGGTGCGTGCCTGGCTCGACGACCACGTGGACGCTCACGATGGGCTCGGTGCCGTCCAAGGTCCAGACGTGGAAGTCGTGCAGACCGGCCACCCCGGGCAGGTCCTCGAGGTCCGCTCGGATCGCGTCGACGTCGGTGCCCGCGGGTGCGAACTGGAGGAGGATGCGGGTCGAGTCGGCCAACAAGCGCCAGGTCGCCGCTACCACCAGCACCGCGATCAGCAAGGAGACAGCTGCGTCCGCGAACTGGTAGCCGCGCAGGACCGCCAGCGCCGCGACGATGGCGCCGATGGAGCCGAGGGCATCCGTGAGCATGTGCAGCATGGCCGCGCGCACGTTGAGCCCCTCCCGCTTCATGAGCACCGCCGCGCTGCCGAGGTTCACGACCAGTCCCGCGACGCCGACCACGAGGATCGGGAGCCCCGCCACCTCTGGGATGCCGGTGACGAGGCGCTCGATGGCCTCGAGCACGATCCAGCCAGCGGCCGCGAGCAGGAGCAGGCCGTTGACGAAGGCCCCGAGGACCTCGACCCGGCGAAGTCCGTAGGTCTGCGCGAGGCCACCGGCCTTCTTCGCGACGATCGCAGCGGCCAGGGCGAGTCCGAGGGCTGCAACGTCCCCGAGCATGTGGGCGGCATCGGACAACAGCGCCAGCGACCCTGTGATGAAGCCCGCCGCGGCCTCCACGACGAGGAAGGCCGCGTTCAGTGAAAGCGCGACAGCGAGGGCTCGTTCAGTAGACACCCGTCGAGGCTATGGCCATAAAAAAGTGTAGTCAAATCAAATAGTTGCAACTGAAAGTCAATATCAAGACGATTCTGCGACGGCATGGTCCGGGGCACGCGATAGTCAGGACGCGGAAGCGGCTATCGGAGGCAGGATGAGTGCGATGACGATGCTGTTTTGGATGCTGGCGGCCGGACCGGCCGAAGCCCAGTGAAGCTTGTGAGCGGACAGCACCCTGCCGGTCGGCAGGTCTGAGTACGACGGCGGCATGGAGCCCGGGCAGTACGTGGTTCGCACCGGCGGACTCGTCGCCGGGGACGATCAAGGCCGTAGCGAACAGCTGGCCCTCGGCTTCGAGGCGCCCTGGTCCGACCGCTGGTCGGTGACCCTGACGACGGCGGCCTATCGACGGGCGCCGGCGCTCTACACACGGGACACCGTGATCTCGGCCCAGGCCCGCGTGATCGACAAGCCGAACCTGGCCCTGCGAGTGGCGCCAGGGATCTCCCTTCCCAGCGGAAGCGCCAACCAGGGCTTCGCCTTCACCCCCCTGTCCACCGGGAGCGCCGATCCCTGGCTCTCCGCCGATGTCGTGTGGGGCGCGGCCTGGCTCCTCGCGGCATCCGCACAGGGCCGGGTGTCCCTCTACGACGGCCTCGACGGCACGAGGCAGAGACCCTACGGCACGGTCACGCTGAAGGGAGCTCGGCGCCTCGGCCGCGTCGACGGCGTGCCCTGGATCGGCGCCGCCGGGTCCGCAGCCCCGGGCCAGTTCGCCGAGGTGGCCGCGGTGGGCGGCTTCGTCTGGGCTCCCAACGAGCGCTGGGCCCTCTCCGCGGACGCGCGCGTCCCGATCGTCGGCAACTACGACTGGGCCGTTGGCCTGGGCATCGGCCGGATCTTCGGCGAAGCCGCCGAGGGGCACGAGCACTGATCACCGAGGCTCGGTGAACTCCTGGAGGAAGACCGCGACGTCGGCCTTGGTCGCCGTACCCGCCGCGACGCCGAGCGTGATGTCGACCACCTGGTCCTCTGACGCGACCAGCCGCATCCCGTTCATGCCGAGGAATGCACCGGCAGCCGCCAACCCGACGCGCTTGATGCCATCCACGAAGGGGTGGTTGCTCGCCAGGTGGAAGAGGTAGGCCGCCGCCATCTCGTGCAGGGTGCCGTGGAGGTAGGCTCCGCCGAAGGAGGCGGCGGGCATCGCGAGTGCGGACTCGAGGAGCCCTCCGTCCCGCAAGCCCGGGCTCCCGCCATAGAGCTCGATCTGCTGGGCATGGATGGCGAGGACCTCGTCGAGCTTCAGAAAGCGAGGCTCACTCGGCAAGGCGCTTGAACGCTCCGGCGTAGCGGCTGTTCAGGTCCTCCATGACCTCGCGGAGCTCGCGGGTCCGCTCGCCCGACCGGACTGGCGTGATGACGATGACATCCCCGTCGGTCGAGATCTCGATCTCTGTGTCCGCGTCGATGCCTGTTGCCGCCAGCAGCTTCTTGTCGAGCACGACGGCGAGGCTGTTTCCCGTCCGGGTGAGTGTCTTGCGCATGGTACGTACGAGCATACACCCTCGTCAGTACGGCAAGACGGCTATTGTGCCGAGCATGATCCTCGCACTGCTCGCCTGCGCCACCGACTCCGGGGTCGAGGCAGCGCCCGAGTGGCGCCTGGTCGCTCGAGACGAGCCGGGGGCCCTGCTGAGCCTCGCGGCCGGACCGCTGGTCGTCGGCGCAGACGCAAGGCACGGGCCCGCCGCCTGGAGCCTGGAGGGCGAGCTCTGGAGCGAGCTCCCCCTCGACACGGAGGGCGACCTCTGGTGGGCCGCGTCGGACTCGTCGGGGACCTGGCTGGTGGGCGAGGCCGGGCGCGTGTTGCGGGTCGAAGAGGACGTCGTCCGACGGGACGTGCTCGGCGAGGACACGCTCTTCGGCGTGTGGGGTGACTGGGTCGTCGGCGACTCGGGCCTCTGGGAGTTCGACGGAGAGGGCTGGACCCGACTGCGCGAGGATCCGCTCTTCAAGGTCTGGTCCGACGGGGACGAGGCCTTCGCCGTGGGTCCGGAGGGGCGGATCCTGCGCTTCGACGGCTCGGAGTGGAGCGCAGAGGACAGCGGCACCGACGAGCTCCTCGTCTCGGTCACCGGCAACGACGGCCGCATCGTCGCGGTGGGCGGAGACGCCCAGGGCCTCGTCTTGGAGCGCATCGACGGCGGCTGGGTCGACATCAGCCCAGAGGCGGTCCCTCCCCTGGCCGGTGTCGCGCTGGAGACCGACTGCATGGTCGTCACCGGGCGCAGCGGCACCATCCGCATCGACCGGGGGGATGGCTGGGAGGTCCTGGGCATCGGGACCCCCACCGTGCTGGACCTCCACGACGTGCAGATCGACGCAGACGGCGTCTGGGTGGTCGGCGGCGCCTTGGCCGAGGACCCCATGAGTCACGGCATCGTGGGGCTCTACGGCACAAAAGAGGTCCCACTGCTCGACGACCCCCGCTCGCGGGAGACCATCGAGGAAGAGGACGGCGGCACCGATCGCTTTCGCGACGCCAGCGCCAGCTGCGCCGACGGCGTGCACACGATCGAGGTCGAAGTCGGTGGTCGCCTGGATGCGGCGGATCTCTACCTCTACGGCCCCGCCGACCTCGTCGAGGGGCACGAGATGCAGGCCGTGGAGTGGCACGCGCAGTACGTGTGGAGCCGGTTGGAGGCAGTCCTCGTGGCGGGACAGGACACCAACGTGACCTGCGAAGCGGAGCCGACCACCTGGGTCGTCGAGCTCGAGGACGGCTGCGGTGTCTTCGGCGACGAGGTCGAGCCTCACTCGGACTGCTCGGAGATTGGTGATTAGCGTTGTGGGCATGAAACGCCGCACTCTGAACGGAATCGACGAAGACGACTTCATCCACCCCAGGGACGAGGAGGCGATGAAGGTCCTCCGGGCGGTCCCCGGCTTCGAGCACATGGTCAAGCAGCTCATGCAGCACGGCTTCGAGAAGATCCTGGCCCTGCAGCTCACAGGCATGGCCGTCAAGGCGGGCCCGCGGCAGTTCGCGCCGTTGTACGAGCGCTTCGTCCGGGACTGCGAGATCCTCGACATGCCCGTCCCCGACCTCTACATCGTGAACAGCCCCATCCCGAACGCCTGGACCTACGGCGAGACCCAGCCGCTCGTGGGCATCACCAGCGGGCTGGTGGCGCTCATGGACGAGGACGAGGTCGACTTCGTCATCGGCCACGAGCTGGGCCACATCAAGTGCCACCACGTGCTCTACCGGGTGGTCGCCGAGAACATGAAGAAGATCCTCGAGATCGTCGGCGAGCTCACCTTGAACATCGGCCAGGTGGTCGGCATGGGGCTGTCGATCCCGCTCTACGACTGGTACCGCAAGGCCGAGCTCTCCGGCGACCGCGCCGGGCTGCTCGTCGTCCAGAACGAAGAGGTCGCCCTGCGCACGATGATGAAGATGGCCGCCGGCTCACGCGAGATGGCGGACCAGATGAACCTCAACGCCTTCATGGTGCAGGCCCGCGAGTACGAAGAGGCCGACGAGGAGCTCGAGACCTTCTACAAGTTCCTCATCACGGCCTGGCGCACCCACCCGATGACGGTGATGCGCGCGAAGCACATCGACGAGTGGATCCGCACGGGGGGCTACTCGGAGACCCTGTCCGGACCTCGACTCCTGTCGCCACCGGACCCGGATCTGGAGCCGCACAAGACGCTGTAGCGGGCGACACATTCCAGCCAAGAGCTGCCTACAAGCGCTCCGCCGCCACTCCCAGGCGAATCCGAGCGTCGAGCCAGGCATCGACGAGGGCCCCGGAGTCTCCACCGCTCCTGGCGGCCCGCGCCGCGACGCCCACGGTGGCCAGCGCCCAGCCACAGCGAGCCAGACCCACGCGCTCCAGGCGCTGTTGGCCGTGTCCCAGGCGCTGGACCCAGGACGAGGTGGCCGAGGACAGCCCCACGTGGGCGCCCTCTGCCAGCAGGGCCAGGGCTGCGGACAGCGCCTCGCCCACGGGCTCGATCGGCGCGGACTCGCCACGCGAGGTCCCATGGACCGGCCTGGCCGGGGCCAGCTCGACCACTACGACCCCATCAGAGGTGACGATGGACAGCGGGTCGAGCTCGAAGCCCCCGGGGCCACGAGTGAGCTCCCCGGCCACGAAGCGGGGCTCGCTCGAGAGCGCCTCGATGACCGCGGCGCAGGCGCCGGGCACGACGCCGCGGTGACGCTTGACGACCTCGACCACCTCGCCCCCGGGGAGCTCGATCAGGCCGACGGCAGCTTGCTCTCCGGCCGCCCAACGCAAGCCGAGCACGCGCTGTATCGGAAGGACCACGACGCCCTCTGCGAGCAGCCGAGGCCGGAGCATGCGCGGAGCTCGACTGGCACGGTGGTGCGCCAGCTCGGACAGGGAGGAGACCCGCAACGGCGGCGGGAGCTTGTCCCAGTCACCGGGCTGAGGTGTCGCGGAGGTCCGGCCTCGGCCCAGGACCAGCAGGCGGTTCGCCCGCCGCCGAGCCACCTGGGTGATGACCTGGCCCGCGGCGAGGGCGCGCAGCTTGACGCCACCCGCAACGACGCGCCTGGCAAGAGCTGGCGCGTCCGGCGGCTCCTGGTCGTCTCGGGGATTCCAGGTCCGGCGCAGCACCAGGACCGTCCCCGAGCCTGGCTCCGCCAGGTAGACCTCTGCCTGGCGCTGGCGGCCGAAGGCCTCGATGCGACAGCCCAGCGCCACCAAGGTGGTCTTCTCCAGCGAGGTCTGGCGCGCCTCCGCGGTCCCGAGCACCCAGCCCGGTGGAGTCCGGCCCCGAGCCTGCACCGCTCGCAGCCGCGCCGTGGGCTCCACCAGCAGCTCCGCCGCCAGCTCGGAGCGATAGCGGGCGCTGCGGGCGCGGTAGGCCCCGAGGAGATCCTCGATGTCCTCGCACAGATCCAGCGGCCACACCATGTCGTGCTCGGCCAGCCTGGAGCGCACGACGGCGAAGCGCTGGACGAGGCTCTCGGGCGCGTTCACCACGCCCTCCTCGATGAGCCCCCGTGACAGGTCCACGAGCTCCTCCAGCGACGAGAGGTCCAGGTCGGCACGAGCGCCGAGCTCGACGATCGACGGCACCCGCGCCGCGCGACGCCAGGCGAAGACCGCCAAGGCGACGTGCTCGCAGAGCTCCGGCACCTTGCAGTCGCACCTCGCATAGCCGAGATCGTGGGGCACGAGGAAGCGCACGGTGCAGGTCGGCAGACGAGCGGTCGGGCTGCCGTCGCCAAGGACCTCGACGACGAGCCCGCGGCGGGCGAGTCGAGACGCCCGGTCGAAGAGCCGCTTGCCCAGGCCGTCGATGAGCGCGGCGTCGTCGAACTCGGCTGGGCTCCAGTCCTCTACAGGAGGAGGAGGGGCAGCATCCCGGCAGGCCAGCACCACGGCGATGCGATGCCGACAGACGCCGGGCGCGCCACAGGAGCAGTCGGACTCGGCAAGAGGCACCCCTGGCTCCAGGCGCGTCTTCACCCCGTCGTCGAAGACGCCCACGACCACCTCGCCCTCCACGGAGACCACCGGACCCCGACCCTTGGCGAGCATCTTCCGGGCCCGCTTCAGCAACCCCCGGTTGGCCAGGGTGACGAGGACCTCGTCCGAGAGCGCAGCGAGGTCCGGCCTCATCCCTTGACCTTCTCGGCGATGAAGCCCGCGAGCTGGCCGGGGGTCATCGCGCCGACATAGGCCCCCACGTCCGCGCAGCGCTGGGCGAGGCCGGTGTCGTAGGCGGGCACGGCCTTGTCATCGAGGGCGCAGAGCCCGAGGACGTGAGTGCCCTGGGCGCAGAGCCCGGCGATGGTCTCGACCAGCAGGTAGGCATCGCCGCCCTCGTAGAAGTCCGTGAGCACGACGAAGATGGTCCGCCGCGGGACCTCGACCAGCTGAGCCCCGTAGCGCACGGCACGGCAGATGTCCGTGCCGTCGCCGAGCTGGACCTTCATCAGGGTCTCGACCGGATCGACGATGTCCCGAGTGAGATCGACGACCTCTGTGTCGAACACGCAGAGGTGGGTCTTCACGGCAGGCAGTCCCCACAGACAGGCCGCCGTCACCGCCGCGTGGATGGTCGAGCTGAGCATCGAGCCGGACTGGTCGACGAGCAGGATGACCTGCCACTTCGCGTTGTGGTTGCGGGTGCGCGCGAAGAAGCGCGGACGCTTGATGAACATGCGCCCGGTCCTGGCGTCGATGTTGCCGAGGTTGTCCGCGATGGTGCCCTTGGCGTCGAAGTTGCGCGAGTAGCGCAGGGGGCTGTGGCGGTGCCGGTCCAGCCGACCGCGAAAGGCTGTCTCGATGTCCGTGGCGAGAGCCTCCATGAGCTGCTTCACGACCTTTCGGACGAGCTCCCGAGCCAACTGCAGCACCTCGGGGTTCATCAGGTGCTTGGTCTGGAGCACCGCCCTGAGCAAGGTCTCGTTCGGCTCGACGCGCCGCAGCACCTCCGGGTTGGTGACCACCTCCGTGATGTCGAAGCGCTCGATGGCGTCCCGCTCGAGGCGCTCGATGGTCTCCTGCGGAAAGAGCCGGTGCACGTCGTTGATCCACTCGGGCACGGTCATCGCCGAGCCTCCACCTCCAGCCTCGCGCTGAGCGATGTCCCGCTCTCCGAGCTCCGCGTCCCGACCATAGAGCCAGGCCAGCGCCGCGTCCGCCGCTGCCGCAGCACCCTCGAGCCCTCCAGCACCCCCGAGGGCGTCGTCGGCCGACTCTCCCAGCAGCAACCTCCACCGCACCAGCGGCGGCAGCCCGGTCAGGTCCTGGCTCACGACAGTCCCTCCTCGGTCAGCACGCGATCGACCTCGTCCTCGAGCCGCAGTCCAAAAGCGAGCACCTTGGCCGGCGCTTGAAGAGTGAGCAGACAGCGGGCTCTGGCCGGATCCTGACCGCGCAGGGCGAGCACGCGACGAGCGAGGGCCTCGCGCTCACGTGGAGGGAAGAACTCGAAGGCGAGCCGCAGCCCCGGCAGGCCGATCAGGAAGTCCCGATCCTCCAGCTCCACGACGCGCCCATCGATCGCCTCCACGAGGCCCTCTGCGTGCAAGACCTCCTCGCGTGCGAGGGCGAACAGCCCGGCGAGCACATCACCCAGGCACTCCACCGGTGCCCCCCGAGCCAAGGCAGCCGCCTGCCCATCGGCGTCCTCGACCGGGGCTCCGGTGGACCAGAGGAATCCCAAGGCGGCGCCTCGCAGATCGGAGGGTGCGTCCTGGTCACCGACGCGGCGCTCCATGACACCCCAAGCCGCTCGCGGGTCCAGACCCTCGCCGTGGCGCAGGAGGTCCCGCAGCGCGACCACCGCCCGGAGACGGTCCGAGTCGACGGGGCCGCTCCCCGAGACACCCTCGACGAGCCACAGGCCCCGGTCGAAGCACTGCTCGAGGACGTCCTTCAAGCCCGCGTGGCGGCCCTCGAGCAGGAGCGTGTCGTGGCGCCACAGACCGATGAGCTCTGACACCGCGACGCCGAGGACGGCCAGGTCCGTCTCCTGCTCCACCAGGGGCCGGAGGCTGGACAGCACCCTGCCAGCCAGCGAGTCGATGCCGATGAAGACGGCCTGCAACAGGGCGATCGAGAGTTCGTCGAGACCGGCGCTCTGCGCCAGGAGCGCCTCGACGCGGGCGGCGGCGGCCTGTACGAGGGTCGCCCCAAAGGCGCTGGCCTCGATGAGCGCGATCTCCGTGGAGGGGTGGTGCGCCAGCGCCCAGCGCTCCGACAGCACCGGATCCGCCGGACTGCGCGGCCCCTGCTTGCGCGCGAAGCCGGGGACATCCAACAGACGAAGTCGATGGAGCACACGGCTCGCCCCTCGGCCGGCCTCCTCGCGCAGATCGAGCTCGACCTCGCGCACCCTCGCGGTGGGGACGAGGTCGTGGTTCTCCAGCTCCGCGCGCACATCTGCCAACAGCGGAGGCCGAGGGGTGTCGGGATGGAGCGAGCCCTTGCCCTCGCCCGAGAAGGCCGCGACGACCTCGACCAGCACCGGGTCGGTGCCAGCTTCGAGACGGCCACGCCCGGACCAGGGCAACTCACGGTCCAGCGCGTGCTTGATCAAGGCCCCGGCGATGCCGTCGAGCAGGTCCACCCGAGCGACAGCGCGATGCCCCCTCAGCTGGCGCAGCCCCTGGGCCAGGGTCCACGTGGCGATGACGTCGGCCGGGGAGACCACCTGCTTCTTGCCACGCAGGCGCTTCACCGAGCGCTCCAGCAACAGCTCGGGAGCGCGCTGGGGCCCGACGTCCCACACCGCCTGGTACCAGGAGGGCGAGGGCATGCCGGACTCGTAGCCGACGAAGGAGTCGAGGCGCTTGAAGCTGTAGGGCACGAGGTAGCTGCCGATGCGGGCCTGCTCCGGGGCCTCGATGGGCTCGGGCCAGCCTGGCTCGGCCTTCTGCCACTGCTCTTCGAGCGCCGGGGCGTGCCACCCCCCACAGACGACCACCACCGGACCCCGATCCTGGTCGATGGCCCAGCGGACGCAGCGGGCCATGTGGGCCTCGCGGGCGGCGTCGATGCCCGCGTCGTGATCCCCGCGGAGCTCGATGAAGTACAGGCGCAGCCGCTCTCGCAGCGCGTCCAACTCGTCCGGCTGCTCGAAGAGGTGGTCCCAGAGGGCGTCGCTGCCGTCGACCCCGAGCCGCTGGCAGAGCCTGCGAACGTCGAGCCCGTCGGCGCGGCGGTCCGCATAGCGGTTGCGCACCAACTGGAAGCGCTCGGCCCAGACCGGCAGGTCCATGAAGCGGAGCTCCGCCCCCTGCTCCCGCCCGGCGCGCAGGGCGACGTACTCCGGCGAGTAGTCACACAGGGGTGACCAGCTGGCGTGGCTGCGGGCCGCGGAGTGCATGAAGGAGAAGACCGCCACGGGCAGCTGGTGGCCAAGCAGCAGCTCGTCGATGCGCTCGTTGTAGTCCACCGGGCCCTCGATGAGCACGAAGGCAGGCGACTGTCGCCGGATCACGTCCTGCACCACCCGGGCGCAAGCGGGGCTGTGGTGCCGGACGCCGAGCACGATCGGGCTCATCCAGGCAGGCGGCTCCTGGCTTCGTAGAGCTCCTTCCACAACAGCCCGCCACGCCGGGCGACGCGCTGCTCGAGGTAGCGCCGGAGACGCTTGAGGTCCTCTGGATCGTCCTTCACCGCGGCCCCCGCGATGCAGTCCAGCAGATCCCCGGCGGTGGGCTCGCCCCCGCTGAGGAAGTGCCCCTTGATGCCAAGGGCGAAGCCCACCGACACGCACTCGGCGGTCGACATGATCGTGGAGAGCCGATCGAGGACCTGGCCTTCCTGGGTCTCGCCGGAGCGCAGCTCACGGAAGCTGGTGACGAGCATCCTCAAGAGGTCCTCTGGTGGGGGGCTGGGCACGCCAGCGCGCTCCAGCCGCCGCCGTGTCTCCTCGCGCACCAGCCGCAGCTCGACGTCGAAGTCCGGAATGGGGAAGACGGTCTCGAAGTTGAGCCGCCGCTTCAGCGCCGCGCTCATCTCGTTCACGCCGCGGTCCCTGGTGTTGGCCGTGGCGAGGAGGTTGAAGCCGTCCCGGGCGAACAGCATGGCCTCGTCCCCGAGCTCCGGCACGGCCATGACCCGGTCCGAGAGCATCGACAGGAGGCTGTCCTGCACCTCTGGCGGACAACGCGTGATCTCCTCGAAGCGCACGATGCGGCCTTCGCGCATGCCCTTGTACAGCGGCGCCGGGACGAGGCTCCGGGTGGAGGGCCCCTCCGCCAGCAGGAGCGCGTAGTTCCAGCCGTACTTGATCTGGTCCTCTGTGGTGGCGGCGCCTCCCTGGATCGTCAGGGTCGAGTCGCCGCAGATCGCCGCGCACAGGAGCTCGGAGAGCAGGCTCTTGGCCGTGCCCGGCTCGCCGACGAGCAAGAGCCCCCGGTTGGTCGCCAGCGCCACCATCGCTCGATCCACGAGGCTGGGATTGCCGACGAACTTCCTGGTGATGCCTGCCTCGTCGTCGCCCAGCACGAAGCGCCTCACGGCCCGCGGACTGAGCCCCCAGCCCAGGGGTCTGGGATCCTCGTCGCTCTCGCGCAGTAGTTTCAGTTCCCCGGCGTAGACCACCTCAGCGGGTGGGCGCTGCAGTGCCTTGTTCTCTTTTTTCTCGGACATGGGGGAATCTCTAATGCGACGTCTCGAGTTCACCGACGCGAAGTCCAACAAGTCCTGGGAGATCGACGCCCAGGGGCAAGGCCGCGAGCTGGTCCGAGGTCTCCGCCATCCAGTTCTCGGAGCTGTGTCGGGACCTCGAAGCGCTGAGGGGATAGACGCCGGGCGATGGCCGACACGCTCTTCGTCAACCCTTCGCGGCAGCTCTTCTACCTCGTGCCAGCAGGCACAGGTCTGCCAGATGGCGCCTACCTCGTCGTGCCGCTGGTCCCCGTGCCGGGCAAGCCGCGAGACGTGAACCGGCGGGCCATCGAGGGCTTCGAGATCCCGGCCGAGGAGGCCAAGGCCCTGCTCGCCGAGCGCTTCGACGGCCTCGTCGGAGAGGCTCGGAGGCTCGCAGAGGAGCGGGATCTCCCAGGGGGTGGCGCCTTCCGCGGCCTGGCGGGTCGCTTCGGCCGCGTGCTCCAGAGCGAGCAGGTCATCAGCGGTCTGAACCTGGTCGGCTCGGCGCTCCAAGACGTGGCCACCGAGCTCCGCCAGCGCCGGGAGAGCGGCGAGGAGCCCACGGTCGAGCCCTCCGACATGATCAAGGATGACGACCTCGCCCTCTGCGGGACCTGCCTCACGGCGCTGGACGAAGAGACCATCTGCCCCAGCTGCGGCGCGGACTCGGCCGAGATCGACCCCTTCCGCATGACCGCCGCCGAGTTCGCCGCGGAGTCCTGGAAGACCTGCGCCAGCTGCGGAGACGAGCTGCTGTCCCTCGCCAGCACCTGCCCGGAGTGCGGCGCCGAGCAGTAGGGCTCACTCGAAGTAGATCTCGCCCATGTGGATGCGGATGCCGGTGTCGTACATCATCGTGTCGCCCTGGGAGCCGAGGATCTCCTCGATGAGCTCTGAGTGGTCCTCTGCGGCGGAACCGCCCATGCCCTGGAGCACCTGGGCGGCCTGGACCATGGCCGGATCCTCCGGATCACCGTCGGCGATGAAGTCACCGAGGGCCACGGCCCCGTTGGTCGAGCCTCCGGTCTGGATGGCGTAGATGGCGGTCGAGCGCACCGTCTCGTCCTCGTCGCCGAGGGCGTCGATGATCGCGGTCTCGCCCTCCGCGCCGCCGTTCCAGGCGATGGCGTAGAGCGCCTGGGTGCGCAGGTTGGTGTCCTCTGAGCTGCGAGCGACGTCGACGAGGGCCTCTCGAGCCCCCTTGGTCCCCAGGGTCTGGAGACCGGACAGGGCGTAGGAGGACATCTCCTCGTCCTCGAGACCCTCCAGCAGGATGCGCTCTGCGTCGGGTCCGCCCTGCTGGGCCATCGCGCTCATCGCCGCGGAGCGGACCTCGATGGCGTCGTGGTCGAGCAGGTCGAGGATCTGGTCGCGGGACTCCGGCGTGCCGAGACGACCCAGGGCGCTGACCGCCGACGAGGCGATCCTGGGGTCCTCTTCGTCCAGCGCGTGCTGGACGAAGTCCTCGACGTTGGGGGCGTTGCTGTAGAGCATCGTGTCGTAGATTCGACGCCGCACGTCCTCGTCCTCGGCGGACTGCAGGATGTCGTAGAGCTCGTCGATCTGCTCGGCGTCGCCGCCGTAGACGATGGCGGACAGCGCCCGGCGCGCCTCCTGGCCCGTGCCGCCCTCGACCCGCTCCATCAAGGCCCGGCGCGCGGTGGCTGTGCCGAGGCTGGCCAGGGCCTGCTCGGTGTCGTCCCAGCCCATGCCGCCGGTGCCGTCCTCGAGGCGCTCGAGCAAGACGTCCTGGAGCTCCTCGCTGACCTCGTCACCCCGACTCTGCAGAGCCGAGAGCGCGGAGCGGCGGACGTTGGGGTCGCCGTCCTGGAGGAGCTCGAGGAGCAGGTCGTTCGAGAGCAGGTCGGGCTGGGTCTGGAGCGCGTAGAGAGCGTCGGACTTCTGCTGGGCCGAGCCCTCGAAGAGGATCTCGCGGATCATGTCCTCGTCGCCGGCGTCGCCGTGCTGCAGGAGGAAGGTGTAGGCGTTGCCCGCCCAGGTGTTTCCGCCTGCGTTGCGGATGTGATCCCGAGCGATGTCGAGGATCTCCTCCGGCACCGAGCCCTTCGGCCAGGAGTTGGAGAACAGGCGGTTGCGAGCCTGGTCGCGCACCGAGGTGCCGCGGTTGTCGATCGCCCACAGCAGGACCTCGACCACGTCGGGCTCGCCCAGGTCGGGGAAGGCAGCCGCGGCGGCGCCAGCGGTGTCGGAGGGGCCGACCTCGACCAGCTCGACCAGCGCCATGCGCGCCGAGTCACCGCCGATGGAGCCGATGGCATAGACCGCGGAGGTGCGGACCCGGACGCTGCCGTCACGGGCGATGCGCTCGAGCACCGGCACGGCCCGCTCGTCTCCTAGGGTTCCCAGAGCGCTGATGCCCTGGTACTGCACGTTGGTGTTGTTCGACGTCGCGGCCTTGACGAGGGCCTCGTAGATGCCCGGGTCGCGCACGCTGGCGAGGGCGTTCATCGCGGCCTGCCGCTTGTCGGCGTCGCCACCCCGGAGCGCCTTGCGGAGCGCGGCGCGAGCGGCCGGAACGGACTCGTTCGGGAAGGTCGCCAGCGCGTTGGCGTGTCCCCAGGCCTGTTTCGAGCCACCGTCCTCGAAGGCACGGACCAGGACGCGGGCGGCCTGGTTGGAGCCGTTGGCCGCCAGCCCCCAGGCAGCCCAGCTGCTGACGTTCGGATCGTCGAGGCTCTCCTCCAGGATCTCGAGCCCGACCTCAGAGCCGCTGGCTCCGAGGGCGGACAGCACCTGGTTTCGCCACTTGGGGTCGTTTCGCTCGTGCAGCTGCACGAGGTAGTCCACCGCGCTCGGCGTGCCGAGGTGGCCCAGGGCCTCGATGGCCTCGTGCGAGATGACCAGGGGCCCCTCGATGACGAAGACATAGAGGAGCTCTGCGTCCTCGTCCGCGCCGACCCAGCCCAGGACCTGGATGGCCTCGGCCCTGGCGACGTCGCTCTCGGCGACATCGAGGGTGTCCAGCGCGATGTACCGCAGCTGGTCTCCGTCGGCGCTGGCCCGCAGCGCAGGCAGCAGCTCCCGCCAGGAGGCGCGGTCTTCGTCGCCGAAGTCCTCGAGGTCGACGACATCGAAGTTCTCTGGCCCCGAGCTGTCGAAGCCGACCCCGAGACCAAAGCTGAGCGCACACAAGGTGGTGACGCCAACGATTCGAATGACCCACTGACGCATGACGAGACTCCTTCGGCCCGGACAACGCCGAAGCCCAGAGGACCCTTACAGCGACTCCTCTGGAGACTCCGGGTTCCAAGTCTTCGGGAGCGACTACGTCAGAGGCTTGTCAGGTACTTCGTCTGGCTCGCCAGGTACCAGTGTGTGAAAGGCCATCAGCGCTTCGGACGTATCCCTCCCCGAAGCCCCGGAGCTCCCAGATGGCCGGCTACATGGACACCATCTCCCGAGTGACGCGAGGCAGCTACGAAGACGCCTCGCCCGACGAGAAGTCAGCGGCGGTCCGCGACGTCATCCAGGTCTGCTCGGTCGCCGCGGGGGCAATCGCCGTCCAGCCGATCCCCTTCCTCGACATCGCCCTCATCTCGCCGATCCAGATCGCGATGGTGCAGGCCATCGGCAAGGTCCACGGCTACAAGCTCGACCAGAAGTCGGTGATCGAGATCCTCACCAGCTTCGGCGCCAGCATCGCGGCCCAGGCGGTCATTGCCACGGCAGTGAAGTTCATCCCCTTCGCGGGCTGGGCCATCTCGATCGCGATGACCTATGCGCTCACCTACGCCATCGGCGAGGTCAGCGACCACTACTTCCGCAACGGACGAGGCGTTCCCCAAGAGGATCTGCAGTCCATGTTCAAGCGGGTCTACGAAGAGAAGAAGGCCGAGAAGCAGGCCTCCGCGAAGGGCAACGCGACGCTGAAGGACAAGCTGGAGCAGCTCAAGGACGCCTTCTCCAGCGGCCTGCTCACCGAAGAGGAGTTCGAGCGCAAGAAGCAGGAGCTCCTCGAGGGCTTCTGATCGAGGAGGGGAGCGCCTTCACGCCGACATGCTCTGGTAGGCCCGGAAAGACCTCGAGACGCCGAACCAACGCGTTGGCACGCAGGGCTGTCCAGGCTGCTACTGACCCGAGAAGATGTAGACAGCTCCTGGCCCTTTCTGGTTCGAGCTCGTGTCCACCTCGAAGCCCGGCGCACCGACCACGACATCCGGGTGTCCGTCGCCGGTGTAGTCCGTGCCGCCCACGACCTGCCAGCCGAACATGCTGCCAGGGTGCTCGCAGCCGTCGGTCTTGCATGTCTCGAAGGGGGCGAGTGATCCCTCGAGCATGCCGAAGGCGTCCTCTTCCAGCACGATGTGGCCGCTCACGGGTCCGAAGACGACGTAGGCACGGCCGGGGCCCCAGGGGTCGCCGTCGCCACCACCGCCGATACCGATGACGAGGTCTTCGAAGCCGTCGTCGTCCAGGTCTCCTGCGCGGTCGGCGTCGATTCGGCCGGGGTAGCCAATGTCGTTCGTAGATAGCGTGGCACCAGCACTGGACATGTGCTCGTTGATAGAAAACGGCCCCGAGAAGACCCAAGCGTAGGGACGTGTTTCGTCACAGGTCTGGGCTGCCAGAAGGGTAGCCGGAGTCCCGGTTCCCAACGTATCGACCAGCGAGATTGCAACCTCAAATGCATGCCCCGCACAGGGGTACGGAGCGTCGTCGAATACGATTGACGCAGTGTCGAGAATCTCGAGACTCCCAGCCGGAATGGGGCCAGACACCAGCGACAGCGAGCCGAAGAGCGGGTCAAGGGAGGCACGAGAAGACCAGACCAGCAGATCCTCGACGCCATCAACGTTCAAGTCCCCTACCGCTACGCCATTCCCGATCGCGCCGTCGGTAATGAAAAGCGTAGAAGTTGCGATGCTCTGGAGGGCGCCACCGCCGACGAGTGTTGGACCATCGACAACGTGAACCTCACCATTCCACGCGGGATTCGAGATCGCCAGGTCGCCAATTCCATCTCCATCAAAGTCACCATCGACTATCGCTCTACCACTGTATCCGCCCCGCTCGCCCGTAACCGTCGCATCGAATTGCCCAAGCCAAACAGCATCGTCGATCGGCCCGAGAACCACGCTCGCACCGCCCGACCAGGAGTAGTCCACTTCATCGAACGCCATCATCTCGCCGAGCGCCAGATCGGCGACACCATCGCCGTTGAAGTCACCCGTCGCGATGGACGTGTAGTAGCGCTCCGCAGCCAGCGACGGGATGCCCCCCTCCCACTCCTCGGTGGTGTGCTCGCCCTCGAAGGGCCCCTCCAGCACGCGGACGTCCAGGCCACCAGCCTCGGACCACGTCACGAGATCCGGGATCCCGTCTCCGCTCAGGTCGTCACCGCCGGCAAGGATGAAGCCGGTGTTCGAGCCGCAGCAGGCCACGCTCGTGTCCTCGCCCAGGATCACCGCAGCCGGCGCGCTGGGGGCGACGCCACCGAAGAATTGGCAGTCGTCGTCGATCTCATCGTCGCAGTCGTTGTCGACGCCGTCGTCGCAGACCTCGTCGAAGTCCGGGCTCCTCAGCGCGTCGTCATCGTCGCAGTCGACCCCGTAGACAGACCCGTCTCCGTCCACGTCGTCGAGGTCGGAACCGTCACAGTCCTGGTCCACGCCGTCGTAGGGGATCTCCGCCGCGTCCGGGTGGATGTCGTAGTCGCTGTCCACACAGTCGTCGTCCGTGGCGACGAAGCCGTCATCGGCGGCGCAACCCCACACAGTCTCCGACGCCGACCCGTAGCCGTCACCGTCCACGTCTACGAACCACTCCACCACGTCGATGGCGTCCTCGTCGATGGAGCCGTCGCAGTCGTCGTCGACGCCGTCGCACTCCTCGTCGGCTCCGGGGTGGACGAGATCGTCTCCGTCGTCACAGTCCCCGCCAAGCTCGGCGTACCCGGGACCGGGGTCGCAGACTTCGACGGGATCCCCGGCCCCGTAGCCGTCGCCGTCGCCGTCCGGGTGCAGCATCTCGCACTCCGGCTCAGCCCGGCAAGACAACAGCGAGAGCCAGACCACCGGGCCCTCCCGAAGCGGTAGGCGCGGACCGTGCCCAGGCGTAGGGTCAGCTCCTCGCCAGTCTTCTCGATGCGGTAGGACCGATCCCCTACGGACGCCCGCAGCGAGGAACACTCGGGGTCCTCTGGCACGTATGACCAGGGCTCGGCGGTGGCGACGTACTCGAAGGCGTCTGGTGACAAGACCAGCGACTGCCCGCTGTCTCCGCCGACGTCCTCGCCGGCCACGACCACAGCCTCCTGCTCCCAGCTCCCATGAGCCCAGGAGCAGGGGTCACCGGTCCCGCAGCCGACGAGCACGACGAGCAGCATCACCTCACCTCGAAGGTGCGGGTGTTGAAGCAGGGCGAAGGCGGCGTTCCGGGGACCTCGGCGCAGATCTTCTCCCAGGCATCGCCGCTGTCCGGGCTCGTCCACACGTCATCCAGGGACCTCTCGCTGTAGGTGTAGGGGAAGTCGATCCAGGAGATGCCCCGGTACTGGGCCGGGTCCGCATAGTGCCCTCCTGGCGGTGTCGCTGAGCCCCTCAGCTGCCCCAGTCTCAGTCCAGGCCAGAGTCGGGATGCAAGGACAATCCAGCCAACCCCTCGGCCCCTCGCGATGCAGGCCTCGACGTCGACGCCTGCGACCGCTGTGATGCGGAGGCTGCGGGTGCCCTGCCAAACCGCCAGGAAGGCGCACGATGCTGGTGTTGCGGGACCAGGTCCCCGACCGATGGGTAGCCGACTGCCGCTTGCTGCATACCTTCACGTGGCGAGGCGCGCGACGCCCGTAGTGCGCTCCGAGCGACGTGCAGGAGGCTTGATCGTTGACTACGAGGACGGTGGCACTGTGGTCGGCATCGAGATCACCTCCCCGCAGATCGTCACGGCCAGTCACCTCGACGAACTCCTGACTCAGCTCGGCCTCTCGCCACTCGCGGAGGGTGAGCTCGCACCACTCGCCGCCTGACGTCGCTTCCGCACACCGGGATGTCGATCGCTGTCCAGGGCGCTCCTACCCGGGAGGTCTCCACGGCGGCACCCAGTCCGCCGGGGTGATGATCGGGAGCTCCTGGCGAAGGACCGAGAGCCGGAAGCGACTGCCGCTGACCCACTCCTCGCCGTCGACCTGCGAGCTGACCTCGTCCTCGCCGATGCGCACCAGCTCCACGTCGAAGTCTCCGCCGGAGAAGCCGTCCCGGTGCTTCACGCCGAAGGCAGCGAGGTGTTCCTCCCAGAGCGGGACCTGGGCGAGGTCTCGCAGGGCCTTGCTGGCCCACTCCCTGCGGCCGTGGACCGGGACGAGCTCGAAGCGACCGTCGTCGGGCTCGGCTTCGCGGTCGAGCACCCACATGCCGCCGTAGACGCTGGTGGCGTTGATCACCAGGTCGGTGAGCCCCTGGAGGTGGTGCTCGTTGCCGTCCACGCGCACGTGCGCGTCGAACTTGATCGGCTCGACGTAGGACTCCATGAGCTTGCCGAAGGCGGCCCCGGCGTAGACCAGCTGGTCCCGGTAGAGCATCGACAGCAGCGGGAAGCCCTTGACCGCCTCCCGATCCTGGTTGCGCTGCTGGAGGATGTCGGACTGCATGCCCCAGCCGACGCTGTGGAAGACGTGGTTCAGGTCGTCGACGCGACCGTCGAGGCCGATGCGACCGACCTTGCCCACGTCGAGCAGCGTCGTGTGGCGGGCCGCGATCACATCCAGGTTGCGAGCCAGGGCCCCCCTCGCCGCGCTGACGCCGAAGGACTTGCCCTGGTCGTTGGCCGTGCCGCTCGGCAGCATGCCGAGGAGTCTCTTGCGCTTCGCAGCGAGGATGCCCTTGGCCACCTCCGCGAAGGTGCCGTCCCCGCCAAGGTAGACGACGACCTCGATGCCCTCGTCCTCGTCGAGGCGTTCCCTCAAGGCGCCCACCGTTCGCCCCGAGGGGAGGGTCTCCATCACGTGGGCCGACCACCCCCGCGAGCGCATCGCCTCCAGCGAGTGCCTGATGCGCTCCGCTGCCTTTCCGGACTGTGCCGTGGGGTTTCCGACCAGGAGAATGGAGCCTGTCACAGACCCGTCACGGTCGAGAGCTTTGGGGTGCACAGAACACTTGGGCCCTGATTCCACCACGAGGACCCGATGTCCAGCATTGTCATGACCGCTGTCGCAACGACCTCGTGCCTCCAGGACGGGGTCGCCGACTGAGTCAGCTGGTCCCCTGGATCAGTTGAAACCGAAGCCCCCGCGAGGGGGACTCACCGAGCCGCGAGTCTGCTCGCGCGCTTTGGAGGTGCGCCATGTCGGCGCGAAGAGCGGGCGCCCTGCCCGCACGCATAGGTGTCAGCACCGTCTTTGGTCTCGCGTGGCCGATCATGGTGTCGATGCTGTCTCGGACAGCGATGACGACGGCGGACACGCTGTTCGTCGGTCGCCTCGGGACCCAGTACCTCGCGGCCATCGGCATCGCCGGTGTAGCCGCATGGGCCGGCATCGCCCTCGGCATGGGGCTGCTCGGTGGCGTGAACGTCGCCGTGTCGCACCGTACCGGGGCAGAGGACCACGAGGGTGCCCGCCACTTCTGGTGGCAGGCGCTGTGGTGGGCCGCCGCGCTCGGTGCTGTGGTCGCCTCGACCTTCTGGGTCGGGCCCTGGCTCTTCCCCCTGATGGGCGCGAGCGAAGGCGCGACGTCGCTCGGGAGCGAGTGGTTCTCCATCCGCATCCTGGGCTCGCCGCTTGTCTTCGGCACCTTCGCGCTCACCGCGTGGTTCCAGGGCCGGGGCGACACCCGCACGCCGATGGTCGCGACGCTCGTCGCCAACCTGCTGAACATCGCCATCGACCCCCTGCTGATCTTCGGTCTCGGCCCCGTGCCGGCGCTGGGCATCGCAGGAGCCGCTCACGCGACGAACATCGCGCTGGCGGTCGGGCTCGCCTTCCTCTTCTGGAGGAGCCGCGGGCTCGCAGGTGCCTTCTCCTGGCCAAGGGCGTTCGAGCTCTCAGAGGTCTTCCGCCTCGGGAGTCCGCTGGCGGTCTGGTACGTCCTGGATGTCCTCGCCTTCGGCATCTTCGTCAGCCTGCTCGCGCGGGTCGGCGAGGCCGAGCTGGCGGCCCACGTGGTGGTGCTCCGCATCATCAGCGTGAGCTTCCTGCCAGGGCATGCGGTCGGCGAGGCTGGCGGTGTGCTGGTCGGGCAGTCGCTCGGTGCCCGGAGACCCGGGGCCGCCCGAGAGGCCTGGACCAGCGCCACCAGGCTCGGCGTGGGCATCATGGCCGCTTGCGGTGTGCTGTTCCTGGTCGCTCCTGGCGGGCTCTTGTGGCCCTTCGGGCTCGAACAGGAGGTGGTCGACATCGGCCGGAACCTGCTGGTCGTCGCGGCGATCTTCCAGATCTTCGACGCGGTGGCGATGACCTCGCTCAACGCGCTGAAGGGTGCAGGCGATACGCGCTTCACCATGCTGGTCGGGGTCTTCTCCGCCTGGTTCGTGAAGCTGCCGCTGGGCATCTGGTTGGCAATCCCGATGGGCCTGGGCGCCGTCGGCGCCTGGCTCGGGCTCACGGCGGACATCATCTTCCTCGCCATCGTCGCGAGCTGGCGGATCCTCAGCGGTCGCTGGCTCGACGCCGACGCAAAGGCAAAGAAGAAGGACATCCGCAGGGCTGCCTGAAAAGACAGAACCGTGGGCGGTGCTCGTGCGTGAATCCACGTGTGAGCACCGCCCACCATGCTCTGGTCGCCACCCACGAGGACTCAGCGCACCGCGGACGCGATAGCCTTTGTTCATGGCCGAGCTCTCCCCTCGCTCGACGCGCGTCGCCGCAGCATCCATCAACCAGACGGTCGGGGACTGGGAGGGCAACTTCCGGCGCCTGGTGGAGGTGATCCGCGCCGCCCGGGATGAGGGTGCCCGGCTGTTGGTCCTTCCCGAGATGTGCATCCCCGGCTACTCGCTCGGCGACCGGCTCATGCGGCGCGGAACCCTGGACCGCTCCTGGGCGATGCTGCGCAGGCTGGAGCAGCACTGCGACGACATCGCTGTCTGCGTCGGGCTCCCCGTGCTGCACGGCGGCGTGCTCTACAACGCGATCGCCGTCGTGGTGGACCGCGAGTGTGTGGGCCTGGTCTGCAAGGAGTACCTGGCGATCGGTGACGTGCAGTACGAGAACCGGTGGTTCCAGTCCTGGCCCCATGGCCGCGCCGAGGAGTTCCACAGCGCCGACGGGCTGACCCTGCCGATAGGCACGCTCATGTTCCAGATCCCGGGCCTCGGCCGCTTCGGCATCGAGGTCTGCGAGGACGGCTGGAAGGGCATCCGGCCAGGCAGCACCTACACCCTCGCGGGGGCGGAGATCGTCTGCAACCCCTCCGCGAGCTGGTTCGTCATCGGCAAGCACGCCATCCGGCGGTCCATGGTCGAGCAGATCAGCCGAGAGGACCACTGCTGCTACCTCTACACCTCGCTGTTGGGCTGCGACTCGACCCGGCTTGTCTTCGACGGCAGCGTGCTCATCGGCGTCGACGGCGACCTCGTCGCAGAGGGGCGCCGGCTGTTGTTCCGCGAGGACTGGGAGCTCAGCTCCCACATCGTCGACCTCGACCGACTTCGGCTCGCGCGCATGGAGGAGGGCAGCTGGCGGGAGCAGGTGGCCGCATTCGAGCGCGGCGAGCACGGCGCCCACCCCACGCTCGTCGCGGTGGACGCGGACCTCTCCACCCGGGACCCCTCCCCGCCTGCGGCACCCTACTGGGAGGTCCAGCCCGTGGGTCCGGTGGACCCGAGCCTGCAGTGGCTGGTCGAGATGGGCTTCGCGTCGTCCCTGCGCCAGGAGGACCTCCCCCACCTGGAGCTCGAGCTGGCGATCGCGCTCGGGCTGCGGGACTACACGAAGAAGTCGGGCATCGAGACCCTCACCGTCGCGCTCTCCGGTGGGCGGGACTCGGCGATGGTGGCGACCCTGGTGAGCCGCATGAATCGCTACGACGACAGCCCGAGAAGGCTGATCACCGCGTACATGGCCACGGAGAACTCGGGCCCCGTCACCCAGGCAGCGGCCAAGGGACTCGCCGAGGAGCTCGGCGCGACCCACCTCGAGGTCGGCATCCAAGAGGCCGTGGACGTGCACGTCGGCCTGGCCAGCTCGATGGTGGGACGGGAGCTCACCTGGCGAGACGACGACATCGCCCTCCAGAACGTGCAGGCGAGGCTTCGGGGCTCCCTGATCTGGATGATCGCCAACCTCCACGACAGCCTGCTGTTGGCCACGAGCAACAAGAGCGAAGCTGCGGTCGGCTACACGACGATGGACGGTGACACCTCCGGGGGCATCTCGCCGATCGCGGACGTGCCGAAGTCCCTCGTCAGCCTCTGGCTGCGCTGGGCAGAGGGCTTCCACGGCCTGGCGTCGCTGGGGGCGGTGAACGCTCAGCAACCCACCGCGGAGCTGAGGCCCCCCGGAGAGGGACAGACCGACGAGGGGGACCTGATGCCGTTCTGGGTCCTCGACCGGCTCATGTACCAGTTCGTCCAGCGCGCCCAGGACCCCGTCGAGATGTTCCGCTCCCTGTGGCCGGAGTTCGGACCTCACTACGGCGGGGACGCGAGCCGCTTCGCCGATGACATCGAGCTCTTCGTGAGGCTCTTCTGCCACGCCCAGTGGAAGCGCGAGCGCTTCGCGATCTCCTTCCGCGTGACCGCCTTCGACCTCGACCCGAAGACCGGCTTCCGCTTCCCACCGGTCCAGGAGCCCTTCACGCAGGAGCTCCGGGACTTGCGTGACTACGTCTCGAAGCTACCAGGGACCGACCAGATCTAGCAGGATGCCGCCGGCGTCGACCTGGACGAGCCCCCAGCCGTAGGCGAAGGCGTAGGTGCCGCCCATGCCGCCTCCGTCGCAGTCGAAGACCAGCGCCAGCTCGAAGGTGCCGTAGTAGGTCTCGACGGGCGCATCCATGAACGTCGTGCAGGTGTACTTCCCGCTGAAGGTCATCGCTTTCGGCTCGGGGGTCTCGGCGGACATGAAGATCTCGCCGGATCCCTGGGCCTCTCCCAGGTCCCACTCGACGAGCGTCAGCCCGTCAGCCTCCGACCACACGAGCTTGCCCTCTTCGACGGCGTCCGCCCACCGGAGCCCCCTGCGAAACTCCACGACCCCATCGCCGACGTGTCGCGCGTGGAGCAGCTCCTCCTCGGCCGGGCTGTCGGACTCTGGCCCGAGGGCGTCGTCGCGGTAGGTCCACGAGGTGCCGTCTCCGAGCATCGCGTAGTCCGCGACGAGCACCGAGCCGCCGGCGGCGGTCCCCTCCGTCCCGCTGCATGCCAACAAGAGGATCACCATGGCAACAACTCCAGGTCTGCTGTGTGGCGCTTGCCGTCTTCGCTTCGTACCCGGCGATAGGCGCCGAGGTCGCCCCGCGCTGGCCGCCACTCGATGAACTCCACCTCGTCGATCTGGAGGAGGCTGCTCCTGAAGGGTGGAGGGGGCAGCTCCAGCTGCACGCGGGCCGCGTTCGGGCTGAGCCCGTCGACCGCCACCAGCGCCTCTGGCGGGATCTCCACGAGGACCTCCTGCCAGCCGACACCGCCGATGGAGAACGGCAGCTCCAGCTCGGCCAGCGTGACCGTCCAGGGATCGATGGTGGGGTCCGTGTCGTCGTAGTGGACGAGGGTGACGTTGACGAGGCCCTCGTTCCGGTCTCCCTTTCCGCGTGCGAGGAAGCGCACCGACCAGCTGGCTTCACCGTCGAGCCCGACGCCGTCGGACCCCGTCCAGACCCGATGGTCGAACATCACCGCCCGCGCGGTGAACGAGGCGACGACGCTGGCGGAGTTGAGCGGCTCTCTCCTGAGCTCCAGCACGTGTCGCTGCTGGTCACCGCTGTGGACGATCTCCGCGCTCGGGCTCAGGGACCAGCCCAGGATGTCGTCGCGGGTGTCGGCGTCCTCGTCCTCGAAGGAGCCGAAGGACCACAGGTCGCGACCGACCAGCACCCCCTCTCCCGTCACGGCGACCAGTCCGTCCTGGGGCAGCTCTGCTGTGTCCTTCCGCGGAACGCTCAGCGAGGCGTCCGTGGTCCGGGGCTTCACGACGATGCGCACCGTGCCGTGCTCGAGGACGAATCCGACCGGCTCGCTCTCCACCGCCTCGACCATCGCCCTGACCCGGTCGTCCTCGCCACGCCGAGCGGTCGTCTGGGAGACTCCGCGCTCGTATGCCTCCCGGAGGATGTCCCGAGCCGCGACGCCGTGGACGGGCACCGGCCGGTAGTCGTCCATGACGAGGGGTACCAGTCGGGCCTGCACGAGCTCGCCGTCATCCGAGTACACCGTGCGAAGGACCGCGCTGCGCCAGGTCGCCAGGAAGTCCTGGTCGAAGGCGAGGTTGCCGAGGCTCCATGCCATCAGCTTGCCGTCGCTGACCTCGATGCCCTGGAGCACGTGGGGGTGGTGACCGACCACAATGTCCGCGCCTGCGTCGATCGCGGCCTTCGCTGCTTCCCGCACGCCGGCCGAGGGCGCGTTCGAGAACTGGTAGCCCATGTGGAGCTGCGCCACGACGAGGTCGACCTGGCTGTCGAGCTCGGCGATGAGGAGCTCCGCCGTGTCCTGGTCCCAGGCAGCGGCGCCGCCGTGCCCTCGGTGGGCGACCCAGTCCTGGAGCTCGGGGTAGACCGCTCGGAGCGACGCCCATGCCTCCGCCGGGTCGTCGAGCTCGTCCTCGAGTGAGATGAACAACCGCCAGGCATCGCCAGGCAAGCGTTGCTCCTCTGGGATGTCGGCGGTCCCCCAGGAACGCTCCTCCCACTTCCAGGCCTCGTTCTCGCCGATCGACGAGGGCAGGTCGTCATCGGCCGTCGGGAGGGTCTCGTTGACGTAGGCCCCGTCCACGCTGGTGAAGGCCACGACCCCGACGCGCAGATCGTCGAGGACGAGGACGCGAGTCTGGAGGGACTCCTCGATGTCAGCGCCAGCGCCGAGCCAGGGGAGGCCACGGGCATCGAGGGCGTCGATGGTGGAGCCGACGCCATCGTCGAGCCAGTCCCGCTGGTGGTTGTTCGCGAGCCCGACGAGATCGACCCCCAGCTCCTCGAAGGCGGCCAGGCTGTCCGGATGGGTCTGGATCAGCCAGCGCTTCGCCGGGTAGGCGTCGGCGTCGCCGAGATCGCCGAGCACGCTCTCCAGGTTGACCATCGAGATGTCGGCCGCGGCAAACAGGGGCGCGAGGTCGGAGACCATGCGCCGTGAGCAGGCATCGCGGTCAGCGGGATCTATGAGCGCCACCCCCGAGCTGGGCTGCTCGTAGCGCCGGCCCAGCATGACGTCGCCGCCGAAGTGCAGGACGTGGCGGCCCTCCTCGCGCAACAGCCGCACCTCGATTCGGGTGAAGTGGTCGTCCGGTCCCACGATGACGGGCTCGGCGATGTGGCCGGGAGCTTCGACGAGCCAGAGCTCAGGGCGGTCGAGCCAGAGGGCGATGCGCCCGGTGCTGTCCGACTCGATGGAGGCGTCGGGTCGGATGGCGATGGCGCCGGAGAGCGGCGCTCCGTCCTCGCCGAGCACCTCGAGCTTCACCGACGAGGAGCTGCAGGCGAGGACCAGGAGGCTCACTTCTCCCACCAGATGGGCACGTGGTTGTCGGACTGCGTGTCCTGAGCAGGGAGCCAGAAGGGTGCTGCGCTCGGGTCCAGCCCCTGCTCGGCGAGGTTCTCGTCGATGCCGGTCACCCAGAGCTGAGGGGCCGTGGAGGGGAGCTGGCCAGGGTAGGCGCGCCGAGAGGAGTAGGCCAGCCAGAGCACGTCGTCGTCTGGCAGCGGTCCCCAGCGGGGCCAGCTGTTCTGGAGAGCGCCTTCGCCGTTGGCGTTGTCGAGGTCGATGACGATGCTGCCGTCGGACTTGACCAGGGCCAGCCGCGCCTGGATGTTCGCGTAGGCGCTGCCCTGGGCCTTGTTGAACGCGATCCAGGCACCGTCGGGGGAGTAGCTCGGGTAGTAGCGGTTGTTGGTCCCATCGCTGGCGACGAGGACCTCCCAGGATCCGAGGTCGCCTGTCTCCAGGTCGAAGCTGGCCTTGACGATCTCGCCTTGCTGGAAGGTGAACTCGTCCTTGTGGCCGCTCACGACACGCACGGCGACGAGCTCGTCCCCATCGGGGTGGAAGTCCGGCTGGGTGATGTAGTCGTCGTCATAGGTCCGGACCTTCAGTCCGTCCCAGAGCTGGTAGAGGTGGAGCTGGCCAGCGTCGCTGGCGATCATGTAGGAGCCCTCCGGGTGAAGGGCTTTGAAGGTGGCCCGACGATCGTCGTCCGTGCCCACGGCCTCGGTCGGGTCGTCCGGGTCGGCGACGTTGATGACCTGGAAGCGTCCGCTGGGGCCGTCATGGGTCACGACCATGCGGTCGCGCTCGTTGGAGAGCACGTGGCAGCCGACGCAGTTTCCGCTCTCCGGCGCGAAGAAGATCGAGGCCTCCAGCTCGCCGAAGGGGATGCGCATGATCGCGGTGTCCGCGGTGGACCAGTAGACGACGCTCCCGCGGGCGTCGAAGCGGTTGACGGTCATGGAGAGGTCGCCACCGACCTTCACGTCCGTGAGCGAGCTCCCGTTCCAGCTGCCCGAGGTCACGTTCACCGTGACATGCCCCTCGCGGTTGCTGGCGGCGATGAGCTCCCAGATGTCGGAGTCGAGCGTCCAGTCGGAGCCCTCGGTGTACACGGACATGTCGGTGATGACGCTCTGGAGACGCAGGCGGGAGACGACGTCGTCGGCCCCCTCCCAGAAGAACCGCAGGCCCTCGAGGTTCCGCGGCACCCGGAGCTCGTCGTAGGGGTAGGTGATGTCCGGACCTCCGCTCGCCGGAGTGGCCTCGTCGAAGGCCTCTGCGATGCCGGGCAGGTCTCCGTTGATCCAGGAGTCGACGTAGACGACCGTGACGGTGGCCGTGCCCTCGATCCCGACGTGGTTCGCCGTGATCGTCGCGACGCCTCCGTTGGTGGTCCTGGAGATGAAGTCGCCGTCGTCGTCGATGGTCCCGGCGGAGTGGTTCGAGCTCTCCCAGGCGACGAGGTCGAGCTCGCGCTCGCTGCCGTCTCCGAAGGTGGCGACCGCGACGAACTCGACCTCTGCTGGGGCCTCTTCGCCGGTCTCGACGCGGACCTCTGGCGGTTCGACGCGGATCGACATGATCTCGTCGCCGCCGCCGTTGTCCTGGAACAGCCCCTCTCCGTCACAGCCGAGGATCGCCAGCAGGATCATCCTGTGTCCTCGTCGGCCCCGAACCACTCGAAGTACCGGATCACGACGTCCGACCCGGGCCTCGGCACGCCGAACCCATCGAGGATCACGACGTTCTCGCCAGGGTCGTAGCTCCAGCCATGTCGATCGCGCTCCGGGATGATCACGTTGTCGACCCGGACCTCGAGGGAGGCAGGCTCCGGGACCGCGGCCAGGGCATAGACGTTGTTCAGGCCCAGCACGTGGTAGGCGACGCGCTCGAGCATGGCGCCGTAGTCGTCCGAGCAGATCGACTCCCGCGTGCCGCCTGTCTCCGACTGGGCATCGACGTACTTGAAGCCCGGGTCCGCGGCGGCGATGAGGGAGGCGCAGCCCTCTGGCAGATCGCCGATGATGCCGTTGACGAAGACACCGCCGTTGCGCTGCGACCGCAGCTCTTCGGCGAAGGTCTCGACGTCCATGTCGGACTGGTCGTCCTCGTCGGTGAAGAAGACGACCTCCAGGTCCGAGGCCGTCCGTGCGAAGTCCGAGGTGCTCGGATCGGAGGCGAAGATCGCAGCGTCGAAGCCGCGCTCGTCCCGGCTCCCGTTGTCGAGGTCCGTCGCCTGGGCGATGAACGCCTCCCGCAGCTCCTCGGTCTCACCGGTGAGGATCTCACCGACCAGCGCACCTCCCCCCTCCTCCATGTCGGTCGTCGTGACGGCGAGGCGGAAGTCCACCGGGATGTTCAGCAGGAGCTCGATGAAATTGCCGCTGTGCTCGGCGAGCTGCTGCTGCTCCTCGTACATGGACTGGCTGTCGTCCACTACCCAGAGAATGTCCACGCCACCTTCACGGGCTGGCTGGGTCCAGCTCTCCCTCTCCGTGTTGCGCGTCACCCCATAGTCGACGCAGGAGAGGAGCAGGACGGCGAGCACAGAGCTTTCTACCATCCACAGGCAAGCTCAGCCCAGCGCGGCCAGCCTGCGCTCGATCTCGATCCGGTCCCGACCGGCTTCCTTGGCCCGGTAGAGCAGCGCGTCAGCGCCCTCTATCAGCGTCTCCAGCCGGTGGCCCTGGCGGGAGGTGTGGGTGAGTCCGAAGCTGCACGTGAAGACTGGCAACCCGGACCGCCCGATGGCCTCCGCGAGGGCCTCGCGCACGTCCTCGAGGTGGCCGAAGGCCTCGTCGAGGTGGACTCCGGGGAGCACGACCACGAACTCCTCGCCGCCATGACGCCCGATGACCGCGCCATCGGGGAGCTCCGCCCGGAGGACACCGGAGAACACGCGCAGGGCGCGATCGCCTGTGGCGTGGCCGTGGGTGTCGTTGAGATGCTTGAAGTGATCGAGGTCGCACATCGCCACCGCCGCCGAGGTCCCAGTCGCCAGGGCAGGTCGCACGCGGGCCTCCAGGCTTCGGCGGTTGAGCAGGCCCGTGAGCGCGTCCGTGTCGGCCTGGAGCTGGCTGGTCGCCAGGGCCCGGACCATGCCGACCCGCGTGCCGAACTGGTCGGCCAGGAAGGTGAGCTGCCGCACTGTCTCCAGCCCCGGCGGCACCTCCGCCTCCGAGACCACGTGCAGCACGCCCACGCTCCGCCCCATCACGCTGACCGGGATGCAAGCCGCGCTGCAGGGCCCCCGATGGCCCAGGTGGGTGCAAGCGTCGAGGTTCCGGCTGTCTTCGAAGACCAAGGCGGATCCTCGTCGAACCGCATGGCAGGCCTCTGGACTCTGGACCTCGCAGGCGGCTGGGCCACTGGCCCCGACGATCTCCCGCCGAAGGTGGGCCTGGCTGGAGTCCGCCAACAGGAGCTCGGCTGGCATCTCCGGGGCAGCCAGCGCCAGGGCGCGCTCGGCGACAGCCAGCGCCTCTGACTCGCGGTCGGCCATCGACATCGCCTGGGCCAGGCGGGTCCTGAACAGCTGGCGCTCGTGGTCACCCCTCAGCGTCGCGTCACGCTCTTCGAGTTGGCGCTCGAAGCCGGCGACGAGACGCCGGTGGGACCAGATCGTCACCAGGGTGCCGATGAGCACGCTCAGGAGCAACAGCGAGAGGAAGACCCCCCAGGCGGCCTTTGCCCTGACCGCGAAGAGTTGGAGCGCCTCGACCTCGTTGGCGTCCTGGGCGACCCCGGCGACGAGCTCGGCGATCTGCTGGTCGAAGACCGCGATCACGCCCACGCTCGCGAGGAGGCATCCGACCGTGAAGACCGCGACAGGCGCGTGGGTCAGGATCAGGAGGGTCGACAGACCGCCGCCCTCTTTCGCGACTGGCTTCATGCCTTGCTCTTCGGACCAGGACGCTCTGAGCGATAGCCCTCAGCGGCCGTCGAGCCACTCCACCATGTGCTCGCTGAGCATCGCCCTCCCCCTGAAGTTGGGGTGGATGAAGTCGTGGTAGTCGTCCTCGGGGGGCTTGGGCCAGGCTTCGATGCCAGCCTCGGCCATCAGCTCGGTCCAGAGCGGCTCCACGCCAGGCTCGACGAGCAGCTCGCTCATCGCGTCGCTGGGTGGGATGGTGATGAGGAGGAGCTCTGCGCCGCGGACCTCGCAGCGCTCGCGGAGCAGGGTGAGACCGCGGGCGTTGAACTGCTCGGGCGAGGCGTCCCACCGCTCGAGGCTGTGCACGCGCTGTCGGCGGGCCCGCTCGCTCACCCGCCACTTGTGGAAGCCCTTTCGCGTCTCACCCGTGTGGAAGCGCAGGTGCACGCTCTGTCCTCGAGCCTCGGGCGCACCGGAGAGCGGGGATCGAGCCCACAGGAAGAGGCCCTCCTGGTGCTCGTCGTGGTTGCTCCAGAAGCGTCGCGGAGCGTAGTTCACCGAGCCCTCGATCTTGTCCTGGACGGAGAGCTCGTCGATCGCCCAGAACTCGCCGGGGGTGTAGAGCGTCGTCAGCCACCAGTGGGGCAGCTCCACGAAGGCGATCCAGTCCCTGCGGAAGTTGTTGGCGCTGACGTTGTGCACGACGAGATCGCCGGGCTGCAGGGGAAGCCGTCGGGCCATTCCGTATGCAAGCCCGCTGGCGCCGCGGTCGAAGCCGATCTTCACGACCCGCGGGCCCCCCTCCGGCAGCGCAGCGTTGATGACGTCCTCGTCGAAGGACTCGCGCACGACGCTGGCCCCGAGCAGCCAGACGATGCGACCGTCCCCCTCCGCGCGGAGGGTGTCGACGTCCAGTCCCTCGAGCTTCCAGAGGGTCCAGGACAGGCTCGCCTCGCGCCCGTAGTCGACCGGGAAGCCCTGCGGTGAGTAGCCAGCAGCCAGGAGCAGGAAGGCACCGATCACCAGGGCATAGAGCCAGCGAGCCAGGCGGACCGCCCGGCCGGTCTCGTCCGCTGAGGCTTGCGGAGGAGGAGGAGGGATCGGCTTGGGCACGACGTCCAGGTATCACCCAAACCCTCTCGAAACCCGGCAATCCGGCGAGCCGACAGACCCTGGTCGCGGTTGGAAACGGGAAGGTGCTCATGTTGTTTGCTGTCCTGGCGTGCGCGCAGGTCGAGGACGAGTCGGTCTGGTGGGAGCTCGACGAGGAGCAGCAGGTAGAGCTCGCGCTGGCCGGCGCGCGCCTCGATGTCGCCCTCCAGGGCCTGGGCATCGACGAGCATGACCTCGTCGTCCGGCGCTTCGACCTCGACGAGCTGGACCTCGGGACCTTGCGGCTGCAGCAGACCTACGCCGGCCTGCCGGTGGTCGGGGGCGAGCTCATCGTCCACCTCGCTCCCCGGGGCGAGCTCGTCGGCATGAGCGACTACCTCGTGCCGGCCATCTCGGTCTCCCCCCTGCCAGCCCTGGACCGCGACGAAGCCGTCGACATCGCCAGCGATCGGGAGCCCCAGACCCATCCGCCCCAGCTGCGGCTCGTGGTCCTCCGCTCGGCTGGCGAGGACCACCTCGCCTGGGAGGTGCAGCTCTACCAGCTCGCCACGCCAGCGATGCCGCGGGTCTACGTGGACGCTCACAGCGGCGAGGAGCTCCTGCGCTACGACAACCTCAAGACGGCCAAGGGCACGGGCACGTCCAACTACAGTGGGACCGTCGAGATCAAGTCGACGAAGGACTCGGGCGTCTTCTACCTGGAGGACCCGCAGCGCCAGTTCGGCACATACGACATGCTGGAGACGACCACCTCACGTCGGTGGACTCACCTACGCGAACCAGTCCGGCGCCCTCGACGAGGCCTACGCGGACATCCTCGGAGCCATGTCCGAGCGCTACGCCGACGGCGACTCGGCAGACGTGTGGGTCATGGGCGAGGACGTCGTCGTCAGCGGCGACGGCGTGCGCTTCCTGGACGACCCGAGCGCGGACGGCATGTCGCGCTCCCACATGAACGACCTCTACACGGGCAGCTCCGACTACGGCGGCGTCCACATCAACGGCGGGATCATCACCCACGCCTTCTACTTGATGAGCGAAGGCGGCGACCACGTGGACTACCCGAGCGAGACCGTGAGCGGCATGGGCGCCGACGACGCCGGCCAGATCGCCTTCCGCTCGCTCAAGAAGTACATGTCGTCCAACTCCGACTTCGAGGACGCCCGGCTCGCCTTCCTCGACGCAGCCCAGGATCTCCACGGGGCCGACTCGTCCCAGTACGCCGCCACCCAGGACGCCTTCTCGAATGTAGGGCTCGGCGACGCGGCGAGCGTCTGCACCGACCACGCGCTCACCGCGGAGCTGCCCCGCACCAACGGGGTCGCCAACCGCATCTACCCGGGCCCGCAGGGCTACACGACCACCTCGTCCGGAACCCACAGCTTCGAGCTCTACGGCGACGACGCGGCGGACCTCGACATGTTCCTCTACACCTACAACGGCAGCTACTGGGAGAAGGTCGACAAGGGCAACACGACGGGGACCTCGACCGAGACCATCTCCTACACCGGCGACGCCGGCCAGTACCGCCTCTGGATCCGGATGAGGAACTCGGCCGCGACCACGAGCGTCGACATGTGCGCGGACTGGCCCACGTAGCATCGGGCCGTGCTGCGGCTGCATGGCAAGCTCTTCAACCCGGAGACCGGGCGCTTCGTGCGCGCGGACGCCCCCGCTCCGATGATCGAGAGGACCTTCGCCGAGGTAGACGAGGACTGGGTCCCCGCCCGCTCCCGATTGGTGCTGCTCTTGCCGGAGTCGGGCTCTCTGTGGGTCCCGGCCACTTTGACCTCCGGAGGCTTCACCTACCGGGAGGTGCCCGTCTCGAGCGCGGAGATCGAGCTCTGGCGCCGCATCGACGGGCGGCGCACCCTCCGCGAACTCGGCGGGATTCCACCCGAGTGGACCTCCTACGACCTGCAGGCGGTCCAGCTACGACCACAGCGCTGGCGGGCGGGGGATCCATCCCTGTGGCGGCGCTGCGCCGAGCCGCGGCCACCCGGGGCTCGCTCTCCGGAGATGTGGACCGAGGGCGCGACCTCGCTCGGGGACTTCCACGAGCGCATCGACGACGCCGAGACCCGCTTCGACCGAGCCGAGACCACCCTGGCCCATGTCTTCAGCGATCCCCACCCGGCGCTCTCGGGGCGAACCTGGGGCCAGGCCCTGAGCGACTGGCTGGGCCCTCGAGAGCGCCTGCTCGAGATCGGCGGCGGGCTCGGAAGTGTGAGCCGGGACCTGCGTGCTCGGGAGCACACGAGGCTCGATCGCTCCGCCGCCCTCCTCGAGGCCCAGGCCGCCATGGCTCCGCAGAGCCGGGGCGTGCTCGGAGACGCGACCGCCCTGCCCTTCCCCCAGTCCCACTTCGACGCCGTCGTCGTCAACGAGGTCCTCGCCGATCTGCCCGCCCAGCGCCGCGACGGCCGCCTCGTCAACGTGGGGGCCTTCGCCTGCGTCCGCGAGGTCGCTCGGGTCCTACGACCCGGGGGCGTCGCGTGGCTGTCCGAGTTCGGCGGCCTCGACATCGATCCCGAGGAGACCGAGCAGCTCGACCACCCAGAGGTCAGCATCGACTTCGCCGCCTGCCTGGCGGTGGCCGAGGACTGCGGCGTGGAGGCAGACGTGGAGCGCGTCATCGACGCCCTGGGCCTGGAGATGTCTGCCCGTTGGCTCCACCGCGGAAGCTGGACGGCTCTCAGGGCCCGCTGGCCCGACCTGCCAGCGAGGGCCTGGACCTCTGCGACCGTGCCACTGCCAGAAGCCGTAGAGGGGCTCGTCGACGTCAGCCTTCGGGACGAAGGGCCGGGCCCCCTGCCTGGTCGCTTCTTCGTCCTGGTGCTCCGGAGGCCTACTCCGGGCGCAGCGCGCCGCCCTCGATGACGTAGCTCCCGCCGCTGTTCACCGGGAACGCCGGCTTGGTCTCGTTGACGCAGAGGTAGCTCTGCTCCCCCACAGAGAACATCCGGGTGCTCTTGGAGTTCACGCTGCCGCGGAGTCCGGCGAAGCAGTCCTTCGAGTCGGCGATGAGCACGTCGACGGTCCCGTCGTCGGCGTTGCGGACGTTGATGCTGCCGGAGCCCGTCCCGATCTCCTCCATCTCGCAGGCGGTCAAGGACAGAGCGGCGATGACGAGGAGGCTGAGTCTCATGGCGCGGAGTCTGCCACGCGGCGGCCCAGCAGCAGCACGGAAAGCAGGCCGAGGAGCCACGCACCGCCTCGCCGCTTCGAGGAGCAGCCGCAGCCATCGCACTCCTGCTCGGTGCAGCTGTCGTCACAGGTCTCGATGGGGAACAGATCCAGCTCCACGGCGCTCGCGGAGCCGCCCTCGGTGACCAACTCCATGCAGAGCTCCTCGCCGTCGGAGCAGGCCATGCACTCGATCCCGACGCCAGCGACGAGCTTGCAGATCGCGTCTTGTCCCTCCTCTTCGCCCACGAGGAAGGCCAGCTCGCGAATGTCCACCACGGCGTCCACCGCCAGACCCCCGAGCTGGGACGCGTCGGCGCTGAAGGAGCCGCTGATCTCCAGCTCCTCGAAGATCAGCGGTCCGAGTCCTGCGCGCTGCCGTGGCACGTGGAACCAGGGATCGTCCTCGAAGTCCGCGTCCACCTGGAGCGTCGGGTTGCAGAGATACTGCTGGCTCGCGTCGTCCAGCTCGGAATGGGCGATGAGCAGGGTCAGGGACTCGCCGTCGTGCTCGAGGACCTGTACGAAGACGAAGCGGTCGAGGTAAGGCTCGAGCGCGCTCCCCTCGGGCACGATCACCTCCGCGCTCTCGGCGTCGAAGACGTAGGTCCGGCCTACGATCTCCTCGGTGCGGGGCTCGCCGAGCGCGCCGGTGCGGAAGCTCCACTCGTGCTTGCCGCAGGTGTGCTCGACCACGGCATCGAAGCTCGTGTCGAACTCCAGCGGCTCGCTCGGCGTCCAGGTGACCCTGGGGCCATCGCGAACGCTCTCTCCCTCTGCGCCCTCGACGCGGATCTGCGCGGCGTCCGGCTCCCCATCCAGGATCGCGCGGACCGGCGAGCGCCGGTAGTGCTCCTCTCCTTCATCCGGGTCCAGCCTCAGGATCCCGATCTCGCAGGGCTCGGCGGAGTCCTCGCTGTCGACGGGCTCGGGCTCCGGGCACTCCCCGGGCGGACGACGCCAGCCGTCGGGGCAGAGCACGTCCGGAGCCTCGCCGACGCGGCCGCAGCTGAGGATGACGAGGAGGAGCACGTGCGTACGATGCCACGGTGCGCTCGGTCGGTCGGACGGGAGCTAAACTCCGCACGTGCCATCGAACCACGCCGCGTTCCTCGTGTTCCTCGTGTTCCTCGCGTCCGGGTGCGCCGCGCTCCTCGGCTGCCAGGCAGATCCAGCGGAGACGGATCCAGGCGCGCCACCAGCGGCCGAAGACGTGGAGTGGGAGGTCGCGGAGGTCGCCACGGTCGTTCGCGTGCGCTGGACCACCCCAGAGCCAACCCGTGGGTGGGTGGACTTCGGGGAGACAGAGGCGCTCGATCGCCGCACCAACACGACAGCCGAGTGCCTGCACCACGAGGTGCTGCTGTTGGGGCTCCCTGCCTACATGGAGACCTGGTTTCGGGTGACGACCGAACGCGACGGCGCCACGACCGAGGGCGAGGTGGATCTCCTGCGCACGGGGCCGCTGCCCGCTGGGCTTCCGAGCTTCACGATCTCTGGGGACCCGGAGTCCTGGTCCGGGTACCAGGTCTTTGCCGTCTGGGGGCAGTCCCGCTCCGTCGTCATCGTCGACGCGCTGGGCCGCATCGTCTGGTACGACATCGAAGACCGGGGCTTCGGCGTGACCCGGGCCATCTTGAGCCGAGACCGGAGCTACGTGGCCTACAACGCCGAAGGGGCCACCGGAGACGGCACGGTGCCGCCAGAGGCCAGCGAGCTGGTCCGCATCGCCATGGACGGCACGCGACTCGATCCCATCGCGTGGCCGCTGTTGGAGCACGACTTCGTGGAGCTGCCCGACGGCAGCATCGGCGCCATCACGGGCACGCCCGACCCCGACTGGCCTGACAACGTCTTCGGCGACGAGATCCTGGAGGTCGCGCCGGACGGCACGGTCCGGTCGGTCTTCGACGTCTGGGACTGGTGGGAGGACGACCCCGAGACAGAGGGCTTCACCCACGTCAACGCCATCGACTACGTGCCCGACGAGGACGCCTACTACCTCTCCGTCTACCTCTTCGACTCGATCGCGAAGATCGACCGGGCCACGGGCGCGCCAGTGTGGGGTCTCTCCGGCACCCTGAACAGCTTCGACTTCGTCGGAGACGGTGGCTTCGACAATCAACACCAGATGGACCGCACGGACGACGGCATCCTGGTCTTCGTGAACGGTACGGACGAAGACCCGGTCTCACGCATCGAGGAGTACCGGCTGGACGAGGACACCATGACGGCCGAGCGCACCTGGGTCCACGCCCGTGAGCCCGAGGCCTACAGCTTCGTCCTGGGGGACGTCGCGGCCTTGCCGGACGACCAGGTGCGCGTGACCTGGACGATGCTGGGCGAGGTGCAGCACCTCACGCGAGACGGCAGCGTGACCTGGCAGCTCAACTCCTTCATGGGACATGGCATCGCCTACGGCGAGGTCGTGGACGACCTCTATGCGCGGGAGTGAGGGCGCGACGTGGCTGACGCTGACTGGCCTCTTGGCGGGCTGCGGCGGACGAGATGGCGAGAGCACCTCCGGGGAAGCCCAGCTCGCGGACGAGAACAACTACAGCTACGCGGCGGCGCTGCACCTGCCCCGACACCCCACCGCCGAGGCAGAGGACCTCGCCTTGGACTGGTCGGGGCTCGAGCAGGACCTCCGCTGCGCCGAGCTGAACCCGGCGGCGGACATCGACAACCTCCTGCTCGTGAGCTTCCCGGCGCTCTCACCGGAGGAGGTGGAGGAGGGCCTGGCCCACGACTCCCTGCTCCAGGCCGACCTCGGCGGCTATGTCACCCACGAGCCTGGAGATGCCACGACCGCTTCTCTGTCGGACTTCGGCTTCAACGGGGCCGACGTGGGCATCGTCGATCGCTACACGGCCGAAGACACCTGGCTCCTCACCTTGGCCACGGGCTTGGAGCTGACCCTCGGCACGCGCTGGCTCGCCTTCCTGGACCCAGCTCCCGACCAGACGGCGACGGCGGTGGACCTCGCCGGAGACTGCGACGTGCTCGACGTGAGCGCCGTGCTCACCGAGCTCGTGCCGGTGGCCGTGGCGGCCGAGGGTCCCTGGGTATTGGACTGGTCGGGGCTCGAGCAAGACGGGCGGGGCAACGCGCTGGCGCTGGAGACGCTCGATCAGCTCACCGTGGCCCGGTACGACGAGACCCCGGCCGAGCTGGAGGACCGCTTCCTCGAGCTCGAGGCCCTGGCCATCGAGACCTGGACCCTGGACATCGACGGGATCCGCAGCGCGTCGCTCGAGGACGCCACGGACGCCAGCGGAGCGCCGCTTTCGGGCTTCCGGGACTCAACGACGTGGATCCTGGCTCTCCGCTGCCTGCGCTGCTCGAACCCAGTCCCACCCTTCCTCACGATCCTGGAGCCGCTTCCGGTCCGCGATATGGACTGACCATGATCTCGAAGCGCTCCAAGTTCTTCGCCCGGACCGTCGTCTACACGAAACGGGACGACCGGGTGCTGCTCGTCGACATGCACGACGCCTCGACGACCCAGTCGCTGGAGCCCTGGCTGGGCAGGATCCTCCTGCTCGCGGACGGGTCCCACACCGTCCAGGAGCTGATCGACTTCGTCGGTCGGCAGTACCCGAGCCCGCCACCGAACCTCGCAGCCACGATCGACTCGGTCATCGACCGCCTCTGCGAGGCCAACGCCATCGCCCTCACCGAGCGGCCGGTCGAGCTCCCCTACTACCTCGCCCTCCCCGCGGACCAGCAGGATCCGGAGCTGGCCAACCGGCTGATGCTGGAAGACGGCTTCCAGCAAGGCCAGGTCTCGTAGGCATCCACGAGCTCATCCGACGCAGGCACGCAGCTCGGGAGCCCGATGGAGGCGGACAACGCCGCAAGCGTCGTCCCAGCGCCGGGTCAGCGCCGATAGGGCCGAGGGGAGGATCGGCTTCTCGAGCACCTCGAAGCCGCGGCGACGGATCTCCCGCTCCGTCAAGTCACAGCCCGTCATGAACGTCAGCCGGCGATGCGACCAGCGTCCTACCTACCCCATCCGAGGCCCGCGCCTATCTGCAAGGTCCACGCCGAGGGCGGTAGATTTGCAGGCTGCTTTGTCGTCGACATAGCGACGGGAGGCCGCCCCGTCTTCTATGACTGGCATGTGACAGGGCAGAGCACAGCCGGTTCGTAGGCGAACCGGCTGTGGTGGCAGATGCGTCGATTCAGGCACCCCGCGAGCATGGCAGTGTCCAACAATATAAAGCACTTAATGCAAGCAACACCGCTTGGCGGCCGTGGTGGGGGGGGGGTACTCTTGCGGCGAGGACATCGCGCACGCCCCGTGAGGGCCAACTTCACTGAGACGCATGTCCCACCCCACCGCGAGCTTCCGTTCAGCGCCCAGCGATTGGAGTGACCCCGGTTTCGTGGACATCCCCGAACGTCCGAAGGAGGATGTCCCATGCCCCGAGTCGTGTACCCCCTCGAATACCGGCAGCGCCTGGTTGAGCTGGCCCGAAAGGGCC
>PVBE012142452.1_pt1 | contig 80736 bp, 79 predicted proteins | sample 1631181 | NCBI WGS metagenome assembly PVBE01 (sample SAMN08397723, study PRJNA350692) | Marine metagenome, whole genome shotgun sequencing project. | isolation source: water | place: Pacific Ocean | collected 2012-04
CCGGAACGCCCACGGGGACACAGCAGCCCGTCGAGGACAAGACCCGCAACGGCTCCTTGGAAGGCCCGTCGGATGGCGCCGGCGGCGACGACCTGTTCAGCGCCGGAACGCCCACGGGAACCGAACAACCCGTCGAAGACAAATCCCGCAGTGGCTCTCTCGAGGTCCCGCCGGACGGCGGCGGCGACGACCTGTTCAGTGCCGGAACACCCACGGGGACGGAACAACCCGTCGAGGACAAGACCCGTGACGCCTCCCTCGAACGCCCGTCAGACGCCGGCGACGATCCCTTCGGCGCCGGAACACCGACGGGGACGGAACACTCCGTGGAGGACAAGACCCGGGATGCCTCCCTCGGACCTCCAGCCGGGTCGGCAGCTCCTACTCTCTACTCCATTTTCGCCCACGCCATCAGCGTTGACGATGCCGCCGCAGGCCTCGACATCACCGTCTCTGCGGCCGATCGCAGCTTCCTGGAGCAGAAACTTCGTGCCCGTCTCAGCGACCCGGTCGTGGCCGCCCTGCGGGCACAGAAGTCGGCGGAGAAACAGTACATCCTCATCCCCCGATTGACACGAGGCACAGATCCTGCCAGCGGCGGCACGTTGCCGATGACGGTGAAGAACATGGCCACTCGGTACACGGGACTCTTCGGCGACATACGGGACCTGATGCGCTATCGCAATGACAGCATGATGTCTACCGAGGTCCCGGAGCCAGGGTGGGCCCTGATCACCACCGAATCACCCCGTGAGAGTCTGTCCAAGAACTACATGCAGCAGAACCAGTACCTGCGCTTCCTGACAGGTTCGTTGGCGATCCCGTCGCACCTCATACGGCGTCGTACCATGGTGGAAGCGATCTACGATCTGGTCGTCGGTGAACTGGTTCTCGGTCAGCATCTGCAGCGCGCCTCTCTCGACTGGACATCCTCATCGCCGGCCAAGAACGACTTCGTGTGTGTCTACTTCCCGGATGAGGGGATCCGCGTCCGCGACCTGTCGCGGGTCACTCGGCACCAGTCCCTCGGCGTTACTCCCAACTGGTAAGATGACAGAGGAGCCTCTGTTCCTGGCCGCTTGCCGTGGCCAGGTCACGCCTCGGCGGCCCATCTGGCTCATGCGCCAGGCAGGGCGGATTCTGGCTCCCTACCGGCAGCTGAAGGATCAGGTGGGCAGCATCGAGCGCATGTTCCGCGAGCCGGAGATCGCCACGCAGGTAACCCTCATGCCCGTAGAGATGCTCGGCGTCGATGCCGCCATTCTCTTTGCCGACATCTTTACGCCCGTCGATCCCATGGGCTGTCAGGTCACCTTCAACCCGGGACCAGTGCTCGAGTACTATGTCTCTGGCCCGGATGATGTCGCCCGGCTGCACGTCTTCGACTCCGAGTCCGAGCTCGCCTATGTAGCCGAGACGATCGGTCGCATTCGCAGTCAACTTCCGGAATCGGTGCCTCTCATCGGCTTCGCCGGGGCCCCGTTGACACTGGCCACCTACATGGCCGAAACCGGAGCCCGGGGACGTGAGTTCACCGGCCTGCGTCGACTGCTGCATACCGATCCGGACACTGCCCTGGCTCTGATTGACAAACTCACCGACGTTGCCATCGACTACCTGTCCATGCAGGTTCGGGCCGGTGCCCAGGCGCTGCAGCTGTTTGATACCTGGATCGGGGCCCTGTCACTGGCTGACTTCGTCGCCATCGCCCTGCCCCGGCTGCAGCGGATCTTCCAGCATCTGTCCACGCTTGGTGTACCGACGATCTACTACGCCAACGACGCCGCACACCTGGTCGGCGTCCTGGACCAGATCGGCGCCGACGTGCTCAGTGTCGACTGGCGTACCGACCTGAACGATCTCTTCGCCCGCAACCCCGGACGCCCGGTACAGGGAAACTTCGATCCTCTCGGCCTGTTCGCCGACCCGGATCGTGTCGAGACCGGCGCCCGCCAGCTGTTGCAGAAGACGGACGGTCATCCCCATATCTTCAATCTGGGACATGGCGTTCATCCCGACACGCCCTACGACAGCGTCGTTCGACTTGTCGACACGGTGAAGAGCTACCGAACTCCGACCTGATCAACCAACGGAGGACCAGAGGATGGCGGCAGAAGAGAACACTCCCCCGCGCAGACGCGAGCCGGAAATCATCGAGAAGGGGGTTACTCGCAGGCATACCTTCTTCTGCGTCGACCGCAAACGCCACGCCGAGAAGAAGGAAGTGATCGAGGCCGTACCGAAGACGATCACCGTCCTCGGACGTCAGGTGGAGGGCTGGATCATCACCACCGAAGAGGAGGTAATCGACAAGACGATCACCCTTGAGGAATCGCTGGAGGGAATCGGCCTGCTGCACGACACGGAGTAGGCCGGGCCGCCGGTAATCAGGGGCGCCAACTCCATTCGAGAGCATCCTCGCGCCAGAGCGCCCAGCGCTCGGGGGGATCGTCCAGTTCCGCCCCCGGCGTCAGGAACTCGCCGACAAAGTCATGTCGCCCGTCATATCGGGGCCACAGCACTGGAAACTCTGAACGCAGCAGATCACCGACACGCTTCTGGATGCCTTCCGCATGGTAGGCCAGGACCCGCTCGGTCTCTTTCCTGCCTGCCTCCGACAGATGCTTCGCCATCGGTGTGCTGATCCAGAACTCGAAGCCCACCTGATTGCTGTCCGTGAGGGATACCGACACCCGATATGCCGGATAGCTGAGCGCCAGGCCGAGGACCTCCAGGCGCATCTCGAGCCAGGAACCTTCGCTCACCTGGCGCGGCAACGCCAGATCTTCGGCCGGCAGGTCGGCGGCCAGGGGGAGCCCAACCGCCAGCAGGACACCCGCAACCAGCAGGGCACGCATCAGTCGGACTCTGGCCGCGCGAAGTGCTCTTCCATGAAGCCGACGATGTCCCGCAGTGAGACGATGCCCACGGGACAACCGTCATCGTCGACGAGAGGCACGTGGCGGAAGCCATGGATCGCCATCAGATGCAGGGCTCGGTTGATCGGATCGGAAGGCTTGAGCGCCGTCGGCTGCGGCGTCATCAGGCTTTCCACGGGGACGCTGTCAAGATTCTCGATCAGACCCGCGACCCGGTAGAGTACATCGCGCTCGGTGAAGATGCCGGTGAGTTCGCCATGATCGGTGATGAGTACGCAACCGACGTTGTGCCCCTTCAGCCGTGCTACGGCCTCCCCGAGAGTGGCGTTCCGGTCAACCTTCTCCGGCTGGCGCGGATTGAGGCGCAACAGCGGCTCGGACAGCGCTGTGGAGTCGCCCTCGGTGGGATCCACCGAGTCGGCGACAATGCTCTGCCCGCACTCTTCGCAGACATCGGCTCCCGCCATGTTGCCATGGCCGCATGTGGGACACAGAACCTCGTCGTTGATTCCGCCTGTACTAGACTCCATCGTCTCCTGCTTTCACCCTACTCGACAACCCACGTATCACTGCTGTGCAACAACGCTGAAAGATCCGGCGCGCTCTGCGAGCGAGCCTCCTCTACCTGGGCCACCAGCATGTCGGTGTACGATGGCCGGTCGACGGAGCGCAGAATGCCGAAGGGCTGGGGGAACTCAGGGTGCAACATGCGGCTGAGCATATACGCGTAACTCGTGTTGTCCATGTCCTCGCGGTGCACGGCAAGGTCTGCCTCGCCGACGCCGTTCCCGAGGGCCACGACCTCTGGTATCATGCCGTCCACGCGAACTCCCTTGTCCCGATCCTTGCCGTAAATGAGCGGCTCACCATCCTCGAGAAACAAGGTGTTGTCATCGCGAACATCGGACTTGCTCGTGTGATCCCAGGCCGTCGGGTTGTAGACCACGCAGTGCTGAAAGATCTCGACAAAGGCCGTGCCCTTGTGCGCCGCCGCTCGCCGCAAAACCTGCTGCAGGTGCTTGGTGTTGGTGTCCTGAGTGCGGGCGACGAAGGTTGCCTCGGCGCCGATGGCAACGGAAATCGGATTGAGCGGATAGTCGATGGAGCCCATGGGCGAAGACTTGGTTCGATGTCCACCCAGTGATGTGGGTGAATACTGACCCTTTGTCAGGCCGTAGATCCGGTTGTTGAAGAGAATGATCTTCACATCCACGTTGCGGCGGATGCAGTGAATCAGGTGATTGCCACCGATGGAGAGTCCGTCTCCGTCGCCGGTGATCACCCAGACGGAAAGATCGGGATTCACCGACTTCAGACCGGTGGCGATGGTCGGCGCGCGACCATGGATCGAGTGAATCCCGAAGGTGTTCATATAGTACGGAAACCGGCTCGAACAGCCGATACCGGAAACGAACACGACCTGTTCTCGTGGCACGCCGATCTCGGGTAATACCTTCTGCATCTGCGCCAGGATCGCGTAGTCACCGCAGCCCGGGCACCAGCGGACCTCCTGGTTGGAAACGAAATCCTTGCGGGTCAGAGTGCTTTCGGCGGTCTGCGTCATCGAGTCTGTTCTGCCTGTGTCTCAGTCAAGGATGGCACGAATCTTGTCGGCGATCTCACGGATCTTGAATGGTTTCCCCTGGACTTTGTTCAGTTGCACCACGCGGATCGGAAAACTCGCCTGCAACAGCAGGGACAGCTGACCCAGATTCAGTTCGGGCACCAGCACTTGCCGGTACCGCCCCAACACGTTGCCGAGGTTTCGTGGAAAGGGATTGAGGTGCCGTAGATGGACGCTGGCCACGGACCGGCCCTCCTGCTGCATCTGTTCCACCGCAGCGCGGATGGCGCCGTATGTCCCGCCCCAACCGACGACGAGCAGATCGCCCTGCTCTGGACCGTTGACTTCGAGTTCCGGAATGAAATCGGCGATGCGGGCGACCTTTTCCGCCCGCAGCTTGATCATGTGCTCGTTGTCCAGCGGATCGTAGGACACATTGCCGCTGCCATCCTGCTTGCCGAGTCCGCCGATCCGGTGTTCGAGGCCGGGTGTGCCCGGTATGACCCATGGCCTTGCGAGGGTTTCCGGGTCACGCATATAGGGTTGGTAGCCATCTGGATCGGTACGGTATTCGATCTCGATCGGCAGGATCGCATCGACCTCAGGGATCTGCCAGGGCTCGGAGCTGTTGGCAACGTAACCATCGGTCAGCAGGTACACCGGGGTCATGGATCGCAGGGCGATGCGGCACGCCTCAATCGCCATGTCGAAGCAGTCGGCTGACGTGGCGGCGGCAACGATAGGTACGGGACACTCCCCGTTGCGCCCGAAAAACATCTCGAGCAGGTCAGCCTGTTCGGTCTTGGTAGGCAGACCCGTGCTGGGACCGCCACGCTGGACGTTGACGATGACCATGGGCAATTCGAGCACGACGGCCAGGCCGATGCCTTCGCTCTTGAGAGCTACGCCCGGGCCACTCGATGCTGTGGCCGCCAGGGCGCCGCCGAAAGCGCCGCCGATGATGGAGCCGATGGCAGCGATCTCATCTTCTGCCTGAAAGGTGCGCACATCAAAGTGCTTGAGTGCGGCAAGACCTTCGAGGATGGGTGTGGCTGGTGTGATCGGGTAGCTGCCGTAGAACAGCGGCTTGTCCGCCTTCTGTGCCGCCGTCACGAGGCCGAGGACAATCGCCTCGTTGCCGGTGATGCGACGGTATGTGCCTGGCGGCACTTCGGTACGGCTGGGTACGGTGATCCGACCGGAGAAGGACTCCGTCGTCTCACCATAGGCATAACCAGCCTTCAGGGCCCGAGTATTCGCCTCCACCACCTGCGGCCGCTTGGCGAACTTCTTCTCATAGAATGTCAGCGTGCTGTCGAGAGGCCGATCGAACAGCCAGAAGGCCAGCCCGAGAGCGAACCCGTTCTTGCACAGGTCCTTCTGCTGCGTCGTCATCTCCTCGATATCCTCGAGGGCGGCGCGAGTCAGTGTCGTCAGTGAAACGCGGTGCAACTCGAATCCGCGCAGTGAGTCGGGATCGTCGAGTGGATTCCCATCGTACCCGGCTTTGCGCAGGTTGATGCGGGTAAAGGCATCGTCGTTGACGATGATGACGCCACCAGGCAGCAGATCTTCGAGATTGGCCGCCAGGGCTGCCGGGTTCATCGCCACCAGAACCTGCGGCTCGTCGCCAGAGGTGTAGACGTCGTTGGCAGCAAAGTTGACCTGGAATCCGGAGAGGCCAGGGATGGTTCCCACGGGCGCTCGGATTTCGGCGGGAAAGTCTGGGAAGGTAGAGACGTCGTTGCCAAGGATGGCCGACGTATTGGTGAACTGATCTCCGGTAAGCTGCATGCCGTCGCCTGAGTCACCGGAAAAACGGATGACGACGGCCTCTTGCTCGTTGCGGCTGGAGGCGCGCTCCTGGTCAGACACGCCGGGTTGGCCGCTGGCCGGTGATTCGGCCATCCATTTTCCTCCTGTGGTTCGGGCGTGTGATCACTCAGGCCCCCTCCCGGGTACGCGCGATTTTCTCGGGGTCGGGAGGCAGGTTGTAGACTTCACGGGGAAAATGGTCGGTCAGGAAACGAATAACCGCGTGCTGGCTCAGATTGCCGGTGGTCCGCCCTTCGGCGTCGAGAACAGGCACGTTGCGGTAGTGCCCGGCGTTCATGAAGTGCACGGCGTGCCCTGCCGTATCATCCGGCGAGATGGTCTGGGGATTGACCGTCATGTGCTGCTGCACCTGATCGCTCAGGCGGGCAGGATCGTCGGCGATCTTGAGCAGTACGTCGCGTTCGGTGAAAATCCCGATCAGCCGACCGTCACTATCCTCGATAAGGGCCGCCGAGGCCCGTTCGTCGCGCATGCGGGAAAGCACCTCACCCACAGGCACTTCACCGAGAATGCTGATGGAGCCGGTGAGATCCAAGTGGGAAATGCGTGCGTCCTGCAATGAGTGTACGAGAGTCATTTCACCCCTCGGGAAACTACCAGAAGACAAGCTGAATGATGAATATAAAGTGAGGTCTCAGAGCGTCAAGAAACCGACGCGTGTGCGGGATGCGGCAGATCACAGATGACGATGGTCCCCGCCTGACTCGTCTTCGTCAACCGGCCGGTGGAGTCGGTTGCCAGCACACTCGCTCCGCTCGCCACGAGCCTGTGCAGCGCGTTCGTGACCATCGCCACCGACGCCGCATCACAACCTGCCAGCGGCCTGTCCATGAGTACCAGGTCGCCGCGACGGACACTCGCCTGCTGTCGGGTCAGCCGTGCCAGCAGCCGTTCCACTTCCTCCAGATCATGATGCCTGGTATCGAGCCTGCGGCCGCCCAGCCCGCAACGCACCGCTTCGTTGAGCTTCTCCTTGACACGGCGCTCTCGCCCGAAGTGGGCCTCGGCTTCGGCCACCGTCATGGCAAACGTCTCGGCGATGGTGACACCGTGCGCTGTAGTGGCCAGTACCTCATCACGGAATCGTCGTCCCTCGCAGCGCGAGCAGGTCACCTCGACATCCTCCACCAGATCCAGGGCATGCCGGATCATCCCCTGCCCCTCGCACGCGGCGCAACGCCCACCTGGCTTTTCCAGCAGGAAGTGGTCGGTGCCGAGACCGCCTTCACGGGCGGCAGGAGCGTCGGCGAATAAGCGCGCCAGATCCCTGCTGACGCCGAAGGTCTCCACCAGCAGCGAATCACTCCGTCGCTCCAGGGTCGTCAGATCGATGACACGACGAACGGCCGGAGCCTGGACACGTGGCAGATCACGCCCCGCGCCACTCAGACCCTCCCGTATTCGTCGCAGCAGTTGCGATTTTCCCGCACCCGTCGGCCCGCCCACGGCGACGAACCGGCTCAGGGGCAGCACGATTCTACCGGCAGGGACGGGCACATCACCCGCGGCTGGCGGCTCGATCACGAGTTGCTCTGCCTCGCTTACACCAGAGTCGGAAACCTGGCTCGGCGACAGTCTCTCGGGCTCTGCCATCTCACCGATGTGGATGACGTCATCTGCCCATTCGTGTGTCTCCTCACCGCCGTCGAGAACAACCACCGACGCCCCCTCTTCGACCAGAGACCGCAGTCCGCTGCAGACGAGGCGACGGGAAGGTTCGTCCAGAGCGGAGGGAGGCGACAACACCACGTGGAGAACGCCTGCCAGACCCGTCACACGGGCGGCGGCAATGCCGAGGAGCAACCGCTCGCCGTGGGACAGGTCGACGAGACGACGCCACAAAGGCAGGTGATCAAGGGATAGCTCCTCACACACGACGCCGGCCCGACACAGTCGCTGCGCTTCCGCCTCCCGCCCCCCTGCCGTCAACTCCGCCAGGTCGCCCAGGCACAGGTTGCCGGCCAGATCACCCACGGGCATTCCGTCCACATGGACTGTCGTCGTACTGGCATCGCCGCGGGCAATCCGGTCCCAGTCCGGCTCCTGGCAGGCAAGACCACAGTCGACGCAGGCACGGCGCGAGTCGACCCAGGCGTGCTCGGCTTCGGTCACCAGCAGCGTACGTCCGCCAGCCACCGCCCGTGCCGTTCGTACCGCTTCACCCAGCCGACTGCGTGTTCGCCCCGATGGCGACAGACGATCGACGACGACCTGCAGAACTTGATCTGTCGTCCAGGACGCCCCCGGGTCGAGAGCATCGATCCTGACTACCTGACCATCGACTCGAAGTCGGCGAAAACCGGCGCGCTCGAGTTCGCCGACGACACCGGGGATGGCTTCTGCCGCCAGGGTCATCGGTGCGACTACGAGGATCGATTCGTCCGCAAACCGTTCGTCCACGAGCCGCATCACATCCTCCTCGTGGAACGAGAGACAGGGCCCGGCACAGTGTCCGCATGTCACGCGGGACCGCAATCGCAGGACTCGGGTGAGATCGCCAGCCAGATGCAGATGTGACGCCACGGTGGCGTCGCTGGCAACCTTCGGCGGCAGTGGCTGGGCTGGCGGCAGACCGTCGATACCGTCGACGGCCGCCTGCGTACCGATGCCGCCCATGCGCTCGCGTTCGAAAGGACTCAGGGACAGAAGATACCGGCGACGACTCTCCCCAAGCAGAACTCGTTCGGCGAGCAGCTGTGCACCGGCACCCGCTGATCCGGCCAGGCAGACGAGGCGACGAAGGGGAATCCGCAGGTCGATGCCGCCCAGTCCGGCTTCGCGCACGCCACGCAGTTGAATCGTGCCGCCGTGGGAGGATTCAGCCATGAGGAGGCAGGATCCTGAACGGCATTGCGGCGTCGTCAGAAGTGGCGCAGAATTGTCGTGCGGGAGGAGTGGCCCCTCCCGCGCCCACCCGGAGCGAGAAATGACGATGGACCTTGGACGACTGTCTCTGTGGCTCTGTGCCGCATCCCTGACTGCGGCGGCGGTCTCTGCCGCGCCAGCTGCCTTCCATCACGACCTTCTCGACAGCGTTCTGACTCGCCGGGTGAACGAGGCAGGTGGGGTCGACTACGTGGGACTCGCCCTCGAGCGCGACAGGCTCGATCGTTACGTGGCAGACCTGGCAACCTGCAGCCCACGCAACTGCCCCGAGCGTTTCGCCACCGGCCGCGACCGTCTGGCCTACTGGATCAACGCTTACAACGCCTTCGTCTTGCGTGGCGTGATCGACGCCTTGCCTATCCACAGTGTCGCTGACGTAGAGGGTGGCCTCGACGGCTTCTTCCGGAAGCAGCGGTTTGTCGCCGGAGGCGATTCGCTGAGTCTCGACGACATCGAAAACCGCATCATCCGCCCGCAGTTCCGCGACCCTCGGATTCACTTCGCCGTCAACTGCGGCGCTGCCAGCTGCCCCGCCCTCGATCGGACCGCCTATGGCGGCGCCGATCTCGACGCTCGCCTCGACCGGCAGGCTCTCCGCTTCGCCGCCGATCCCGCCCACGTGCGCTGGGAGAAGGGTCATCTGCATCTGTCCCGAATCCTGGACTGGTACGGTGAGGATTTCGTGAAGTGGTACCCCACAGCACGGGCGCCGGTAGATGGCACTCCGACGCTGATCGACTACCTGAAGCTCTACGCCCCTGCCGATCTGCTCAGCCGCCTGACCCCGGGTGCCGGTTCGTCCGTCGAGTTCAACGAGTACGACTGGGCACTGAATGCCCGGCCCTCCGACTGACAGAGGAGCCGCGCGCGGCTCTAGAGAAAGAACGGGTTGTGCGCCCGTTCTTCGGCCACCGTCGTCGCCGGACCGTGTCCGGGGTAGAGCGTCGTTGACGGCGGTAGCGACAGGAGCCCATCTGCTACCGCTGTCTTCTGCCCGGCGTAATCGGCCCGCCGTTTCGTTCCCCCAAGGGAGCCGGCGAACAGGGCATCACCGACGAAGGCGGCGCCCTCATCATGTACGAAGGAGACGCCTCCCGGTGTGTGCCCTCCCGTGGCCTGCACATGGAAGGCTTGTTCGCCGACGCTGAGATGCACTCCCGGGACCAGGCGCTCAGCCATGTGCCGTGCCCGGTTGCCGGCCAACTCGAGATCGGCGGCACTGATGGCCGCTACCGCCCCGGTGGCCTCAACGATGTCGCTCACGGCATCGACATGATCGTAGTGGCCATGGGTCAGCCATACGCTGACCACTTCGGCCTCAGCCTGTGCCGCAGCCTGCAGCATACGCTCGGGTTGGAACCCGGGATCGATGACCGCGGCGCGGCGCGTCTGACGACAGATGGCCAGATACCCGTTCATCAGGAAGTCGGTACCCAGAACCAGCATCCGTACCTCGAGCCCGGATGATCTCTCGCCGTCCGCGTGCGGTTCGGTAGGAAAGAACGCCGCCAAAGCGCTGTCTTTCAGCTTGTCGGGATGAAGACCGAGGTCCCGAGCCAGCCGCGGCACGACGTCATCATCGGTGCGGCCTTCATAGGCCTCGATAGCCTCCAGATCCGAGACCGAGATCCCGGTTGTTGCGGACAGCTCCCGATGGGAGAGCTCCTGACCCCGCCGCGACTTGCCGACGACGTCACCGAACTCGTCCTCCAGCGCCTGGTAGGTGACGGGCTGCATGCGCTCAGCCGGCCCGCATACTGCGAACCATCTGCTCGAAGGACTCGCTCAGTTCTGCCACTTCGACCTCGGGGCCGGTGAGTTTGAGGTAGAGGAAAGTGCTCCCCGTGTGCACGATGGCGCCCAGCAGACGGTACTGCTCCACGGCCCCTCCGCCCGTACTCATACCACCGCTGTACGTGCCGGCGGCATCGACCAGCGTCGCTTCGAGGCCACCATCACTCTGCAGGACCCAGCGTCTTGCCTGGGCGCCCGAATCACCGCCCTTCCCCTGGCTGAATTGGCCGATCCAACGGTCCACGTTGTCGTCGACGCTGCCCATGTTCCCGGCGAAGACGGCAAGACCGGCGCTCGTACCGCCGTGAACGGCGGGTACCGAGTACTGGGCGATGCGCATGCTGCTGGTGGGCTTTTCCGCCTGCCAGCCGGCGGGTACTTCTGTCAGAACGCCCTGCCACTGTTGCACATCCGCAGCGCCCGCATTCCCGCCGCCGACGGGAGCTCTGACGGCAGTCGGCGCCTTCGTCGCCGCGGCGCTGACACCGATGGGTGTCAGGTTCTTTTCCACCAGGGCGGCGTCGACTTGCTTTTCGCTGTAGTTCTGTCCGCAGGACAGCGCCACAAAGGCGATCAGGGCGAAGGACAACTGCTGCTTCGTGGTCACATCCAACTCCTCGGGTCGAGATGCTGATCGTTCACCCGGGGAAACTATGGATCATCCCGGTGGGAACAAGAACCGCTCCCACGCCTGCCAGCCTACGGCATCTTCCAGGGCGTCGGCAACGCGGTCGTACTCGGAATCGGGTGTCAGGCAGGGCGCCTGGTGCGTCAGACGCCAGCCCAGTTCGGTCAGCCAGCGCCGACGGAAGCCCTCGTGATGGAAGAGGCCGTGCAGGTACGTCCCCCACACCGCCCCGTCGTGCCCGACGGCGCCGTCGGCAACATCGACCGCATTTCCGGAGCGGCTGACGATGTGACCGAACGGTGAGGTCTGCTGACCGCGGGTCGTCTCCCCGGCATGGATCTCGTACCCCTCGATACAGTCGCCGCTATCGCCCGCGGTGACCAGCACAGCCTGTGATGTCTGCTTGTCCTGACAGAAACCGGTTTCCACCGGCAACAGTCCCAGACCAGGACGCGACGAACCGGCGGCGGCCTCGACGCCGTCAGGGTCACGGATGAGTGTGCCCAGCATCTGAAAACCGCCGCACACGCCCGCCACGCGCGTGCCCTGGCGTACAGCGTCCTCGATGGCACGGTCCCATCCCATGGTGCGCAGCCAGTCGAGATCACTGAGAGTCGCTTTCGTGCCGGGCAGCAGGATGGCGGCGGGACGGCCCACCTGCCGCGGATGCCGCACCCAGCGCAGGCGCACGCCGGGCTCGCGGACGATGGGGTCGAAGTCATCGAAGTTGGCGATGTGCGGCAGTTGCACGACGGCGACATCGCAGGAGATCTCTGCCGAGTCCGAGCCAGCGAATGAGACGGCGTCTTCCTCGGCGATCCCGAGGTAGGGCAAGAATGGAACCACACCGAGACAGGGGGTATCAAAAGCCAGCTCACGCAGGCGGTCGACGGCATCGCCGAGCAGGACCGGGTCGCCGCGGAATTTGTTGATCAGAAGTCCTCTGACCTGGCTGCGCTCCTCCGGGTCGAGCAGCAGCATCGTGCCGGCCAGTGCCGCAAAGACTCCCCCCCGGTCGATATCCCCCACCAGCAGACAGGGCGCCTCGGCATGGCGCGCCATGGCCAGGTTCACCATGTCGGCATCCTTCAGGTTGATCTCCGCCGGACTGCCGGCCCCCTCGAGGATGATCACATCGTACCGGGCCGCCAGGCGGTCGTAGGCTGCACAGACGTGCCGCCACAGGGTCTGCTTCAGATCGCGCCAGTTGGCCGAGTCGATGTGCCCGTGGACCCGCCCGTCGAGCACGACCTGACTGCGCCGGTCAGCCTCCGGCTTGAGCAGTACGGGGTTCATGTCCGTGTGCGGCTCGACGCCGGCCGCCTCGGCCTGCACCAGCTGGGCCCGGCCCATCTCGCCACCATCGGCGGTGACGCCGGCATTGTTCGACATATTCTGCGCTTTGAAGGGCGCCACATTGTACCCGCGGCGCGCCAGCAGGCGACACAGTCCCGCCGCGATGATGCTCTTGCCGGCGTTGGAGTGCGTTCCCAGGACCATCGTCGCGGGGGGGCATGGTGCGCTGTTTGCGGTCACGAGGAAGCGCCGCCTCCGGGATGCCAGAGCACATCGGCGGTACCGGCGGCGGCGTTCTCCACGCGGGAGAGGACGAAGAGGAGATCGGCAAGCCGGTTCAGATAGATCGGCGCCTGCTCGTTGACGTTCTCCGGACCGACGTCTGCCACCAGTTCCCAGGTGCGCCGCTCGGCACGACGACACACCGTACGCGCCAGGTGCAGCCAGGCGGCTGCTGTGGCCCCACCGGGCAGCACGAAACTGCGCAGATCCGCCAGGCCGGCGTTGGCTTCGTCGATGGCGTCTTCCAGTCTGCTCACTTGCGCTTCGGTGATACGCAGGGGCTTTCGATCATCGGCTTCCACTACGGGCAGGCACAGATCGGCGCCGAGGTCGAACAGGTCATTCTGCACCATCGGCAGCTGCTGCCTCGTCATCGGCGACGTCGGCACGGTGAGCACCAGACCGATCACAGCATTTGCCTCTTCCACGACGCCGAGGGCCTCGACGCGTAAATCACTCTTGGCCACACTGTCGCCGCTACCCAGACGGGTCGTGCCGGTGTCCCCGGTGCGGGTGTAGATCTTTGTGAGGTTGACCATCGATCTCGCTACTGCCTCAGACCACCACGTCACGCCGGCGGCTGAGCAGGTAGAGAAAGAAGGGACAGCCCAACAGCGCCGTGATGACTCCCACCGGCACCTCCGCCGGGGCGATCAGGGTGCGTGCCAGCATGTCGGCGGCGACCAGCAGGATCGCTCCCCCCAGCAGCGAGGCCGGCAGCAGGCGCCGGTGATCGGGGCCGACGAGCAGACGCATGACGTGCGGCACGATGAGTCCGACGAAGCCGATGATGCCGCTCACCGATACCGCCGCCGCCGTCAGCAGGGCGGTGATGACCAGCAGCAGTCGCTTCACGCGCTCCACGTCGACGCCAAGAAACTGGGCGTTCTCCTCTCCCTGGAGCAGGATATTGAGATCACGGGCGAAAAACTGCAGCGTAACGACACCCACCAGCGCCCAGGGCCAGACCATGTTGACGTGTTCCCAGCGCCTCGAAGAAAAGCTACCCAGAAGCCAGAACAGGATCCGGTGCAGGTCGGTCTTGCCGGTGATCATCACCAGAGATGTCGCCGCCGCCGCCAACGATCCCACGGCAACTCCCGTCAGCAACAGAAGTGTCGTTGGTACTTTGCCTCCCCGTCGAGCCACCGCATAGACGAGTATCGTGACCGCCAGGGCGCCGGCGAAAGCGAAGAGCGACGCTGAATGAACGCCGAAGAGCCACATGTCGATGCTGAAGGCCAGCGCGATGGTAGCCCCCAGAGCGGCGCCGGAAGACACGCCGATGATGTACGGATCGGCCATGGGGTTCTGGAAGAAGCCCTGCATGACGGCGCCGCAGAGCCCGAGGGACGCACCCACCAGGATGGCGAGCAGCACACGGGGCGGTCGCAACTGCCGGATGATAACCGCAGCCGCCTCATCCTCGGGAAACTCGCCCCCGTGCAACAGCAGGTCGACGACACGGTCCGGGGGCACGGCCACCGGGCCTGTCCCCAGGGACAGCACGGTCAGCAGCAACAGCAGAGCGCCGAGCATGGGCAACACCAGGCCGCCCCGTCCTGGCCCGGTGTCTGCGGCACCGGCTTCGATCACCGGCGATCTCCGGAGGACACCGGGTACAAGGAGGCAGCGAGGATTTCGACGGCGTCGACGATCCGTGGCCCGGCCCGGGTCAGCAGATCGGCGTCGACGTGGACGAGCTGGCCCGCCTTCGTGGCCGGCAGCTGCCGCCACCCATCCAGGCCACGCATGCGGGCCAGCTCGGTTTCGATCGCGGCGGCAGGCGTGCCCTCGCCGAGGCGCAGGCTGGTGAGCAGAACATCCACCCGCCAGTCGACGACAGACTCGAGACTGACCTGCGGCCAGCCCTCTCCGGCCTCGCGTCCCAGGTTGCGGCCCCCGGCGGTCTGGATCACATCGTCGATGATCGTGCCGGTGCCAGCAGTGTAGATGGGATCACCGACATAAGCCCAGAGCACCCCCGGGCGCTCATCTGCCGAATGCAGCTGCACGCGACGGCTGACGCTGTCGACGCGAGCCTGCAGGGAGGCGGCCAGCACCATGGCCGCTTCCTGACGGTCGGTCAGGCGACCGAGACGCCGCACCGACTCGATCACTTCAGCGACCGTGTTGTTTGCCAGGGCGAAGACCGGTACGTCCATCTGTCGCACCGTCTCCAGCGCTTCGGCGTCGTTGCCCCGCGAGGCCAGCACGAGATCGGGGCGTACGGCGGCGATCTTTTCCGCACTCAGGTCGGAGAAACCGGCGACCGGCTCGATCTTGCCGGCAGCTGCCGGGTAGTTGCAGAACTGCGTGACACCCACCACTCGCTCCCCGAGACCCAGAGCAAAGAGCAACTCCGTATTCGATGGGGCCAGGGAGACGATGCGCATCGGCGCGGCGGCCAGTGTGATCTCGTTCTGCTGATCGTCGACCACTGACAGGGGTGCGGCGGCGGCGGACAGGATCGACAGCAGGTAGCAGCCGAAACACAAGGCCATGCGGGTCACGGGCACGTCTCCGGGGCAACGGGGATGGTTTCAGGAACGGGCATCTGCGGATGACGACGGGACCAGGGCGTGATCCTGGGCCGCCCGGCTGTGTCGATGACGGCGACGCGGATGCCGTACACGGCCTCCACATGATCGGCTGTGATCACGTCACCTGGAGGCCCTGCAGCGTGGACCCGCCCGCCGGGTGCCATCAGTACGACGTGGTCGGTGTACTCGGCGGCAGCGTTGAGATCGTGCGTGACGCAGACGATGGCCAGGCCGTCGTTGCGGTTGAGATCGTAGAGCAGATCGAGGACTTCGACCTGGTGATTGATGTCGAGATGGTTGGTGGGCTCGTCGAGCAGCAGCAGTCGGGGCTGCTGCGCCAGGGCTCGGGCAATCACGACACGTTGCCGCTCTCCGCCGGACAGTTCGAGAATACTGCGCGAGGCAAGCTGTGCCGTGCCCGTGCGCTCCATGGCGTCGGTCACGGCGCTCATATCCTCGGCCCCGAGTCCACCAAATCTTGGCAGATAGGGATGCCGTCCCATGGCGACGATCTCTCCGGCGGTGAAGGCGAAGGGACTCAGAATCTCCTGCGGAACGACGGCGATCGTGCGCGCCAGCTGCCGGCGGCTCAGGTCGAGGACGTTGGCACCGTCGAGACAGACCTGCCCTGCCCAGGGCGTGAGCACCCCGGCCAGCACGCGCAGAAGGGTGCTCTTCCCCGAGCCGTTCGGGCCGATGAGACCGAGGAAGCCCCCGGCGGACAGCCGCAGGTCGACGTCATCAAGAACAGGGTTTTCAGGATAGTATCCGGCGCGGATGCCGGTCACGTCGAGGAGCATGTTTTTTCCCGGTTCCACCGTTCCCAGTCGCCAGACATGCAGACGGGGCGTTGAACCGGCTGGGGCAACATGCCGCCACCAATCACAAGAGCCCGGGTCTGCCTTCCCGCGAAGGCGTGTCGAAATGCACCCGACGGTTCCAGGCAGGTCTCCTGGCTCCCGGCGTCCATCCCGATCGCTCGAGACGGCACCGGACACAGTGGCGGGGCCGCGGCGGCTTTTCACCGCCCTTCCCTATTCTCCCCGAAAACGTCAACTCCCGGCGTGAGCCGGGGGCTCGTCTTCAGGGCACCGTGGAACCGTTTGTTCAGTACGTAGTGTAGCCCGATGTCGGCGACATCGTCAAGGTTACTTCCTCGTCCCTTTGGTGGAGCCCCCGCGCAAGGAATAGACGATCGTGATAAGTACTGCGCCGCCGATCGCCGCAGCCACGGCGATCAGTATCAGGCGATCGGATTCGGCCTTGCTCTCCTGCGTCGCCTGCCGGCCACGGAAGATTCCGTAACGCTCGCTGGGTGCCGCCTCGGTAGCGATGGCCATCTGGCGAATCGCCTCCTCCTCCCGTTCATCAGAAAACAGCAGGTTGATCAGATTGTAGTGCGCCTCCACCAAGGAGGGGTCGAGGCCGACGGCTCCGCGGAACCACTTCTCCGCATCGGCCAGTTTGCCCGCCTTGTAATAGCAGCCACCCATATCCGAAGAAATCCTGGCTTCGGCCTGCGCAGAGATATCATCTCGGCCGCGGGCGCTGATGATGGCAGCATTGAAGTGCTTGATCGCCCGCACGTAGTCCTTGCGGGCGTAGTAGGCCTTGCCGGCGTTCACATGGGCTTCGTAGAACTGCGGATCGGCACGCAGCGCCTGCAGGTAGTACCGCAGAGCTTTTTCGACATCGACCTTCTTGCCGCCCTCACCGAGATGATACTGCCTGCCCTGCAGAAAGTACTGCTGCGCCTGGGTCGGCGTCTGCGCCGGCGTTGCCGTCGCCCACAGCACCAGGAGGAGTCCCAAGGCTGCCGAGATGGTTCGGAAGCGCTCAGCCACGGGTCATTTTCTTGCCGAAGACGGTGACGAACATGGCCATCATGAAGGCGCCGGCAAAGGCGTGGGTGGATGCCAGGTGTCGGGTGAACAAGGTAGGCGGCGTGATCTCGCCGTAGCCGAGCGTGGTGTGGGTGGATGCCAGGTGTCGGGTGAACAAGGTAGGCGGCGTGATCTCGCCGTAGCCGAGCGTGGTGAAGGTGACGACCGTGTAGTAGAGGCAGTTCAGGTACATCTCCACGTTGGCCAGCACCCCCAGGGCCGGATCGAGACGCAGCGGCCCATTCGGCCCATTGACGCCGCAGAGAAAGAAGATGACGGCAACGACGAGATTGAGCGTCATGGCCGAGACGATGACTCGCGGCGGGCTCTCCCCGTAGGCACAGAACACATCGACGAGTTTCGACCAGAAGCGGCCCCCGGAAAACCGCGGCATCAACATGCGCCGCATCTTCATCTCGCGGCTGAAGAATCCCCCAGCCTGTTCGAAGCGCCCGGCGCCGTCGTAGGCCCGTCGCAGGACGCGGTAGATCTCCTCCGCTTCCTCGAAGGACGCCTGCGCCTCGTCAGGACGGCCCTGGCTCTGTGCCTGGTAGGCTTGTGTCTCGTTGATGCAGGGACCGCCCCACTCGACCCGTTCCAGGCGCGTGCCGTCGAAGTTGGCGCCGAGCAGGTTGACCCCGGTCATCACCGACTCGTTGAGGTTGGCACCGGCCAGGTCCGCCTTCGACAGATCGGCTCCGGAGAAGTCCAGATTGTAGAGGCTGGCGCCCTGCAGAGATGCCTTGAACAAGTTGGCCCCGCGCAGGTCACGACTCGGTTTCATGCTCAGCCGCAAACCCTCCAGACGGCCATAGCGCAGGATGAAGCCCTCCATCGACTCGCCTGATTCGGCCCACTCCTGGAGACGACCACGCAGGTCGTCGGTCTCCTTCGATGCCTCCGGGTCATGCCAGAAACACATCTCACCCTCCCCCTCCAGAGGTCCGGGGCAGAGACTGCCGTCGGCGCGGACGAAAGCACAGGTTGCGGGGCTGTCGGGTGTCTCGGTCAAGATCTCGATCCTCAGGCGACGGCGAAAAGCAGGAGGCTGGTCACGAAGAGCGCGGTGGCCACCGCCCACCAGGCTGCCATCGAAGCCGGCCTTTCATCGGTGATGGACTTCATCGGCCGGGGCGACTGGGCCGGCTACAGGCGGGCGCGCCGGTGGTGCAGGAAGGGCGACAGACTGTGGTAGATCGTCCGGATGTGCTGCGGATCGGCCTCGTTGTAGTCGACCAGATGTGACAGGGGCACGTGCTGCACGGCCCGCAAGCTCGGCTCGATGGGAAACTCCAGTTCCGCTTCCACGCGCGCCCGCTCGAAACCGAGGACGCGGACGTAGAAGGCGGGCAGGCAGGCCTCGAAGTCGACGAGACAACAGCGATACCCCCGGCGAGCCAGGGCCTGCACGTCGTCGATCAGTCCGGGCAGAGCATCATGATTGCAGGTGCGACGCGCCTCGAGCAGGCGCCCGCGAAGTTGATGAATCGCCCCGGCGGCCACACTCATCATTCGGGATCCTCCTTCGAGGCCGGCGGATCCCCCATCTCCTCAGCCACCTGCCCGTCCCCCCGGCCGATGACGAGTTTCCATGGATTCTCGGTGAGTTCGCGCACCGCCGCTGACGTGGCGTGCACATTGTCGACCGTCTCATTCAGCTGTGCCTGCTTGCCGACGACGAGGGAATCCACCCGCACCAGCAACAGATCGACGCGCTCCACCACCTGACGCAGGGCCCGCACCGAGCCCTGCACATCCTGGCTCGTGGCCGCCACCAGCGTATCGGTGCGTGCCATCGTCAGCGCCAGCCGGGACATGGTCCGCTCCAGGCTCTGCAGAGACCGTGCCACTCCGGGTTCCATGTCGACGACGACGTGACGACCGGCCAGCAGCAGACTGTCGGCACTGCGCGATACCGTGCCCAGGTCCTCGGCGATCCGGGCAATACTGCCGGTGAGATCACTGAGCCGGTCGCCCAGCTCGGCGTCGTGCAGGGCCTTGCCGGCGCCGCCGAGCTTCTGCGCCGCTTCCCGGATCTTCACCATCAGCGTTTTCATCGTCTCGTCGGACTGCCCGCGGATATGTGCCCCGGGAGGCAGCGGTGGCCCGTCGCCGGCGGTGACGTCAAGATGAACATGGGCCTCGCCCACCAAACCGCTGCCGCGGATCTCGGCAAAGACGCCGGTTGGTACCGGATAGATCTTCTCGATGCCCAGGGTGACGAGGAAGTGGGCCTCCCCCTCTCCCGCCAGCGGGCGGAACTCGATGGCTTCCACCTGCCCGACGACAAACCCGCGCAGCTTGACCTTGGTCGCTTCGCTGATGCCGCCCAGAGTATCGAACTCGGCCACCAGGGGATAACGCTCCGGGCCCAGACGCAGACTGATCAGCAACCAGATGAAGCCGGCCACGGCGACGCTGACGAACAGGCCCACGCCGATCTGCACCGTGGGAGATTCCTGCGGCCGACGGACGACGGACTCAGCCATGGACGGGCTCGGCCAGGGTTTCCCGCTCTCGATCGGTGCTCGTCTCGGGTCGAGAATCAAGCAACTGTCGGACACGATCATCGGTGCTGCCAAGGACCGCGGCACGATCCCCGAGATCTTCGAAGCGCCCGTCCCACATCAGCAGAAAACGATCGGCGGAGTCGAGATAGGGACCCAGGTTTACCGTCGTGACAAGCCGGGTCAGGCCGTTGACGGCTGCCGGCACGGGTCTGTCCGGGAGGGGCGGTACGAAATATGGCTCGTAGGTGAATACGTGTTTGCACAACCGAGACGCCGACCCCGGACTCAGTCCGGCGCAGGGCTCATCGAGGAGCAACAGGAAAGGTTCGCAGACCAGCGCCCGCGCCAGCGAAACATAGATGCGCTCCTCCCGATTGAGGGCGATGGGCCGGGTTCCCGGGGCACCGAGATGGGTGAGCTGGAGATCGTCGAGCACGGCATCAACGCGCACCTGGATCTGGGCCGGCCCCAGCAGGTCCCGGTAGTGGTAGGTCAGCGGCAGGGCCACGTTGGCGCGGATGTCCAGGATCTCGATGAGACCGCCGTCGCGCATGATGCTGCCCATCCTCGGGCGCAGCGCCTGCAACTCGGCCGGGCTCAGTGCCGACATACTGGCGCCGGAGACGAGGACCTCGCCCTGCAGGCTGACCTGCTCGTTGTCCATCCCCGGCAGACCGAGGATGAGGCGGGGCACAAAGGACTTGCCACACCCGGGCAGGCCGGCGATGACGACCGACTCCCCGACGGCCACGGTCAGGCTCGCCCCATCGAGGTACTGGCGGCCATCCACCGCCAGGCTGACCTGCTGCAGTTCGACGCAGTTCATCCGAGTCAGATCCAGTAGAATCCGGCCGAAAGCACGGCACTCGACACGAACACGAAGAACATTGCCTGTATGACACCCGAACGGGCAACCATGGGCACCTCGAAGGGAGCGCGCCTGGCGCGCAGACCGTGATAGCAGGTGAACAGACTGACCACCAGACCGAAAAGGATCCCCTTGCTCAGGCTGATGTAGAGATCGAGAGGCTGCAGCGAATCGGAGATCTGGGCGAGGTAGACGGAGATCGGCATGGTCAACTGCAGACTGGCCACGAGAAACCCGCCCACCAGGGCGACGACATCGAAATACACGATCATGCAGAACATGGCCACCATGGCGCCGATGACACGCGGCGCGATCAGGTAATGGAACACGTCCACCCCCATCGACTCGAGGGCCTCGACCTGACCCGAGATCCGGTTCGTCGCCATCTCGGCGGCCATGGCCGTACCCGATCGGGTGATGACAACCATGGCGGTGATGATGGGCCCCAGCTCGCGGACGATGGAGATGACGAGGATCTTGCCGATCAGTTCTCCCGCCCCAACTCCCTGCAACTGCGGCAACGACTGCACCAGCACCGTCGATCCGAGCAGCAGTGACAACAGGCTGAGAAACGGCAACGCCTCGAGACCGGTGAAATACACCTGCTGCATCGTCACCCGCGCCGAGGCTCGAAAGCCGTTGCGACTGAAGAACCGGGCCAGGGCGACGATGGAACCGAGGGAGAACCTGAGCAACTGCCAGGCATCGAGAGCAGTGCGTATGACCTGCTGCCCGAGGGCCTGGAAGGGGGTCAGGTACGCTCCCATCAGAAGCGGAAGACGACGCCGACCGACATCTCGCTGTAGGTGACCGTGTTCTCCTCCGTTTCGCCGAGCAGATCGCTGACACCGGCCTCATCGGCCAGTTCCTCGAGGGCCCGGTCCTTCACCGCACCCGTCACAGAAAACACCTGGTACTGGCGCAGGTCGAAGCGGGCATCGAGACGCTCGTTCAGGGCGTAGCGCACGCCGGCCCCATAGGAAAAGGCGGAGTTGGTCGACGTTTCCGACAGTGAGTTCAGCGTCGCCTTATCGACATCACCCGCCCCGGGCACGGAAAGTTTTCCGGGCAGGATCGTGATGGCACCATAACCGATACCGATGAAGGGCTTGATCTGACCGACAGGGATATTGAGCAGGACCCGCCCCTCGTAGAAGATCGTCGTCGCCGGCTCGCTGGCGGTGCCACCGATGGTGGCGACTTCGCGATCCGGTCGCGAGATCATCAACGACGTTTCACCACCGAGGATACCGCTCGACTTGCCCCAGCGCAGGCCGATTCCGGGTGCACCTTCAAGGTTGGCGTCCTCATCAAAACCGACAGCGGCGATAAAGGCGGACAGATCGGCACTCGCCGGAGACGTGGTCAGACTGGCAAGGCCGAGGGCCGTGCCCAACAGAACCCGATTCCAGTATCTCATCGACAGGAGTAACTCCTTGTTTGCGTTGCAGTTGTGGAAATCTTTACAAGGGTACTCACGCCCCCCGGTGTTTGGCAAGCCATGGGACGCGTCTATATATGGTCCAAAGACGGGATGTGCAGCGGCAGTGGCAGGATGGTGGCCAGACGACGGCGAACAGTGTCACTGATGCCGCCGTGAGCGCCGAACCGTTCCTCTATGGGCAGACAGCCGAACAGCAGTTCTACAAGCTCTCGCTGATCGAGGCACAGCCGCTGAGGGCGGCCTGACGCGCGGGTCTTCCCCAACTGCAGCGTCGCCTGCTGGCTCGTGCCGTCGACACCTGCCACCTGCAGGATGAACCTGCCGTTGAGGCCGGCGGTGGCCGCCCGGCTCCTCAACTCGGGTAGCAACTGCCGAACGACCCGTTCGACGTCGAGGATCTGCGTCATGCCATCGGCCAGACGTGTCCAGGACGCGCTGACCGGCCCCAGCAGGGACTGTTCGTCTGCATTCGGACCGGCGATGACGGAAAGCCTGCCATGCGCTGACCGGGGCAGCAGTCGTCGGAACAAGGCCAGCACCAGTTCCGGGTCGCCACCGAATTCGTGGATCGAGGCATAGGGGCGATTGACGCGCTGCGCGCCTCCGGCCACGGCATAGGCGAAACGTCGTCCCGCCTCGCAGAACCAGGACTCCTTGCCGTTGCGAACCAGCAGCGGCACCATGTCTTCGAGAGGGCGGACCACACCATAGGAACGGCCCGCCGAGAGGCGTTGGATCCGTCGGCAGAGGCCGACGTCGGGATCCTGGGAAAGACGCTGCAGACGAAGCGCCCGCTCCCCTGCCGAAGGCCTGCCGACAGAGCGCTCCGTCAGCTCGTAGACGACCCGCACCCCGCCGTTCTCCCAGCCCCAGCGGCCATATCGCTGCCGATCCCCTCCCAGTACCGACACGCTCTTTCCCGACCGGCGCATCCGTCGCACAGCCTCATCGAGAAGCCGGCTCATGATGCCCTCTCCCCGGCGTTCCGGATGGGTCCCGACGATGCCGATGCCTCCGGCGCTCAGCCGTGCGACGCCAAGCTTCAGCGTCATGGGATGGATGGCCACGCAGCCGACCAGGTCGCCCAGGTGACGCAGGATCAACAAGCGCCGGACGTGGGCAGTGTCGTCCCGGTAGGCATGGGGATACTGTCGCTGGACGATACGCCGCCCCTTCTGCCCCGGCCGGAACACGAGATCGGTGAACCGCATGGCCTCAGCGAATTCTGACCGTCGTGCAGGACGCGGGCCATCCCACTGTTTCATGCTCAGACTCCTCCGTCGGCTGGTCTGTTTTCCGGGACAGGTGCAATCACGTTCGCGCCCCGGGCGCCGGCAAGGAATCGGGTCGCCGTGCATGTACGAACCACCACACGACGACCGCCTCGACGACGAAGCCGGTCAACAGCGCCGCCAGTCCGCGGGTGGCTCCCGGCATCCAGGCCATGGGAACGAGCACGAGCACCAGCAGTATCGCGGCGATGCGGGCGGGGGCGCTCGGCGCCAGGGCCGCGGTACGGCGCTCGCTCAGAGCCACTCCCTGGAGATAGGCACGGGCGGCAACGGTCAGCGGAAAGAAGGAGAACAGGACGAGGGGCACGTGACAGCGATCGGCAAGGGCGGGGCTCAACGCCAGCAGATCGAGCAGCAGCAGGTCCCGCACGGTGGGAAACCAGAAGGCGATCGCCATGGTCGTGAAGGAGAGGGCCCCGCACAGGCAAGCGAACCGGCGAATCCGTCGCAACCCTGCAGGTCCGTACTCATCAAATACCGGCGGCAGACAGCGCAGCTCGTTCAGCCAGCCATAGGGCAGATGGGCGAGAGAGTAGACGACGGCCAGTGCCGCCAGCGCCTGTTCGCCCTCAGTACCGCGAGAGACGAACAGGTTGACCACCGGACGACTCAGCCCCTGAATCGCCATCGTCAGAGCCAGGGGCCAGAAGAAGCGTCCAAGGTAGGCGAAGGTGAGATCGGTGCTGTCCCCATGGTCCGCACCAAGCCTCAGGCCGGGGTGGGCGTAGCGTCTGGCACCCACCCAGAGCACTGTCATATTGGTGATGACCCCGGCGTAGGTCACCAGCAGCGGCAGCGCGATCGGTGTGTCACGCACCAGGGCCGTGGGTACGGCAACGAAGACGGTGAGCAGACTCGCGCCGATGCCGCAGAGCATGCCGGCGCTGACGATCTCGGTGCGCCGCACGCGCATCAGCAGACCGGACAGCCAACGCTGCAGGGCTGCCAGCAGCGGGTACGGGATCAACAGCAGCAAAGCGAAGCGCACGACCTTGCCCAGATCCGGCGAGGTGTTGTGCAGATCTTCGACGACAAAGGTTCCCGCCGGAGTCAGGGCGAGCAGGGCGACGATGGCGCCGAGGAGCAGGCCGCAGGCAGTGACGAAACGCAGCACCTGCCGGGCCTGCTCTCGATGGCGCACCAGAACGAGGGCCAGCTGGCGGACCTGGGACAGCGGACTGGCGAGGAACTCGGCCAGACCCCAGGCCAGGGCAAAGGCGGCGAGGGTTTCGGTGGGCTGCGAGCCACGGGCGATCCCCCCCGCCAGGAACTGCGGCATGAGGCCGGCGATGACCATCGTCACCACCAGGGGCAGCAGGAAGCGGACGAGCCGCAGGTACGGCAGGGCGGCGGTCAAGCCAACGGCAATGTCACGGACGACGGCCGCTCGTCGTCATGGAACAGGCGTGTGCAGGAATGGGCGAAATACGGATAGGCAAAGGTCGTGTTGTAGTTGGCCACCACGAGGCGGAGCCGGTGGCCGGCGGCGATCTGGTAGTGGATCGTGGCTGCCTCGATGTCGATCGCTCGATGGCAGCCTGGTTCGGCGGATTGTGTGCCCACGTGTCCGCGGCTGATCAGCGTCGCTTCGCCTTCGGGTGAGACATCGTACAACTCCCCGTGGACCTGCACCTCGGGCCGATTCGGCAGGATGTGCAGCCGTATCACAGACGACCCGAGAATCGTCAGCTCCTCATCGACAGGATCGCTGTCGAAGACGACCTCCTCGCGGGTTAACGCCGACGACACGCCCGCCATGTCATCGCGCAGAGCCCGGTCCAGACCGTACGTCGGGTCGACGGGAAAGTTGTTGATATTCGACGGCAACGTCGGTCCATCAGGTGCCGTTCCGGTGAGACGGCCGTCGACGCGCAGATGCAGCCGGCGCTGCCCCTCACTGTCAGAGAGGCTCTGCAGACCCACAGGCTCCCAGCCGGGGCGGCGCACCGCCGTGATCGGCGCTTCTTCGAGGATCCCCGTGTCCTCGCCCTTGAGCCAGTGATCGAGCCAGCGATCGACCAGGTCTTCTCGCACCTGCTTCGCCGACTCGTCTTCGATTCCGTCGTGACCGCCGGCGCCGAGGTAGAGCTTCTTCGGTGCCTCCACACGTTCGTACATCTCCACGACCTCGTTGGGCGGCATGCCCACGTCGTGCCAGCCGTGCACGATGAACACCGGGCAGCGGATGCGATCGACGAAGTTCAGCGGCGAACGCTCGTGCATCCAGGCGCGCAGCAGGTCCCACTCCCCGGCCTGCGCCCACTGCCGCGTCAGCTCCTGAAACCCCGCCGTCATGATCCGGCGACGCATCGTGCGCGTGAAGAACCAGCGATTGAGGCAGCCGTGGCGCACGACGAAGGAGGCGAAGTCGGTGAAGATGTTCTCGGGAACGACGGTGGCCACCTGCGGACAGTGGATGGCCGCCATGTAGGCATGCCAGCCCCCCTGCGATGAGCCACAGACGGCCAGTCGTTGTGCGTGCACCGGGCACTCGCGCAGCATCCAGCCCACCACATCCTGCAGGTCGAAGATCTCCCGCGGTCCCATATGAAAGGACAATCCCTCGGAAGCACCCTGGCCGCGTACGCTGTAGGCCACCACCAAGTAACCGCGAGTCGCCAGCTGCCGCGCCCTCGGCAGACAGCTCACCTTGCACCCCGTGTCACCGTGTCCATGGACGAGCAGCACCGACGGCCAGCCACCATCCGGCCGGTCACCGGCGGGTTGGAGCACGGAGGCGTCGAGCCGTACTCCATCGTTCATCAGGAGCCAGCTCTGTGCTTCCGAGAACAGATCCGCGCCCATCGCCGCTGTCACTCCTGACCAAAGGGATAGTCGCCGTCGAAGTCACCCTCCTCGAGAACGCCCAGCAACGACGAGATCTCGCGCTTGTCCTCGGCATCGAGACCGGGACCCGGGGAACGCTCCCCCGTCGAGGTGAGGACACCACGACGACGCAGGACATAACGCACCAGGCTATGGTTTTCCAGGTTGATCAAGGGCAGGATGCGGCGGTGCAGGGCCCTGGCGCTTTCCTCGTCGCCCGCCCACCACAGCTCCGTCACGCGGGCGAGCACATCGCCGAATTCACAGGCCGGCATACAGCCGTCGGCGCCGCGGCGCATCTCGTCCGGCAGGTTCTTGCCGGCGGCGCCGCCAAAGATGGTCTTGATCCGATCACCGGCGGCGACGGCCGTCTCGGTGATGTGGCGTGGGCCGGGCTGCCGTTCCTCCTTCACGTACTCGATGCTCGGCACGTCTTCGATGAGGGCGGCGATCTGGTCTCCCTTCAGCGGCGCATACCCTCCGGCGTTCTGCACCATGATGGGTCCCTCGAAGCAGTCGGCCATACGCTTGTACATGTCGATGGCGACAGCCTGGTTGGTGCGGGCCGGCGCCATGGCGATGATCGAGCCGGCACCGGCGGCCTGTGCGGCGCGCGCGAAGAAGCAGACCTGGGGCACCGAGACACCCGAACAGCCGAAGACGACGGGCAGCTTGCCGTTGACACGCTCCAGCACCGCATCGAGGTTGGCGACCCGTTCGGTTTCGCCGAGGAAATAGAACTCCCCCACCATCACCGGCCAGACGATGCCGTGCTGTCCGGTGTCGCAGCAGAACTGCGCCGCCCGGCACAGGTCTTCGGTGTGGATCTCGAGATCGTCGTCGTACGGCGTGGGCAGCAGCCCGAAAAGCCCTCGCATCCTGGTATCTTCCATCATCCCTTTGCCTCCGTCAGATTGTCCGATGCAAAGTACACAACCCGATGATGACGCGCAGATGGCCGGGATTCCAGCCCTGGTCCTGATCTGCCTGCTGCTGGCGACTCCCGCTCTGGACGCTCAGATCATCTCGACGATCGATGTGCGGGGCAACACGCGGACCCGCAGCGACGTCATTCGGCGGGAGCTGCTTTTCGCGGCGGGAGACTCCCTCGATGCAGCCGTCATCGACGAGACAGAGCGCAACCTGCGCCGCCTGCTCTACCTGGGTCGGGTGACGATCATTACGGAACCGGCGCAGGCGGGATCGGTGAATGTCGTGGTCGAGGTGGGCGATCTCTACGCCCGTGCCCTGTCGCCGCTGTTCTCCGGGGACATCGAGGAGGTCTCCTACGGTGGCGTGGCCGTTGACTTCAACCTGTTCGGTCTGGGCCAGACGGCTCGGATCACCGCCTTCGACGACGCGCGTTCCGGGCGGCGAGTCACAACTCAGTACGGCGATCCACGGCTGGGCGGCACGCGCCTGCGGCTGGCCACGGAAGCCGGCTGGGCGGAAGAAGGTCACACCATCGGACTGTCACTGTCGCAGCCATTCTACTCGCTTGCGGCGCCCTGGGCCTTCGGCCTGTCGGCGAGCAGCCACGGATCCCGCACCCGGCTCTACAGCAGCGGCCGGCTCGCGGCGCTGTACGAGGACCGGTTCGACGCTGCCAGCGGCTGGCTCGTTCGCTCGTATGGGGGTGATGTGAAGATCCGTCCGGGGATCCAGCTCTCTCTCAGCGACCGCACCTTCAGCGCCCGGTCTCCCTTCACCTATCAACCCGGCAACCGGCGCCGGGTCACGCCGAGTCTCGTGCTCACGGTGTGGCAACCGCGGTACTCTACGGCGCGGTTCATCCGCTACCTGGGACCCCAGGAGGATTTCCAGACGGGCAGCTGGCTTACGCTGCGGGCCGGCCTGTCATCGAGCGCTCTCGGCTCGGACCGCGACTACCCTTTCGCTTCCGTATCGGTGTCACCGCGGTTCCAGCTCGAGGGGGGTTGGTATCTGTTCAGCTCGTTCGTGGCGCGTTCGCGCTGGGCCAACGGCGGGTACGAAAGCCTGCTCACCAGCAGTTCCGCCACCCTCTACGGCCGGCTGCTGGATTGGCCGTACCAGCCCGCCCTCGCCGCGCGTCTCGACTTCGACACCCTGAGCCGTCCCGAGGATCTGGGTAGCCAGTACCTGTTGGGCGGCAACAGCGGCCTGCGCGGATACCTGCCGCGACGGTTCGACGGGCGGAGGCGGCTGACTGCCAATGTTGAGCTGCGCCCCCTGATCGTGCATCGCCCCGACTGGGCCCTAGGTGCGGCGCTGTTCGCTGATGCCGGTGGCGCCTGGGACGATGATCCGCGTCTGTATTCCTCTGTCGGAGCGGGACTTCGCCTCGGCCTGCCGCGGATCTACGACACGCCGGTGTTGCGGGCGGACGTGGCTCACGGACTGGGAGCGGGGGTGTGGCAGTTGTCCTTTGGGTTGGGACAGTATTTCTGAAGTTCACAGGTTTCCACTGGGCTGGATCCAGTCCGATCGAAAGCTCTCTCTGAGCCAGATTCAAGTTGGGGGCAACTCCAGCCGATAGACAGAACAGGAGGGATACACCCATGAGAACAACACTCCCCTTCGTACTCGGTCTGCTGCTCACCGTCGGGGGCGTACACAGTCAGGTCGCCCGGCTCTCCGAGCACGCCACGGGCAAGGTTGAGATCGAAGCTGTGCCGGGAGATACGCTACTGATCGATCTGAGCACGAATCTTGGACGTCACAGTGCTTCGGGGGTCACCGTCTTTCTACAGGTACCCGCCGATGGCTTCCGCTTGCTCCATGCAGAGAGCACAGCAGGACCCTTCCTGCCTGGCGATCTGTTTTCGGAGGGCGTCGTCGTGCGCAACGAAGAGGTAGAGGATGGGGCCTCCTACATAGCGGACGGCCACCGACTGCTGGAATTCTCCACCCTTCTCGGTCCGGCCAAGGGGCGGGGCCGCGGCGGCTCAGGCAGCATTGCCTGCTTCCGACTCGTATGCGAGAGACCGACAGCCGGGACCATCAGCATCTATCACAGCCCGGTTCATGAAAGCCGAATCGTACTGGCGGACGGCCGCACCGAGGTGCCCTTCTACATTGCCGAGCCCATAGAGATCGACGTCGATCTCGACACCTCAGTCATGCCCTCTGCGTGGGCCAGGATCAAAGCCCAACGGTAGCGTGCCGCGAGCCGGCAGGAGTCTGATCGGTGCAGACTCACGAGTCGGCCTGGCTCGTCTCCCGATCCGCCACCCGCGACCACACCAGCGCCGCCACGAGGGCGAAGTACACCAGGTAGTAGTAGTTCATGAAGGCATGCTTGCTGAGCAGCGAGGTCACCAGGTAGGCGAAGGCGAGCCCCGCGTAGAAGCGCCAGACCCGGTCGCCGTCGCAGGGTGATTCGCCGCCACCACGGCGCATCCGGAACGTAACAGCTGTGAGGCTGACGACGAGGGCCATGGCCCCCACCCAGTCGGGCAGCGGTGATCCGCCGAGATAGTTGATGTACGCCGAGTAGGTCAGGGCGGTCGGGCGGAACGGCGTGTGCAGGTGGAAGGCGACGACATCGTTCCACAGAGCCCCCGCATCCCACAGCAGGAACACCCCATAGGTCACCGCGCTGGCAGCAAACACCGGTACCAGAAGCGTCCGGTCGATCCGTCGCCACAGCCCCCACAACAGAGGCAGCAGCATCACCATCGTCTGCTTGCATGCGACGACGAAGCCACCCGCCCACAGTGCGGCCGTCGGTCGCCGGCAAGCCAGCAGATACGACATCAGTCCAAGGCAGGGCGAAGACGAACGACATGGGTGCGTAGGGATAGCTGTCGGGCGCGCCACTGGGATAGACCACGTTGTCGGAGTAGAGACTGGTGAAATCGATCTCGTACGGATTCACGCCTGCCAGCAGACTTTGCGCCGCCTGCGACTGGAACACGTACACGTCGATGGCCGGTGCCGGCGTGATGATCGGAGTCAGCAGGAAAAGGACGCCCACCGGCAGAAGGGGCACAGCCAGCAGGATCGCCTGCTGGCTCGCCGTGAACCGATCCCTGACGCGCTGGAAGACGAGCGCCAGTGCGAGAGCGGCGAACACAGCCGTTGCGCCGGTCATCACCTGCAGCGCCGAGTGCCATTCTGCCGGCGAGTTGTGCAGCAGATGACGCCCAGCGTTCGTGCCGAACACGAGGAAGTAGGCGCAGGGCAGCAGGATCAGCCAGAGGGACACGCCCCCCCGGGTGGCGCTCGAGCCCTGCCAGGGGCCGCGCACGAACAAGGTGAGCATCAGGCCGACGAGAACGAGGGAGAAGCACTCGAGACCGACCTCGTTCAGACTGCCGCGCGAGAAGGTCAGGCCACGCGTGGCCCCCATCACGAGCAGGAGCAGGAGGACGGATCGGTGGGACGCCGGGGGGTGATCGGCGCTCACTTGGGATACTTGGCCCGTATCTCAGCCTTGATCAGCTGCGCCAGAGGCCGCTGCCCGAAGGTCTCGAGTGGCTTCCCGTTGACGAAGAAGCCGGGTGTCTTGCGCACACCCAGCGCCTCGGCATCGGCGAGATCCTGTTCGATGATCGCGCTGATCCGCGGATCTCTCATATCGGCCCGCACACGCGCCACGTAGAGCCCCACCTCGGGCAGCAACGGCCAGATCCTGTCGAGCACCACACGATGATGCTCCGTCCACGTGCTCTGTCGACGGTAGAGCAACTTGAGGGTTTCCCAGTACTTGCCCTGATTCTTGGCTGCTTCCAGGATACGAACCGCTCCGTCCGAGCCCGTATGAAAAGGAGCGTAGCGGACGACGAACTTGATCTGTCCCGGAAAGGCATCCATCGCCTGCTTGACCAGTTCCGAGAAGGCGGCACACGTCTCGCACGCGGGATCGGTGAACTTGACGAGGAAGACCTTGGCGCTATCACTGCCCACAGTGGACGAATGAGGGCGAACAAAGACGGAGGCGTTCTCCTGAGCCATGAAACCGAGCTCGGCTGACCGCCACGACTTGTAGTACGATGCCGCGGCGAAAAAAACCGCGACCAGCACCAGGCCTGACCCGGCGAACAGAATACGCCTCACTGGAGACTCCTCCTCTTGAAGACGATCAGGATGCACAGCAGCGCGCTGAACGACAGCAGTGACAACAACGGGATCGACAGGAAACCGAACTCGATATACTCCTCGGTGCACGACACCCCCCTGGTGCAGGGCTGCAGACTGGCCGGGATGATACCCGCGTAGAGCAGGTTGTGGTACGCGGACAGCAGCCAGCCTACAACCACCAATGGCAGGGAGTATTTCACGACAGTTCGGTCAAGCGGAAAGAGCCCCAGAGCCAGGATGATGACCAGCGGAAAAAGGCAGATCCGCTGGTACCAACACAGCACGCACGGGGCGAACTCCATGACATTGCTGAAGAATAGACTCCCCAGGGTCGATAGGGTAGCGAGAAGCCAACCGAGGAACAGGAGGCTCCAGTCCCGGTCCATCCCTTGTGAGGCAGGTTGCTCAGGATCTGTCATCGCAAGTCTCGTAACAGGTGACCATGGATCGACGTGCCTGATATATTAACTCCCAGAGGCGATTCTCACATCCGCAGATTCCTTCTTCCCCAGCCGAAATGTAGCAGCCATGAAAGTTCTGTTCCTCGGTGGCACCGGCCTGATCAGCACGGCCTCGACTGCCCTGGCGGTCGAGCAGGGCATCGAACTCTTCCTGCTCAATCGCGGGGAGGACAGGAAGATCCCACCTCCTGACGGCGCCACTCTCCTCAAAGGAGACGCCTACGATGGGGAAATGTTGCGGGGCGCTGTAGCGGAGCACGACTTCGATGTGGTCGTCAACTGGGTGGGATTCACGCCAGACCAGATCGAGACGCACATCCACCTGTTGGCCGGACGAATCCAGCAGTACGTCTTCATCAGTTCAGCCAGCGCTTATCAGAAGCCGGCCACTCACCACCTGGTCACTGAAGACACACCTCTGGCCAACCCGCACTGGGAATACTCGCGCAAGAAGATCGCCTGTGAAGAGCGCCTGTTGCAGGCGTACCGCACACAGGGGTTTCCCATCACCATCGTCCGGCCATCGCTCACCTATGGCCTGACCCAGATCCCTGTATGCATCGGCAGTTGGAATCACCCGTGGACCATCGTCGAGCGCCTGCAGCAGGGAAAGCAGGTCATCGTTCCAGGGGATGGCACATCGCTGTGGACGGTGACCCACAACCGCGATTTCGCCAAGGGACTTGTCGGTCTGCTGGGCCATCAGCAGGCGACGGGTCACGCCTTCCACATCACCTCGGATGAAGTCCTGACGTGGAACCAGATCTACGAGGCAGTGGGGCACGCTGCGGGTGTCGAGGCGAAGCTGATCCATATCGCCTCCGACACCCTCGTGGCGCACGACCCAGATTACGAAGGGAGCCTGCTCGGCGACAAGGCGATCAGTGTCGTTTTCGACAACTCGAAGATCAAGCGCTTCGTGCCCGGTTTTACCGCCACCACACCGTTCTCCCGCGGTATTGAGGAGACGCTGGCGTGGTTTGCTGCAGAGCCGCACCGGCGCACCATCGACGCGGCCGCCAACGGCCAATGGGACGAGATTATCCGCCGCTACGAATCTGCCCTGCCAGATCGGATACAGGCGCCAGGCAGATAGCGTTCAGTATCGCAGATCCAGATCGACGACGTTGCGCAAGGACTGGCCGTTGAGAAAGCGATGTGCGTTGTCCACCACCAGCTCCCCCAGCCGTCGGTGGGCGGCCTCGGAGTGCCCGGACGCGTGCGGAGTGGTGATCACGTTGGGATACTTCCATAGCGGATGGTCGTCGGGCAGAGGTCCGGGATCGGTTACGTCCAGACCCGCGCCTGCGACTTTTCCGCTGTCGAGGCCGCGCAACAGGGCGTCGGTGTTGATGATGCCGCCGCGAGACAGACAGAGTATATGCACACCGGAACGCATCAGGCCGAATTCGCGATCACCGATGAGGTCGACCGTGTCCGCCGTATAGGGCACGCTGACATTGACCCAGTCAGCGCGAGGCAGCAGGTCGTCGAGTGCCTCTACTGGGTGTAGTTCATCAACGAAATCCGGCACCGGTCGTTCCAGGTGACGGCGTGTGGCGACAATGTGCATGCCGAATGCCGCAGCACGCTTCGCGGTCTCGAGTCCAATACCCCCCAGTCCGATGATGAGCAGTGTCTGACCATCCAGCTCACCGGGATCGGGGACGGGCATGTCCTTCCTCAGCCATCCTTCTCTCGCCTGACGATGAAGGATCTGGGGAATCTGACGGCTCAACATGAGCATGAAGGCCAGGGTGTGATCGGCCATGTTGGGGCCGTAGGCTCCGGCATTTGTCAGCACGATGCCGCGCTCGCGCAGCAGATCAAAAGGCACACCGTTGACACCGGTACTGAGCATCTGGATCCATCGCAGCTTCGGAGCCGCCTCGATGAATGACGTGCTGCAGTAGTCGAGTGCCGCGTCGGTATCTGCTGCCAGACGGATCGCATCTTCGGAGGTAGGAGCGACGAGATACTCCACTCCCTCGATCTCCCCAAGGAGATTGTTGGGACGGTAGGTGAGGTCTCGCACGAGTAGCTTCAAGGGTCGGTATCCAGTAATCAGGGCGCTCTGTCCCGATTGATGTATATTGTCGGCGTGCTCTTGAAGGGAGCCTTCAGTCCGCGGAAAGGGCCGTGCCCACCTTCCCCCACCTCGAAGTTCTCATATAGAGCAACTTCTTTCTGCCTGTGAAGAGCGGACTTCAGGCGAGATGAGAAAGGAGTTGTGCCATGTCCGCACAGCCCAAGCACAATCTCGAACAGTACAGGAAGCAGGCCAAGGATCTGTTCGGCGCCTATCGGTCCGGTGAGGATCAGGCCATCGCTCTCGTACGTCAGCACCTGCCCCGCCTCAACGAGGACTCGCAGAGCGAGATTGTCCTCACCGAGGCCCAGCACGTCATCGCCTGCCAGCACGGTTTCAAGGACTGGAACTGGCTTCGGGCTGTATCCACTCTGGATCTGGAGCGGTTGGCGGGATGCAGCAACCGTGATCTGGTTGTCCTGCTGCGTGAGTCGGACCAGCTGGACATCGTCGTGTGCCTGTCGCAGGCGAGCGCCCAGCTGCGATCCCGCTTCCTCAATTGTGTGTCGGACCGCGTACGAGGATATTTCGAAGAGGAGACAGGTTTCCTAGGGCCTCGAACCGATGAGGAGCTAGATGACTCACGGCGACGGCTCATACTGAATGCCGCTGGTTTGGCCGCCAACGGCCAGTTGGCGTGGCCCGAAAACAGCAACCCCCCTGCTCCGGATCACAGACCATCTGTGAAGAATTTCTTCGACGGCCTGGCCACCCGGCCGCTCGAGGCGATGACCCTCGACGAGATCATCCTGCTGTGGCGGCAGATCAGCGATCTTGCCCGGCGGGAAGGAATCGTCGCACTCGATGAAGTAGAAGCCACGCCCTTTGTCAGAGAATCACTGTTCCTCATGGTCGACGGCACCGAACCGGCCTTGATCGAGGACCTGTTGAAGACCCGACTCGAAATGGCCATCCTGGGCGGACTGGACACTCGCATCAGGATGGTCATCGAAGCATTGATGTCCATCCACTCCGGCGACAACCCTCGTATCGTCCACCATAAACTGCTGACGTTCTTCGTCGACCACCGGGCGCCAGTGCAAGGAGCACAGCGCCCGGAACAGAAACCTGCTCCGGAGATTCAGGCCCAACTGGAGCAGCGTCTCGGGGAAGATCTATCCGGGATGGACTACGGCGAGATCGCCTCACTCTTCACCGACATGGCCTACCTGAGGCGTCAGGTGGGGCTCCACGCTCTACACGCACTTGTCGACAAAGCCACCTATCCGCCGCTGCGGCTGGGCCTGGAACGTATTGCCGCCGGTGATGCCCGCGACCAGATCATAGTCGCTCTGGAATCACAGATGGATGAAATGCTGCAGGAATCAAGAGAGCGCTATCAGGCCGTCATCACAGGAGCACTGGCTGTACAGCAGGGCTGCACACCGGATGAAACCGAACGGAAGATGCGCCAGGAGTCGGGCAGGTGACCCAGCTCAGTAGATGACGGCGAGCCCGTGAATCAGTAGTCGCGCAGCGAGCCGTCGGGATGGATCAGCGGGGGCCGGTCGTAAGGAATTGGCGGGTAGTGCTTGAAGGCTTCTTCGTTGAGCTCGATACCGATCCCAGGTGTGGTGGGAATCTCGAGATAACCACCGGTCCGTCGGATCGGCTCTTTCACGAGATCTGCCTTGACGCCTGAATCGTCGTCGTAGGGATACTCCTGAACAGGGATGTTGTGTACCGCAGCGTCGATCTGCACACACGCGGCGGTCAACACACAACTGAGCGGATTGTGCGGCACGACGCCAACGTAGGCCGCTTCGGCAAGCGCGGCGATCTTCTTCACGTTGGTGATACCACCGGCGAGAGAAAGGTCGGGGCGGACATACGCTGCGCCCTGATGGTTGAGCAGATCGCGAAACTGGTAGATGGTGTAGAGGCGTTCGCCCATCGCCAGTGGAATCGGCTGCTGCTGTGCGACCCATCCCCACTGGTCCATGTTTTCCGGCTCGATGGGGTCTTCGAAGAAGTAGAGGTTGAACGGTTCGAGGGCTCGGCCGACACCGATCGCCTCGGCAGGAGTCAGCCGGTTGACGACGTCGGTCATGATGTCGATGTCCGGCCCCGCTGCCTCCCGTACGGCAGCCACACGCTCCACCGCGTTGTTCTGCATTGCCGCAAAGCTCATCTTCTCGAGGCCGAGTCCTTCCTCGAAATCTGCCGCCCCGAAATCGCCGAAGGGGTAGAGCCGCAGCGCCGTGAATCCCTCTTCTACCCGTTCCAGCGCTTGCCGGGCCAGTGCGTCCGGCGAGTTCCCACCAAGATGGGTGTAGAGACGGACCTTCTCACGAACGGGGCCTCCGAGCAGTTCGTATACCGGTTTTCCGAGAGCTTTACCCTTGATGTCCCAGAGGGCGATATCGATGGCTCCCATGGCCGCCATCATGTCAGATCCGCCTCGAAAGAGCTGGCGTCGGAACATGTGCTGCCAGTGCCTCTCGATATGGAGAGGATCCTTGCCGACCAGATACTCGGCGCAGTACTCGACCGCGGCGCGTGGGACGAACGGCGTCCCCCCCGTACCTGACGCCGGATGCAGCTCCCCAACCCCGGTCAAACCCTCGTCGGTTTCGACCTTCACATAATTGAACCGGTCGACGGGAAGTGTGACGACTGCTGTGACTTTCATTGCTCTATCTGCTCCAACTCAAGCACGCCCTCACAGGTACGCCCGTCCTCGAAGGTGACCGCCACTTCCACGTGATCACGGTCGAAGCCAGCAGGCAGTTCCCACAGATGAGTCGCCAGGCCGCGCGACGAAACCGACAGTGGATCGATCTGTGCCACGGCTTCACCTTCGACTTCGACTCGTGTCCGCGGCGAACCGTCGAAGACATTGACGAAGCATCTGTCCGATGATCGCACCAGCTCCACTTCCTGGTCTGGCGAGACGAAGGATCGATAACAACTCCTGATACTCTCCCCAACGTCCACAACCCGGTAGCCTTGCGGCTCTCGGCCACTGGGGCCGCGACTGTCCAGTCCGTTCCGCCACCAGTTACCGGCTACCGCGGCCGTGGTCATGATCTCGATGTGACCGACATGGTGTCGACAATTCTCATGATCATGACCGTGGAGGCTGATCACCTGTTCGAAACGCTCGAGCTGCGCCAACACCTGTCGGGCGCCGACGATCTCGTTGGTGGGAAAACGCATGTCCGCGGGTTGGCCCATCCGCTGCGGGAACGTCGTCGACAGCGGCACGTGACAGGCGAGTACCACGGGTGTTGTTGAGTCGATTCGTGACAGATCCTCTGCCAGCCACTCCAGCAACGACTCGTCGGCCAGCACGTGCCAGTTGGCCTCATGTTCGGCTGTGGGCTCGAAATACCGGACCACATCCAGCACAACAAAGTGCACTTCCCCCGCATCGAGGCTGCCGTGCACCGTGCCGGCTTGCTCGCGCGGCAGATACCCGCTGCACATCTCGTGATTGCCGTGGCTCAGAAGTACAGGAACCGTCACGTCTGACATGACCTCGGCATACTGCTCCAGCGCCGTTGTCGTAATCCCCAGATCCCCACCGTTGATCAGCAGTTCCGGCTCGTGTGCCATCATGGCTTCGAGGCAGGATTCGAACCCCTTCAGCGAGTCGGTGCCGGTATCGAGGTGGATATCGGTGAAGTAGATGAATCTCAAGTCAGATCTCCGATATACAGGATGGACGCAGCTCGAGTCGAGCCATGGACAGCCGGCCCATCACCTCGCTCGAGAAACCCACGAAAGAGAATCCGTAACTCACGACCCCGGAAAGCACATCGGGCAGCGACGTGGGGTTGTGTGGGTCATTCGCCCAGCTGTTGTGCCAGCTGCCTTCGTCCGGAGTCAACTCGACACGGTTGGGCGACGTCGGCCAACTGCCATCGCCGATATCGAGAGAAGAGCTGTTGAGGTGCCAGCGTGTCCCACTGGCGTGGATCCAGAAGTGGCAGGACGCACCGTCGAGCTGCAGGTCGTCGCCGCGCAGATAGACCGACATCTCCGCCTCACGCAGGTCCATGGGATCGGCGTCCACCCAGCTGCGGTAGTGGAGCAGGGGCAGAATCGACAGGGGTTTCTCCGGCGTGTCAGCGCTCCAGCGCGTGTGGTCCGTCCACACGTAGCCGCCATCGTCGATGCCCCCGGTCGGGCTCCACGTCGTCAGGATGAAGACGTTGTGCTTGCCGGCCACCATGCTGGCGTGGTAATCGTACGAACACCAACTCTCGGGGCCGCGGACAAAGTGGTTGCTTATCATGACACTGTCACCGAGGAACGCACTCATCAGCCGCCTCACGGGCGGCCCATCTCGTTGAAGACCACTGCCTCCCATCAAAGAAAAAGCGCAACCCCTTCACATGAAAGGGATTGCGCTTCTTTCAGAATATGGCTCCGGCGATAGGACTCGAACCTATGACATGCTGGTTAACAGCCAGCCGCTCTGCCAACTGAGCTACGCCGGAACAGATACAGAAAACTACCGGAGGCCCCGAAAAGTGTCAAGAATCAGGGGCAGCCGACACTCTCCCTGGAGACAGACCCCTAGGCGTTCTCGCCGTAATACTCCTTGAGGATCTCGCTGCGGTTGGGATGGCGCAGCTTCTGCAGCGCCTTCTCCTTGATCTGGCGGACGCGCTCGCGGGTGCGACCGACGTAGGTGCCGATCTCTTCCAGGGTCATGCCTTCCTGACCATCCAGCCCGTAGTACATGCGCAGCACGCGGGCCTCGCCTTCGGTCAGAGCGGTCATCACCGACGAGATCTCTTCCTTCAGTTCCCCTTCGGACAGCACATCGTCGCAGGCTGGCAGGCTTTCGTCGGGCAGCAGGTCGCCGATGCAGCGGTCCGGCTCCTGGTCGTCGCAGGGCGTCTCCAGGGACACGGGGCGCTGCGACAGGCGCAACAGCATGTCCATGTCATCGGGATTCGTATTCAGTTCTTCGGCAATTTCCTCCACCTCGGGAGCCCGGCCGAGACGCTGCTCGAGCTTCGTCATGCACTTGTTGACCTTGGTCAACTCGCCGATGCGGTTCAGCGGCAGGCGTACGATGCGGGACTGCTCGGCCAGCGCCTGCAGGATGGACTGGCGGATCCACCACACGGCGTAGGAGATGAACTTGAAGCCCTTCGAGCCGTCGAAACGCTTGGCGGCCACCATCAGACCCAGATTGCCCTCGTTGATCAGGTCGGACAGCGGCAGGCCCAGGTTCTGATACCCCTTGGCGACGCTGACGACGAAGCGCAGGTTGGCCTGCACAAGCTCCGTGAGCGCGACTTCGTCTCCGTCCTGAATCCGCTTGGCGATCTCTACCTCCTCGGCAGCGGACAAGCCAACGGAACTCTCGATTTCGTGGAAGTACTGGTCGACCAGCGTGTCGGTCTGTAGTGTGGCCATGAAGTATGCACCCCTCCATACTGCAGGTATGTGTCCTCCCCCCCATGAGAACGTGGGAGTGGAAGAGGACTGGCAACAACACTCAACACGGATCCACGTCGACAGGTACGCAGACCGGGCTGTGTCCGATTGAGGATCGAACTTGGGGAGCAGGGAGTGGGTACGACCTATCCGTGGGGACGGATGTTCAACTGGTGGAACAGGGGGGATTTTGCTGCTGCCGGACGTGGCTTCAGGTGGGGAACCCGAATGACTGCTACGCCGGTAGTTCTTAGGAGTGGTGAAAGTATAAACGGGCGCCCACAGAAGATCAACCCCTTTCTTCGTCTTTTCTGCAGACCTGCTATGGACTTAGCTCGACTTCACCGGCGCCGTCCAGACGCAGCCCTTCCCCGGGAGCCAACCGGGCCACGTGTCTCCCCTCTCTCGAGAACACCTCGGCCACGCCGCGACGGGCGCGGACCTGAGTCGACGCGTCGAGTACGACGCGTACTGTGAATACGCTCCCGGGAGCACCGGTAACGTGGGCGACGGGGGGCCGTACGGTGAACTGTCTGGCCACGGCGGTGACGGTCACACGACCGACACGCAGGTACAGCCCCGCCGCCTGCTCCGATGCCTCTTCCCCCTCCTCAGCAGTGGCGGCCAGGCCTTCGACCTCGGCACCGGGGGCTACGTCGACACGGGCTCCACCCACGTCGGGAAACTCGAGCATGGCATCGACCGGCCCCGGCGCCTGCAGCTTTTCGCCAGCGCGCAGCTGCCTTGGCTCCCCATCATCGTCGCCTTTCTCTTCGGGGTCCTGTTGCCCGGACGTAACCAGGACACGTCCACCGTTGGCGGCCGCCCTCGCCACGGACGGCCGCGATGCCGTCTTCTTGGGCGACTGGTCACCGCCCATGAGGCTGCCAAGGGCCACCAGGAGCAGCGTGACTGCCACTGCGGCGAGCAACGCCACGAGGCGACGAACGGCAACGCCGGAGCCGACACCCTTCTTGTCGCCGGCAGATTCTCCGCTCTCCTCCACATCGATGTCGTCCTCGAACTCTTCCTCGTCCTCCTCCTCATCGTCGGTGTCCCCTTCGCCATCGGCCCGTCGGATCGAACCAAAGTAGGTCGTGATATCACCCCGCTCGTACAGGGTGCGTATCATGGCCATCACCTCACTCCGGGCGCCCTCGATCTCTTCGGGCGTCAATTCGACGTAGAGCTCGAGTTCTTCCCGCAGCAGAAGAGCTCGACGATCCGAGGCATTGGTGAAGATGCGGTCCGCCACTCTATCGCTGGCCTCGACAAGAGACCGGGCGAGAGTCGCGTTGTCGATCCGGCCGAGAAGGAGTTGCAGTTCTTTTGTGCGCAGGCGGGTCAGGTCTTCGAAATCGAACAGGTGGCTCTGAATGATCGCCGCGGCTTCGGCGTTGGTCTCGGCTGTGGCCGACAGGGCCCGGCGCAAACGGCGGGTCCCGCGCAGGTCGCGCAGCATGGCGCACGCCGGTTGTACCCCCCCTGCTCGTCCGGTGACTGCTGGCGCAGTTGCCCGAGCACCGGGCGCTCGTCCGGGGGCAGACTGCGGAAGACGCTCAGCGGTGTCGAAGTGGCCAGCAGGGCCGTCACCTCCCCCTGCATGATCAGTGGCAGTTCGGGGAGCAGGCCAGCGGCATCGGCGGCGGAGGCACTCGACAGCAAGGCAGCTACCAGGACTTCGGGAAGAGCCGTCTCCAGGTCCTCCGCGTCGACTGCCCCGATTTCCTCGTCGTCTGTCTCGATGCCTTCGTCGTCTTCCGTCTCTTCGACGACGGTGGCGCGCGCCAGCAGGGCCGCCTCCCAGCTCGAGGTCGCGCTCTGGGCCAACGCCTCCGGCCGACGCAGCCAATCACCGACCTGCGCCGCTGCGTCTGCGGGAAGCAGCGCCAGCAGGCGCTCACGTGCGGTGGCACTGAACGGCAGGGCGCACAGAGCCAGGGCGCGGGCCAGTGAGTCGCCGTCCGCCGCTTCCGTCATCAGGTCTGGCCCCTATATTGGCAGTCCACACCTGCCTCCGCCTTTGGCACATCCCGGAGAATCTGACACGATGGGTGCAGTTGAAGAAGCAGATCTCCCCTCCTTCCGTCTCGACGGTCGCCGGGCTCTGATTACCGGGGGCGGCAGGGGGATCGGTCGCGCCTGCGCCCTGGCTCTGGCACAGGCCGGCGCCGATGTCGCCGTCACCAGCCGTACGGGTGCCCAGCTGGATGAGGTGGTCGCTGCCGTCGAGGCCCTGGGAGGCCGGGCCCTGGCCATCCCCACGGATGTGGGAGACACCGATGGCGCCTCTCTGCTGCTCGAGAAACTTACCGAGAGCTGGCCCGAGGGTGCCGATATTCTCGTCAACAACGCCGCCATCAGTCCCCACGTCGATGCCGTCGAACGGCTCGACGACGACGCCTGGTCGGACATCTTCCGCGTCAACCTGGATGGTACGGTTCGCGTCACACGCGCCGTCTGTGCGTCCATGTTGACCCGGAAGAGCGGCGCCGTGGTGAACATCACCTCCATCGGCGCGACCCGCGCTCTGCCCCGCATCGCCGCATACAACGCTTCGAAGGGCGCCCTGGAGGCGCTGACGAAGACCATGGCGGTGGAGTGGGCGGCCCGTGGCGTGCGCGTCAACGCCGTGGCGCCGGCATATGTCGACACGGAGATGACGGCGGAAGTGAAGCGTCGGGATAAGCTGCGTCGCTGGGTGGAGGATCGCACGCCCATGGGTCGCTTCGGCCGGCCGGAGGAAGTGGCCTGGCCCGTCGTGTTCCTGTGTTCGGACGCCGCCGCCTACATCACCGGGACGACGCTGTATGTGGATGGAGGGTGGACGGCCGGCTGACCCGGGGGCCCCTTCCCCACCCATCGCCGGCTTGGGAGAATCGCTTCGCGATTCTCCATGTCATTCGCCTGCGCGATTTCTGGCCGTTGCCTTGGTGCAGTCCCTCTCAGCTGCGCTTCACGCCGATCACTTTGGCTGCCAGGTCTTTGCAGCGGTCGAGGTCGTAGTCCCGGAAGATGGTGATCTTCTGGGCTTCGAGACTGCCTTCGGCGTGGATGGCCAGCAGCTGGTTGTAGCCGCCGAAGTCTGATGCCGTCAGGTCGCGGACGAGGTTCATTGCCTTCAGGCGATCCTCGGCGTCGACATCAGCTCCGCCAAGATATCGATCGATGTAGGCTCGCGTGTGGGGGCTGGTCAGATCGGCTTCGTGCGGTCCGGTGACGACGAGGCCGCCGGCGATGTCCTGCACCCAGCCGATGGCTTCGTGATACTGTGCGGCGAAGTGATACTTGGCCAGATTCGTCTGGATGATGTTGGGTACGGCCAGACCGAAGTCGGTGATGCGGCAGTCGAAGGCGGCAGCGCGACTCAGCGCCCGGACCGTCTCGGTCCAGGTGATGAGCTTCGTCAGCTTCTCGCGCACGTGGCTGACCTTGGGGATGCCGTTGTAGTCGGCCAGCAGCGCCGCGGCGCCGATGAACAGGTCGCACAGCGGCGGCTTGTACGACACCGCCGTGAAACGATGGTACTCGACGAAGGTGTTGGCCAGAAAACCGGCCGCCTGCCACTCCTTTTGCAGAAACACACGCTCCTTCGGCACGAAGACGTCGTCGAACACCGTCAGCGTGTCGACGAGCCGGTGCTCGGAGCTGATCGGTGCATGAAAGGCGCTCGCCGATTCCCCGGCGCCGAAGGGGCTGGCCAGCAGCTTGACGCCGGGTGTGTTCACCGGAACGGCAAAGGCGACGGCGTAATCGGCGTCCTCTGCAGTGATTGCCCGCGTCGGCAGGACGATGACCTCGTCGACGAAGGGTGTGCCCGTGGTGTGCGCCTTGGCCCCGCGAACGACGATGCCATCGTCCCGTTCCTCGACGATATGTACGTAGTAGTCGGGATGTTCCTGTTGCGTGGGTAACAGGCTGCGGTCACCCTTGACGTCGGTTTGCGCCACCGCCAGGGTCAGGTCGCCGTCGCGGCAATGTCGATGGAAGGCCGCGACTCGCTCGTTGTAGTCGGTGCCGGCCTTCTCGTCGACCACGCGAGTGACCAGATCCAGGGCGAACAGCGCGTCGGTTCCGATCTCCTTGACCAGCAGAACGACGCTGTCCCCCTCGCGGGTCGAGGTCTCGATCATCTCCCGTCGGTTGAGCAGGTCCTGCGTCGACTCCGGCCGCTTGTAGTAACGGCTGTGCGTCTGGCCCGCCTCATCCGTCCAGGTAAACAGGTCGCGGTGCTCCGGGGCCTCGGCCAATTCGAAGTCGAGAGCGGTGTGCCGGGCACCGATACCTAGATGCTCGTGAGTCGTCACATCCGCTACGTGTTCGCCCTTGAAGCAGACGTGGCGACCATCCCTCAGTCCTTCCAGGTACTGCTCCGTCGATCTGAGTCCCATCCCTCGTGTCCCTTCTGATCCGTCGCTTCAGTTGCGTAGTGGTTTGCCGGTGCGCAGCATGTGTTCCATGCGCGCCCGTGTCTCGGGTGTACCGCAGAGCGTGAGGAAAGCCTCGCGCTCCAACTCCAGCAATCGTGCCTCAGACTGGGGGGCCGTTTCTCCGGCACCACACAGAACGCCAGCCAGGGCCCGGCCGACGACGACATCGTGGGCTGAAAGGTCACCTTCGGAGGCCGAACGGGAGAGGCCTTCTTCGATGCCGGCCAGTACTGTCGGACCGGCAACGTCCAGGGCGCCAGCCACCGGGGGCTGCCAACCGCCGTCGACCAGTTCTCTGGCCCGCGCCAAGGCCGGTGACAGCAGTCGCTCCTCATCCAGGTACACCGGATCTGCGTCCTCGACGAAACCCCAGCTCCTGGCCTGCAGGCCGTTGTCGGACATGGCGCCCCGCTGCAAGGTCCTGAAGGCAGTCTCGATATCGGCGCCGAAGCGACGCACCATCTCCTTGCAGCCGCCGGCGCCGGGAATGACACCGACCTTCGTCTCCACCAGTCCCATGCGCAACTCGCCACCCACGACCCGGGCCGCCGATGTCAGACAGAGCTCACAGCCGCCGCCCAGAGCCAGCCCCCGGGCCGCCGCCACAATGGGTACCGAAGCGTAGCGCACGGCCGACGTCGTCTCTTGAAACAGCACCAGATACGCCTCCAGGCCCTGCCAGTCGGCGGCGTCGATCAACTGCATTACGTACTTCAGATCAGCTCCCGCTGAGAAGTGCCCTCCCGCTCCGGTGAGGGCCAGAACATCGAAGGCTTCCTTGTCGACCGCCTCCTGCACGTGGCGCAGCACCTCCGGAGGCAGCGTGTTCAGCTTGCCCCGCAGTTCGATGGCCGCCGCCCCCTCTCCGAGGTATACCAGACGCATGCCCTCCGCGTCCAGCATCATCTCGCCACCGGCAAGCCACTCTTCGTCGGTGGGTGTCGCCGCCAGACGCAGTGGCCGTCTCTCGACGCCGGTGGGCGCCAGCACCGTTGCGCCAGGCTCGACGTAAACCCGGGCGGGCTCCGCGGCGAGAATCCGATCCAGCAACGGCGGCACATCCTCACCGGAGTCAGCGATGGCGTCACGCACCCGTCCGGCGCCGATCAGATCGATCAGCTCGAAAGGACCCGCCTCCCAGTTGAACCCCCAGCACATGGCCCGGTCGATATCCTCCAGTCCGTCGGCGATCTCGCCGGCACAGCGGGCACAGTAAGCCAGCGTCGCTGCCAGGTGTTCGCGGCTGAAGGTCCCGAGACGATCCGTCGCCTCCCAGACGTCGTTCAGGCGGTCCGCCAGGGCGCCACGGGTGCGAAGACCAGTGTCCACGGTCTGCAGGGGTCGGTAGGCCAGCGTCTGCAGATCGACGGCCTCGATGCCTGCCGCCGTCTTTCGATAGAAGCCCGCCCCCGTCTTGGCGCCGAGCCGGCCGTCGTCGACGAGTGCCTGCACCGCATCGGGTGGTGGGACGCGGGATGTGGCGGCCACGTGCAGCAGCGTGTCGAGACCGACGAGATCACACAGCCGCAGGGTCGCACTGCGGGGGCGCCCCAGAGCCGGGCCCGTGACGGCATCGGCCTCTTCCACCGTGAGGCCCTGCTGCGACATTCGCTGCACGGCATCGGCGATGGCGAACACACCGAGGCGGTTGGCGATGAAGTTCGGCGTGTCCCGGCAGACCACGACACCTTTGCCCAGACGCTGAGCGGCGAAGGCGGACAGGAAGGCGGTCACGCCGGCGTCGGTGAGCGCTCCCGGAATCACCTCGACGAGCTTCATGTATCGTGGCGGATTGAAGAAATGCACCCCCAGGAACCGCCGCCGCACATCCTCGTCACAGGCTTCGGCAAGGGAGGCGATGGACAGACCGGAGGTGTTGCTTGATATGAGAGCGGCGGCGGACAGGTGCGGGGTCACGCGCTCGAGGAGTTGCCGCTTGACGTCGAGATCCTCGACGACGGCCTCGATGATCCAGTCAGCGCCGGCCAGTACCTCGACATCGTCGAAGCTGCCGGGGTGGATCTGAGAGGCAAGCTCATCGAGGAACAGCGGCGGTGGCCGCAACGTCGTCAGGCCCTCGATCCCGACTCGAGCCCGCGCCGCCGGATCGCCGTCATCGGCCAGGTCGAGGAGATCCACGTGCAGTCCGGCGTTGGCTGCCAGAGCGGCGATCTGCGCTCCCATGACGCCGGCGCCCAGAACGACGACGCGCTCAATGATCGCAGCGGGCTCGATGGGACGGGCCGGTGAACCGCCCCGTCCGACCGGGCCGGGCATCAGCCGCCGTCCGGAGTGCCGGCGCTGACCACAGGCGCGTTGACGATGAGGACCTCGGCCAGGGGCAGAACATTGTCCTCGCGGTCATTGTCCTGGGCGGAGCCCACGGACTGGACCCGATCAAAGACATTCAGCTTGAACACGCGCAGGGCCCACAACGGCGAGTAGCCTTCCTGCTCCGGGAGCCGCGTCACGACATTGTGCGTCGAGCCGCTGCCATCGGTGGCGAAACCGTCCACGGGGTCCCGGTCGTTGTCGAAGAAGGCGTAATTCACCGGTGCCGAGATCTCCTGACCGCCGAACTCGGCCGTGGCTCGGCTCTCGGGATTCTCGAACAGCAGATAGCGGACGATCTGATCGCGGTACCAGCCGTCGTGTAAGCCTACCGCGTCGGTCACATCGAACCGGAGGCTCGCCGTAGAGCCATCCGGCACGATGACGCAGTTCATGATCTTTTCGGTGATCGTTGTCTCCGCCTCGGCGGCCTGGATGTCGGCCAGTGATGTCAGCGTGTTCGGCTGAAAGTCATTGTCGTTGACGCGGACCTCGATCACACGGCGCAGGTCATTGTAGCCGTCATCTCCCGGTATCTGCTCGAAGATTGGCAGTTGACGTTCGACGGCGTCACCCCGGCGATCGACGATGACGAAGAGATCGGCCGGAGTCTTCGACTGCACATCGAAGTTGTAGAACTGAATCTCTTCCTGATTCGGACCCAGGCCCTGCCCGCGGAACAACTCGTCGAAGTCGATCGGGGCGTTCGGCTCGGGCAGGCTCGGGCTGTCGGAGCGCCGGAAGAACACGGCGGCCTCGTCGCTGAAGCGGTCGATGGGTACCATCGGCACGTAGTCAGGAAAGTTCGCCATAATCGACACGGCCCCTGTGACTACGGGAAGGGTGACGCGTGCCAGCAGGTCGTCACGGATGTCGGTGCGCACATCCTGGGAGACGACGATCTGATCATCCGAGTCCCGTCCTCGCATCAGGAGGCTGATCCCCGTTCCCGTGGGAATCTCACCGATCAGCTCCTGCAGGCGGGGTTCGTCGATGTCGTAGTCGATCGTGGTCGTGTCGGCGCCGATGACGACACTGACCGACAGGCTGACGATCTCCGGGGGCAGGACGGACGTCAGCTCCACCTGGCCGGTCAGCCGTACGAGGGGGAGGAAGAGAATGGAGGGCACGCCCCCGGCGATATCGATCGTATCGGTTGCGGCGAAGGTCCGGATCCTGTTGTTGTCGAAGGCCTCGATGTGAACCCTGCGCCCCCTACCATCCTGTACGCCACGGGCGACAGCTTTGGCCCTCTCGCCGACCAGGTTCATCAGTCCCGTGACGGGCGTACTCATATCCGCCGCACTGATCGTGTACTGGACCTCAGCCAGCAACTGGCTGCCGGGCACAACGTCCATGTCGATGGGCAGCGTGGCGACGAGCTCGAGCCCCGGATCGTCATCGAAGGTACCGGGATCGGCGGGATTGTCTCGATCGGGGATGCCGCAGCTGGCGCCCAACAGCGCCCACGCGGCGATCGATGCTGACAGGAGGCGGCGTGACATGAGTGCTAGCGACCGACCTCGCGGCTGAACAGGAACAGCTGATCCGGATGCAGCAGAGGCTCCCGGGCCCCGTCGGGCGGCAACTCACCTTCGTGGTGCGTATTCAGCCAGGCATCGATCTCGCTGCGGCGGAAGCGCACGAGTTTTCCCAGTCGGAAGTGCGGCAGTTCACCTTTGCTCACGAGCCGGCGGATCGTTGTCACCGAGCAGCGCAAGTAGCGACTGACCTCCCGGGACGTCATCAGACCTTCGCGTGCCATCAGCTGGTCACCGACCTGTCAAAGGTGGATGGGAACTGTCCGTCACCTGCAATCGTACAATCTACACACGTGTGAGGAGTTCGGATACCGCATGGGTCTCCTTACCCAGTCGTTTCTCCATGCGCACACGCACGATCCATGTTCCCAGAGACGTCGCCGCCGAGGCCAGAATGAGGAAGTAGAGTCCACGGCCCGTGACCTGGACGAAGGGACCATTGCTGAAGGTTGTGAACAGGACGATCAGTACAAAAGCACCGATCATCACGCCGGTCAACGCGTGCAGCACCCGCTGGCAGACGAGGACGACACCACTGACGTGTACCCGTTCCTCCTCACTCAGTGCGTGAACGGGGCCTTCGGGTCGGGGGGGGGCCTTGCTGCGGTCCTTCTTGGCCATACGTTGGCAGCTCCGGGTGTGGGTTCAGGCGGCACGACGGCTGTCGGCCGCCTGCCTGGCACGCTGTCGGGCGCGACGATCGACATCGAGGATGGTGTCCACGTCGGCTGCAGGCACCGTCTCCCAGTCGTCGACGACGAGCCTGTTCACCTCATGAATATCGAGAAAACCGATCCCCCCTTCGAGGAAGGAGGCCACCGCCACCTCGTTGGCTGCGTTCAGCGCCGCGGGCAACGTACCCCCCTCCCGGCCGACCTCGTAGCACAACGCCAGGCCGGGATACTCGGCCAGGTCCGGCGCCGAGAAATGCAGGGCTCCCAACTGGGCGATGTCGAGTGGCGACAGGGTTGCCGCCTTGCGGGACGGGTGGGTGAGCGCGTACTGGATCGGGATCGCCATGTCCGTACGCCCCATGTGGGCAATGACGGAGCCATCGACGAACTCGACCATGGAGTGGACGATGGACTCGCGGTGAATGACGACATCTACCTGGTCGACGCCGACCCCGAACAGCCACCCCGCCTCGATGACCTCGAAGCCCTTGTTCATCAGGGTCGCCGAATCGACGGTGATCTTCGGTCCCATGCGCCAGGTCGGGTGATGGAGTGCCTCCTGGGGGGTCACCGAGGCCAGTTCGGCACGCGGGCGATCACGGAAGGCTCCCCCGGATGCGGTCAACAGATAGCGGCTCACGTCCTGTTGCCGTTCACCGTTGAGGCACTGCCACATGGCGCTGGGCTCGGAATCGACGGGCAGGATACGGCCACCATGGGCGCGGGCCGCCGACAGCACCAGCCCCCCCGCCATCACCAGCGGCTCTTTGTTGGCCATGGCCACGGGCAGCCCAGCGGCCAGCGCCGTCAGTGTCGGCAGCAGACCGACGGCGCCCACCAGCCCATTGACGACGATGTCGACATCAGACTCGCTGGCGGCCAAGCACAGACCATCAGAGCCGGACACGACTCGTGTCGCCTCCCCCAGTTCCCGCCGGACCCGGTGGGCGGCCTCCTCATCGGTGACGCAGACCAGCTGTGGCTGCCAGCGGCGGGCAAGCGCGATCAGCTCATCGACACGCCGACCGGCGGTCAGGACCGGCACGGTCCACGCCTCGGCGCCATCCTGTTGCCGCAAGCCGTCGATGACCTGCATGGTTGTGTTGCCGATGGAGCCGGTGCAGCCGAGAACGGCGACGCCGGTCATGCGGTCGCCAGCAGCGCGTCGAGATCCAGCTGCATGTCCTCCGCGTTTGGCGCACTTGGCAGCAGGGTCGGACCGGAGAGTGAGATCGCTGCCTCGGGGCAGGCGGCCTCGCACAGACCGCACAGCAGACACCTGCCCAGGTCCAGTTCAAACCGTCGCGGCACCCTGGCCCTCTGGTCGATGCCATCTCCGCCGGGTGGTGGTCCGGCCTCGACGACGATACATCGCGATGGACAGGCCCCGGCGCAGAGCACACAGGCCACACAGCGGCTCTCTCCGTCTTCACGGCGGATCAATCGGGGAGCGCCGCGGCTTGTCCGGGATACCGGCGCCAGCGGGCGTCGCCGGGTGGCGAGCCGTCCAAGTACCCGCCGCAGACCACGCAAGGGGCTCACTCTCCCGAGTGCCCCTGTGGGTGACCGTTACGCGGCGGACGGCCATTGCGCGGCGACGACGTACGCCGCCCGCGGGAGCGGCCATTGCCACCCCGCGTGGGGCGTTGTGTCTTGGGCCCTGTGTAGCGAACGGCGCGTGTCTCGCGCACGACCATCACCTTCACTTCGCCGGCAAAGGTCAGTTCCTGACGCACACGCTCGGCGATGTCGAAGGCCAGAATCTCAGCATCATCGTCGCTGACGTGATCGCCACGCACCATGACCCGGATCTCACGGCCGGCGTTGATGGCGAATACGTCCTTGACCCCCTCGAAGGAGGTGGCGATCTCCTTCAGCCGCATGATCCGCCGCGCGTACCCTTCGGGGTCCTCGCGACGCCCACCGGGTCGGGTCGAGGAAATGGCATCGGATGCTTTCACCAGAAAGCAGATGGGATCGACGCGCTCGTGGTCTTCGTGACTCTCGGCGATCACCTCGCAGACCACCGGATGCTCGCCGAAACGGTCGGCCAGCTCGACGCCGAGATCGATGTGTGAACCCTCCATCTCACGACTGACCGTCTTGCCGATATCGTGCAGCAGGCCGGCACGACGTGCCAGCGGCGCGTCGAGACCGATTTCCGTCGCCATCAGGCCGGCGAGCTGGCCCACCTCCAGACAGTGCTGCAGCTGGTTCTGCCCGTAGCTGAAACGGTACTTGAGACGCCCCAGCGAGGCCGGCAGATCGGGGTGATAGTCGGCGGCGCCGATCTCGGACAGGGCGTGCCGACCGGCATCCTCCATATCCTCCTCGAGGGCCTGCTTGGTGTCGGCCACGACCTCTTCGATGCGGCTCGGCGTGAAGCCACCGTCGCGGATGAGCCGCTCCATCGAACGGGCGGCTACCTCACGACGCAGTGGGTCGAAGGAGGACAACAGGACGGTGTCCGGCGTATCGTCGACGACGACCTTGACGCCGGTAGCAGTCTCGAAGGACCGCACGTTGCGTCCCTCTTTGCCGATGATGCGACTTTTGAGGCTCTCGCTGGGCAGGGTGACGGTGGACGTGGAGACGTGCTCCGCCTCCTCGACGGCGCAGCGTTGAATCGCCTGGGCGACGATGCGGCGGGCCTCCCGATCCGCCTCTTCCCTGGCCCGGGTTCGCTCGGCACGGATCGTGGCAGCCGCCCGCGCCCTGACCTCGCCCTGCAGATGTTCGAGAAGCTGCTCCTTGGCCTCATCGCCGGTCAGGTTCGCCGCCACCTCGAGCTTCTCGCGGAACTCCCGTTTGACCGCTTCCATCTCGACTTCGGTGTCACGGATGGCTCGCTCACGCGATCCGAGACGGCGCTCCTGATTCTTGAAGCGACTCCATTCCTTGCGCAGATCGCTGCGCTGGTTCTCCTGTTCACGCTCCCGAGAACTGGCCTCCTTCTCGCGGCGAGCACCCGACTCGATGGCCTCTTCGATCTTGCGTTCCTGGTCGGCCTTGACCTTGTACCAGCCGTCCTTCTCCTCGAGGAAGGCGATCCGCTGCGCGCGTTCGTCTTCGGCGAGGCGGCGTACCGCTCGCGCCTCGGCCTCTTCCTCGAGACGGTGCTGGCTCACCTTCCTCAGAAAATGGCTGATGAAGTACCCAAGACCGACACCCACCAACAGCAGACCGAGGCCGCACAGTACAGCAAGCCACAGCTCTGCTCCCTGGATGACGGAGGTGTCCATAACGTGACGTCCGTTTCATTTCGTGGTCGATACTATCCTAATATAACGCACTAGCCGGTCCTCTGACTCGCGGCCTGGATCATGGCCGCCCGCTCGTCTGCATCGCTCCAGCGATCCTGGACCTCCGGGCTGAGTTCGTGGATGGGGTCAAAATAAAAGAATCTGCGTCCCGGCCGTACCACAGGGCTGGAGAATACCCCGATTCCCGTGTCACGGTCGTAGTTCTCGTGGGAATGCACGTGGCGTTTGCCGCCGCCGCCCATGGTATCGAGGATGAAGGCCGGAATATTGAATCCCGCCGTCGCCCCACGCACCTGCTTCTCGAGATCAATGGCCGTCTGCAGCGTCGTGCGCAGTTCCTCTACGCCGCGCACCATATCGTGCAGAAAGACGTAGTACGGCTGTACGTTCATATGGGAGAGCCGGCGGACCAGGGCCAGCATCGTGTGCACATCATCGTTCACACCACGTTGCAGAACTGCCTGGTTGCGCACGATGACGCCGCGCTGCATCAACCGATCGAGCCCCTGGCGCGTGATGGCGGTGATTTCCGCGGGATGATTGAAGTGGGTGTGGAGCGAGACCTGCTTGTGGCGACGACGCCCCTCTTCGGCCACCGAGGCGACGGCTTCCACCCAGTCGCCATCGGTGACGAGTTTCTGCGGCATCACCGCCGGGCCCTTGGTAGCATAGCGGAACCGGCGCACGTGATCGATATCGAGGAGTGTCCGCCCCAGCAGCGCCACCTGCTCCGCCTTCAGGTTGTACATGTCCCCGCCACTGACGACGACATCTTCGATCTCGCGATGGTGTCGAATGTAGTCGAAGGCCCGCTCCCAGCGTTCCAGCGTGGCGGCGAAGTGGACCTTCTCGACACCATCGGTATCGAGTCCCACCGAATACGATCGGGTACAGAACCGGCAGTACACAGGACATGTATCGAGGGCGAGAAGCAGTGCCCGGTCGTGATAACGGTGGATCAACCCGGGCACCGGAGAGTTTGCCTGTTCGTCCAGGGAGTCGAAATGAAGCTCCGGATGATCGGGCTTCAGGCGGGACGCCAGAGGCAGGAACTGGGTGCGGATCGGGTCGGTTTCCGGATTCTCCCAATCGATGAGGGAGAGCAGGTACGGAGACACTCGCAGACTCATCGTCGACCGCTGCACGCCGGCTTCGACATCGGCGGTGAATGACTCTGAGACTCGCCCTCCCAGAACCGATCGCAGTTTGCCAGCGCTGGTGACGCAGTTGCGGCTCTGAAACCGGTGATCGTGAAACTCGTCGGCCGTCAGTTCGGCGTACGCAGGGACCTGTCGCCAGAACTCGTCGTCCCGCAGATCACGGTGGCTGTCGTCGAGGATGGCATGATGTCCCTCAACGGCGCCTGTACATCCGGTCGGCAGACAGGCCGAGGCATCGGTCTGTGATGCCTCGGCTTCGGCGCAGCGGCCGGTGGAAGCGTCGATGGCCATGGTGTTGTCCCTACATCGCCTCGTCGAAGCGGCGGTTCACTTCGTTCCAGTTGATCACGTCTCCCCAGGCTGCAATATAGTCCGGTCGGCGATTCTGGTAGTTCAGATAGTAAGCGTGCTCCCAGACGTCGAGGCCGATGATCGGCGTGCCCTCGCCCGTCATCATAGGGCTGTCCTGATTCGGCGTGCTCATGATGTTCATCTTGCCGTCTTTGATCACACACCAGGCCCAGCCGCTGCCGAAGCGGGTTGCCCCAGCCTTGTTAAAGGCCTCATGGCAGGCCTCACCAGTGCCAAAGGCAGCCTCGGCAGCTTTCATGAAATCCGCCGAGGGTTCGCCACGCTGGCCTTCCGGCGCCATGACCTGCCAGAACAGGCTGTGGTTGGCGTGTCCTCCACCATTGTTGCGTACGGCGGTTCGGATGTCTTCCGGTACAGCATCGAGGTCTGAGATCAGGTCCTCAATGCTCTTGGCAGCGAGGTCGTCGTGGCCCTCGAGAGCCGCGTTCAGGTTTGTCACGTAGGCGTTGTGATGCTTGCCGTGGTGAATCTCCATCGTCGCTTTGTCGATGATGGGCTCCAGGGCGTCGTGGGCGTAGGGCAGGTCGGGCAGAGAGTAAGCCATGGTTGAGAGTCCTTTGCCAGTTGTGGCGAGGCGGAGTGACTATGACTGGGCTGACGGTCTGCGCTTGCCGAAGTCTTCGAGTGCCGCCCGGATCGCGTCCTCGGCGAGCACGGAGCAGTGGACTTTCATCGGCGGCAGGCCGCCGAGGGCATCCACAACGTCCTGACGCCGGAGGCCACGAAGTTCGTCGAGCGTGCGCCCCGTGACCATCTCCGTGAGGCAGGAGCCTGCGGCGATGGCGGCGGCGCAACCAAAGGTCTGAAATCGGGCAGCGCGAACGTGGTCATCCTCGATCTGTAGATAGAGATGGAGGACGTCTCCGCAAGCCGAGTTTACCGCCTTGCCCACGGCTTCGGCCCCCTCGAGGACCCCTGTGTTTCGCGGATGCCGGAAATGGTCGAGTACGGTGTCGTTGTAGAGTTCGGTCACGGGCTGTCCAGGATGGGAACAGCGGAATCTAGCCGCGCTGCAGGCCTATGTCAACCAGGCAGAAAAGCTCTCAAATGGAGCGAATACAGGACCTTACCCAGTCCAGGCACGCTGGCGGGCAGATACCATAATTGTAGAAGGACAGCTCCTCGACCCCTGCCCGTACCGCCGCCTGGGCCGTCGCCTGCAGCGTCTCTGCATCGGGGCTCGCAGGCGGGTAGGCGCAGAGCCCGGCCACCAGACGGTCCGCCCGGGGCACACCCCCCGTCAGTGCGGCTTGCACCCGGCCCTCTACCTCGTCCGGCGAATCGGTGTAGGCCAGGATGCCCTGACGATCACAATGAGGAGCTATCAGGTCCGCACGGATGCCGGACGTCCAGCGGTCCCCCATCAGAAGGAAGGAAACTCCCGTCGAGGTCGGTGCGGTAGCGGCCCGCACCTCGGCCACCAGGGACGCGACCAGTTCCTCCCGCATCTGCTGGAAGGCACGCAGGCCCTCGTGGTCGGCCACGGTTTCCTCGATGCTGCCCTCCAGCGGCTGCCCGTCGCGGAACACCGGATCCAGCTGTTCCACTACCCAACGCCGCAGGCCTTCCACGTCGATACCCCGGGCCTCGGCCTCAGCACAGCAACCGGAGGAGAAACTGAGGCTGAACAGGTAGCGACCGACTGCCCCAAGCCGGGTGCCATCCTTCACGTGGTGATGGCTGTGACCGTAGCCGCCGAAGTTGCAGGTCTCCAGCTCGATTCGGCGAACCCCGTAGTTGAGGGCCAGATCGCGGCACAGAGCCACCACGTAGGCCCGCACATCAGGGCAACCCGGACACAGGATCCAGCCGAGGCTGTCGCCGTAGGCCGTGCGCTGAGCCAGGTCAGGGTATTGTCCGCAAAGAAAGCTGTTGTGCAGACAAACCGTCCAGGAGATCAGGTCGAGGCCCTCCCTGCCAGCTGCATCGCGCAGCCGCGCCAGGGGATCGCACTTGCTGGCCAGCTCCGCCACCCGGGGCCGGATCGCCGTATCACCATAGAGCTCGGGATCCGGCTGGAAGTAGAGCGCCGCCTGCTCGCCTCGCAGCAGCTTGCCTCCCCGTCGTTGAGGCCGCAGCTGCTCGAAGGTGTGGTACGCGGTGGCGACGCTGATGGCGTCGAGGCCGATCTCGCCTCGAAGACGTCGCACCGAATCGTCGATGCCGTCCGCTTCGAGGTCCCACAAGTACGACCACATCGTCGTGTATGTCATGAGTTCAGGCCTTGAGGTCGATGGCGCCGGTGCCGCCTTCACGCCAGTGGCGCCGCGCCATTTCGACGATCTCCCACAGCAGGTTCTCCTTGCCTATTCGTTCTGCCAGGCCGTCCAGCTGCTGGCACTGTTCGGCGTCACGCACGATCCCCATGGACGTCATCATCGTCAGGTGGAACAGCATGCCCGTCTGCAGCAATGCTTCGTTCACCTGCGACAGGCTCATGCCGCTGGCCTGCTCGAACTCGGCCAGCACGGCTCCGTAGAGTTCGGCCAGGTCACCTTCGAGGAAGGTCTCGACTCGGAACTGCTTCTCCATCTTTCGAATGTCTCGCTGCTGAGGTCCGCCTTCGCTGCTCCACTGAGATCCGGCGATGTAAGAAGCGGCGGAACCCGGCGCCGTCAAGCGTCAGAAGGCACGCGAGATCCGTGCCGTCATCGACCAGCCCGCCGACGTGGGTTCGATGGCGCCGGGATCGTCGTCGAGGGCCCGGGCGAACTCCAGGCGCAGGCCGTCGTCGGCCGTACCGACGGCCAGGCCCAAGGCCCGCTTCCACGCCGGTCCCGTGTCGACGCCGAGGGCCAGGTCACGGAACCCGGTGAAGGGATCGGAGCGGTCGTGGGCAAACCAGGCAGCCCCCGCGTCGAAGAACACGCCCAGACCCAGACCGTCCAGTGGCAACTCGTCCTGCCAGTGGCTGTCGGCATCGATCCAGTATTGGGCGTTGACAAGCACCGAGCGATCGCCAGCGAAGGCCTTGAAGCCGTAGCCGCGAACCGAGCCGAGACCGCCGAGGCGATAGACATACTGTCGAGGCAGATCGCCCTTGGCGGTGCCGCCGCGCAGACGCAGGTCCAGGCGAGTGCCGGTTCCCATGGGCTGGTACCGACGCAGATCGAGGAGATATCGCTTGAAGCGGTAGTCCCCGCCGAGCACGCCTCCGGACCGTTCGGCGTAGGCATTGATGAACCAGCCTCGGTGGGGGTCACCGACCTGATTTCGCGTATCCAGCTGGACGTCCGCCCGGGCGTTGATCACATCCCCCTCGTCGATGGCGGGATTGGCGCGGAAGGCGGGATCCGACCAGCTCTCACCGAACAGAGCCCAGTCCGTGTTGTTGTCCATCGACTCGAATCGGTCCCGCGACCAACGGGCGCCGACCTGCAGTACACCGCCGATGTTGTGTGACGTGTAGAGGCTGCCACCGGTGCGTCGGTGATGATCCCGGTAGTCACGACGCAACAGGGCGGCGGCGGCGGAGTTCTCCTCCTCGGAGATGAGCCACCCGTCCTGCGTGTCGGTCAGGTCGTGAAGCTCCACACCGAGGACGGCCAGATGCGAAGATTGGGTCGGAGGGCCGTAGTAGGTGAACAGCTCGCCTCCCGCCTGCCAGCGCCAGGCGCCGGAGGCCAGCCCGTGGCCGAGTTCACCGTAGTTGGCCACACCCGACTGCGACTGATACTCACGGGCCTGACGCCAGCCGAGAAACAGCCCCTCGGCCCGGTTGTAGCGCGCCAGCAGGCCCTGCTGTTCGAGCCCCCAGAAATCGGGTCCCTCCGCCGACCACTTGTGCTCCCAGCCCTCGTAGCGATGAGACGACCATTCCGGGGCCGCCGGGCGTACCGGGACCGACGGGACTGCCGCGGGAACCGGCAAAACCACAACCGGAACCGTGGGGATCACATGGGTGAGGTTCAGGCTCCGCGTCGCCACCAGCCGGACCTGCGCGTCGTGGTGCTGTAAGGCCAGCTGTGTGATGTCACCCGCACCTGCGTCTTCGACCTGGGACAGCAGGCCTGCCGCATGGCGACGTACGAAGCTGTCGTGACTCTTGATCGCCCGTCGCATCGCCTCGGTCCGGCGCCCCGGATCGAGTCGGGGGATCAACTTCACTGCCTCATGGCGGACCTCGTGATCGTGGCTGCCGATCGCCTGGATGACGAGGTCAGCCTGTTCCCCCGAGATCCAACTCGTGCCGGGAACCTCGGCGAAGGCCAGAAGTGCCGGTGCGGCTGCCGCCGCGGGCGGTGCCGTTGTCGTCGTTGTCGTTGGACCGCTGCTCGTCGTGGTGGTTGTCGTCGTCTGTGGTACGGCCTGTGGGATGGTGATGGCGGGCAGGGCGGCAACGACCGCTCCTCCCGCGCCTCGCAGATATGCACCCGACACCAAACGTCCGTGGTGCCGACCCGTATGATCCAGAACGGCACCGCGGACGGTGGTCTCGTCGAAGCGGTAGTATGCCATCAGCCCGGGATCGTCAGGCACCGCCGGAGCCGCCATCCGGGCTCTGATCTCGTCTCCCGTCAGGGCGCGGCGCCAGAGCTGTACTTCGTCCACCTGACCGTGGAAGGCGACGCCCTGTCCGGGGATTCCCCCGATCCACAGAGGTCCCGTGGCGTCCTGGATTCCACTCCGGTCATAGGGTCTGCTGGCTGCCAGCTCGCCATCCACGTAGATGCGCATGGCCCCCCCATCAACATCGCTCGTGATCACGGCGGCAACGTGGTGCCAGCGCCCGGCCTGCACGGCACCACGCGGCGTATCGAGGTAGAGATGCCCACGATGTCGACGGCTCACGGGGGTGGAGCTGATGTGGACGGAACCCCCGTTGAGGAACAGGCCGAACTCACGGTTCTTCCAGGGATCACGATCGGGCTGATCCCCCTTCCAGAGAAGCGACTGCCAACTGTGCAGCTTATCGGCGCGGAACCAGGTCGACAGAGTCAGTGCCGTCGGTGAGTGCAGACCCGGCGCATCTTCGACTTCGAGATGTGCCTGGCCGCCTTCGAGGGCGAGGACAGCCCCCCCCCCCGTGGCCTCGGACGAAATCGACGTCAGGGCGAGAAAAGCGATGGCAGCTGTACCGCCGACGCAGCGCCGGCGGCGGCGCACAGATGTTCGCGCTTGATGCATATCATGCCTCGTGATTTGGGTGGCGTCGGGCAGAACGCAAAAGGCGTCCCGGCCTGGACTGGCCGAGACGCCTTGAACACGGCGGGTGCCGCAAGGAGCGAGTGAGGAGTTGCTACGAGCCGGTGAGTCCGTGTTTGCGCAGGATGTGCCGGAAGCGGTCATAGGTCAGCCCCAGAGCGGCTGCAGCGTCCTTCTGACTGCCGTCACACCCGTCGAGGGTGCGTTGCAGGATGCCGCGTTCGATGGCCGTTGTCTGCTCATCAAACGTCCCGCCCGTCGCCGGGTTCCCAACCTGAGAAGGACCTCCCACCTCGGGAGGCAGATCGCTGGCGGAAACAGTCTCGGACTGGGCCACGCACAGGGCCCGTTCGACGGCGAACTTCAGTTCCCGGATGTTGCCCGGCCAGCCGTATGCCTCCATCGTCGTCAGCGCGTCAGCTCCGAAGGACCGGGCCGTGATAGAGGGCACTTCGCTGGCCAGTTCGCCGGCGAAATATTCGACGAGAGGACGGATATCCTCGCGTCGGTCGCGCAGGGGGGGCAGTTGCACCTCGGTGAAGCGGAGTCGGTCGTAGAGATCGGCGCGAAAACGGCCCGCGGCGATCTCAGCCTCGAGATCGGTGTTCGTCGCCGCCACGACCCGAACGTCGACCTTGATCGTGCGATTGCCGCCGATTCTCTCGAACTCCTGGTACTCGAGAACGCGCAGCAGATTCTGCTGAAACTCGAGGGTTGTGTTGCCGATCTCGTCGAGGAACAGCGTGCCGCCATCGGCTGTTTCGAAACGCCCCCGTCGCGTGTCACTGGCGCCGGTGAAAGCGCCCTTCTCATGGCCGAACAGTTCCGACTCCAGCAGGGTCTCTGACAGGGCGGCACAGTTCAGTTTGACGAAGGGCTGCTCCGAGCGAGCGCCACCGTAGTGCAGCGCCGCGGCGATCAGCTCCTTGCCCGTACCACGTTCGCCGCGAACCAGGACGGGACGCGGGATGGAGGCGATCTGTTCCACCTGCCGCAGGATGGCCTCTACCTTCGGACTGGCGCTGACGATCCGGTAGCGACTGCCCAGCTCGGACCGGTAGAACGTGTTCTGCACGCCGAGGGCCTCGTTCTCAGCCCCCAGGGCTTCGTTTTCGGCCCGCAGCCGCGCGTTCTCACGCAGCACGTGGAGCATGCGCTCCACCTTCTCCATGCTGAGCTCCAGCTTGTCCTCGACAAACAGATCTTTCTCGATGAAGTCACTGGCGCCGCCCTGCACGGCGGCCACGGCACTGTCCACACTCCCCTTCCCCGTCAGAATGATAACGGGCAAATTCGGTCGTTCCTCCCGGATCCGGGTCAGGATTTCCAGACCGTCCGGCTCACCGGCGCCGAAGTCCAGGTCGAGAACGACGAGTTCCACGTCCTCGCCATCGGTGGCGATCTGACTCAGCAACTCGCGTCCCGAAGCGAAAGCCTGTATCTGCTTGCCGCGGGCCCGGAGCTTGTCGGCGAGCAGGTCGCGGACCTCCCGCTGATCGTCGGCGATGAGGACACGGCCGCCGTCGCTCACAGCACGTTCCCTGCCAGTGTGTCGGGGGTACTGTCGGCGTCGAAGTTGACGGGAAGATCGAAGCGGAAGACGCTGCCGTGACCGACGCGACTCTTCACCCGCAATTCTCCGTGATGGGCCCGGGCGATCCGCCGGGCGATGGCCAGGCCATAGCCGTTGCCCTGATCCTTCGTCGTATACCCGGGATCGAATACGTGCTCGAGCAGCTCGGTCGGGATTCCGCCACCGTCATCTTCCACCTCGATGTAGACGACGCCCTTCTCCTCGTCGTACCCGACTCCCAGGGCGATCTGGCCCGGATCGGTCGTACGGACCGCGTCGAGGGCGTTCAGACACAGATTGGTCACGGCCTCGCGCACCAGGCGTTCATCGGCCTCGATGCGGGGCACGCCCTGCTGGACACGGATCGGGATCGACCTTCCACCTTCGATCGCCAGGGCGTCGGCCACTCTACGAACCACGCGAGCCGCGTCGATGAGGCTGGTCGTGATCTGATCCGGTGTCATGGCCGAGAGATACCCCACCCACTCCTCGTACAGCCTCTCGTGCTCGGTCTCCAGTTGCTGCAGCGCCTCTCCGGCGCCTGTCACGTCCGCTGTGGTAGGCTCGGTGGTCTGTGCCAGCTTGCGAGCGACACGGCGCAGCCGGCTGCCGACGACACCGATCAGATTCTTGAGCTGATGACCTTTGGTGTACAGTCCCCGATAGACCTGCTCGCGGCCCAGTTCCACAAGCTCCTGCGAGAGGCGGGCCAGCACCTGCGGTGCTCTCCCCTCGAATTCTTCGACGATGTGGGCGTAGTCGTCTGCCAGGTCGGCCGGTTTGACATGCTCGAAGAACAGCCGCGCCAGATTGGAGTGGGCGGCACGGAAGTCGGGGTCCAGCTGCAGGGCGACCTTGAATTCACCGAGTGCGCTCAAAGGCTGGTCGGTGCGCATCAACAGTTGACCGAGGTGGTTGTGGCCGACGGCGGACAGGGGGTTCAGGGCCAGTCCGCGACGGAAGGCGGCGATGGCTTTCTCGGGGTCACCAGCCGCCTCCCCCTCGGCGTACAGACCACCCAGCGCGAAGCTGACACGATCGCCACCGGCGGCCAGAGAAGGATCCTCGGCGTCGGCGTCGACGAGATGTTCGAGATGATCGATGGCACGTTGGCGCAGAGGGCCACGGCGGCGGCCCTGGCGGGCGTAGAGCAGGGCCAGTTGGAAACGGGCCTCCAGCCAACCGTCGGTGGCGGCCGCCTCCAGATCCTCAGTGCCTGCTGCCTCATCCCCTTCCTGCACGCGAGCCATGCCGAGCAGGAACCGCGCCTCGGACCGCAGACTCTCCGTCCCATCATTCTCGTCACAGGCGGCCAACACCTGGGAGAGAATTCCCACCGCTTCCGGCCAGCACTGCTCCCGGTAGAAGCGGCGTCCCTGCCGAAGCGCCTCCCGGAAGGCGTCCACACCCGTCGGCGGATGGGCGGTCGACATCGTCGGCGTCAGGACTTCAGCAGTCGCAAGCCACCGTAGATCATGCCCCCGACGACGGCGACGGACAGCAGGGCCCAGATCACACCCAGCAGCATCTGGAAGGCGAACCACGCGCCCACGGCGAGCAGAGCGCCACCAAGGATCTTGATCAACATTTCACTCTCTCCTTCGTCATTTTCTGTCAGCCGGACACGGCGCGCCGTGGGTCCGCATTCGGGACGCCATCACGCTCCCATCGATCCATCTTCTCGCTCACGGCGATCATCACGTCGAGCACGTCCCGCAACCGGCCCTCGACCTCGTCAAGACGGGCGCTGAGTTCACTTTCGTCGGCAGCCGGCATCGACTGGATCTCCGTGCGCTTCTTCAGAATGCTGACCAACCCCGATGCAAGGACGATCGTGGCGATTCCCAGCAGAATGGTGAAAGGCACCATCATGGGACTCATAGCGTCGTCTCCGCGCCGGCAGCCTGCTTCCGCTCCGTCTCCCACTGATCGACCTTTTCACTCAGGGCGATCATGACATCCTGGGTATCGGTGAGTCGACGCTCGATGGCGTCCAGACGATCAGCTGTGTGGCCGGAGTGGGTCGAAGCCGCCCCACTGTCACTTCTCCGGTTGAACCGTCCCTGGACGTAGAACACGACGCTGGCGATGAGGGTCAGCACCGCCGCCCCCTGTATCACGTCAAAGAACCTGTTCGCATTGACCAGGATCAGCACGCCTATCGCGCCCCAGAGCCAGGGAGAGGGCCAGTGGAATATTGTGGGAACCTTCATGTCATCAGTCCTTTCTACGCCGACTCGAAGCGGTGGGACCAGCTGGCCCGGCCGCCGGCTCCGTAGAGCACGTCGGGGAAGCGATAGATCATGATTCCGGCGTCGGTTACTTCGATCTCGATGAATCCACCCTCGGCGAGTCCTCTCAGGATCGCCTCGGTCTCGATGGCGGTCAGTCCGGTTTCGGTTGCGGCCTCCATCGCCGTCAGGCGGCCGCCCCGCTCCCGGGCCAGTCGCAGAATGCGGTTTTCGTCCATACGGCCCTGCACTTGTCTGGCACCCTCGTGCAGCCGCCTCGACAGGTACCAGGTAATCGCCCCGACGGCGACGATACCGACACCGACGGACAGTGGCTCCTGCCACTCGCTGGTCCGAATCCGGGTACTGATACCGTAGAAGGCCAGAGCCAGGCCCGTGGGCAGCAGCAGGGCAGTCCAGAAGGTGAGGACGAACGCGCCGGCTCGTTTCAGCTTCGCATCGATTCTGTCGCCCCAGCGTGGCATGGTCTAGCCGCCCGTACCCCTGGATGCGTCACGCTCGCTCAGCAGCCGATCCTTCAGGGCTCGCAACTCCTCCTCGACGGAGGCGCCGCGATCGAGGTCACGCACGCGGCGCTCGACGTCGTCGACGTCGGAGGCCACCTCGGCGTGGGCCTCAGCCTCTGCTTCGCTCTCTTCGACGCTCTGTTCGAATCGTTCGAAGCTGGAGAAGGCGTCATCGCCGAGTCCGTGCAGCGACTGGGCCAGTTTCTTGCGGGCCTCAGCGGCACGATGACGGGCCATGAGGGTTCCCTGACGCGTACGGGCCTCTTCGAGCTTGCCCTTGAGTTCCCGCAGCTGTTCCCGCAGCTGCTGGGCGGTACGACGGCTCTCCTCGACGGCCGGCGCCAGATCGTCGACGGCGCGCTGCAGTACGGTCTTGCGCTCGAGGGCCCGGCGGGCGAGCTCATCCTCGCCGGCCTCCACGGCACGCTCCGCTTTGCGCTGCCAGTCGCCCGCCTGGGTCGCACGTTCATCGTGCTGACGCTCCAGGCGCTTCTGGTTGGCTACCGCCGTGCCGACGGAGGCTGTCGCCTTGTTCACCGCTTCTTCCATCTCGCGGATCATCTGGCGGATCAGTTTCTCCGGATCCTCAGCCCGATCGAGCGCTTCGTTGATATTCGACCGCAGGATATCGGTCATCCGTGCGAACATGCCCTTAGCCATGATGCTTCCTCTTCCTCGTCCCTGTCTGTGCAGTGCCTAAGGTAACGCCAAAGGTGGTCCCTCTCCACCTGCTCGGGTAGTGCCTCCCCTGGCGAAGATCCTTGTTCCTGCCAGTTCTATGCAACGACGGTGCCAGAAGGCTGTCTCTTCCTTCACCGACAGTGGCAACTCGTTGCTGGACTGTGTATTACGGACACCATCTTCCCATGCTTGTGAGACTTCTTCTTCCGGGTGGAGCGGCGGGATCCGCCAGGACCCACCGGGTCGAGTGGCGGCAGCCGCCTGTTCCCCGATGGCACGAATGCCTTATTTGCTGCCCATGCTGGTACCCATCGGTCTCGCCGCCTACGTGCTCCTCATGCTGGGCATTGGCCTGTACGCCAGTCGCCGGGTGTCCGGCTCTGCCGACTACCTGGTTGCCGGCCGCCGTCTCTCACTGCCTCTGGCCACCGCAACGCTGTCGGCGACCTGGTTCGGCGGAGGCCTGTGCATCGGCGCCGCCAGCGCCGCCTACGAGGGTGGCTTTCGCGCCGTCATCGCCGACCCCTTCGGTGCCGCTCTGTGCCTGTTTCTCGCCGGCGCCTTCTATGTGAGGGTCTTGCGAAAGATGGGCGTGATGACCGTGGCCTCCTTCTTCACCGAACGCTTCGACGGCCGCGCCGGCATGCTCGCCAGCCTGTGTACGATCCCCGCCTACGTCGGCTGGGTGGCGGCGCTGATGGTGGCCTTCGGCCGCATCCTGCAGTCGCTCACCGGCCTCGATCCGGTTCTCGGCATCTGCGTCGGCGCCGCCGTCGTGTTGATCTACACCTATGCCGGCGGCATGTGGGCAGTGACCCTGACGGACGCGGTGCAGCTCCTCATTCTCGTCGTCGGCATGGTCTGTCTGACCCCCATCCTGCTGTCCGATATGGGCGGCTGGTCGGCCATCGCCGCGCAGATCCCCACCGAGCGTTTCGATCTCTACCCTCACGACGGTGACGCCACGGCTTGGTTCAGCTACGCCCGCGACTGGCTCGTCATCGGTCTCGGCAATCTGGCGGGACAGGACCTCATCCAACGCTCGCTGTCGAGCCGCGACGACAAGGTGGCGGTCCGCTCTGCCTATCTGTCCGGCGTCATCTACCTGACGGTGGGGATGCTGCCCGTCCTGCTCGGCATGGCCGGCGCCGTCATCCTGCCCGATCTGGTCGATCCCGACCTGGTGATGATGGAGCTGGCCCGGATGTACCTGCCCACGGCGGCTCTCGTGCTTTTCACCGGTGCCTTGCTCTCCGCCTTGTTGTCCAGTGCTGACAGCGCCTTGCTGGCGCCGGCGAGCGTCATCGGCTGGGACCTGCTGCGCTGGTTTCGCCCCGACGTCTCCGAGGCCACGTCCCTGCGGGTATCTCGCGGCGCCGTGGCTGCCTGCGGTCTCTTCGCCCTCGTCCTCGCCCTGCACAGGACGTCGGTCTACGACCTGATGGTCGATTCCTGGTCGGTCCTGCTGGCCACTCTTTTCGTACCTCTCACCGCCGGCATCTGGTGGCGCCGGACCAATGGCCCCGGCGCTCTGGCGAGCATCGTCACCGGCTTTGTCTCCTGGCTGATGCTGCTGCGCCTGACGCCGACGCTGCCAGCGGATCTGCTCGCCGTGCCATTCGCCCTGACGGCGCTCGTCGTTATCAGCCTGGCGACCGGAAGGACAACACCGCCGAAGCCGCTGATCGACACCAGCGGACAACCGCTGGCCCCCTGACGGCGCTCTGGCCGAATCGAGCGGCCCTGAAGACCGGGACGGGCGGCGTCCAGCCGCAACCTGCGACTCTCATTGATCCGGCAGTGGCGGGAACCGGGGGCCGGTCCCGTTATTCTATACAGACTCTGTCCCTGAATCAGGAGGAATTCAGCAAGATGGTCGCCAGACCTACCAATGTTACATCCGGCATCGCCGGCATCTGCTTCGCCCTGCTGTCGGCCTGCGGCCCGAGCCCGACGAAGATCACTGACGACGGATCGACCATGATCCTGATTCCCGCCGGCCAGTTCCAGATGGGTGGTCAGGAGGAAGACGTGGCCGACCAGCCGGACGGACGACTGCTCACCTACCATGCCGAACGGCCCGTGCACACCGTCCACGTCAGCACCTACTACATCGACAAGCACGAGATCACCAACTCCCAGTATCGTCAGTTCCTCGAGGCGGCCGCCAACGGTGAAACCCGCTGGGACCACACCGACCAGCCCGCCGATCGAGGGCATGAGCAGCGCTACGTTACAGACGACCTCTCAGGAGACGACCAGCCCGCTGTCGGCCTCAACTGGTACGACGCGTACGCCTACTGCAATTGGGCGGGCAAGCGGTTGCTCACCGAGGCCGAATGGGAATACGCCGCCCGTGGAGGTGAGGGTGTCCGCAAGTACCCGTGGGGGCAGGATGCACCGAATGCCGATGGCATCTGGTGGGCCAACTACCGCCCCAGCGACGGCGCCAGGGCTGACGGTCACCGGTGGTCGGCCCCGGTGGGCTCCTACCCTGACGGCGTCAGCCCTTTCGGCGTCATGGACATGTCAGGCAACGCCGAGGAATGGGTTCAGGATTGGTACTCGGTCAACTACTACAGGATGACGGAAGGCGCCGAAGATCCCGCCGGCCCACTCAACGGCAGGAAGAAAGTCATCAAGGGGGGCTCCTACGAGGCGCCTGTGCATCAGATCCGGATCGCCATGAGGCTCTATGGACGACCTCATGACAAGGGTCCACGTCTTGGCATCCGTTGTGCGATGCTGCCTTGACACCCGGTAGACGCAGGTGAATGTTTCCCCGGTGAGAGCCTAAAACTACCCTAACGCCAGCAAAAAGGGACACCTGCGATGAAGATGCATATCGGCGGTCAGTGGTTGGACAAGGACGAGAAGATCGAGGTCCAGAACCCCTACGACGGGTCCGTCATCGATACCGTGCCGAAGTCCACGCCGGACGACGTGTCAAAGGCCATTGCCACGGCTCAGAAGGGGGCACAGGTGATGCGCCGGATGCCGGCCTATGAGCGGTACCAGCTGCTCGACAAAGCCGCACGTCTGATGTATGAGCGGCAGGACGACCTCGGCCGCACGATCACGATGGAGGAGGGCAAAGTGATCGCCGAGGGTGTGGGTGAAGCCGGACGCTCGGCGGAAACGATCACCCTGTCGGCGGAGGAGGCCAAACGCCTCACAGGCGAAACCCTGGATCTGTCGGCTGCCTCGAACGGCGTGGGCAAGTTCGGCTTCACACTGCGGGTGCCCTGCGGCGTCGTGGCCGCCATCACGCCCTTCAACTTTCCGCTGAACCTGGTGTGTCACAAGGTTGGTCCGGCGCTGGCGGCCGGCAACGCCGTCGTCGTCAAGCCGGCCAGTGACACGCCCCTGTCGGCGATCAAGCTTGTCGAGATCCTGCTGGAAGCCGGTTTTCCGCCGGAGGCGGTGAGTGTGGTCACCGGATCGGGAAGCACGATCGGCGATGCCGTCGCCTCTGACCCCAGAGTGCGCAAGATCTCCTTCACCGGCTCCCGTGATGTGGGCGAGCATATCTGCCGCACCGCGGGGCTGAAGAAGGTGACGATGGAACTGGGCTCCAACTCGCCTGTTGTGGTGATGGACGATGCCGACCTCGACAAGGTCGCCGACGGCGTCGCCCTGGCGGGATTCGCCAACGCCGGTCAGGTGTGTATCTCCGCCCAGCGGATCCTCGTGCAGGAGAAAGCCTACGACGACTTCACCGATGCGCTGAAGTCGCGCGTGGAAGGGATCACCACCGGTGATCCCCTCACCGAGGCCACGAAGATGGGTCCCATGATCCGCGAATCCGATGCCGAACGCGTCGAGAGCTGGGTGCAGGATGCCGTGGCTGGCGGCGCTCGTCTCGTGGCTGGCGGCAGCCGCTCCGGTACGATGCACCAACCCACCATCCTGGCCGATGTGGAACCAGGTATGAGGGTTTCCTGCGACGAGATCTTCGGCCCCGCCGTGGCGCTCACCAGGGTCGGCGACATCGACAGGGCCATCGCTATCGCCAACGATACGAACTACGGACTCAGCGCCTCGATCTTTACCCAGGACATCGACCGCGCCATCAAGTACGCCCAGAACGTGGACTCCGGGAACATCCACATCAACTGGGGTACCATGTGGCGCGCCGACATGATGCCCTACGGCGGCGTCAAGGATTCGGGGATGGGCAAGGAAGGCCCGAAGTACACGGTCCAGGAGATGACGGAGACCAAGATGGTCGTCATCCACTGACTCGCGCCTACCGGGCGCCCACCGAGTCGACGAAGGCTTCCCGTATCCGTCGCGTCACCGGCCCCGGCGTGCCGCTGCCGATGCCGGTGTCGTCGATGCGGATCACGGGCATTGCCTCGGTGGTGGTGCCGGCGAGAAAGACCTCGTCCGCCGACCTGTACTGCTCGATCGTGGAGAACATCTCACACAGCTCGATGCCGAGCTGACGAATCAGGCCGATCAGCACACCCCGCGTGATCGACGGCAGGATGTGTGGACCCGGCGGCGAGGTGTAGACGGCGCCTCCTGTGACCCGGAAAGAGCTTGTAGACGAACCTTCCGTCACCTTGCCGTTCTCATCGATCAGCAGCGCCTCGTACGCCCCGGCTTCGTGGGCCAGCTGCTTGGCCAGGATATTGGGCAGCAGGGCGATGGACTTGATGTCGCAGCGGCGCCAGCGCAGATCGGGCGTGGTGATGACGGGCACGCCATTGATGTGCAGTTCGGGATCCGGCCGGTGCAGCTGTTTCACCGTCATGACGACGGTGGGTGCCGGTGTGCCGGTGGGAAACTCGTGGTGCCTCGGCGCGGCGCCTCTCGTGATCTGCAGATAGACGAGAGCCTCGTCGAAACCGGCCCGATCGATGCCTTCCTGTATAACGGTGGACAGGCCGGACGTGTCGAATTCGATGCGGAGCTCCCGCAGGCTGCTCTGCAGGCGCTCCAGGTGGGCGGCCATGGCATACGGTCTGCCGCCATACGTGGAAACGACCTCGTAGACACCGTCGGCAAACTGGAAGCCCCGGTCTTCGATGGAGACCTTGGCCTCGCCGATGGGCAGAAACTCGCCGTTCACATAGGCGACTTCCCTAGCAGCTCCGCTGCTCCTCATCAGCCCTCGGCACCGTGGGCGAGCCAGAGGGCACGGTAGTATCTCATCAACCTCACCGCGTCGGCGCTTTCGGGGATCTCGGCGAGAGTGAAACCGTCGTAACCGGAGGCGTTGAGCAGTTCGAACAACCGGGCCCAGGGGTACTCACTCCACAGCTCCGTGATATGTACCAGACCGATGTCGTTCTCCAGCAGCCGGTAGTTGGCGTCGATCGATCCGGACTCATCGCGGTCCTGCATGTTCGAGTTCCAGCAGGCTGAGACGTTGTCGGAATCGGCGTGATCGAGGATCGTCCGGATGTGGGCAGGCTCGCAGGTGACGCGCCCATGCACCTCGAGGCGTATTTCGACACCCAGCTCCCTGGCGAAGCTGCCGCATTCGCGCAGAGCCAGTCCGATCTGCTCCAGCGTCTGCTCCATGGGAACGCCTTCGTCCACGTGGACTTTGTTGGGTCGCACCTTCACCCCGGGGCAGCCGAGATCCGCTGCCAGCCGGGCATACTCCATCGTGCCCTCCACGTTGGTGCGCAGCTCATCGGCATCGACCGCGTCGTACTCGTAGGCCGACCCCAATCCCGCCAGTGTCACCGGAGAATCCGCAAACCTGGCTTTGACGGCCTGGCGCTGCGCCGCCGTCAATGACACCTCCACACCGTGGGCGTGTGTCGTACGACACTCGACCCCTTCGAAGCCGGTTTCGACGCAGTTGGCAACCATCGTGTCCACATCCCAGTCTTTGGCCAGTTGATAGGTGACCAGGCCCAGTTTAAGTGCCATCGATTCCCTTTCGGTGGTGTTTCAGACCTCGGCGCGCCAGACTTCGGTGCCGAATATCGCCTTCTGCTGGACGAGGTACTCGTCCTTTGTCAGCGCCGGCCGAGCCTCGGCCTGTACCCGCCGGGCAAGAACCGCATCATCGTGCAGAAGATCGACAGCCATCATCGCCAGGGCCTTGGCCGGCGCCAGATATCCGGCGCCGGGATCGGCGATATGCCAGTCCTTGCCGTGCACGGTCCCGGCGGCACCGGTCATCACCGGATGCAGAACGGGCATGATCTGGCTCAGATCCCCGGCGTCGGTCGATCCTCCTGAGTGCGGGAGCTCGCAGCAGGCCCCCGCGCCGAAGAGCTGCTCCACATTCTCTTTGAACAGTCCCGCCAGAGTACGATCGTTGGCCAGCGGCAGGTATCCCGGGACGGTATTGATCTCCACGGTGCAGCCGCAGGCCATGGCGGCGCCCTTGAGACAGCGATCCACCTTGTCGGCGGCGTCCAGCATGGCTGTCGCTGTTCGCGCGCGCACGTAGGTCTCCATGCGTGTCTCAGCGGGGACGATGTTGACGATATCACCCCCCTTGGTCAGAATGGGATGCACTCGGACGCAGTCCTGGTCGCGAAAGGTCTCCCGTTGTGCGTGGATGGCATGCAGGGCGATGTTGGCCGCGTTCAACGCATTGGCCCCCTGCTCCGGGGAGACGCCGGCGTGAGCCGCCTTGCCGCGAAAGCAGATCGTCTTGCCCAGGAAACCATTCGAAGAGACGGATACGCCAGCCGTTCCTTCGAGGCTGTCGGCACTGCCGGAATGGATCATCACCGCCATGTCGACGTCGTCGAAGGCCCCCAGTTGCACCAGCTCCGGCTTGCCGGCCAGGAAGGTCGTCTGTCCGTCCTCGACAAGGCCCCGGCGGTAGTCGATTTCCACGTACTCCTCTGCCGGAACGGCGAAGAAGACCACGTTTCCCGCCAGTTCCTCGGTGACACCGGCGTCGGTCAGAGCGATGGCGGCGCCCATGAGCCCGGCGATCTGGGCGTTGTGTCCGCAGGCGTGAGCGGCCCCCGTGTGGGGATCGCAGCGAGGGTGATCGGGGACGATGAGGGCATCGAGCTCCCCCATGAGAGCCACCGTCGGTCCCGGGCGTCCACCCTTGAGCGTTGCGCGCACTCCGGTAAGAGCCAGACCGTCCTGGGCGGCAAGACTGAGATCGGCAAACACCGCCTTCACCCGTGCCGCCGTCTTGTTCTCCTTGAAGCCGAGCTCGGGCTCGTCCATGATCGCCTCACCGAGATCGACGATCCGATCTCGATGTCGGTCCACGGCAGCACACGCGTCTTGCTTCAGCTCTTCCCTTTGGTGCACAGACCACCTCTATCGATTCTAGCCCGCGAGCGGGTCACAGCGTCGTCAGAACCCCGGTCGGTTCGCCGCGCCGGTGATTGAGGGCATCGACCATCATGCGCACGACATCGTATTCGGGCCGGAACCCGAGATCACCACGCGCCTTGTCCAGGTCGAACTCATAGTACGTGGGCACCCCCCCGGGACGGGCCTCGACGAAGGGGATCTGCAGCAGCTCGGTCAGTCGGTAGATCGCTTCGTCCCAGGTGAAAGCCGCCGGCCCCGCCAGCTGGTAGATCTGTCCGAAGGCGCGTTCCTTGCCCAATGCGCAGAGGCATCCGTGAACGATGTCTCGCACGTCGGCGACATGCTTCTTGAAGGGTCGACCGGCATCATCCTGTAGCAGCACGAGCCGCTCCTCCCCTTCCCACAACGCTTCCAGGGCAGGACGACCCTGGCGCATGTGTCCCAGGTAGAACTGCGGGAAGTCGAGAATCTCACCGGCGCCGAGAACCATGGCGAAACGCAGAATCGTCACCGGAAGTCCGAAGGACCGTCCGTAGCCTTCGCACAGCTGCTCACCGGCCGCCTTGGACATGGCATACCAGCCGCGCGGCTGCCGCGGCAGTTTCTCCGTGATCGGCTCTGCCATGCCGCCGGGCACATACTTGTCGTACAGCGCGTCGCTGCTGGCGAACAGGAGATGAGCGATGCCCTCCTGCCGACAAGCTTCCAGCACGTGGAAGGTGCCGCGAAGGTTGATCTCGAAGTAGTCGTCTTCCGTGAAGGGCCCGCCTCCCTGAAAGGCAGCACCCAGATGGTAGACCGCCTCCATGCCCGACACGGCGGCGTCGACGTCGGCACGCTCGGTGAGAGTGCCCTCCAGCAGTTCGACACCGAGCCCATCGAGCTTCTCGGTGCGACGATCTCTACCCCAGACCAGCCCCCGCACCGTGTGCCCCTGGTGGATGAGCTGTGCCGCCAGGTTGGCCCCGATCCTGCCCGTGATCCCGGTGACGAGAATCCTCACTTCAGATACTCTTCTACGACCTGGATATCTACTACGTCTGAGAATTTTGCGTCGATGTCAAACAGGTTGTACTCGTGGGCCGCCGGGGCACGATCCTGCACGCACTGTCGGGGAATGATCCCATGGAATCGGTACGCCCGGGCGTCGGTTGCCGTCGCCCGCACACAGGCACTCGTCGAACAGCCGGTGATGATCAGCGTGTCGACACCGTGTTGTATCAGGTAGGCAGCCAGGTGGGTACCGAAGAAAGCTGATGCGTTCTCCTTGTGGAGTACGAGATCGCCGGCCAGGGGCGTCAGGCGTGCGTCGATCTGGCAGGCGCGCTCATCCCAGGGGCGGTACTCACCTGTCTCGCGTGCGTGCATGGGATCTTCATCGTCGGCGCGAAAAGGAGAGGTCGTGTAGATGACGGGGATGTCACGTGCCCGGCACAGAGGCAGCAGACTCTGGATGCCGGCGACGGCGACGGCGAGCCGGGCCGAGCCAGTGGCGTACGCCGGGTCCGTCCAGCCATAGGCCATGTCGATGATGAGCAGTGCCGGCCGCTCACCGAACACGAAGGTGGGCTGGAAGATGCCTCGCTCCGTGTAGTACTGCTCCACCGTGGCGATGGCCTCCCGCGCCGCGGACCGTCCCCCGTCTGCCAAACTCACGCAGGAGCTTCCTTGCCCGAAACCTGATCGACCGGATTGATCACAGCGGAGGCGACGTTGGACAGGTGGCCGCTGACACGCCGCAGGTAACGAGAGGCCACTGCGTAGAGGACGACTTCTCGCCTGCCGTCGTCTGCCCCCATCGCCTCCTCCAGTATGTCATCGGTGAGGGCTTTGACCTGCGCGTGGTCACGCATGACCTGGCGGGCGGACTCCTCATCACTGTCGCGCAGCGCTCTGAGAGTTGCGGCGAATTCGGGTTCCACCATGCCATGGAGCTTCGAACACTGCTGTGCCATGGGACTGCTGCTGCCCTGCTTGGACCAACGGCTCAGTTCGACGAGGCTCTTGGCATAGTCGCCGATACGTTCCACATCGTGAACGACGCTGAGCAGGGCCACGCTGGTGGACAGGTCCTGCTGCGGATTGACGATCAGATGCTGGAAGATCATGCGACGCACCACACGTTCGCCAACGTTCAGATCCTCGTCCTGCGGCAGTCCACCTTCGGGTGGTCGGCCTTCGCTCAAGGCAGAGCAGGCCGCCAGGAACATGGTATGGCCCTGTTCCAGCATCCTCAGGATTTCGGCGACTGCATCATGAACGAGGGTCTGTTTGGATCCTTGCAGCAGGTTGCGGAACATTGCCTATCTCCAGACAAGGATGAGGGCCAGAGGTACGACGTAGAACACGCCGACAACATAAACGAAAGCGTAGGCACGGTTGCGGCTCGTCAGCTGCGCCAGGGCGCGCGCCAGGGCCAGGGGAATCTGGCGCAGTGGCTTGAACGGGTAGATGGCGACGATCCCCGTCAGATTGAAGAAAAGATGCGCAAAGGCCACTGTCACCGCCGCCAGATTACCCGTGGCCAGCGACGCCAGCATCGCCGTCACAGTGGTGCCGACATTGGCGCCCAGAGTGAATGGGAATACCGCCTCCAGGGTCAGGATACCGGCACCGACGAGGGGGACCACCATCGATGTGGAAATCGAGCTGCTCTGCACCAGCACGGTGAGGACGGCGCCGAACAGCATCGCCACGATGGGCGCCCCGAAGAGGTAGCGATTCAACAGACGACCCGAGCGCTGAACGACGATGCCCTTGGCCAGATCGACGAGGAACTTCAAAGCTGCATACATCAGCACGAGTGCGAGAATGACACCAAGGGTCGGGTTCTTCTGCACGAGGTCGAGCAGCAGCGTGACGGCTGGCTTCGTCAGCGCCTTCAACGGACTGCTGAAAGACATCCCCCCGGCGCCGGAGAACGCCGCCGAGGCCATGGTGGCGAGGGATTGCAGGTACCCGGTGGCCAGCTCGAGAGGCAACAGCAACAGGACGCAACACAGGTTGAAGAAGTCGTGCACCGTGGCCCCGGCCAGCGCTCGTTTGAACTCCTCGGGCCGTGTAATGTGCCCCATCGACACGAGGGTGTTGGTCACGCTCGTACCGATGTTGGCGCCCATGATGACGGGGATGGCCCCCTCGATCGTCAGGGCGCCGGCGGCCACCATGCTGACCGCGATCGATGTCGTCGTCGACGAACTCTGTGCCAGCGTCGTGGCCAGGACGCCGGCGACGAGACCGACCATCGGATTGGAGGTCATCTCAATGAGCTGGCTGGCGAGGCCCTTGCCAAAAAGCTTGAACGAGGAACCGAGCAGACCGATGCTGACGAGGAACACGTAGAGAACGACTGCCAGCAGCAGGGCCTGCAGCCAGACCTTCCAGACCGGTTCTCCCCCTCCCTCTCCCATGGGTGCCATGGCCGGTGTGTGTGCCGGGTCCTGTGTCATACCAGAGAAGAACCCGGCAACCCGGACTGCCCGCAAGGCACACTCACCGGTCTCCCGGTTGCTGCCGATTCGTTGGCTGCCAGCGACACCGCAGCCGATCTGAGGCCCTCGGCGTAGTCGCACAGGATCGGCGCTCCGTCGCCGCTGGATACGGCGCGTACGAAGGCGGCGTCGATACTCTCATAGGCGGGGGCTTCAGCCGGCACGGCGATGGCATCCTCCGGCTGTACGGTCAGCTCGCGGCCGATGTCGGCGATGGTGTCACCCATAAGAACCTGCATGCCGCTGCGCCCGCCACCGCTGGTCAGCGTACAGACGTTGGAGACGTAGCCCACGGCGCCGGAGGCAAAGCGCAGGGACATGACCTGCGAGTCTGGTACGGTCATGTTCGTCGTGTTCTCTGCGACCCGATGCCCGTAGCAGGCATAGACCTCGGTGATCTCACCGGCGATCCATCGCATCGCATCGATCTGATGTGTCGTCTGTTCGTGCAGCTGGCCGCCTGACTTCTCCTGTACACGCCACCAGTTGTCCTCATCTCCGGGTGTGCCGCCCCAGCGGTCGGCACAGATCATCGACACCTCACGGTCGTGGAGCAGATCGCGGGCCGTTCGCCACGGGTGTCGGTAGCGCAGGGTGTAGCCGACGCTGGACAGGATTCCACCCTTCTCGATGGCCGCCAGATTGGCCAGGCCCAGATCGTAATCGAGAACTACGGGCTTCTCGACGAAGAGATGGAGCCCCGCTGCGGCGGCGAGTTGCTCGGCGTCGTCGTGGGCGAAGGGAGGGACGCAGACATACACGGCATCGATATCTGCGGCGGCCTCGTCGAACATGCGGTGATGATCGGTGAACACACGGGCGTCGGCCACGTCTTCGGCAGCGGACCGGGCCCGCTCCTCTGAGATGTCGCACAGGGCAACGACTCGTGCCTTCTCAGGTCCGAGGGCGGTGAGCTCGCCCAGATGATGGCCGGCGATGCCGCCGGTGCCGATGAAGGCGATGCGTACAGGGTCTGCCATCAGGCGCCTGCGATTCGTGGCATGGGGAGGGGCTCCTTACCCATCTCGGCAAACAGAAGAGATCGTATGAGCTCCTCCTTCAGCGCGGTATGCCCAGGGTCGTCCCACAGGTTCGTCGACTCCCCGGGATCGTTCTCGAGATCGAACAACTCGCCGTACTCCTGTCGATAGTAGACGGTCAGCTTGTAGCGCTGATCCACGTACGTCTTCACATGAATTGTAGTCGGCTCGTGGTGGTTTTCGATCGTGACATGGTCACGTGCCGCCTCCCCGCCCTGCCAGGCCTGCAGCTGGCTCACACCCGACATCCGGCCGGGGATGGGGATGCCGGCGACTTCGAGGAAGCTCGGTGCCAGATCGACGAGCGAGAGCAGGGAATCCGATACGGCCGCTGCCGGGATCCGCCCCGGCCAGCGTGCCAGAAAGGGCAGCTTCACCAGATCCTCATAGTGGAAGGGGCCCTTGGCACAGAGACCATGCTGACCGAAGAGATGGCCGTGATCGGTGGTGAAGACGACGAGTGTGTCGTCTGCCAGACCGAGGGTGTCGAGGCGGTCGATGATGCGGCCGATGTACTTGTCCATGAGGCTGACCATACCGTAGTAGACGGCCACGTCCCGAGCCAGCTCCTCTGGATCACGCCGATGGGATGACATGCCGTGGATGCCGAAACCACTCTCACGCCAGGCGGAGAAATCCGGTTTCTCCTGTTGTGTCAGGGCAAAGTGGGGTGGGTTGCGCTCGTGCTCCCCCGGGGACAGACCTGGAACCGAGATGGAGCCCGGCTCGTACATGCTGTCCCAGGGCTCGGGTGCCAGGTATGGCGGATGGGGATCGAAGAAACTTGACCAGAGGAAGAAGGGCTCCCCCGACGTCGCATATCCCTCCAGCTGACGTTCACTCTCCTCGGCGATCCACGTGTTGTAGTGGAACTGTTCCGGGATCTCCCAGCGATGTTTCTGCGTCGTGTTCGTCCCTGTGGGTGGCTGGTAGGCGGACCGCCAGTCGGTGTAGCCCTTGTCCTCCATCCAGATCGCGTAGTGCTGACCCACGTGTGCTTCGTCCGCATGGTTGCGCGCCAGGCGGACCGTATCGAACCCGTAGAACGGCTCATCGAAGTGGCGCCAGAAGTCGAGATCCTGCAGGATGGGGTACGACTCCAGCGAAGAAAACTCATCCGTGCTCTTCAATGGCTGGAAGTGGGCCTTGCCGACAAGGGCTGTACGGTAACCGGCGGCCTGCAGATCGTCACCCACGGTCGGTTCATCCTCGAGCAGTTTCGTCCCCAGACTCCAGGCACCGTGCTGGCTGGGGTACTTGCCGGTGATGATCGACGCCCGCGTCGGGGTACAGGTCGGATTCGGGCAGTAGGCGCGATCGAAGCGTGTGCCCTGAGTCGCCAGCCGGTCCAGGTTCGGCGTGCGAATCTGTGGGTTCACACAACCCATCGTGCTCCAGTGCTGTTGATCGGAGGTGATCAGCAGGATGTTGGGTCGATCCGTCAATGCATGTTCCTCTCTCTCAGTGCAGCGCCAGAGCGAGGCCGCCGCCGATGGCGACCAGACCGATGGCCAGACGCCGGTACAAGCCGGCGTCGACCCGGTTCTTCAAACACATTCCCACCAAGTACCCGGAAGCGACTCCGGGCAAGGCCTGCAGCGACAACCACAGCGTCTCACCGGTGAGCACGCCAACGTTGCCGAAGGTGGCAGAGATCAGTGTGTGCAGAATGAAGAAGTAGCACAAGAGCGTAGCGCGAAACCCTTCGTGTGACCATCGCTGGCGCAAACCCAGCAGAACGACGGGCGGTCCGGACATGGCGCTCGCCCCGCCGAGAATCCCGCTCAGTACCCCCGCGCCGACCAGGGCCCGGCCTTCGCCGGCCAGCGGCGCAGCCGGACGAATCGCCATGGCGCCGACGGCGAGCAGGGTGATCCCGCCAATCACACCCCGCATCGTGCCATCCGGCAGGCAGGCCAGACCGTATATGCCGAGAGGCGCGCCGACGATGGCCCCGGCCAGCAGGCGGGCGATGCGGCCGGGGATCAGATGTCGCCGACAGCCATAGACGAGAAAGATGGCAATGGGGAACCAGCTGATGAGGACGAGCGGTACCGCCTGCACCGGCGGGAACAGCAGGATGAGGAAAGGTGTCGCCACCAGCGCATAGCCGAAGCCGGTCACCGAGGCCACCAGGGCGGCGGCGCCGAGAATCGCGTTCACCCACAGGATGGAAGGGTCCAGTTCTGTCACCTATCTTGTGTCGTGTCTCCCCTGCCGCCAGGAGCGCGAGCGTGAGAATCACCGAAGTCGAACTGTACCAGGTCGAGATCCCGCCGATCCCGCCCATCGCCAGGTACATGCCGAAGATCTACGACATCACCCTGACGCGGGTGGCCACCGACGAGGGTTTCACCGGGTGGGGTGAGTGTCAGGGACGCAGAGCCGACCTGGAGGCAGGCTTCATGTCCCTTGTCGGAGAGGACCCGCTGGCGCTGGACCCGTTTGCCCAACCCGATGCCATCACCTGCGCCCTGCTTGACATCACCGGCCAGGCCTGGGGTATACCCGTGCACAGGTTCTTCGGCGCCCGCGTCCGAGATCGCGTGCCCGTGTCGTACTGGTCCTGCCACATGGAGCCGGCAGAGACCGCCGCCGAAGCCGAGGTCGGCGCCGGCCTGGGATTCACCAACCACAAACTCAAGGCAAGGCCCTGGGATATCGTCGAGACCGTGCGCCTGATGCGGACGGCGGCAGGCTCCGACTACACCGTCGGGGTCGACCCCAACACCCTGTTTTCACAGCCCTCGACGGCGGCGCGGCTGGCTGCCGAACTGGAACCCTTCGGCACGGTAGCCAATTTCGAGGACCCCGTCCTCAAGGACAATCTCGACTGGTTTCGATTGCTGCGCGAGAAGACCTGGATCCCCATCGCCATGCACCTGGGGGCACCCAGCGGCGTGTTGGCGGCCCTGAAGGCGGAGGCGGTGGATCACATCAATCTCGGCGGCTCTGCCGTGCAGGTACGGCGCTCGGCGGCCCTGGCGGAAGCGGCCAACGTACCCATCTGGGTCCAGATGGGTGGCCTGTGCCTTGGTGTGCTGGCCGCCTATTCGATCCACCTGCAGTCCACCCTGCCCAACGCCACCTTGCCCTGTGACGAACTGCCTTTCACACGCATCGCCGATATCTGCGATGGCTCTCTCGTTGTCGAGGCAGGTCATTTCCTCGTGCCCGAAGGTCCGGGACTCGGGGTCCACGTCGATCTGGATACGGTGGAGCGCTACCGCGTCGCCTGACGTCTGTCTAGCCAGCCAGGGGCAGGGCAGCCAGAATGCCCTGGATGTAGCCCCGCGTGAAGGTCAACTCCCGCTCGACGGCTGGCGCCTCGGGCCCGCCACCGACACACTCCACGTAACAGGGCCCGTCGAAACCGACGGCGCGCAGTTTGGCCAGCACCAGAGGAAAATCGACCAGCCCCGTGCCTGGTGTGATCATGACATCCGGTTTGTCCCCATCGATGGCACAGTCCTTGACGATGAACGTCGTCACCCGCGCGGCGATCTTTTCCACGTCCCCTTCCGGGCGCCGTTCCCCCACCGTGTAGTAGATGATGTTCCCGGGATCGAAACAGATGCCGAAGGCCGGATGGTCCACCGCCTCGGTGGTGGCCTGCAAGTGCTCGACGGTGAGGCTGATGCCGCCATGGGGTTTCATGCTGATCCCGAGACCTGCTTCGTCGGCATACGGCGCGGCCCGCCGCATCAGCTCGATGTAGTCCTGGTACCGATCCTCGTCACTGGAGCCGAGATCCAGAATCCATCGGGCACCCACTTCCGCAGCATTGTCGATGAGGCGCCGGTAGTCATCGACGGCCTCATCCAGGGAGAGGTCGAGGTGGGTGCGACCGAGGACCATCGACGGAACGAGTCCGGCGTCGCGGGTTGCCCGGGTGGCCGCCACCACCTCGTCGGCGCTGCTGTCCGAGCGCACCGGTGCCTGGCCCTGATTGGCAAACAGCGCCACGTGCTCGTACCCGGCGGCGGCGATGCGCTCACAGGCGTCGGCGAAGGAGAGCTGGTCGAGAGGACGCGTACAGGCCCCAAGGACTGCGGTTGAAGTTGTCATGGCGCTACGGTAGGTCCGGTGTGGCAGGACGTCAACAGCCAGCGAGCAGGCAGACCAGCAAGCTGGTTAGAGAAACCCCAGATCCTCGCGTGCAGCGGCGCGCACGGCATCGTCGCTGAGCGTGAGTCCGAGTCCGGGACGCTCGCCGACCGTGATATGGCCCTCTTCGATCAGCTGCGGGCCTTCTTCCACGAGTCCCGTCCACACGTCGTTGTCGAGATGGTGGAATTCGAGAGCGAGGAAGTTCGGGATCGCCGTGCAGACGTGGGCGGCGGCGTACGTGCCGACGGGACCACAGATGTTGTGCGGCGCGATGGGGATATAGTAGAGGTCGGCCAGGTCGGCGATGCGCCGTCCCTCGAGCAGGCCTCCCGCCTTGGCCAGGTCCGGTGACAGGATGTCGGCGCCATGGCCTTCCACGAGCTCACGGAATCCGTAGCGGGTGTACAGGTTTTCGCCGGTGCAGATGGGTGTTGCTGTCTGTGCCGTGAGATGGCGCATGGCTTCGTTGTTTTCCGGAGGGATCGGATCCTCGAGCCACAGCAGGTCCAGCTTCTCGAAGGCTCGCGCGATCTTGAGGACATCCACCGGTGCGTAGCGCCAGTGAGCGTCGATGGCCAGATCCGTGTCGGCATCGAGGGCCTCCCGGGCGGCGGTGACGACGTCGACGTAGTGAGCGATGTCGCGATTGCGGATGCCGCGATTGTACGCGTCGCGCTGTGTCGGCAGCGGATCGATGTCAAACTTGAGCGCCGTGAACCCGCGCGCCTCCACCTCACGGGCGCGGCGTGCGTAGGCTTCCGGGCTTTCGTCATCGCCGGCGTGACAGTCGTTGTAAACCCGCACCCGATGGCGGAACCGCCCACCCAGCAACTGCCAGATCGGCGTTCCCAGCATCTGTCCCGCCAGGTCCCACAGCGCCATCTCGATCCCGCTGATGGCGCTCATCACGGCACCCTGAAAGAAACCCGAGGCGGACATGACTCGCTGCATGTCGTGAAACAGCCGATCCACATGCCGTGGATCCTGCCCGATCAAGGCCTTCGTCAGGCGTTCGTCCACGGCGATCTGATGCACACCGGCACCATGGTAGGCCTCGCCAAGTCCGACGAGACCGGAGTCGGTGCGGATGCGGATCAGGACCCACGGGAACGGCTGCAACACGACGGCGCCAACTGCTGTGATCTTCATCCGTCAGACCCCGAGAGGAAATGAGAAAGGGCCACCCCATCCGGGGCGGCCCTTTCGAAGCTCCAAGGCGTGGCGTGTGTCCGTCCTTACAGTTGCCAGGCCAGCGAGAACCGGTGCGAACCGTTGGTCTCGGTGAGGTCCAGCGGGATGTGATACCCGTAGTCGAACATCAGCTTGTTCCACTGATAGCCGAGGCCGGCGTTGAGGTCGCCGGAGGCGTCA